>Ga0209298_10000324_pt1 | contig 32068 bp, 27 predicted proteins | sample S_140806_EF_Meta_FD_187325 | JGI IMG/M metagenome (GOLD analysis project Ga0209298, IMG submission 187325) | Freshwater microbial communities from Lake Simoncouche, Canada to study carbon cycling - S_140806_EF_MetaG (SPAdes) (version 2) | ecosystem: Environmental > Aquatic > Freshwater > Lake ... | reverse complement strand
GCGGAAGGTTTTGAGCTTTTGCATGACCCATTCTCCCAGGCAGATCCATTGCTGTCACTAGGATCTGGGCAGATTCATGGGCGTCTGTGGAGAGGCGCTGGGCGATCTATGCGCAACAGCCTCCTAGCCAGCTTTCTGATCTACGGCCTGACAGCTGGGCTTACCAGGCCCTGGCCAACCTCATCAGCCGCTACGGCTGCGTGGCCGGCTACCCCAGCGGCAGCTTCCTGGGGGGGGCGGCCCATCAGCCGCTACGAAGCCGCCGCCCTGCTCAGCAGCTGCATGGATCGGGTCAGCGAGGTGACCGATGAACTCAAGCGGCTGATCGGTGAGTTGCAGCCAGAGCTGGCCAGGTTGCGGGGCAAAACCGATGGGCTCGAGGCCCGGATCGGTGCCCTGGAGGCTCAGGCCTTCTCCACCACCACCAAGTTCATGGGGGTGACGGCCGCTTATCTCAATACGGCCAGTGGCGCCAGCAAGGCCGCCAGTTCGGCGCGCCAGGTGCTTGCTCCGGGGCAGGTGGGGCCTGCGCCGGGTCCGGTGGAACCGCTGGATGCAGCCCTGACATTTCAGTACTCCACAATCCTCGGCCTTAGCACCAGTTTCACTGGCAAGGATCAGCTTAGTGTAGATTTTTATACGTCTAATTTCCAGCCCTATAGCTCATCGATCTTTGGCTTCACCCCGAACGTAACCGGCACCTACTCAACCCGGCTTTCGTTTGACGCGCCACCTTATAACAATGTTTTGAGCCTGGCTGATCTATTTTATCGTTTCAAGATCGGACCTTCGATCACGGTCAAGGCCACGGCGGCCGGCAGTGAGGTTTCCAATGAGTTGCTGGGGAACAGCCTGCCCTTCCCCGCCGCCTACCCCTACACTCAATCCATCAGTCGATTCGGTCGTTTTGATCCGATTTATTATCAAACCCTTGGACGTCCTGGTTTCTCTGCCGACTGGCAGATTGGCAAGGGCTTTAGCCTGGGGGGTGGCTATTTCGGCGATTTCAATGGCATCATCGGCGGCGGTCCTTACCGCCTGCCAACGGGCAGTAGCTCGCCTTCCAGCCAGGCGGCCATCGCCCAGTTGAGTTGGTTCCCAACCCCCAAGACCTTCAGCTTAGGCACGGCCCTCACCTATGTGAAGTCCAGTGCTCCTCAGAACTCCTTCTACGGCCTTTCTGGCTATACCGGAAGCCAGTATTCTGACCAACCCTTCGGCACCTTCTATCCGAAGAAACCCGATGGGTCTACAAGCCTCGCGCCGCTCACCAGTGTGGGTATCAACGGCGATCACCTCTCCTGGGGCTTCGGCTGGAATCCCCTGGCCAACCTGTATCTCACCGGGGATGTGGGCTATGCCCGTGCCACCGCGATCAGTTCCAACAGCAGCTACGGGATTAGCGCCGGAGATCGGGCTACGATCTTCGAGTGGAACATGGCCCTCGCCTGGAATAATTTATTTGGCCGTGGCAATGTTCTCACCTTTGTCGTCGGCAACCCCTTCCGGGTGGTCTCCCATTCAAATTCCGACTATCCCACTGAGGATACCCCTGCCTGGCACCTGGAATTGTCCTACACCTATCGCCTGAGCGATCACGTCAGTCTGGTCCCAGGTGTGATTTACGTGTTGCGGCCTGAAAACAACGCCAACAATGATCCGATTGGCATCTGGTCCCTCAAAACCGTGGTCTTCTTCTAGGTCTTTCCCCACCCTCACTTCCTTTTCGCTGTTTCTGCCATGGCCACCCCTTCCGATAGCCCCACGCAGGGTCCCGACGATCAGCCACCAGCCTCCGATGACAGTGGGGCCAGTCGGGCTCGTCGCTCCTTCCTGCGCAACGCCGGCCTCGCGGCTCTGGCAGCCGGTGCAGCCGCTTCCCTTCCCCAGGTGGAAGCCCGCCAGCTGACCAAGGGTGCTGGCGACAAGTCCCCATCCCCCCAGCCCGACCCCCCTGGGGTGGGAACTGAACTGGAGGCCTTGGGCGGCTCTCCCGTTGTCGAATCGGGCTATGAATCCGGCGAAAAACCGCTGCCATCCCTCAAGCAGCGGGTTCTGGCCCTCAAGGGCCTGTTGGTGGAGAAGGGCATCCTCACCGAGGAGAAAATCAATGGCTTCGTCAGCTACTACGAAAAATTCGTTGGCCCCCATCTCGGCGCCGCCGCCGTCGCCCATGCCTGGGTGAATGAGGATTTCAGGCGCCGCCTGCTGGAGCCCCCCGCCGACCAACCCTTCATGGCCAGCGCGGCCCTGCGGGACTTCCTGTTCAACACGATCAACCCCGATACGGGCAACCCCTTCCTGGCGCCGCAGCTAACCCTGGGTACGGCAATCGGCCCAGAAGGTGAATATCTGCGCATCGTGCAGAATGGCCTGCAGACCAGTGGTGCCCAGAAAGGCAAGCGCATTCACAATATTGTTGCCTGCACCGTTTGCTCCTGTTACCCCCAGGCCCTGTTGGGCGTCCAGCCAACGTGGTATAAATCCCAGCAGTACCGCTCTCGCGTGATCAACAATCCACTGGGGGTGGTGGATGAGTTCATGCAGGATCTTGTGGCTTCCAAGCAGGGCAAATGGGACTATTACAAGGCCTATCGTGATGGTCTCGATGAGATCCGCACCTGGGATTCCAACTCGGAAGTGCGCTTTTTTGTTATCCCTGAACTGCCGACTGCCTGGAAGGGGCTGCCGGAGCAGGAGCTACGCAAGCGGGTCACCCGCAACGCCATGCTCGGCGCCGAAATCCTCCTGCCCTGATGGCTGCTCCGACCCCGCATGGCGAGGGTCCAAAGCCTGATCGTGCCAATCTTTGTTTGTTGATCAACCTTTTCCCCTGCAGGTAACGTCATGGATGGTCCCCACTACTCCGTTCAATGGGGTGGCCTCGGCCCCATTCCAGACAAGCAACAACCTCCCAGCCAGCCATGGCACCATTCCTGGCAGGCGTCGTTGCAATCGATCTACGCCCAGGTGTTCACCATGCTGGGAACCGGGTTCAAACCCAACAAGCCATCACCTTTCTTTGGTCTGGATGCCGCCCGCTGGTGCCGGGAGACCATGGCACCCCGCGACTACATGAATGGTGATTACTTCCATTATTGGCTCACGGCTCTCTGCAGCTTTATCCATGATTATGGTCCTGCAGCCATCGGTATCGATGCGGCCGAACTGGTGAAAAGGCGTATCACCACCAGCCAGCAGCTTCAGCGCAATGCCGCGATTCGGGCCGCGGCCTTCCGCCAGGCCGTGCCCGGGGTGCAGGGTCCCACGGATCGCGGTGCCCTGGCTGGCATCTACGACTCCGCCGATTACGACCCCCAGCAGGTGGGGTCCATCGACGCCATCGGTCGTCGGGCCCGCTTCAAGGTGGGGGATCGCGTGCGCGTGAAGCCTGTGCAGGGAAACTGGCATACCCGGTGCTATCCCTATGTGCGCGGCCGCGAGGGGGTGATCAGCGTCTTTTACGGCCTCACTGACGAGAAGCCGGGCCAATTTGATGGGCGCTACCACGGTCCTTATCCGGAGGTGGCCTGCCAGTCCCGCCAGAAGTTTTATGCCCCTGTCTATGGCGTGCGCTTCCGGGGGGTTGATGTGTTCGGAGAGAGCAACGTGGACCCGCGCCTGTGGGTCAACCTCGATCTCTGGGAACCCCATCTGGAGCTGGTGCCATGAATCCGGATGTCACCACCACGGCCGATCTTGATCAGGCCTTGAAGACGGAACCCCTGCCGGTTCTCGCCAAGAACCGGGGTGAGCCGGTGTTTCGTGATTCCTGGGAAGCCGAGGCATTCGCCATCGGCAACATCCTTGTCAAGGACGAACGGCTCAGCTGCAGGCAATGGATGGATCTGATGGCGGCTGCCATCCAGACGGCCCAGGCCGCCGGCGATCCAGACCAGGGTGATACCTACTACCACCACTGGTGTTCGGCCCTCGAGTCCTTCTGCTTCCAGATGGACTGGATCAGCCCCGCTGCCTACAACGAACTTGTGGATCTCTGGGCTCTGGCGATCGCCAATACCCCCCATGGTGTGTCGTTGAGCCTTGAGAATGCCAGCCAGGCAGACCCCCAGGGCCCTGGCCATCACCACCATGGCCATGATCACGGCCATCCCCATCACCATCACCAGCCTGGCCCCTCGGTCCACCACCACGACCCGCCGGCCCAGGCTCCCCCTGATGGCTACTGGAAGCCCATCCATATCAGCCGCCTGAAGGAGGCTTGAGCGTTATGGGAGGGCCTAGGTTCTGAACGCTGCATCTGGGTTACCCACCCTTGGTGCAGGCAAGCCCGGTGCGACAAACCCGCCCTTGATGTCCAGAACCTGGACAACCCGGCAGTTCTAGGAGTGGGAGCATCACCTCAGCCAGGCGATCGGCCACCACCGCAGCACCCTGCTCACGCCTGAGGTTCCCTTCTCCTCCCGCATGACCGTGTTGCAGGCCGAGGGCGCCTCTGCCGTGTGCCTGGAGGGAGAATCCAGCCTGCGTCTGCATCGTTGGCAACCCCCCTCTCAGCTGCTGCTGTGGTTGCCCCAGCATGGTTGGGTCCAGGATCGGATCAATGGCCAGGCGCTGCTGGCCGAGCCGGGCACGGCCATGCTCTGCCTGCCCGGTGATGAATTGCTCGGTGACACCAGCTGTCATATCAAGGGGGTGTCCATCCTCTTGCCCATCACGGCCTTGCGAGCTCCATCGCTCTGGCAGGGCTTTGCAGTGCGTCACCTGGTCCAGGGTTCAGAGGTGAGGGCCCTGATCGAGACGGCCCACCAGCTGGTGGCTGCCCTAGCTGCCGGGGCCCCGGAGGCGAGCTGGCTGGCGGGCGTCCTCGCCGATCACCTGCTGTTCTGGCGTGACCTGGCCGTGCAGCAGCCCTCCGACCGCTCCCTTGGCGCGGTGGAACGGCGCCGCCAGCTGTGCCGCGCCCGGGACTGGATCGAAGCCCACCTGCACGAACCGCTGCGTGTCACGGAGCTGGCCGATGCCCTGCATCTGTCGACACGGAGCCTGCAATTTTGTTTCCGTCAGGAAATCGGCCGTTCCCCCCTCGAGGAGATCCGCCGGCTGCGCTTCCGGCGGCTGCGTCAGCTTCTGACCACGGCCCAGCCGCTCGAGGGGGGGCTGGAGGCGCTGTTTCAACAGTGCGGCTTGACCGGCTCAGCCTTCACCCGGAGGCAGTATCGCCAGTGGTGTGGCGAGACCCCTGCCCAGAGCCGCTTGCTGGCAGGCCTGGGCCCAGCTGATCCGACTGGTTAGTCCGCCAGCAGCCGCCAGGGCAGCACGGCACCAGCGTGGAAGGGCACCAGGGTGGTGGCTACCCCGGCGGCATCGTTGGCGTGGATCCGTGGAGGAACGGTGTGCGCCTCCCGCACCAGGGTGATCGAATCACCGTTGAGGGGTAGGCCGTAGAAACGCGGGCCGTGCTCGCTGGCGAAAGCCTCCAGGCGCTCCAGCGCACCCTCGGCCTCGAACACCATCGCGTAGCTCTCGATCGCGAAGGGGGCGTTGTAGATGCCGGCGCAACCACAGGCCGCCTCCTTGGCGTGGCGCGGGTGGGGGGCTGAATCGGTGCCTAGAAAGAACTTCGGATTCCCCGAGGTGGCCGCGGCCACCAGGGCGAGGCGATGGCGTTCCCGCTTGGCCACCGGCAGGCAGTAGAAATCGGGCCGCAGGCCGCCGCGGAACATGGCGTTTCGGTTGATGTGCAGGTGATGGGGGGTGATCGTGGCTGCCAGGTTGGCGCCGGCGCTGCGCACGAAGTCGGCGGCCTCGGCGGTGGTGATGTGCTCCAACACCACCTTCAGCCCCGGATGGCGACGCAGCAGGGGCTCCAGGTGCCGCTCGATGAACACCGCCTCGCGATCGAAGATGTCGATCTCCGAGTCGGTGACCTCGCCGTGGATCAGCAGCGGCATGCCGATGCGCTCCAGGGTTTCGAACACGGCTGTGAGCTTCGCCAGGTCGCTCACGCCAGCGGCGGAATTGGTGGTGGCATTGGCGGGGTAGAGCTTGCAGGCGCTGAACACCCCTTCGGCGTGGCCCAGCTCCAGTTCGGCCGATTCGATCGTGTCGGTGAGGTAGGCCGTCATCAAGGGCGTGAAGGCCAGGCCATCGGGCAGCGCGGCGTGGATCCGTTCCCGGTAGGCCACGGCTGCCGCCACGGTGGTGATCGGTGGCGTGAGGTTGGGCATCACGATCGCCCGGGCGAAGCAGCGGGCGGTGGCCGGCGCCACCGCCTGGAGCAGGGGGCCATCGCGCAGGTGCACGTGCCAGTCGTCGGGGCGCCGCAGGGTGATCCGGGGAGCTTCCGCGCCGCGGTCAGCGCCCGAGCGGGGCAGCGGCTTCGGCTCGCTAGCCCTGGCGTCCCCGTCCGAAGGGCTGGCTGCCGCTGCCGGGCCCTCGGTGGGGGGGGGATGGGAGGCGGCCATCGGAGGGATCACGGGGTGGGGCCGTCCTGAATCGGCAGGATGAGCATGACCTTAAGGTCGGACGCGATCAACGCCACCACTAGCAGCTTCGGTCACCACGCCGCTCAGCATTTTGTCCACAAAGCCCAACTCCACAGCATCCGCAGCAGGGCTGAGGCCGCGGATCGCCTTGCCGATCTCCCGAGTGCCAAGCCCGAAGGTCACGCCCGTGCTGACCAGGTTCATGATCACCGGCAGGATGGCGATCAGCCGCAACTGCCCCAGAACCCGATCGAAGCGTTGCTCAAAGAGCCTGACTCGGCTTCTCCCGCTAGAGGCCATGGAGAAAGAGCCGTGAGAAAGACAAACTCAGGCATTGAAGCGGTGTTGGCAGGTCTTAAGGGTCATCTCACCCGATGCGGAATGGAGACGCTCCCTGGCTCAACTTCAATCCTAATCAAAATGTAATGCGGACTGAGAGAGGCCCGGGTTGGAGCTATTGAAGCTCTGGACAATTACCAAGGAGACAGTCGCCGTCTAGGCAGGAACAAGGGTCTTGGGCGGTTGCTAAGCCGGCGAACGGTGGTTTCCAGAGCATCCTTAAGGAGACTATGTACATTCCCATCACGCTTGAGCCGATTCCCTATATTCCATGCGGCAAAAAAGCGGCATATTTGGCGCAAGGTAATTTCCGGATTCTCGCTATATTATTTATGTCCATTTCTTTCGTGGTCAAATGTACAAGTCAATTTTGGTCGGATTGCTGCTCGCCGGCTCCTCCCTGGCCCTGGTGCCTGGATCCGTTCAGTCCGCCCCGCTGTTGAGTGGTTTCGGCGGTCCCAAGGGATTCGGCACTAGCTCGGTTTTCAGAAATGATGACAGCGGATTTGGTCCTATTGCCCTGCCATTCGCAATTAATTTTTATGGCTCTACTTATAGTAGCTACTATGCAAATACCAACGGTAATATAACTTTCCTGTCAGTTTTCGGATCCTATACCCCCACAGCTTTTCCAGGGGCACCACAGCCGATCATCGCGCCATGGTGGGCGGATGTCGATACCAGAAACCCCAGCTCTGGCGTAGAAGGATTGGTCTGGTACACGAATCCAGATCCCAGCACCACCGTGGTGACCTGGAATAACGTAGGTGTCTACAATAGTCAGAATCCCCCTTCGAACAATTTTCAGTTGGTGCTTCGCGACCTTGAGCCCAGCACGGGAGCTGTCGGGGATTTCTCCTTTGAGTTCCGCTATGATGATTTGAACTGGACGACTGGCGCAGCCAGCAATGTTGCAGCTCTTGCAGGTTATGATGCAGGTAATTATACTGATTTCTTCACTATTCCCGGTTCTAAGACGGCCGACGTTCTGAATCTGGTCAACACCTCCAACGTTGGTCAGGAGGGTGTATGGCGATTCTCCGTGTTCAATGGCGAAGTGATTCCACCCGACACTTCTTCCGTTCCAGGGCCGCTTCCCCTCCTCGGGGTTGGGGCCACCCTCGCCTGGAGCCGCAGGCTTAGAAAGCGGATCTCGCCATCGGCATGAATCATTGTAGATCTCTCTGAGAATTTCCCCTCGATTGATTTGTGCCCACGCCCTGCCGAGTAGCAGGGCTTTTTCATGAATAGTGTCGATAGTTTGTCCTGCTTTAATTCACGTCCATGATCTAATTGACCCATGGCCTCAAGCCTGGGATACAAGCTTTCGTTCATCTCGATTGTCCTTTTCCTGGCCTATGGAGCCGCTGTTCTAACTGGCATTCTGCCCCTTTCTCTGTTCGACGCAAATTGGCAGCTGCGATTCTGCTCGGTGCTTGTTGAGAACGCAGCGCTTACGTTGGTTGGGGTGGCCCTCCTGAATCTAGCGATCCATCTTGACGGTACCAGTCTCCCCTTGCGCAAGCGCTAAGCCTTCGTCTCATGTTGGGCGATGCTAGTGGCCTTGGGCTTCTTGATAGTGCCACTTCAGGCTGCATCCGCCTGGCGCATTTATACCTCAAACATCCAAGGCCAGAATGGCGCTGAGCAGTCTGTTATCAGCCAAAAGTTTGAAGGCATGCGACGGGCCATCAACAGCGCCACCAGTCCGGCGGATCTGCAGGCCCGTCTCAACTCGGCCGGCGGACCGAGCCTTTCACTTGCCAATCTTGCCACTCCGTTTCCGGTCCTGCGCCCAAAGCTTCTGGCCTCGCTGGAGCAAGCGAAGCTTAACGCCCTGGAGCAGTTCAGCAGCTCAAAGCCTTCGATGATATGGAGCCTGCTGCAGCGCTGTTTTCATGTGATCCTTTCCGCTGTGGGGTATGGCCTTGGCTTTGCGGCTTCGGCGCAATGAACAGACAGTGAGCTGACAGTGCTCCAGGAATGGAAGCGAGCACTCAATAAAAGGAAAAGACAGGCCGTTTCTATGCTGACACTACTCAATGAAAGGGAGTCTTGGCTTGGCTTGAGGAATGGCAGGCAAGAAGTGCTGATAAAGTTAAGCTCAAGAGATCACGCTCTTCTCCGAAGGAAGCTTCGTATCTTGAGGATAAAGCTATATCATAAAAATTCTCGAGGACGAAGGAATAGAGCAATGATTCACAAGCCGGGATCCTGTCCCAGATACCGTTGCGATCTGTCGAATGCCTGGGGCGAGCACGCTTTGAAGCCATACCTTTTGGCCACGTAGCCCTTCTCATTGGCATCCGCGGCATGGCTGAAGCCGCGGATCGCCTTGCCGATCCCCAGGGTGCCGAGCACGAAGGTCACGCCCGTGCTGGCCAGGTTCATGAGCACCGGCAGGATGGCGATCAACTGCAACGTCCAGAGAAAGCGCACGAACACGGCTTCCACCCGGTCCTGCAGGGGGGCCTGCGGCGATGGCCTCCCGATGGGGGATGCCAACCCTGGAGAGACGGGCTTCAGCGCTGAGCAGCGGCGCCGGCTCTTACTCGCTCATGCTCCAAAAAACCCACCGTGAGGTCGTCCGGATCGGTCTGGAGATACAGATAACCGGAGCCATCCGCGAGCACCACGGCGCGGTAGTTGTACGCCACCCCGAGCGAATCGGTCTGCTTCACCGTGGCCAGGCAGTCGGCGTCCACCGTGATCGTGCCGCTGTAGGTGGCCTCCTCGATCCGGGGGCCGTAGCTGGAGATGGCGATGCCCAGCACGCTGCCGGCGCGCCAGCGCTCGTTCTGGATCACGGCATTGGGCCGCCACAGGCCGTCTTTCCAGTTGCGGCCTTGCTGCATGCTCAGCACGGTGCCATCCAGCAGGGAGGCGCGGCAGGCTCCGCTTCCCTGCGCAAACCAGCGGGACACCACGACCACATCGGGCAGGGTGCCGAGCGAGTAGCGGGGGCTCCCGGACGCATCCAGCACGGCCTGGCTGGTGCTGATGCGGCTGTCGTAGGTGCGCTCGATGCCGGCGCGGCAGAGGGAGAGAGAGCGGTAGCGGCCGGTGTAGGCCACCTCCCGGTAGGTACGGCCGCGGCGTTCCAGTCGGATGCCGCTGATGGTCCCATCGGGGTTCCAGGTTTCCTGCAGGATCCGCGCCACCGGGTCCTTCTGAGCCACGCCATCCCCCATCACCACGTAGCGGCCGGCTCGAGGCGCGGCGCACTGCACCGGAGCGGCTGGTTTCGCCAGCAGCGTGGTGGCCCGCCGGGCAGGCCGGGCGGCCGTCGGGGCTCCAGGGGCCGCCCCTGCTGCTCCCGGAACCAAGCTGAGGATCGCGAGCAGGCCCGGCAGGAGCGCCGGGTTCAACAGTCGCTGGTTGCGGTTTCGCGGAGCTCTGGTGGCGACGGCTGGGGGCATGGAAGGGGGGAGACCGGAGAGCATGGCTGACAGGAGCGGTCCGTGCGCGTTCTAGCTGTTGATCAGGACTGGGGCCGCCGACGGCCCCACCAGCCGAGCAGAAACACCACCGCCATGGCGCTATAGCCCAGGGCCCAGGAGGCCCCGTGGCCCCAGCCAGGATCGAGCACCGTGTCTGCCGGGGTGAAGCGCCAGGCATGCAGCAGGCCCACCCAGGAGCCCGCCGCAGCGATCAGAGCGCATGCGGCGGCTGCCCTGAAGCGCTGTTCGATCACGTACACGAGCATGGCCGCCAGCAGCATGGCCGCCACGATCTGGCCCTGCTCCAGTGCGAAGGCACCGGATGCCCACACATCGGCCTGCTCCAGGGGAGGCAGCAGGGCCGCGCTGAAGGGGTTGGCGGCGGTGCCGGCGCCCCCGGCCCGCAGGCCCGCCTTGAGCAGCAGCGATCCCCAGCCCGCCAATCCCGGCAGCAGCCCAAGGGCTACAGCGGGCGCATGGGCTGAGGGAGTGGCCTGGAATGCCTGGGCGGCGATCACCAGGGCGATGTAAAGCACGATCGCCATGCCGGCCTCGATCGGGATCAGCTGGCCCAGCACCCCGAATAGGCCCAGCAGGCAGGCGAGCCCCATCACCACCCCGTTGAGCCAGGAATAGCCGATCCGTGCCCCCATCCCTTTCCAGCCCGGGTGGCCGATGTAGATGGTGGTGGGGAAGCAGGAGCCGAGCACGGCTGCGGCGATCGTGCCGAGGCCGTTGATCAGCAGTGAACTGTTGACCGGATAGGCATCGCCGGCCGATTCGGCACTCTCCAGGTTTTGGAGCGAGCCGAGCAGATTGAACAGACCCATCGGGATCGTGACTCCCAGCCAGGGCACCAACTGCTGTCGACCGGCCCAGAGTTCCCCCAACTGGGGCACCGGCAGGTGCAGCCCCACCTGGCTGACGTTGTTCTGCCAAGCGGCGGGATCGATCTTCAGGAGCCCTGTGGCCCAGGCCAGGGCCACCCCCACCAGCACCGCCAGCAGTCCCCCTGGCAGGGGCAGCCGAACGGCGCCGAAGTAGGCCACCAGGATCACCGCCAGCACCGCCAACCCCACCACGGGCACGGCATAGGTGCGCAGCAGGAACCCCAGGCCGATGTAGCCCAGGGCGATGCCCGCCAGGGTGGCCAGTAGGGCGGCCCGGGGCAGCCAGCGCCGTAGCCCGCCCACCAGGAAGGCGCCCGCCGCTTCGATCAGCCCGGAGCCAAGGCAGGCGATCAGACCGGCCTGCCAGGAGAGCCGCACCGCCGTGGCCGCATCGGCTCCCTGGCCCAGGGCCCCCAGCTTCACCGGCAGCATCACCAGGAACACGTAGGCGAACAGGCTCACCGTGTTGATGCCGTAGGGCAGGGCGGTGCGATCGGCCCTGCCCTCGGCCCGACCGAGCCGGTGGGCCTGCACCGCATAGGCCACGTTGCCCACCACCAGGCTGATGCCGGTGGCCGGCAGGATCGCCCCGAAGATCAGGTCATCGGGGTAACCCAGCACCCCGCGGCACAGGGACACGATCAGCAGGATCTGGATCAGGTTGTCCAGCGCCAATCCCAGGAAGCCATCGAGGTCGCCGCGCACCCACCAGCGGGGTGTGGCACGAAGAGGCGAGGGAGCGGAGGCACCAGGCACGGAGACAACGGGAGGGCTGTTTGCTAAGCAGCCTATAACCATTGCTGGTTGTTTTGATCCTGTTGTAACGGGCCCATTCTTTGAGGCCTCAATGGTAGTGAATCATGGTTATTGCCTGTGTTTTTAGGTTGTAACTTCTCGGCTATGTCTCGGCGTTAAGGGCCCTTGCTGAGTCGCTGATCGCTGCGGCGACAGATCTGCCGTGCCAGGCCTTGGTGCTCCGCTGCATTGGTGCTGCACCACCCGGGCATGGAACCCTTCCACCTCCCGGACCAGGGGTTCACCGGTGGGGGTGAAGGCGGCGTAGCGCACCCGCCGCCAGGGAGGCACCGCAGCCCGCAGCCCTGGCACGCTCAACCAGCCCTCCTCGCCGGCTTCCAGCTCCGAATCCAGGGGCGTGACCTCCGGATTCACCAGCACCGTTGCCGCAATCGGGGCCGCGGCCAGACCCGCGCCATCGCGTGCGGGCCTCGCCGCCGAACTGACTCGCGGGCACGGCCATTTGGCGAGGTTGCGGCTGTCCGGGAGCCCGATCCGGTGATAATCCTGCCAGCCTCGATTCAGGATGGGTTCCCTCCACGCTCCAGGGTCAGATCCCGGATCCCCGGAGAGCTCGCGCTTTGAGGGGGGCAACCGAGCCACCCGGGTGGTGGTTCTCTGCTGCGACGGTCTCTACCAGCGCTGGCTGGTGCAACGGGCCAGCCAGGTGTTCGATTTGGTGGGGGTGGTGCTGCAGCATCCGCCCGCCTCCGCCCGACAGGGCCGCCTGGCCCGGTTCAAGCGCTACCGCGATCCGAGCGCTTTGCTGCGGCAGCTCCAGGCCCGGCGGGCCCTGCCCCCCTTTGAACGGCTGGGCCGCGCCCTGCAGGATCGCCTGTTCCGCCCCCAGGGGAAGGAACCCTCCATCCCGCCCACCGTGCCGCTGCTTCATACCGATGCCATCAATGGACCGGAGGCGGTGGCTTTTCTGGAGCGCCTCGCCCCCGACCTCGTGCTGGTGAATGGCACCCAGCTCCTGCGGGAACCGGTGCTGGCCCTGAAGCCGCTCCTGCGCCACGGGATCGTGAACCTCCACACCGGCCTATCCCCCTACTCTCGCGGCGCCAACTGCAACCTCTACATGATTCTGGAAGGCCAGCCGGAACTGGTGGGGGTGACGGTTCACCACATCGATCCGGGCATCGACAGCGGCGACATCATCCGCTCCGCCCAAGTGCCGCTGGAGCCCGGCGATAACTTCGAGACCATCGACGTCCGCAGCTTCCATGTGGGCATCGAACTGCTGCTTCAGGGGGCCCGCGAACTGGTGGAGGGGAGGGCGGCGCGGGTGCCGCAGTGGGAAAAGGGCAAGCTCTTCCTGCAGCGCACCGGCTACCACTACGAACCTTGGCAGCGACTGGAGGCGAACCGCCGGCTGCAAGGGGGTTTACTGGCCGAGTACTTCGCCAATCGTGAGCTGCGTGATGCCGCGGTGCGGCTGGTCGGCGCCGCCGGGGGGCAGGGCTGATGGCGGTTCAGCTGCTGCACCGGCTTTCGAATCGTGCCAGGGATTTGCTCTTCCTGCCCCCCTTCGATTCCCATTGGCGCCGCCGGCTGAACGGCAGGGTGCTCTGCCTGCTTTATCACCGCGTTGATCATCCGGGCCGTGTTCCCTTTCTCGACCGTTTCGGCGTACCGCCGATCCCACCGGGAACGCTGCTGAATGAACTCAGTTTTCTGAAGATGCAGGGGGCCCACTTCCTCACCTTCTCGGATCTGCGCCATGGCTACTTTCCGCGTCGCGATCAGTTTGGTGTGATTGTGAGCTTCGATGATTGCCTGCGCGATATGTACACCAGTGCTACCGGTGTGCTCGAGTGGCTCGGTATCCGTGGTGTGCTCTTTCAATCCACCGCTCTCATCGATGCTCCCTCGCTGATCTGGGAACACAGCCTCTATTGGCACGCCCATGATCCCGAGTTGGCCCAGGCCCTCGAGGCCCTCGCTCATGAGCGGCTTCCGGCCAGTCGGGGGCTGGTCGGCGATCCCCTGGTGGCCCACCTGCGCCAGGCTGAACCGATGGCCGCGGTGGAGGACCTGCTAGCTGAGGCCACGGCCCGCGCCGGGGCTGGCGAGGAACTGGCCCTCCTGGCCCGGGAGCTCTATCCAGCCGCTGCCCACCTTCAGGGCACCCGCGGCGCCCGCCATGAAATCGGCAGCCACGGTCATCACCATTATCCCCGCCAGTGCCTCGATAACGAAGCCTTCGAGGCCGAGCTGATCCTCTCCCGCCAGGAGATTGAACGGGTGATGGGCAAAGCCCCGCGGGCCTTCTCCTACCCCTTCAACAGCTACCAGAGCGGCGACGCCGAACTCTGCTCTCGCCACTATGTGCAGGTGGCCACGGTGGATGCCCAACCGATCACCCTCGACACCCCCCGCCTGGCGATTCCCCGCTTCACCTGGCCCGGTCCCCTGCGCAACCAGCTCCATTTCCGCCGCTGGCTCTGGACCGGCCATCTCTGACCCCTGGCCTGGCTGTGTCGCCTGGCACCGGCAGGGAGCGGCGATCCCCACCTCTGCTCTGGCGGTTCGGGCCATAGGGTTGAACTCGGCTGATGGACCGTTCCCAACGCGATGTTGATGCCACCCGGCCTGCTGGAGCTTTCCCCAGGTCTTGAAACCCTCCGCGACTGGCTCGTGCGCTGGGGCTACGGCGTGATCTTCGGGGCGATGCTGCTTGAGAACGCCGGGGTGCCGCTGCCTGGTGAAACCGTGACCCTGCTCGGTGGCTACGCGGCCGGCAGTGGCCAGCTCCATCCGCTCGGGGTGATGGCGGCAGCGGCCAGCGGGGCCGTGCTGGGCGACAACATCGGCTACTGGGTGGGCCGCCGGGCCGGCTGGGGGCTGATTTTGCGGGTGGGCGGCTGGCTCGGCCAGGGCCCGGCTGAGCTCGACAAGCTGCGCGAGCGCTTCTTGAAGCATGCCGGCAAATCGGTGCTGCTGGGCCGTTTCGTGGCGGTGCTGCGGGTGATAGCGGGCCCGATGGCCGGGGCGGTGGGCATGCCCTACGGCCGCTTCTTCCTCTGCAATCTCGTCGGCGCCCTGCTGTGGTCCGCCACCATGGTGAGCCTGGCCTGGCTCGGCGGCCGCTGGATTCCCCTCGATCGCATGGTGGAGGGGGTGGTGCAGTTCGGACTCGGAGCCCTGGCGGTGGTGGCGATGCTGCTGCTGCTGCCGCGGTTGTTCAGTCGCCTGGAGCGCTTCACGCCTTCTGGGTCACCGACTCCGCCGCTTCCCCGGCCTGAGCCTGGTGCCCCAATCACCGCCGGGCCTATGGAGCCTCCTTCCCAGCACGACTCAGCTGACTGAGCCGTTGCCGTCGCCGAACACGCAGCCTCGCGATCGGCCCCTCCGGCCGGATCGGGAGAGGGGGACTGCCAGGGCGATCGGCCATCATGAGCCCGGCCGTCTTGCCTTCTCGCATGCGCTACCTGCGCTACCTCTACGTTCCGTTGGCCTGCTGCGCCGCCGGGCTGGCGATCGTGCTCGGTCTGCAGGGCCTTACGGCTGCCTGGATCACCCTGGTGCTGTTGCTGCTGGAGATCTCCCTCTCCTTCGACAACGCCGTGGTGAATGCCCGCGTGCTGGACCAGCTCACGCCGGGCCAGCAGCGGTTCTTTCTCACCTGGGGCCTGGTGATTCCGGTGTTTGGCGTGCGCTTTGCCGGCCCGCTGCTGATGGTGGCCCTGGCCGGCGGGGTGGGGGTGCGGCAGGCCCTCGATGCGGCCCTGCATGACCCGGCCCGCTACCGGGAGCTCTTGGATTTAGCCGAGCCTCGCATTTTGGCCTTCGGCGGCATGTTTCTGCTGATGGTGTTCCTGCGCTACTTCTTCGACGAGGCCAAGACCCTCCATTGGTTCCAGCCGCTGGAGCGCCGTCTCAGTGCCGCCGGCCGGATCGAATCCCTGGAGATCGCCCTGGCCTTGATCGTGCTGCTGGGGGTTGACCTGGCGCTTCCGGGACCGCAGCGGGCCGATGTGCTGATCGCCGGCCTGATCGGCCTGGTGCTGCAGTTGCTGAGCACTTCCCTAGCCGAGGCCTTCGGCGATGAGGAGCAGGCCGGAGCCCGCGTGGCCGCCGGGGGCGGGCTGGCCAGCCTCCTCTATCTGGAGCTGCTGGATGCATCCTTCAGCCTCGATGGCACCATCGGCGCCTTTGCGATCACCTCCAATCTGGGCCTGATCCTCACCGGCTTGGGCCTCGGTGCGCTGTTCATCCGTTCCCTCACGCTGATGCTCAGCCGGGAAAAAGCCCTCGACCAGCTGATCTTCCTGGAGCACGGTGCCCATTACGCCATCGGCGCCCTGGGTTTGGTGATGCTGGGGGGCATCCTGCTGCGCGAGCACCATTTGCATGTGCCCGAGTGGTTCACCGGAGTGATCGGCATCTTGCTGCTGCTGCTGTCGTTCGGGGATTCCTTGCGACACTCCCGCCGAGCCTGATCGCCGGCTCTTAGAGCTTTAGAGACCCTTAGAGATAGAAGCCCACGGTGGTGACCACCCGGGTGCCCTGTTCCCGCAGGGCCTGACGCAGCAGGATCGTGCTTTGGTTGTGCAGCAGGTTCTCCCAGCGGTGCTGGGTCACGAACACCGGCAGCACGATCATGCAGAAGCGGTTGCGGTCCTTTCGATGTTCCAGCTCGAACTGCTTCACGAAATCCACCACCGGATCCACCAGGGAGCGGAAGGGGGAATCGAGGACCACCAGCCGCACGCCGGGCACCTGCCGCTCCCATTGCTCGATGAAGGCCTGGGTCCGGTTCCCGCCGAGGTCCACATGCAGCGCCACCAGATCGCTGGCCACGCTGCGGGCGAAGCGGATCGCCTCGAAGCTGCCCCGGTGCAGCTGGCCCACCAGCACCACGGTGGGCATGCCGCCGGTTGCGGGCGGCGCCGGCAGTTTGAGCAGTTTGTCGCTCGACATCCTGAGCCGCCGGGCCACGTAGTCGTAGTGGTTGCGGATTCTCAGGAACAGGCTGATCAGCAGCGGGATCGCCACCAGCACCAGCCAGGCTCCGTAGGTGAACTTGCTATAGAGCAGCACCAGACTCACCACCGCGGTGATGGCCGCCCCAACCCCGTTGACCAGGGCCTTGCGCAGCCAGCCCTCGCCCTTCTCCTTCCACCAATGCACCACCATGCCGGCCTGGGAGAGGGTGAAGCTGATGAACACCCCCACCGCATAGAGAGGAATCAGGCGGGTCACGCTGGCGTTGAAGATCACCAGCAGCAGGGCGGCGCAGCCACTCAGGGCGAAGATGCCGTTGCTGAACACCAGCCGGTCCCCCAGGGAGGCCAGCTGGCGGGGCAAGAAGCCGTCTTGGGCCAGGAAGGCCGCCAGGCGCGGGAAATCGGCGTAGGCGGTGTTGGCGGCCAGCAGCAGGATCAGCAGGGTGGCCAGCTGCAGCACGGCCAGCAGCACGCCATTGCCGAAGATCAGTTGGCCCAGCTGGTACAGCAGCGTGGGGCCATTCTCGGCATACACAATGCCGGTGTGGTGGGCCAAGGCGCTGATCCCGCCGAACATCGTGGCCAGCAGCAGCACCATCACGGTGAGCACCTTGCGGGCATTGCGCCACTCCACCGGCCGGAAGGCCGCCACGCTGTCGCTGATCGCCTCGATGCCGGTGAGGGCGGCGCAGCCGGAGCTGAACGCCCGCATCAGCAGGACCGGTCCGATCGCCATCAGGTGACCGCCCTCCGCCTCCAGGGTCGGCGCCAGCAGACGGGTCTGATCCTCGACACTCAGGGAGGGCAGGGTGCCGCCGAAGGCCTTGATGGCTCCAGCCACGAGCATCACCATCACCACCCCCATGAAGAGGTAGGTGGGGAAGCTGAGAAGCTTGGCGCTGGAGCTCACCCCCCGCAGGTTGGCCACCATCACCAGCAGCACCGCCACCAGGCAAAGGGGCACGCGGTAGGTATCGAGGCCGGGGAAGTAGGAGGTGAGGGCCGCGATGCCGGCCGCCACGCTCACCGCCACCGTCAGCACGTAGTCGATCGAGAGGGAGGCGCCCGCCACCAGGCCGGGGATCTTGCCGAGGTTGTCCTGCGAGACCCGGTAGGAGCCGCCGCCGAGGGGGTAGGCCTTGATCGTCTGCCGGTAGCTGGTGGCCACGATCAGCATCAGGCCAATGATCAGGCCGGTGATCGGCAGGGTGAGGCCCAAGGCTGCGCTGCCCGCCATCCCCAGCACCAGCACGATCTCCTGGGTGGCGTAGGCCACCGATGAGAGGGCATCGGAGCTGAGGATCGCTAGCGCTTCCGCGTTGTTGAAGCGCTCCTCGTGGTGGGCGCTGGTGGGCAACGGTGAGCCGATTAACACCCTGCGAAGGTTGTCGAGCCTGGAGATGATCGGCATACCTGGGCGACGTTCGGCGTGAAGGTTCGCCCAGTGAACCTAAGGCGCCGCTGACATGGTTACTGTTTCCGCCACCGCCGCTCCGGCACTTTGACCGCATCGCTTTCATCCACCGCCGCGGCGCTTCCGTCAGCGGAGGCTTCCCAGGGGGCCACCCCCTGGCATGGCCTCAGCACTGTCGAATGTCAACACCGTCTCGGCGTGGGCCCGGAGGGTCTCGATACGGTCGAGAGTTCCCGACGCCTGGCCGAGCGCGGACCCAACCGGCTGGAGCTTTCGGCCGGTCGCAGCACCTGGGAGATCCTGCGCGACCAGTTCAGCAACGTGATGCTGATCATGCTGCTGGCGGTGGCGGCCGTCTCCGCTGCCGTTTCGATTCATCAGAAGGAATTCCCCAAGGACGCCATCGCGATCCTGGTGATCGTGGTGCTGAACGGCCTGCTGGGTTATCTGCAGGAGAGCAAGGCCCAGCAGGCCCTGCTGGCGCTCCGCGACATGGCTCAGCCCCTGGTGCAGGTGCGCCGCGACGGCACTTGGCAGCGGATCAGCAGCGAGCACCTGGTGCCCGGCGACCTGATCCGTCTCGAGGCGGGCGATCGGGTGCCCGCCGACGCCCGCCTGCTGGAGCACGCCGACCTGGGACTGCGCGAGGCGGCCCTCACCGGCGAGGCCGAGGCTGTTTTCAAGATATCCGATCTGGTGCTTGAGGATTCCACACCGGTTCTGGAGCGGAAGAACTGTCTGTTCCAGGGCACCGAAGTGGTGCGGGGTCGGGGTGTGGCACTGGTCACGGCCACCGGCATGGCCACGGAGCTGGGCCAGATTGCCGAGCTGATCAACACGGCCGGTGGCGAGAGCACGCCCCTGCAGGAGCGGCTCGATGGGCTCGCCAATGTGCTGGTGGTCAGCGCTCTGGCCTTGGTGGCGGTGGTGGTGGCGCTGGGTCTGCTGCTGGGCCAAGATCCGCTCAACCTGCTGGAGGTGGCGCTGTCGATGGCGGTGGCGATCGTGCCGGAGGGTTTGCCGGCCGTGATCACCGTGACCCTGGCGATTGGCACCCAGCGCATGGTGCGCCGCGCCGCCTTGATCCGCCGCCTGCCAGCGGTGGAGGGGTTGGGTTCAGTCACCGTGATCTGCTCCGACAAGACCGGCACCCTCACCCAGAACCGCCAGGTGGTCCAGGAGTTGCGGGTCGGCACCGAACGGCTGGCCGTGACCGGACAGGGGTACGACCCCGCCGGCACCTTGACCCCGTCGCCCCTGGATCCCCCTCCGGGCAGTCGGGCTGGCATGCTGCCTGGCAGCAGCAACCTCCTGCTTCAGGCCGGTGTGCTCTGCAGCGACGCCGAACATCGGCAGCTAGCTGATGGTAGCTGGGAAATTCTCGGTGATCCAACCGAGGGGGCCCTCTCGGTGGTGGCCCTGAAAGCGGGCATCGATGACTTCGAATTGCGCAGCCACTTCCGCCGGGCCGCCGAGATCCCCTTCAGCTCCGAGCGGCAGCTGATGGCGGTGTGGATCGAGGATCCCGACCATGCGCTGCAGGCTCCCCTGGGCAGTAGTGCCAGCGGCAGCCCCAGCCTGCTGATCAGCAAGGGAGCTCCCGAGGTGATCATTGGTCTGTGCGATCGCTGGATCGACGGCCAAGGCGTGGTCGACCTGAGCGAGCCCCAGCAGCAGTGGTGGCTGGAGCAGGCCCGCCAGCTGGCGGGTTCTGGTCTGCGGGTGCTGGCCTTCGCCTGCGCGCCCCATCACTCCAGCCCCGATGAGGATCTGGAGGGTCAGGTGCTGCTCGGCCTGATGGCCCAGCTGGATCCGGCCCGTCCCGAGGTGGCCAAAGCTGTGGCCACCTGCCGCCAGGCGGGCATTCGGCCGGTGATGATCACCGGCGACCATCCCCTCACCGCCCGGGCGATCGGCAGTGCGATCGGCCTCACCGATGAGCGGGGCGAGGTGATCCTTGGCCGCGAGCTCGAGGCGATGGAGGAGCCAGCCCTGAAGGAGGCGGTGGCCCGTTGCAATGTCTATGCGCGGGTGGCACCGGAGCAGAAACTGCGGATCGTGAAGGCGCTGCAGTCGAACGGCCAGGTGGTGGCGATGACCGGGGATGGCGTCAACGACGCCCCGGCCCTCAAGCAGGCCCACATCGGCGTGGCGATGGGCATCACCGGCACCGAGGTGAGTAAGGAGGCCGCCGACATGGTGCTCCTCGACGACAACTTCGCCACGATCGTGAGTGCCGTGGAGGAAGGGCGGCTGGTGTATGCCAACATCCGCCGCTTCGTGAAGTACATCCTCGGCAGCAACGTGGGCGAGCTGATCACGATCGCCTCGGCGCCGCTGCTGGGCCTCACCGGTGTGCCGTTGACCCCGCTCCAGATCCTCTGGATGAACCTGGTGACCGACGGCGTGCCCGCCCTGGCCCTCGCCCTGGAGCCCGGCGAGGCCGGATTGATGGACCGACCACCAGCCGAACCCGGCGAATCGATCTTCGCCCGCGGCATCGGTTCTTACATCCTGCGCATCGGTGTGGTGTTCGCCGTGATCGTGATCGCCCTGATGCTCTACGCGTCGGTTCACAGCCGTGATCACTGGAAGACCATGGTGTTCACCACCCTCTGCCTGGCCCAGATGGGCCATGCCCTCTCGGCCCGTAGCGACCTCCCCCTGATCCAGGTGCCCCCTTTCTCCAACCCCTGGCTGCTCTGGGCGGTGGTGCTCACTTCGGGGCTGCAATTGCTGCTGCTCTACGTGCCGGCCCTGGCCAAGTTCTTCGGCACCCAGCCCCTGAGCGGCCACGAACTGATGATCTGTGTGGCCTTCAGCCTGTTGTTTTTCCTCTATCTGGAGCTTGAGAAGATCTGGCGACAGTGGCGCCGCGGCTTTCATGCCGATGCCTGAATCCATCGACGTGATGCTCGATGGTTGATGCCGCAAGCTCAATCCAGGTCTTTACCCAGGTCCTTGCGGGCTTGGGCGACTGGATCGGAGAGCTTCCCGGCTGGATTGAGGCCGCTGTGGCGCGGGATCCACGGCTGGGGTATCTGGCCCTTGGCCTGGCGATGCTCCTGGAAAATCTCATCCCTCCGATTCCCTCGGAACTGATCCAGCCCCTTGGTGGTGTTCTGGTCCAGCAGGGCCGCCTGGAGCTGGTGCCGGTGATCCTGGTGGGCACGGCCGGCACGGTGCTGGGGTGCTGGTTCTGGTACGGGCTGGGGCGCTGGTTCGGCGAAGAGCGTCTGAGCCGCTGGATTGGGCGCCACGGCCGCAGGATTGGCCTCGACCAGAAGGATGTGACCGCCAGCCGCACCTGGTTCGCCCGCCATGGGGTGGGCCTGGTGTTCTGGGGCCGCTTGGTTCCCGGCATCCGCACCCTGATCTCGGTGCCGGCGGGCCTGGACGCCATGCCCATGGGCCTGTTTCTGATCGCCACCCTTGCGGGCAGCCTGCTGTGGGTCACGGTGCTCACCCTCCTGGGCCGCGCCCTGGGAGCCGGCTACGGCCAAGTGAGCCAGTTCACCGGCCCCTATGGCCAGATCAGCCGCCTGCTGCTCCTGGGCCTGGCCGCGGCCGCCGTGATCAGCCTGATTGTGCGTTCACGGCGCCATAGTGGCAGCCGCCTGCCACCGTGATCCGGGGCCCAGGTCCGTCCCGGGTCCGCTCCGCCTCATTCAGCGCGTTCCTGCCCCCCGGATTCAGCCTCGGGGGGAGGGAGGGGGGGGGACTCCTGAAGCAGCGCGAGGGTGAAAATCAGGCCCCCCACCAGAGCAATGGCCAGGAGGCAGACCACCCCTAGCCAGGCCCTGCGCATGCGATCGCCATGCTGCAGTGGGTCCGCCCGATGGCCGCAGTCGGTGCAGATGAGCTCGCCCTGGCCACCCCTGGCCCTAGCCACCATCCGGCATCCGCATCGCTCGCAAGCCATGGCCATGCCGAAGGTTTAGTCACTCTGCCAGCAGCGTCAGGTCGTTCTGTAGGGATGGGAACCATCCAGCGATGCGCTGAATCGCCGAGGGGCGTTTGGGTGGCACGGATCACCATTGCTTGGCCCATCGATAGGCATTACTTCGGTCCGATGCAACCCAAGCCGCTCCAAATCCCTTAAGGTTCGCGGCCAATGGTCCTTCTCGGATCCCTTGTCCCCGCCGCCATGACCCTGTTTCTTGCCCAGACGGCCTGGCTGGTGCCGCTCTACCCGCTGCTGGCCTCCCTGCTCTCCTTTCTGTGGTCGCCGGGGCTGATCTCCCGCACCGGACCGCGGCCTTGCGGTTATCTCAATCTCCTGCTGGTGAGCGTGGCCTTTGTGCACAGCGTGCTGGCTCTGCTGGCCCTCCATTCCAATTCCGCAGCCGGCTCGGCGGCGATCTATCGGCCCCTCACCTTCGGCTGGACCTGGCTGCAGACCGCCGGACTGCGCATCGGCTTCGACGGCCTGATCACCGAGCCCGCCCTGATCGCGATGACGCTGATCACAGGCCTGCATGTGCTGGTGCAGATCTATTCGATCGCCTACCTGGAGATGGACTGGGGCTGGCCCCGTTTCTTCGGCTCGCTGAGCTTCTTTGAATCCGGCCTCTGCGCCCTGGTGCTCACCGATTCGCTCTTCTTCAGCTACGTGATTCTCGAGCTCCTCACCATGGGTACCTACCTGATCGTGGGTACTTGGTATAACCAGCCCCTGGTGGTGAAGGGGGCCCGCGACGCCTTCCTCACCAAGCGGATCGGCGACCTGATCCTGCTGGCTGGCGTGATTGCCCTGCTGCCGATCACCGGTACCTGGAACTTCCATGGTCTGCAGGCCTGGGCCGCCGACCAGGCCAACAACCATCTGGCCCTGCCGGGTGGCTTCACCCTGATCGTGCTCGCCCTGATCGCCGGCCCCATGGGCAAGTGCGCCCAGATTCCCCTCCACCTCTGGCTGGATGAGGCGATGGAGAGCCCCCTGCCCTCCACGGTGCTTCGCAACTCGGTGGTGGTGGTGGGCGGTGCCTGGGTGCTGCTGCGGCTTGAGCCCCTGATCGAACTCAGCCCCCTGGCCGCCAGCCTGCTGGTGGTGGTGGGCGGCACCAGCGCCCTGGTGGGCGCCCTGATCGCCCTGGCCCAGATCGATGTGAAGCGGGCCCTCTCCTTCCTGGTGAGCAGCTGGCTGGGTCTGCTGTTTGTGGCGGTGGGCCTGGGCGGCATCCCAGTGGCCGACCACCTGATGCTGGTCTACCCCTTGCCGATGGCCCTGATGCTGATGGCGATCGGCGCCATCGTGCTCACCAACGTGACCCAGGACCTCACCCAGCTGGGGGGGCTCTGGAGCAAGCGTCCGCTGATGGGCATCGCCTTCCTCAGTGGTGCGGCCGGCCTGATGGCCCTGCCGCCATTCGGGGGCTTCGCGGCCTTGCGGGAACTGCTGGCCCTCACCACCACCAGCAGCCAGCCCGCCCTCCTGGGGGGCGTGGTGCTCCTGACCAATGCCCTGATCAGCGCCGGATTGATCCGGGTGTTTGGCCAGATCTGGGGCGGCAGGCCCACCGTGTTTACCACCCGTTCACCGGAGGTGCTCTGGTTGATGGCGCTGCCCACCCTGCTGCTCACGGGTCTGGTGCTCCATCTGCCCCAGATCCTGGTGCGCAACGGGGTGTTCGCCGCTGCCGGCGCCCTGCTGCCGATTCCGGGCTGGGGCCCCGAGGCCCTGCCCCTGCTGCTCTCCACCGTGGTGGGCGGCGGTCTTTCGGCGCTCTTCTACCTGCGGCCCCATCCCCTGGCCCACCTGCCGGCGGCCCTCGGCGGCCTCCAGGACTGGCTTGCCCACGACATGCAGACCGAGCGCTTCTACCACCGCACCGTGGTGGGTCTGGTGGTGGGTCTGGCCCGGCTCAGCGCCTGGTCCGATCAACGGCTGGTGGATGGTTTCAGCGGCGCCACCGGCGAAGCCGCCCTGGAGGGTGCCCGCCGCCTCAGCCTCACCACCTCAGGCCGCTCCCAGGCCTACGCCCTCACCCTCGTGCTCGGCGTGCTGCTGATGGCCGCCTGGCTCCTCTCCGGGCAGGGCAGCGCAACTCCTGATCTCCTTCGCCCGCTCCGCTGATGCCTTCCCTTTCACTGCTGCTGCTGGCGGGCATTCCCCTAGCCGCGGCCCTGCTCCTTCCTCTGCTACCCGCCACCACCGCTTCGGCGAGGGTGCGCGGCCTGGCGGCCCTCAGCACCGCCGCCCAGCTGCTGGTGGGCGTGGCCTGCTGGCGGGACGCCCCGGCCGACCTGCAGCTGGCCTGGCTGCCGAAGCTGGGCCTCTCCTTCGACCTGGGTCTCGATGGCCTGACGCTTCCCCTGGTGCTGCTCACCGCCTTGATCACCACCCTGTCGATCCTGGCCACTCCTGCCGACCAGAGTCGCCCCCGGCTGTTCTTCCCCCTCCTGCTGGCCACCAACATCGGTGTGGTGGGGGCCTTCCTGGCCCGCAACGCCCTGCTCTTCGTGCTGGCCTTCGAGCTTGTGCTGATCCCCACCACCTTGTTGGTGGCGATCTGGGGCGGCCAGAAGCGTGCCGGAGCCGCGATTCGCTACCTGATCTATGGCGCCGTTTCAGGTCTGAGCCTGCTGGCTGCGGTGCTGGCCCTGGGCTGGCTGAACCGCAATGGCCTGAGCTTCCGCTACGCCGATCTCGCCCACGCTTCCCTTACCCCCCAGGCCAGCCGCTGGGTGCTGGCCTTGCTCCTGCTCGGCTTCGGCTTGAAGCTGCCCGTGGTGCCCCTGCACGGCTGGCAGCCCTTCACCTATGGCCAGGCTCCCACCCCCGTGGTGATGATCCTGGCGGGATGTGTTTCGAAGCTGGGGGCCTACGGATTGCTGCGGTTCGGCGTTGGCTTCCTGCCCGAAACCTGGGCCGCCTGGTCCCCCTGGATCGCCGCCGCCGGAGCGGTGAGTGCCGTTTACGGCGCCCTTAATGCCATCGCCCAGGTCGACATCCGCCGCCTGATGGCTTACAGCTCCCTGGGCCACATGGGGCTTTTGGTGCTGGCGATTGCCGCTGCCACCCCGATGAGCCTGCAGGGCGCTGTGGCCCAGGTGCTGGCCCACGGCCTGATCGTGGCCCTGTTGTTCGCCTGCGTGGGCCTGATCGAGCGCAAGACCGGCACCACGGCGATCGCTGAGCTCTCCGGTCTGCTCAACCCCCTGCGGGGCCTGCCCTTCACCGCCGGCATGCTGCTGTTGGCCTTGATGGCCGCCGCTGGCATCCCCGGTCTGGCGGGCTTCCCCGCCGAGCTGCTGGTGTTCGAGGGCAGCTGGACCACCTTCCCCCGCGCCACCCTGGTCTGCCTGCTGGCCTCGGGCTTTACGGCGGTCTACGCCATCCGTCTGTTCAACCGGGTGGGCTTCGGCCGCCTCGACAACGACCGGGCTCATTGGCAGGCCACCCGCTGGGGCGAACGGTTCCCGGCCCTGGCCCTCAGCCTGCTGGTGATCCTCTCGGGCATCTGGCCCCAGGCGCTGGTGGGATGGAGCGAACCGGTCACCGCCGGCCTCGCCCTGCGCTCTGGGGCTCCCTCAGCCAGGCTGGCGAGCGCCCAGGTCCGCACCGGCGGCGCTCCAACCCTGGCCGCCCTCCTGTCGCCGGGCGCATCCGCCGCCGGTTGCGTCATCGCCGCCGGTTGAGTCATCGCCGCCGGTTGAGTCATCAACGCCGGTTGAGCCATCACCGGGTTGCCCGGTAGCGACAGACCGATCTCGCCTCTTCCTTCCTCACCCCCTCGCCGATGACCCCAGCGGGTCCGGCCAGGCCAAGGAGATTTCCGCTTCCACCCCCTTCACGGCCCCAGGCCCACCTGCCGCCATGACCCCACCGACCGCTACCCCGCCGGCCACCGCCAGCACCCCGCTGATCCCCCCTTCCACCCATCCGTGGGCCGATGTGATCCACCGGCTCGAGGCCGGCGGCTCGATGCTGCCGGACACTCCGGAGAACCTGATGCAGATCATCGGCATCTACAAGGCTTATGCCGTGCCGATGGATTTCTACTGGCGCGATCTGCTCTACATCGCCGAGCGGGTGTTCCTCAATCCGCTGCCGGCCTTCAAATACTTCCCCAGCCAGGAGTATCTAGACCTGCCCAACAGCTACGCCGGCGACCAATCGCAACTGCGCATCTGGCGCGGCGGTGAGAAGGCCCACCCGGAATTGCTGGAGTTCATGGCCAAGGGGGAGACCGGCGCGATGCCCAAGCTGCTCCACCACCTCTGGCACGACCGCATCAACATGGAGTTCGCCGAGGCCTGCATGCAGGCCATGCTCTGGCATCAGGGCATGGGCGGCCGCTTCTACGACTATCTGGAAAGCGACACCTACCGCGCCAACGCCGATCGGGCGATCAAGGCCTATTTCCGTGGCAACCCATTGATGCTGGGCCTCTACAAACTGTTCCCTGAAATGTTTATGGAGCAGGTCAAGCAGATGAGCTACTACGCCAACCTCGGCCTCTTCTGGGAGGTGATGGCGCCGGTGTTCTTCGAGATGAGCGACATCTACGACGAGGGCGGCTTCCAGGGTGTTCCCGATGCCATGAACTTCCTCGTGAACGGCATCTTCGCGGTGGCCGGCAGGCCGATCTATCACCACGTCTATGTGGGCGATGAATGCATCGAGGTAATTCCCAAATCGGAAGGATTCACCTGGCTCTACGAGGCCGCCCTTCCCTACGTTGAGGCAGTCTTCTATCGCACTGCCCCCTTCCGTGGCACCAAGAGCTACAACGCCCAGGCCGGCCAGGTGCCCCAGAACCAAGCTGATTTCCACTACGGCATTCTCTACGCCGACGTCTATCCCGTCGGCTCGGCCGGCATCCCTCCCACCCTGCTGATGCAGGACATGCTCCACTTCCTGCCGCCCTACCTGCAGGAGCTTTACAAGCAACATCGCCGCGGTGAGGAAGACCAGCTCATCCAGCTGGGCATCACCTTCCAGCGCTCCATGTACAACGTGACCTCGGCGGTGATCCAGGCCCTGCGTTGCGCCCTCCTCTATCCCCTCGATGACACCGATCCGGCGCACCTGCTGGCGAACCGGCAGTTCTTCGAGGCCCAGATGGACCGCTTCCTGAGGCCCGAAGCTCGCCTCGGCGCCATCCAGAGCCAGGACTACCGCTGAGCTGCTCCTTCAGGCGCACCTCGTCTTCATCCACTTCCTTTCCCTTCGCTCCCCCATGGCCAACATCATCGAAACCGCCAAGGGTGCGGGCTGCTTCTCCACCCTGCTCACCGCCGTGGAGGTGGCTGGTCTCACCGCCGCCCTGGAGAGTCCCGGGCCGTTCACGGTGTTCGCCCCCGTTGACGATGCCTTCGCGGCCCTGCCGCCCGGCACGGTGCAGACCCTGGTGGACAACACGCCCCAGCTGGCCCGCATCCTTAAGTTCCACGTGCTCTCCGGTGCCTACAAGCGCGACCAGCTGATCGACCAGCCGGAGTGGACGAGCCTCGAGGGAGCCCCGGTGCCGATCCGGCGGGCCGAACCCTTCGAGGTGAAGAACGCCACCGTGGTGAGTGCCGACATCGTTTGCGACAACGGCGTGGTTCACGTGATCGATCGGGTGATCCTGCCGGGTTGACGGGCTGGGATCCCAGGACTGGCCGTGGGGGGCGCCGGCCCTCCAGGTCCAGAACACGGCACGGCGGCCTACGCCGCCTTGCCACCCATGAGAAGATCCGGGGCGATTGCGATAGTCCGGCATGCGCCGTCTGACCGTTTCCCTCCTCAAGGCCGCTTCTGCGGCCCGAAGGGCCGCTCCCCTGCTGATCCTCCCCCTCCTGCTGGCGAGCTGCGCTTCCGAGGGCGGCGGCGTGCAGAGCAGCAAGATGGCCACCATCAAGGCTCGGGGCAAGCTGATCTGCGGGGTGGATGGTTCCCTGCCGGGTTTCAGCTTCGTGGGGCCTGATGGCACCTACAGCGGCCTTGATGTGGATGTGTGCAAGGCCATGGCTGCCGCCCTGTTCGGCGATCCTGGCAAGGTGGAATACCGCAACCTCAACTCGAGCGAGCGTTTCGCGGCCCTGGCCAGCGGTGAGGTGGACCTGCTCTCGCGCAACACCACCATGACCCTCAGCCGCGACGCGGCTGGCGGCAATGCCCTGAGCTTCGCTCCGCCCACCTTTTATGACGGCCAGGGCGTGATGGTGCCTAACGCCAGCGGCATCAAGACCCTCAAGGATCTGGCGGGAAAACCGATCTGCGTCGAGAGCGGCACCACCACCGAGCTCAACCTCGCCGACCGGATGCGCGAGCAGAGCATCCCCTACACCCCCCTGAAGTTCCAGACCGGCGACCAGACCTACGCCGCCTACCTGCAGGGCCGCTGTGTGGCGGTCACCAGCGACCGCTCCCAATTGGCAGGCAAGCGCAGCAGCTTCCCCACTCCCGATGCCCACACCCTTCTGCCGGAGGTGATGAGCAAGGAGCCGCTCACCCCGGCCAGCGTGAATGCCGATCCGGTGTGGGCCGATGCCGTTCGCTGGACCGTGAACACCCTCTTCCAAGCGGAGGAGCTGGGCATCACCAAGGCCAACATCGCCGCCAAGGTGACCCAAGCCAGGGCCAATGCCAACCAGGCCGACCTGCGCCGCTTCCTCGGCGTGGAGGGTGAATTTGGCAAGCAGCTGGGTCTGCCCGCCGATTTTGTGCCCAAGATCATCGGCGCCGTGGGCAACTACGGCGAAATCTTCGACCGCAACGTGGGCCCCGGCTCCCGCCTCAAGCTTGATCGCGGTGTGAACAAGCAGTGGAAGGAGGGCGGCCTGATCTACTCGCCGCCGTTCCGTTGATGGGCGTGACCCCTTCCTCGGTGCCGCGCTCCGGTCTGGGGGCTGGGTCGCCGGTGCCGTGGTGGCGCAACCGCCGCGTCATTCCCTGGCTGGTGCAGGGCGCCGTGGGCCTCACGGTGTTGGTGCTGGTGGCCTTCCTGCTGGGCAACCTGATCCGTAACCTCACCGCCGCCGGCCTGCTGCTGAGCTGGGGATGGCTGATCCAGCCCGCCGGGTTCGACATCGCCGAAACCATCCTTCCCTTCCAAGCCAGTGATCCCTACTGGCGGGGCTTGCTGGCCGGGCTGGTCAACACGCTGCGGGTGGTGGTCGCCGGCCTGCTGGGGGCCACTCTCCTGGGCACCCTGCTGGGGATGGCCTCCTTCAGTGCCAACGCTCTACTGAGGGGCCTCACCCGCCTCTACGTGGAAGTGGTGCGCAATATCCCCCTGTTGCTGCAGTTGGTGTTCTGGTATTTCGTGGTCTTTCTCTCCCTGCCCAATGGCACCGCCGCCATCCAGTTGCCGGGCGTGGTCTTCGCCAAATCGGGCCTGTACATCGCTGGCTTCGGTGAGGGGCTGCGCTGGATGGGCCCGCACCTGGTCAATGGCGTCTGGCAGGCGCCGCTGCGCTGGTCGGTGGAGTTCGGAGCCCTGCTCACCGGCCTGATCGCTTATTCCTCGGCCTTTATCGCCGAGGTGGTGCGCGGCGGTATCGCCGCCGTGCCGAAGGGCCAGTGGGAGGCGGCCTCCTCCCTGGGGCTGAGCTGGATGCAAACCCTCCGCCAGGTGGTGCTGCCCCAGGCTCTGCGGGTGATCGTGCCGGGCCTCAACACCCAGTACATCTCCCTGGCCAAGAACTCCTCGCTGGCGGTGGCGGTGGGCTTCACCGACCTCTACTCGGTGGCCGAAACCACCCTCAACCAAACCGGCCGGGCCGTGGAGGTGGTGCTGGTTTTGCTCGGCACCTACCTGGCCCTCGACCTGTTCATCTCGTTGCTGATGAACGGCCTCAACCGACTCGTGCAGATCCGGGAGCGCTGAGATGAATCCCTTGCTGCGGCGCCTCCGCCACGACCTCTTCGCCACCCCCGCCGACGGGCTGATCACCGTGGCGCTTCTTGCCCTGATCGGGGCCGGCGCTTCCTCCTTCCTGCGCTGGGCCTTCAGCCAGGCGCGCTGGGCCGTGATCCAGGCCAACAGCACCCTCTTTGCTGTGGGGCGCTATCCGATTGATCAGCAGTGGCGCCTCTGGATGCTCACTGCCCTGCTGGCGGCGGCCACCGGCATCACCTGGGGGATGCTGCGTTCCCACCCCCGCCCCGACCGCGCCGGCACCCTCTGGCCCCGCAATGACCGCATTGCGGTGGGTCTGCTGGTGGCGCTCAGCCTCCTCCTGCCCTGGATGCTGAGCCTCACCCCGTCGGTTCAGTTCCGCTGGCTGGCCATCTCGGCCGTGTTGGTGCTGCTGCGCTGGCTGGCGGGCCGCTTCGGCCCCCTGCTGCCCGGGCCTTTCAAGCGTCTGCTCCCGCTCGGCCTTCCCCTGCTCTACCTGATTGGCATGGTGCTGATCGGTGGAGGCCTCGGCCTGGCGTCGGTCTCCCCGTCCGAATGGGGCGGCCTGCTGCTCACCCTGCTCGAATCGAGCTTTGCGATCCTGCTCTGTTTCCCGCTTGGGGTGCTGCTGGCCCTGGGACGTCGCAGTGAACTGCCCCTGCTGCGCTGGGGCTCGGTCTTTTACATCGAATTCATCCGCGGCGCACCGCTGATCACCCTGCTATTCCTCGGCCAGAACATGCTCGGCTTCCTGCTGCCGGGGGGCCTGGCCCCCGAGCGGGTCTGGAGGGCGGCGTGGGTGCTCACCCTGTTCGCCGCGGCCTACCTGGCCGAAGCGGTGCGCTCCGGTCTGGCGGCGGTGCCTCGGGGCCAGCTGGAGGCGGCCCGCTCCCTGGGCATGTCGATGCCCCAGGCTTTCACCAGCGTGGTGCTGCCCCAGGCCCTGCGGGTGGCGCTGCCGAGCATGGTGGGCCAGTTCATCTCCCTCCTGCAGGACACCACCCTGCTGTCGCTGATCGGCCTGATGGAGCTGCTCGGGACCGCCCGCACGGTGATGGCCAACCCGGCCTTCCTGGGCCGCAACGCCGAGGTGTACTTCACCCTGGCGGTGCTGTTCTGGTGCTGCTGTGCCGCCCTGGGCCTGGGCAGCCGGGCCCTGGAACGGCGGCTTGATCCGGCGGCGATTGCCCGATCCGGCTGATCCAGTTCCCCATCAAGTTCAGCAGCCACTCCGCTCTTCAGCCGCGCCACCGCAGCCCCACCATGAGTCAGCCCAGCCTCTCCAACCTGAGCAGCAGCGCCGCTCCCCCCAGCGACGTGATGATCGAGGCCCGCGCCGTTGAGAAGTGGTACCCCAACGGCTACCACGCCCTGCGCGGCTGTGATCTCACCGTGAACCGTGGCGAGGTGGTGGTGATCATGGGGCCCTCCGGCTCGGGCAAGAGCACCTTCATCCGCACGTTCAACGCCCTGGAGGATTTCCAGAAGGGCAGCATCACGGTGGATGGCATCACCCTCAGCGATGACCTGCGGCACATCGATGCCATCCGCCGCGAGGTGGGCATGGTGTTCCAGCAGTTCAATCTCTTTCCGCACCTCACCGTGCTCGATAACCTCTGCCTGGCGCCGGTGTTGGTGCGCAAGCGCTCCAAGCCGGAGGTGCGCGAGCAGGCCCTCGCCCTACTGCAGCGCGTGGGGATCGCTGAGCAGGCTGAGAAATACCCCGGCCAGCTCTCGGGCGGTCAGCAGCAGCGGGTGGCGATCGCCCGGGCCCTCTGCATGGAGCCTCGCATTCTGCTGTTCGATGAGCCCACCAGCTCCCTCGACCCCGAGATGGTGCGCGAGGTGCTGGAGGTGATGCAGAACCTCGCCGCCGACGACATCACCATGGTGGTGGTGACCCACGAGGTGAAGTTCGCCCGCCAGGTGGCGCACCGGGTGGTGCTGATGGCCGAGGG
>Ga0209298_10000317_pt1 | contig 32448 bp, 29 predicted proteins | sample S_140806_EF_Meta_FD_187325 | JGI IMG/M metagenome (GOLD analysis project Ga0209298, IMG submission 187325) | Freshwater microbial communities from Lake Simoncouche, Canada to study carbon cycling - S_140806_EF_MetaG (SPAdes) (version 2) | ecosystem: Environmental > Aquatic > Freshwater > Lake ... | reverse complement strand
AGCGGTGCGTGCGCGGAAAGACGCGGCGTCACCGTCCCAGCGCGTCATCCAGCGGGCGAGGTCGATCCGGGCGCCCTGGGTGCGGAGTTCCTCGAAGAACGCTTCGCTCCCTAGGTGCTTGATGAATAGCTCACGCTTAGAGCCAGTAAGACCGGCGAACGGGTTCGGGGCCCAGACGCACGCCTGACGGAGCATGTATAGCGAGATCGCGGTGGGGCGTAACTTCGGCCAATCCCCGACGGAGAGATAGACGCCCTGCGTTCCGTCTACCATCTGCTGCGGCTGCAGCACGAGTCCGGGTACGGCGTTGCCGAAGGCCGCGACGAGGTCGGCCGCCTTGCGGCGAGGGTAGGTGAGGAAGCGGAAGTTCTGCCCGGCACCGGTGCTATGGCTGAAGCCAGAATCCATGGCGCCCAGGCCCGTCATCGCATAACCGAACGCGGCCTTGGCATTATCGATCCTCGGGGAAGTCGGCACCCAATTCAGGCCGGTCAGATTCCAGGTCATCGAGCGACGCCAGCCGCGCATGGAGACGACTTCCAGCGTGCCGCGGCGACGGGTAGCTTCATCGAGCTCTAGTACTCCCGGCGTGGCCACGGCCCAGCGCGCGATTTCTCCGATCGTGAGGCCGTGGACATACGGCGTCTCGTAGGCGCCTACGTAGCTGCGCCACTTGCGGTCGAGGAACGGGCCGTCGACCTTTTCTCCGCCGAGCGGATTCGGGCGGTCGAGGACCATCACCCGCACGGGACGAGGAAGGGAGTAGCATGCCTCGATCACATACCGCATGCAGCTGATGTAGGTATAAGAACGGGCGCCGATGTCCTGGAAGTCGATGACGATGACATCGAGGCCGGCCAGCATCTCCGCCGTCGGACGACGCGTCGCGCCGTAAAGCGAATAGATGGGCAGACCCGTGCGCGCATCCTTCGCATGACCGACGGCGACGTCGGCCGCGGCCACGCCGTCGATGCCGTGCTCCGGGCCGAAGAGCTTGACCAGCTTCACGCCGGGCGCGCGGGCGAGCACGTCGACGGTGCGCTGGCCGAGTCCGTTGACGCCGGCGCGGTGCGTCACGAGCCCGCAACGCAGCCCCTTGAGCCGGGCGAACCCTTCGGCGGCGAGGACGTCGATACCCAACATGACCTTGCCCGTGATCGGCGAGACCGGTGTCGGCGCGACAGGCGCTGGTCCGACGGAACCACCGCCACCACCGCCACCGGCGCAGCCGGAAAGAGCGACGGCGCCCAGCGAACCTAGGGCGGTGAGGTGAAGAAACTCGCGGCGGTCCATAGGGAGCAGTGTCGGCCATCATCGGCGGTTTACCGATGGGTTCAAAGTCCGAATTCGAAAATCCGTTTGCAGGCGAGGGCCACCGCCGACACTTTTCCTTCATGCGCGTCGCCCTCCTTGGTTCCGGTCGCGGCTCCAACGCCGACGCGGTCCTCCGCGCCCAAGCCGAAGGCCGCCTCGGCAAGGCCAAGGTGGTCGGCCTCTGGTGCGACGTCCCGACCTGCAAGATGCTTGAGCTGGGACCTAAGTACAGTGTCCCGGCCCGCTTCCTCGACACGGGTCCCTTCAAGACGAAGTTCTCCCCCGAGCGCGAACAGGCCTGGGCGGACGACCTCAAGGCCGCGAAAGTCGATCTCGTGGTCCTCGCTGGCTTCATGCGCGTGATCAAGGCCCCGCTCCTTGACGCTTTTGCCGGCCGCATCATCAACCTTCACCCCAGCCTCCTGCCGGCCTTCCCTGGCCTCGATGGCATCGGCCAAGCGTGGAACGCCGGCGTCCCGGAAGCCGGTTGCACCGTCCACTGGGTCAACGCCGAGATCGACGGCGGCGCCCACCTTGGCCAGACCCGCGTGAGCCGCGAGACGACCGACTCCCTGGAATCCTTCGCCCATAAGATCCACGCCGCCGAGCATGCCCTGCTCCCCGCTGTGATCGCCCGCCTGAGCGAGACCCACTCCTGATGATCGAACTGAAGTGCCCCATCCACGAAGACATGGTCCAACCGCTGGAAGACCATTTCTGTGAACTGACCCGCTCTTCCTGGATGCTCTTCCATGAGGGACCCGGGAAGCCCCACTTCGTGATGGGCTACTTCGACACCAAAGCTGAGTCGGACGAAGCATGGGCCGGCCTGCGCAAGGCCTTCAAGAAGTTGCCCGAGGCCTATGAAGAGACCGTCATGGCCGACAAGGACTGGAAGGAAGCCTATAAGGAGCACCTCAAGCCGTGGGACCATGGACGCCTCCACTGGGTCCCGGCCTGGATGCGAGGGAAGTACACAGTGCCTGCCGACGCCGCGGTGATCTGGTTCGACGCCGGACTGGCCTTCGGGACCGGTGACCATCCGACGACCCGTCTCTGCGCCATCCGCATGATGGACTTCCTGGAGACCCATCCCGCCGCGAAGGTTTCCGTGACCGACGCCGGTTGCGGTTCCGGTATCCTCGCCCTCTCCGCCGCCAAGCTCGGCTGCGATCGTATCGCCGGCTTCGACCGTGATCCAGAATCCGTCCGCGTCAGCATCGCCAACCGCGAAGACAATGGCATCGCCGATGACGCGGTCGCCTTCCATCACGCCGGCCTCGAAGAAGGCTTCCGCCTCACTGGCCGCGCCGACGTCGTGCTCGCGAATATCATCAGCGACGTGCTCTGCATCTACGCCGACAACCTCGTGGACTCCGTCAGCCCCGGCGGCGTGCTCGCGCTCAGCGGCATCCTCGCCAAGGAACAGGATTCTGTCCGCGCCCACTTCGAAGCTAAGTGCCGCGAAGCGTGGGGTGATGGGATGAAGTCCGACGGCCGCATCATGGGCGAATGGAGCGACGTCGCTCTTTTCCGCCCGCTCTGAGCAGTTGCTTCGCCCGCCCTTGCTGTTTCTCTCGACCCATGCCTGACAACACCGCCCAACGCATCCGCTACGGTCGCCTCATCTCGCTGGCGTTCGGACTTCTGTGTATCGGCCTTGGCCTCAACGGCCTCATCGGTGGCGTCAGCCTAGGCCCACTCCATATCCCTCCGCGCTGGGATCCGGCCGTCGTCACCTTCCCTGTCGCCCTCCGCGCGGAGTGCTGGTTCTTCATCGCCTACGCATGCCTGCTCTTCTTCCCTTGGCGCCGCATCGAGAACCGCAAGGTCTGGAACGGGCTCTTCGCACTCCTCTGCGTCGCTTCGGTACTTTTCGCCTTTACGATGATCTGCGAAGTGATGGCCAAGAATTACATCGCGCAGAACGCCCACCTGAAGGCGAAGATTCCCGTCTTCCAAGCCGTGCTCCTCTTCCTGGGCTTAGGTCAGATTCCGATCGAACTATTCAGCCGCAAGCCCGAGCTGCTCGACTGATCAGAGCGCGGCGTGCAGCGCTTCGGCGCGGCGAATCGCTTCATCAACCGTCGGCGCGGTAACGGTGATGTGGCCCATCTTGCGGCCCGGGGCAGCCTTACCCTTGTCGTAGAGGTGCAGCTTGGCGGAAGGGTCCGCGAGGACCTTGGTCCAGTCAGGCTCCTGGCCGTTGCGCCAGACGTCGCCGAGTAGATTAACCATGGCGGAGGGAGCGAGCGGCTTCGTTCCGCCGAGCGGCAGGCCACACACGGCGCGGATGTGCTGTTCGAACTGGCTGGTCTCGTTGGCGTCAAAAGTCTGGTGGCCGCTATTATGCGGACGCGGCGCGAGCTCATTGACGACGATGCGGCCGTCCTTCACGAACATCTCGACGGCCAGGAGACCGACGAGCTGAATCTTCTCAGCGATGCTGAGTGCCAGGGCGCGTGCCTCGGCGGCGGTCGCTTCGGAGATCCGGGCGGGCGAGATCGAAAGATGCAGGATGTGGTTCTGGTGGATGTTTTCCGCCGGGTCGTAGACCGCGGTGCGACCGTCGACCGTGCGGGCGACAAGGACGGAGATTTCCATCTGAAACGGCACCCAGGCCTCGAGGACGCCGACCGCACCGCCGATCTTGTGCCACGCGGTAGCGAGATCAGCCTCGGCGGTCGGTAGCTTAACCTGACCTTTGCCGTCGTAACCGAAATCAGCGGTCTTCAACACACAGGGGAACCCGACGGTCTTCACGGCGGCTTGCAGCTCGGCGAGTGAGGACACGACGGCGAAGTTTGCGCAAGGGATGCCCGAGGCACGGAGGAACTCCTTCTCGCGGCGACGATTCTGACAGGTCGCCAGGACGTGCGCGGACGGATGGCTCGGCACGGTCTTCGCGACGAACTCGACCGTCGCGGGCGGGATATTCTCGAACTCGAGTGTGATGCGGCCGCAGCCCTGGGCGAAGCGCGTCAGCGCGGCGGTGTCGCTCCAGTCGGCGGTGATATGCTCATCGGCGATGCCGGCGGCGCAGGCGCCCGCGGAAGGATCGAACGTGCGCACCTTGTAGCCGAGACGTCGTGCGGCGATGGCCGACATGCGGCCGAGCTGGCCTCCGCCAAGGATACCGATGGTGCCGCCGGGCTGCAGGGGTCGCTCCATGGCTTAGCGCTTCTTGCCCTTGCGGCCGGGGATCGGGTTGTCCAGCACGGCCTTGGTCTGTTCAGCGCGATACGCGTCGAGCTTCTTGGCCAGCTTGGCGTCGGAAAGCGCGATGATCGCGGCGGCGCCGAGGGCGGCATTGATCGCGCCAGCCCGGCCGATGGCGAACGTGTGGACCGGGATGCCGGCCGGCATCTGGACGATCGAAAGCAGCGAGTCGATCCCGTCGAGGGACTTAGACTGCACGGGCACTCCCATGACGGGCAGCGAGGTCATGGCGGCGACCATGCCCGGGAGATGGGCGGCACCACCAGCCCCGGCGATGATGACCTTAAGCCCGCGTCGACGGGCGGCCAAAGCGTAGTCCTTGAGCTTGAGCGGCGTGCGGTGCGCGCTCACAACCTCGGCCTCGAACGCGACGCCGAGCTTCTTCAGCGTGTCGGCGGCGTTGACCATCGTCTCCCAGTCGGACTGGGAACCCATGATGATGCCGACCTGAGGAGCGGAGGAAAGCGCGCGAGCCATGCCCGTAGCGTGTCGTAGCCCTGCCCGCCTGTGAAGCCCGAAGCGAAAAAACTACTCCGTGAAAGGCACGTATTCCGGGACGAGGTCGCGCATCCCCTGCTTGCAGGCCTGTCGCTCCAAGGGAAGCAGGGCGCGGACGCGGCTCACCAAGGACTCTGATGAATCCTGGGGGACGAGGTCCGCCACGAAGCGGAAGACGCGCGGGTGTTCGGTCGGACGATACTGTTCCCCTTCATGCTGCAACTCCTCGACGAGCTTTTCTCCTGGTCGCAAGCCGATGATACGAATCTCGATATCGATGTCGGGCCGCAGGCCGCTGAGCTCGATGAGCTGACGGGCCACGTCGACTATCTTCAAGGGCTGGCCCATCTCTAGGACGAGGATGTCTCCGCCGTTGCCCAGCGTGGCGCTCTGCAGCACGAGGCCGACCGCCTCAGGGATGGTCATGAAATAGCGCTTCACCTCCGGGTGCGTCACCGTGACGGGTCCGCCCGCAGCAATCTGGCGCCGGAAAATCGGGACCACCGAGCCGGAAGATCCGAGGACGTTGCCGAAGCGTACGGCCAGGAAACTCGTCTTGCCACCGGCCTGAGCCTGCATCGTGCGGATGACGCGTTCCGCGAGCCGCTTACTGGCGCCCATAACGTTGGTCGGGTTGACGGCCTTGTCCGAGGAAATGAGGACGAACTTGGCCGCGCCGTGCTCCGCGGCGAGGCGCGCGACGATCTCGGTGCCGAGGACATTATTCTTGAGGGCTTCGGAAGGCTGCGACTCCATCATCGGTACGTGTTTGTGCGCGGCGGCATGCAGGACGAGCTCCGGCTTGAAGCGGCCGAAGACATCACGCATACGGTCGACGTCGGTGACGTCGCCGACGATGGGCGTGATAAGCGCGCCGGCACCTGCAAGGATGAGTTCTTGTTCGGCCTGATAGAGAAGCACTTCGCACTGATCGAGCAGGATGAGTCGGGCCGGCGAACGCGCGGCGACCTGGCGACAGAGCTCGGAGCCGATGCTGCCGCCAGCGCCCGTGATGAGCACCGTGCGACCCTTGACCATCGCATCGATGGCGTCGTCGTCGAGCTTGGCTGGCTCACGGCCGAGGATGTCTTCGACAGAAATAGGCCGGATATCGCTCGCGCGGACGCGCCCGCCGGCGAGCTCCGACATCGAGGGCACGACGAGGACGCGGAGATTGCTGGCGGAGGCGAGCGTGCTCACCTCACGAATGCGGCGCACGGCCGAGGCCGGTAAGGCGAGGATGATTTCGGTCACGCCGTATTTTTCGGCGAGCTCGGGCATGCGCTCCGGGGCGCCGATCACCGGCACGCCGTGGATTTGAAGGGAGTGCTTGGCGACGTCGTCATCCAGGAAACAGACGGGCTCGAGGCCATGACCGCGACGGCTCATGAGCTCCGCGACGAGCTGCGCCCCGACCTGACCGGCGCCGACGATCGCGATGCGTTCGACCGCGCCTTGGGTGGCCTGGTACTTGGTCCAGAACCGTTCGCGCAGCGCGCGAATCGAGACGCGGAAGCCGACGAACAGAACGAGCGACAGGTTAAAGTCCACGAGCGTGACGCCGCGGGGGACGCTGAATGCCTCAGCCGGGTTACCGCTCCCGATGATTGACGGCAGCAGGAAGGCGACGCCAGTCGCGATGGCCAACGCGAAGCCTGTCCGGAGGGCATCGGGTAACCGGAAATAATAGAAGACACCGCGGAACTGGCCCAAGGCTCCCAGCAGCAGGACTTTGAGTGGAATCAGCCAGAGAAGCACCATCGGCCGCTGCACATACATATAGTCCTCGGCTGCCTGCCGCCCAGTGCCGTTCAAATCTTCCGGTCCGGCGAAGCGCAGTTCATAGGCGAACCAAAGTGATAACGCCGCCAAGGCACCATAGACCGCGAAGAAAAATGCGGTACGTTGGAAGCGATTGACTGGGGTAGCCATGGGGTCGCTTTATAATAAGGGTCGCTGGCTTTTATTCAATGACGATACGAAAGCCCAAGGTACGGCTCTTCTCCCGCTTGAAGACCATCTTGGCGGTCAACCCCTTGCCCAGTGGGGTCAGGATACTACCCCCAAGCACAGGAGCACGGGTGTCCGTGGGCGATGCCAGCACCCACTCCTCGACGTTACCTAGGAGATCATGGATTCCCGCGGCATTAGCTTCCGAGCTACCGACGATATGTACGGTCGTGCCATCGGTGTTCTCAGAGGTCCAAGCCCGCGTCGGAATGGCCGGCTTGCTCAGGTCTCCTGCGGCCGCCGCGAATTCGGCCGACGTCGGCAGGCGCACCTTAGCGCCGAGAACCCAGCCGAGTCGGATGGCGAAGGCCTCGGCTTCGGCATAAGTCACGGACTCAACCGGGTTGGCTTCCCGGCGGGTCGAGCTGGGGTTAGATCCCATGACAGAGGCATAGAGGCCTTGGGGGATTTCCGTCCGATAGATTCGTACCGATAGATTGGGCACAGGTCGGAGATTTTGGTCGATGTTGCTCAGCACACTGCGGACAGAGGCGCCGTTCACCGCGAGGTATTCCAATTCCTTGCGCTCGCCATCTTCAGCCAGGAACGTTCCAGTGTTGGCCGAACCGATACGGCGGGCTTCAACGACCAGATCATCGACCAGCCGCAGCGCCTCATCGGCGCGCCGTTCGCGCAAGGCGGCGCGCAGCTGCGCGCAACGGGCGCGCAACGCTCCGATTTCGTCATGGAAGCGGGCGTAGTTCAGGCGCGTAGCAATGGCTGCTTCCTGTGTCCGGTCGGCAAAACTGCTCTTTGGATAATCCGTGAGCAGCTTCGCGAACGCATCCACGGCGGCCTGCCAGCTCTGGGTGGCGGAAGTCCACTCGTCCTTCTTTTCGAAAGCCTCAGCCATGGCACGATGAGCGAGAATCCCTTTCCAGGCTTCGCCGGAGAAGGCCGTCTCCCGTCGTTCGGCCAACTTATCCGACCGGCCGAACTCCGTGTTCCGGACGTCGCGATAGCGAGCGAGGAAATCCGTCTCGCAGTCGATGGCTTGGTTGAATTTAGCGGCGGCGGCGGTGAACTTACCATCAGCGAAGAACTTCTCCGCCTCAGCCTCCAGCTCGCGGCCTTTCATCCAAAGCGTAGACGACTCAAGGCGACGCAAGCGGGTATCAAGGCGCGCCCGTCGACCCGGGTCAGCCAAGCCGGAGAATTCCCATTTCGCCTCAATCTCCTGCTCCCAGGCAATGGCTTGGCGGAGCAAGGAGATGGCGGCGGCTTCATTGCTTTTGGCCAAGCCAAGGGCCTTCGCTTCAGCCTCGTCAGAGTCATGCCGGAGCTGTTCGCCACGGATGAGATGTAGCCGGCGGCGAAGGGATTGCTGACGGAAGTTGTCCGTGCCCACAGACAGGCGGGCCGTGACGTACTCCTCCTGCAGGCGCAGGGCTTCTTCCAGGAGGAGAATATCCGCTTCCTTAAGTTCAAATCGTTCCTGGCGTATTTTCTCAAAGGCCACCTCGAGTTCCAGCGAACGCAAGCGGAGCGCTTCCGCGGCCTCCGGCGAGACGAGGAGATCCTCTTGGCGCGTACTCCGACGGTCGGAAGTATAGAGCAATAGGCTAGCCACCCCGAGCGCCAGTAGGACGACAACGAGGAAGGGCACCCGAATCTGTAGCCATATTTGCCTTAACGAAACCCTGCTCCGCCCGGCTCGCGGATCGGGAGCAGAGACAAAGTCGTTCTTGGGGTTTTGGGGGCCTTGGGTCATGTCAGGGCCGCCAACTTCGTCGCCAGCGGTTTGTTTGCTTTAATAGTTCGTCACTCTGGTTCATCAAAGTCATACCTTCAATATTGGAAATGGCACAATTCAAGCGCATCGCCGTCGTCGGCGCCGGCCTCATCGGCGGCTCAATCCTCCTCGCAGCGGCGCGCCGGGGCTTGGCCGGTTCACTTGCTTGCTGGTCGCGTTCTGAAAAATCCCGTAGCACCCTCCGTGCCTTCGGGGTGGCCGAAGTCTTCGATGACGCGGCCAGCTGCGTAAAGGGTGCCGATCTGGTGATCGTGACGACCCCGGTCGATACCGCCGAAGAGACCTTCCTCGCGATTGCCCCTGGACTCAGCCCCGGGACCGTCGTGACCGATGCAGGCAGCGTCAAGGGCGCGATCCTGCTCGCCGCCCGTCGTCTACCGGCCGCCAATCCTTTCATTGGCGCCCATCCGATGGCCGGTAGCGAAAAAGCTGGGGCGGCCCACGCCGCCGCCAATCTTTTCGAAGGCCGCGTCTGCTTCCTCACCCCGACCAGAGCCGAGGACCCCAAGGCCTTGGCCGCCGTCCGCTTCTTCTGGCAGGAGCTCGGTTCCATACTGCACGAGACCGATGCGGCCAAGCATGACGAAATCGTCGCTGCGATCAGCCACGTCCCGCATGCGGCCGCTTCCGCCCTCATGCTCGCCGTGATGGACCAGCCGGGCTTCCATCGCTTCGCTGCTGGCGCCGGCCTGCGTGACGCAACCCGGGTCGCCGCCGGTGAAGAAAACCTCTGGGTGGGCATCATGCTCGCCAACGCCCGCCATACGGCGGCCGGCCTGCTCGCCGTCGAACGACGCGCCGCGGAACTCCGCGCCGCCATCGAAGCCAACGATATCCCCACCCTTCGCCGCTTGCTCGCCGAGGCCCGGATCGCCCGCCAGAACCTCGACCGGTCCGAATGAGCCCGACCCTCGTCATTCGCCCTTTTCAGACGCCCGCCCGCGGTGTCGCCCAAGTCCCTGGGTCGAAGAGCATCACCAACCGCGCCTTGATTCTAGCCGCGCTCGCCGACGGCGAGACGCTCTTCACCGGCGCGCTGTTCAGCCGAGACACCCGCATCCTCATCACCGCACTGCAGTCCCTCGGCTTCGTGGTCTCGGCCGACGAAGCCGCCTGCACGATCCGCATCGCCGGCCTGGGAGGTCGTATCCCGCACGCCCGCGCCAAGATCCATATTGGCAACGCCGGTACGGCCGCCCGCTTTCTCACCGCCTTTCTAGCGCTCGCCCCGGATGGCTGCTATGAGCTCGATGGCGACGAAGCCATGCGCGCCCGCCCGATGCGCGGCCTACTCGACGCGCTGACCGCCGGCGGCTGCCGCGCGCTCCAGCCCGATGGTTCGCCCGCAACCGGCTTCCCTTTCACCCTGCACACGACCGCTAAGCTGGGCCGCCTAGAAGTCGACGCCTCGGCGTCTTCTCAGCTCCTCTCTGCCCTGCTGATGGTACTACCGCTCTCTGCTGGCGCTTCGGTCAGCATGAAAGGCTCCACGGTCTCTGAACCGTTCGTCGAGATGACCGCCCGCATGTGCGCCCAATTCGGACGTCCGCTCGAACGTCTCGCCGATGGCAGCTGGACGTGCCCGGCACCCGGTGCCTATGTCGCGCAGCCGACGTATGCAATCGAACCCGACGCCACCGCCGCGAGCTACTTCATCGCTCTGCCCGCCGTGACCGGCTACCGCGCTTCCATCCGCATCGAAGGCTACGCCGACGGCGGACTCCAAGGCGACACGGCCTTCGCGAAGGTCGCCGCCGCCTGCGGCGCCACGCTCAAGCCGGCGAACGGCACGCTCGTCACCGAGTCCTGGTCGGGCATCCGCGGCGGTGATTTCGATTTCAACGCCTTCTCCGACACATTCCTCACTCTTGCGACCATCGCCACGCTGGCGGACGGCCCGGTCAAGATCCGCGGCATCGCCCATACCCGTAAGCAGGAGACCGATCGGGTGCTCGCGATGGCCACCGAACTCGAGCGGCTCGGCATCAAAGTCGCCCCGACCGCCGCCGAACTGCGCACGGACGAGACGCTTTCATCGCTGACGGTCTTCCCGAGCAAGGCCGCGCTTCGCCGAGTCGCCGCCGACGGCCCGATCACCATACACACTTATGAGGATCATCGCATGGCGATGAGCTTCGGCGTGCTCGGCAGCTTCGACCTCTTCGGCGACGGTCGTCCGTGGATCGCCATCGAAGATCCGGCCTGTACCGCCAAGACCTTCCCACATTTCTTTGAGGCTCTCGAAGGCCTCCGCACCAACTTCGTCCGCGTCTCCGTCGACGGAGGTGCCGCCTCCGGCAAGTCGAGCACCAGCCGCCGTCTCGCGCAGAAACATGGTCTACTGCACGTCGATACCGGCGCGCACTATCGTAGCCTGACGCGCGCCTTACTGCTGGCCGGCGCCTCCGCCGACGATCCAGTTTCAGTGAGGGCCGCGCTCAGCAAACTGCGGATCGGCTCACGTGTTATCGTCCGACAAGGTGCCCGTAGCTCCGCCCTCACCCTCGACGGCACGTTGCCTGACGATGCCGACCTACGCGCCCCGGAGGTCAACGCCTCAGTCTCGAAGATCGCCGCCCTGCCCTCCGTCCGCACGTTCCTCCTGGAGTATCAACGTTCGCAAGTGAAGCTGGCGAGTGATCATGGCTTCGCCGGCGTGGTCATGGAAGGTCGCGACATCGGCTCCGTGGTGCTACCTGATGCCGAAGTCCGCATCTTCTTAGAAGCCGATGCTGATGCGCGCGCCCAACGCCGCGCGGCCGAAGGCCAGTCCGACCAAGTCACGCAACGCGACCATCTCGACGCCACGCGCAAGACTGCACCCATGATCTGCCCGACCGGCGCTCATCGCCTCGACAACACGCATAAATCGCTCGAGGAAGTCGTGGCCGAGATCGGGGAATTCATCAAGGTCGCCGCCCTGCCCCGATGATTCTCGATTCGAAGAACCTGATCTATAAAGCCGTCTACCACGGCGCGCGTTCGTTCATGGAAGTCTTTTCCACCATGGAAGTCGAAGGCTGGGAGAATGTCCCGTCGGGCGCCTGTCTCTTCGCCTGTAACCACCAGAGCATGCTCGACCCACCCTTGATCGGCTCGAGCCTTCCGCGCGAGATTTCGTTCATTGCTCGACGCTCGCTCTTCGATAACCCGATCTTCGGCTTCGTGATCCAGGCCTGCCATTCCATCCCAGTCGACCGCGGGGAAGCTGATATTGGTGCCATTCGTTCTGCCTTGGCTGCCCTGAAGGCCGGTGAAGGCCTCCTGATCTTTCCGGAAGGCACCCGCAGCCAAGACGGCATCATCACGGCGCCTAAGGCTGGCGCTGGTCTCCTGGCGTGCCGTTCCGGCGTCCCTGTCGTCCCGATCCATATCCGCGGCGCGCGCGACATGCTCCCGCGTGGCGCAAACTTTCCACTCGGCTCGGCTCGGATCCGCGTCCATTTCGGTAAAGCAATGCACCCCGCAGATTATGATCCCGGGAGCGACCACGCCGACCGTTCGATTGAAGCATCCCGTCGAATCCTGGAGCGAATCAAATCGCTCCCGGATTGCGACGATCTCGGACTTTGACCAGCCAGCAGCTTAGGAGATGCGCTGCGGCATCACGACGCAGAGGAAGTCGTCTTTCAGTCCGCGGATGACGCCTGGGGACATCTCATCCTTGAATTCGAAATCGATTTCGTCCTCGGTCAGGGCCTTGAGCGGGTCGGTGATATACTGAGGGTTGAAAGCAATGTTCACGTCCGGACCTTCGTACTTCACGGCAATAGGTTCATGGGCGTCGCCGCTTTCAGATTTCGCGGAGATCTCGAGATTCTGGGTCTTCTTCGATACCGTCATGCGAATCGTGTTGTTGCGTTCGTCCGTCATGAGCGCGGCGCGATTAACGCTTTCGAGGAGCTTCTCGCGCTCGAGGCGGACCTTGGAGCCGACATCCTTCGGGATGACTTGGCGGTAGTTCGGGTAGTTACCTTCTACGACCTTGGAGACAAGCTGGATGCGGTCTACGAGGCCTTCTTCGTTCTTCGGAATGTCGATGGTGAAGCCAACCTGGCGTTCGTTATGCGAGACATGTGCTTCGCCGCCAGACTTCAGCAGGCGCATCAGTTCGATGATCGTGCGGGCTGGCAAGATGAGGGCGAGCGTCTTGTCGGAGCCGGCAATCTTGCGTTCACATTTCGCGAGACGACGACCATCGGTGGCAACTACGGTGAGTTTACCTTCGGCGAATTCGAAGAACACGCCGTTGAGAATGTAACGATTTTCGTCGGACGATTGCGCGTAGCTGACCTTGCGGAGCATGTCACCTAGGTCGTCTTGGTTAATGGAAATCGTGGGCTGTCCGGTAAAGTTGGAGATGGGTGGGAACTGGTCGGCGGGCAGGCCAGCAATCTGGAACACGGAACTGCCGGAGGTGATTTTCACTCGGTCTTTGCCGGTGAGTTCGACGATCGTATCGCTGCTCGAAAGTGCGCGGATAATCGGGACGAGTTTTTTGACCGGAAGGGTGATTCGGCCAGGCGAGGAAACGGTCGCTTTGATTCGGCAACAGATACCAAGGTCGAGGTTCGTCGTGGTGAGTGTGATGGTGTCGCCTTCGGCTTCGATGAGCACGTTCTGCAAAATCGGCATCGTCGCGCGATTGCCGACGACGTTGGTGACGCTGGAGAGTCCGTTGAAAAAGTGATTCCGGTTAACCTTGAACTTCATGATGTCCGAAGAATTGAGGACAGGGAGGGGGTGAGGCAACCCCTCATTGCCCACATACCGGGACTCTCTGTATCTAGTTAATCTTCATTTATAAATACCAGTAGCATCAGTAGGTGTCGGAATCCCGTGTACAGTTCCGCAAGCCGCTGGTGAGCGGACTTATCCGCGGCTAGGTCGGCTGTGTGTCCGGGGTGAATAAGTCCACGGTTGTTCACATGAGGCCAGACCCACCGATTCTTCACCCTCTATTCACACCTTGGACACCGGCTCATCGTCGTCGTCGGGAGCGGGGTCCATTTCGCTCTTTTTGAGGAGGAAGATATGACGGAAGATACTGAAGCTGATATAACCGAGGAAGATGGCTGGGAATGAGTATTGGGGAATACGGAACATCACCGCTCCGCCGATGATGATCAGGATGAAGACCCTGGTCCGTGCCCGGGCCGTCCAATCGAGCTTCTTAAAACTTGGGAAGCGGACATTGCTGACCATCAGGAAAGAGATGATTAGCATCAAGGGTAGCAGGATCCATGACCAATCTTTGACGGCCACATCCAGGGGTCCGTCTCCTTCCATGATCTTGGATAACACGAGGACCAGTGAAGCGATCATCCCGGCAGCGGCGGGCGACGGTAGGCCCACGAAATCTCCTCCTGCAGCCCGTTTTTCATTACCCGGGACCAGCGGGTTGGTCAGCACGTTGAAGCGCGCCAGACGCACGCCGGCGCACAGGAGGTAGATGAAAGCCAGCAGCCAGGTCATTAACTGGACGTTTTCGGTGACCTCAGGCTTGATGACTAGGAAGCACGCCATCAGGGCGGGAGCGACGCCGAAGGAGACCGTATCCGCGATCGAGTCGAACTCTGCCCCGAATAAAGATTCACGCTTGGTGGCGCGGGCGACGCGTCCGTCGAAGAGGTCACAGATACAGGCGAAAAGGATGAACCAGACCGCCATATTATAGTGTTCTGCCCGCCCTTCGGCGCTCAAGGTCGTGAAGCGCGCCTCGATGCAGTTCTTGATGGCAAGGAACCCACAGAGCATGTTGCCCGCCGTGAAGAGGTTGGGCAACAGGTAGATGCGCGCGGCCTCTTCCGGGGAGGAATACTGGGGTTTTACGGGGGGAGTGGTCACGATTAAGGCTTGGGGGTTTCGTCGAGGTATTTCCAAAAGCCGCCTTCTTGTTCGATGCGGGCTTCGTCCTCAGGGAAGGGTAGATGGGAGCGGAAGGCGAAGTCGGCGTAGGAGTGCTTATGCAGGACGTAGTTGGCCATCAGGGACCCTTCGGTCGCTTCGAAGTAGATTCTAAATTCGCCGACGCGTAGCCGGTGATAGGTGTGTCCGCCGCGCCGGACTGTGCCGAGCTCGGAGCTTCCGCGCAGCAGCTCTTCTGGCGTGAGGGAAGTGAACGCTTCGACGACATCCATCTGCTCCAGGGTGGGCAGTTTTCCGAGCTCGCGCATCGCTTGGTCGCTGAAGTTCACTTGATACATCGGTCTTATCATCCAACGCCGCCCGTACGGCCTCGGCAATCATTCAGTTCGGACGCGACCAGCGCGACACCAGCAAAACCGCCTGTTTTTCGACTAAATCCAACACTTTTTCAAATCCGTCGCTTTCGCCGTAATAAGGATCCGGTAAGGCGACGTTGTCCAAGAACAGCCGCAGCCGGGCGTGATGTTCAGGCGGACAACGCCGACGAAGCTCGTGCAAGTTAAGCTCATCTGCGGCGAGGATGAGGTCGAAGGTATGGAAATCATCGGCATGCACCTGCCGTGCGCGAAGTCCCGAAAGGTCGTAGCCGCGCACCTTCGCATGCCGCACCGACCGAGGGTCGGGCGGGTCGCCGATGTGGTAGCTTTCCGTGCCAGCGGAATCGAACTCGATGGTCAGTCCAGCTTGCCTCGCCTTGGCGCGTAGCACGGCCTCAGCCGTCGGGGAACGACAGATGTTGCCCATGCAGACGAGCAGCACTCGGCGGGGCTGTCCGGCCTTGGCCACGGCTTAGACCTTGCCGCCGAAACTCTGGTGATCGTCCAGGTCGAGCACGTCGAACCAGGTGGTGATGTCCTCACGCTTGGCCCCGGCGGGGGTCGAGGACTGGTAATCACTCATCTTAGCACGGCTGCCCGGGGAGCTAGGCGCACGCTGTTCGTGGTAGGCGCTGAAAGCGGCGATTTCCTGACCAGAACGTGGCTTCTTGGCATTGGCCATCAGCCAAGCGAGGACTTCTCCGTCACCTAAACCATTGTCAATCTGAGCCTTAAGAGTATTTGCCTCGACGCCCAGGAAATCCAGGACGTTGGCGTCCAGCGGGCACCCGTAGTTATATTCGCCATTTTTACCGGCTTTGGTGGCGCGGGCTTTATCGATCATCCGGGGGAGGATGACAAATCCGCCGAGACGGACGCGTGGGCTGCGGGGCGGGTGCTGGGTAAGGTCGTAGAGGTCGTGGGCCATAAGGATGCTCAACCTAGCCCCCCTGCCCGTCTCCGCAAGAAAACAGGACGGCTTGAGGGTTTGCCAAAATGTCACACCTCCCCCAATCTGCCTCCATGCTCCCCATGGCCGCCGAACTCGCCGCCCACCCCCTCACTCGGGACTGTCTCCTGGGTTGTGCCTCGGTCTTCTTGGCTGCCGCGGTCCTGGATGGAGTGGCGACCAAGGGCGCGACTGGGAAATTCCAGTCTGCCGGGCTCTGGTTGCTCCGTGGCGGCTGGGTCCTCCTGACCACGATGTTGGCTTATCTAGGGCTGAACGCGCACGCACACTTTACCCTTAATGGAGCGACAGTCCTTCTCTCGATTGCCTGGGGGCTGTCCGGCTTATCGCTCTTTCTCGATGTCACGTTCAACCATCGTCTGCCGACATGGGCGATCGCGGGTACCACGGCACTGTGTCTCGTTGCGGCTGGCCTCCTCGGCGTCGGCGAACATCCGTCGGATGGACCCCTTAAGCAGACCATTGCGATGCAGATGCACATCGGCGCCGCGATCCTTGCCTACTGCGTGCTCGGCGCGCAGGCGCTCAACTCCGCCGCCTATCTCCTGCAGGATCGCGCTCTGGCGCGCCATCAATTCGGCGGCATCTACGCCCTGCTCCCCGCGCTCGTCCCGCTCGATCGCATCGGCGCGCAGCTCATGGGCGCCGCCGTCTGGCTGCTTGGCCTTTCCTTGGTGATCGGCGCGACGGACTGGGCGCAGAGCGAACGCGCGCTTGTCTCCGCTCCGAAGCTCATCGCGGCGCTCATTACTTGGCATACTTGCGGCTGGATCGTCGTGCAGCGCCGTCGCCAGCGCCTTAGCGGCGCCGCCTTCGCCCGCGCTTCCTTGCTGGCGGCGATTCCGGCGGTGGTCGCCCTCTATCTTTCGCTCCACGCATCCCGATGAGCGACCGCGCCCGTAATCTGGTGGCGCTGAGCGCCACGCACCGCACCGCCGGGCTCGACGAGCGTGCGGCGTTCACGGTCCCTGCCGGCGGCGCCGAAGTCTTCTATGCGGCCGCCCGTGAGGCCGGTCTCGCCGAAGCGGTGCTGCTAGCGACTTGCAACCGCCTCGAAGCGTACGCCGTCGGCGATGAAGCTGCCGCCCTTCATTTGCGCAGCGCCTTGCTCAAGGCTACAGGTGCGCCCGCGGTAGCGCTCGACCAGCATCTTCGTCCAGTGCCAGGATTGGAGGCTGTCGAGCACCTCTTCTCCGTCGTCTCGGGTCTGGAGTCGCAGATGGTCGGCGAGGTCGAGATTGCCGGCCAGGTCAAGGATGCCTACGCCGATGCGCTCGCGCGCGGCATGACTGGTCCGGTGCTCAACCGCGTTTTCCAACGCGCCTTCCAGGCTGGAGCCTGGGCGCGCACCAACACGGGCATCTCGCAGGGACAGGTGAGCCTCGGTAACATCGCTGTTGAACTGGCGATGCGCGTGTTCGGCTCGCTGGCCGAAGCCCGCGTGCTTGTGCTCGGCACGGGCGACGTCGGTCGTCAGGTCGTCCAAGCGCTCGTTTCCCGCGGCGCTTCCCAAGTCTCCGTCGCCTCGCGTACGTTTGAGAATGCCCGCGTGCTGGCCGAGGAGTTTTCCGGCTCTTCGCTCACGCTGGCCGACGCATTGCGTCAGGCGCATGCGCATGACGTGATTGTCGGTTGCGCGACCGTGGAGCGTGCCTTGCTCGATGCCGTCTCGCTCCGTGAGATCGCTGGCCGTCGCTCCGGCCGCCCGCTGCTGCTCGTCGACCTCGGCGTGCCGCGCAATTTCGCCGCCGGCGTCCACGGCCTCGACGGCACCTACCTTTGCGACCTGGACGACCTTGCCCGCGTTTCGAACGCTAACCTCAAAGCCCGCCTCGCCGAAGTTGACCGTGCGCGGATTGCATTGGCGGAGAAAGCCGCCCGCGCTTGGGGCGCCGCGAATCACCAGACCTCTTCGGAAGCTTAACCTATGAAACCAACGGTCCTCATCGTCGACGACGAGAAGAACATCCGTGACGGCCTCCGCGCGGCGCTGGAAGATCGCTATGAGACCTTTGTGGCGAAGGACGCCGCGGAGGCGGCGCGCCTCATGCAGGACGTGCCCCCCGATGCGGTGCTCACGGATCTCCGCATGGCAGGAGAAGACGGCATGGCGGTCATCGACCGCGCGCTCAAGCTGCCCAACCAGCCAGTCTGCATCATGATGACGGCCTATGGCGATGTAGATACCGCCGTGAAGGCGATGAGCCTCGGCGCGTATTGGTTCTTCCAGAAGCCCGTCGACCTCCGCCAGGTGGAACTCGTCCTCGATCGCGGGTTGAAAGCCCGCACCACCGAGAAGGAAGTCGTCACCCTTAAGGCCCGTCTCGATCGCAAGTTTTCGCTCGGCGAGATCGTCGGTTCCTCCGCCGCTCTCCAGCGCTCGATTGAGCAGGTCCGCTCAGTCGCTTCTTCCAATGCCACCATCCTCTTGCTCGGCGAGACGGGTACGGGCAAGGAGCTCTTCGCCCAGATGATCCATCAGGCGAGCCAACGCTCGAAAGGACCTTTCATGGCGGTGCATTGCGCCGCTATCCCCGCCAACCTGCTTGAGTCTGAATTGTTCGGTCACGAGAAGGGCGCTTTCACCGGTGCGAACGAGAGGCGGGTTGGACGTTTCGAATCGGCGGACGGCGGCACCCTTTTCTTGGACGAAATCGGGGAGATCGACGCCACCACCCAGGTAAAGCTACTGCGCTTCCTCGAGACGCGTGCCGTCGAGCGGCTGGGCTCACATCGTCCGATCGCCCTCGACCTTCGTCTGGTCTGTGCCACCAATCGCGACCTCCAACAGATGGTCAAGGAAGGCAAGTTTCGCGAAGACCTATTCTACCGCCTCTCGGTGGTCCCCTTGCGCCTGCCGCCACTGCGTGAACGCCAAGATGACGTCCCGCTCCTCCTCTCTCATTATCTCGAGCGCTTCGCCAAGGAAAACTCCGCCGCGGCGGCTAAGCTTTCACCCGAAGCGCTGGCGGTGCTCGTCCGCTATCCTTGGCCCGGCAATATCCGCGAGCTGCGCAACGCTTGTGAGAATCTTGCCGTACTCCGTTCTGGCAAGACGGTCGCCGCCGTCGACCTCGATCCGCGTTTCTCCGAGCCGACCGCCACCTCCGTTGCCGTTTCCGCCCTTCCCACTTCCGGCGTCCATATCCTCGATCGCGAACAGAACGAGAAGCAGCTGCTGAAGCAGGCTTTGGCTGCCGCCGCCGGGAATCGCACGCGCGCGGCCGAGTTGATGGGCATTTCACGACGCACGCTCCATCGTAAACTTTTGCAATGGCCGGAACTTGATCCCGGCCCCGAGACCGCGTGAGGTTGTTCGTCTTCCTATTTTTCTGTTTCGCCCTGCGTGCGGCTGACTTTGTCGGAACGGATCTGCTTCTGGGCGACTTGGCCCAGGGCATCAATCGGGCCGCAGGTAAGACCACCACCGATTTCGGCGGCACACTTCCTGGACGGCAGGCCTTCATCGCCGGACGAGCCTCTGCGGCGGTGCTGATGATGCGCGACCGTGAGGTCGCACCTGTGCCCAGCGGAAAGAGTGGCGTCGTCGAGTTTCGCCTGGCGAGTGCGGCGGTGGTCGTCGCCACTCATGGCTCCAACCGGGCGGAGTCCATCACGATGGAAAATCTCGCGAGCATCTTCGCCCGCGATCCGCGATCGCCTGCTCGCAATTGGAACGACATCGAACCCTCGGCGCGCTCGGAGCTTATCACGCCCGCGGTCTGCTCGCCTGCTGGTTCGATGGTGTTGGAAGTTTTCCAAGGCCTCGCCCTTGAGGGACAGCCGTTCCGCCTCGACGTCCGGTTGCGAATCGAGCCGGAGCTTGCGGCGGATCTTTTGGCGTCCCGTGCGGGGACGATTACGCTTCTCCCTCGTCGTCCTTCTGGCCGGGGTAAGGTCCTGCAGGTGGCCGATGGTCGGCCTGGCCGGTCTTCCACTGCTTACAGCCCGGATGAGAATAATGTCCACAACGGGGACTACCCTCTGCAGGTGCCCCTTATCGTCTATGTCAGGCAGGATAGGTTGGTTGAGCTCACCCCTGCCCTCCGTTGGCTATTTTCTGATGAAGCAGCTGCCCTGCTTGAAAAGCAGGGTCTCTTCCCTGCCCCTAAGGCGGCAAGGATGAGGTTCGTCCAAAGGCTTGACACTCGTTAGGGCGTTTGGTCTGCTTCCTGTCCAACGCGCGCGTAGCTCAATGGTAGAGTACCACCTTGCCAAGGTGGCTGTTGCTGGTTCAAGTCCAGTCGCGCGCTCCACTTTAAAATGGAGCCAAAACCCGCCGAAACCCGGCGGGTTTTTCATTTCGGGATCTAGGCCGACGCCGGCAAGGTCACCGTGATCCGAAGGCCCTTCGGCCGGGCGGGCTCCGCCGTGGCGGAGCCTCCATGGAGTTCGGCTACCTGGCGGACAATGCTCAGCCCTAGGCCGCTCCCCCCTGCCCGGCGGGATTTATCGGTCCGGTAAAATCGGTCGAAGAGCCTTGGTAGGTCTGCTGGGGTCACCCCTGCCCCATCGTCTTCCACCGTTAATTCCACCCCGCTCAGGGTATCTCGGGTTGAAACGATCAAGCGGCTCATTCCGGCTGCATGGGCCAAGGCGTTATCGATCAGGTTCTGGACCAGACGGCGGGCTTGGACTGGATCAGCTGCGCCGCCCGCGGCGGCCTCCAGCTTCAATTCCAACTTCACACCGGCCGCCTTACAACGGGCGGCGAATTCTTCGGCGACTTCTCGGGCGGCGACATGGAGTGCACCGGGTTCGCGACGGACGTCCTGCGCGGACTCCAGGCTCGCGAGGGCCAGCAGCCCTTCGACGAGGCCCTGCAGCCTTCCGACCGAGCTCACGATCTTCTGCGTGAAGCGGGCGCGATCTTCCGTCGACATGGTCGCTTGATCTTCCGCTAAGGTCTCGGCGTAGCCACGGAGAATCGTCACCGGTGTACGGAGGTCGTGCGAGACGTTCGTCACAAAGTCTCGCTCCATGGCCTGAAGGCGCTTTAGCGCTGTCACATCTGCCAGCACGAAAATCGCAGCACCGTCGCCAAACGCTTCCGGATCTGTGCGTGCGCCTGCGGCTTGAATCCAGACGTCGGAAAGCGGAGCGCGGTTCAGGAGAATCATGGAGCGAGCGTCGCCCTCGGCGCGGACGCGGCGGACGAGTTCGATGAAGTCGGCGCTACGGACGAGCGGCACGATCGAGCTGCCTGTATCTTCTTCGGAAAGCCCAAACAATGCGGCCGCGGCTGGGTTGGCGAGACGCAGTTTATCTTCCGCATCGACGACGAGAACGGCGTCGGTCAGCGGCGCCAGCAGCGCTTCGATGCGCCGTGCCGCCGCGGCGCGAATCTCTCCCTCGTTCGTGGCGCGGCGTTCGATGGCGATGAAGAGTTCTTCCAGGCGCAGCTTACGCACCAGCCAGCCTTGCGGCCGCGGCGCACCGCCGTCGGCGAGCAGCGCCCGGCGTGCCCAGCGAACATGGCTAGCGATTTCGGCGAAGTACCAGACAGCGGCGACGATGAGCGCGAGCAGGAGGAACCAGGGAAGCCAGGACATCTGCGTAGGATGCTGTCCGGCTCGGCCGGACGCGCGAGTGCAAAGCGGTTTAGCCGTTCACGCGGTAACCAACGCCGCGCACCGTATCGATGACGTCACCGGCCGGTCCGAGCTTCTCGCGCAAGCGGCGAACGTGGGTGTCAACCGTGCGGGTCTCGAGGTCCGGCGAATAGTTCCAGACGTCGGCGAGGAGTTCCTCGCGCGACTGCACCCTTCCCTTTCGCTCGAGGAGCAGGCGTAGAAGTTTGAATTCCGTGGCCGTCAGTTCGACGGTCTTTCCGGCGGCGGTCACTTCGTGGCGTTCGATGTCGAGCATCAGCGCACCGGCGGCGAGACGCGTCGACGGCTTGGCGGCGGCCGATTTAGCGCGACGCAGCAGAGCCTGGGCTCGCAGCATCAGTTCGCGCGTGTCGAAAGGCTTGGTGACATAATCGTCGGCGCCAGATTCGAGGCCCTTCACTTTATCGACCGTCTCGCCCTTTGCCGTGAGGAAGATCACGGGTGTATCTTGCAGGAGCGCGTCGGCGCGTACCATGCGGAGCAGCTGTACACCCGTGAGTTCGGGCATCATCACATCGAGGATGATCAGGTCCGGACGGAAGTCGCGGGCTAGGCCGATGGCGCGCAGTGGGTCGTTCAGCGTACGGATTGCGTAGCCGGCCTGCTTGAACTTGTAGTCCAATAGTTCCGTCACGTCAGACTCGTCGTCGACGATTAGGATTCGCTTGAGATGTTCGGCGTCCATGGGTGCGTCATTACATAAAGGCCCCAGCCATGGAAGCGCCAGAGTTAGGTGACAATCATGTCGGTTGTGTAACGTCCGTCTTTTAAAGCCGTAAACTATTTTCTATCATATACTTATGTAATTAAGAAACGTCATCGTCACACCCTGCGTTCACAATCTTTACATAGCGGGTGTTCCACGTGGAACACTACCCTGCTCTCCCCTTCCCTTTGGGATTACTTAGCCCTGAAGAGAACCATCAGTAGCGAGATATCCGCGGGGTTGACCCCACTGATCCGGCTCGCTTGGCCCAGGGTTTTCGGCTGGATGGATTGGAGCTTCTGGCGGGCTTCGATGCGCAAGCCGTAGGCTTTTAAGAAATCAAAGCCTTCTGGTACCTTAAAGGAATCCAGATCGTGCAGTTTACGGGCGTTACGCGTTTCCCGTTCTAAATACCCACGGTATTTGACCCGGTACATGACTTCTGCCTGAACTTCTGCGGCTTCGGCCAGGAATGTCGGTGGCAGGTCCTTGGGGGTCGATTCCCAGTTACGGCGGATGACATCACCGGCAATGCCGCCAGGGATGGCCAGTTTTTCCAGATATTCGATCCAATGGGTCACTTTCTCAGCCTTGGCTTGGATGCGGCCAAGGCGATCTGCCGGAACCAGGCCGAACTCCGAGATTTTGTCCTTCAGGCGGAGTTCAGCGCTGCCGTGGTTGAATAAGAGGCGGAACTCAGCCCGGCTGGTGAACATCCGGTAAGGCTCCTGGGTGCCTTTGGTCACCAAATCATCGATCAGGACCCCGATATAAGCTTCATCGCGGCCAATGACCATAGGCGTCTGTCCCTTGACCTTACAGGCGGCATTAACCCCGGCAACCAGGCCTTGGGCGCCGGCTTCTTCATATCCAGAGGTCCCATTGATCTGGCCGGCAAAAAACAGGCCATCGACCTTTTTGGACTCCAAGGTGGGGTAGAGCTGGGTAGGGGGCGCAAAATCGTATTCCACGGCATAGGCCGGTCGAAGCATGACGGCTTGCTCGAGTCCAGGGACCGAAGCAAGCATCTGCAACTGGACGGCAAAGGGAAGGGAGGTCGAAAGTCCGTTGATATACCATTCGTCGGTATTTCGACCTTCAGGCTCTAGGTAGAGCTTATGGGTATCCTTGTCCGAGAACTTCACGAACTTGTCTTCGATGGAGGGGCAGTAGCGCGGGCCGACCCCGGTGATCTCGCCCCCATAGAGGGGAGAGAGGTGAAGGTTATCTTGGACAATCTTGCCGGTGGCGCTGGTCGCCTCCGTCATCCAACAGGAAACCTGATCGCTGCCGGGAGTCCATCCGGGGAGGCGCTCGCCGGCTTGTTCCACGTGGAACAAGTCAGCCTGCTGGCGGGTGTCGTGGAAGGCAAAAAGGGTGGGGGAGACATCGCCCGGCTGCTCCTCGCATTTGCTGAAATCAATAGATCTTCCCAGGATGCGCGGAGGGGTGCCGGTCTTGAGTCTCCGGAGTTCAATTCCAGCCTCTAAGAAACTGGCTGACAAAGACTTAGCACTAAAATCACCTAGGCGACCGCCCTCGGTTTTATTCGCCCCGATGTGCATGAGTCCACGCAAGAAAGTGCCAGTGGTGACGACCACCGTTTTGGCGTGGAAGTCGAGGTCGAGGTTCGTCTGCACCCCGACGACGGCGCCGTTCTTAAAGATGAGGCCAGTGACCTGGGACTGGAAGATGGTAAGGCCGTCCTGCAACTCGCAGAGGTGCTTCATCCGGAACTGGTAGGCCTTTTTATCACACTGGGCGCGGGGGGCCTGGACGGCGGGCCCCTTGGAGGAGTTGAGGAGGCGGAACTGGATACCGGTGACGTCGGCGGTCAGGCCCATCTCGCCCCCCAGGGCGTCGATCTCCCGGACGATGTGTCCTTTGGCCTGCCCCCCGATGGCGGGGTTGCAGCTCATCTGGGCGATGGTGTCCACGTTGCCCGTCAGAAGCAGGACATCGACCCCCATGCGGGCCGCCGCCAGGGCGGCTTCCACGCCAGCATGGCCGGCCCCGCAGACGATGACGTCATAGGGGCGGTCAGGCCCGAGGCGGATTTGTTTGTGAGGTCGCATAGGCGCTCCCTCAACAGAGGGAATCACTTACCTATGCAGAAGGAAGCGAAGAGCTTGTCCAGCATACGCTCATTATCGATGCGACCGACGATTTCCCCGAGGGCGTCCAGGGCGACCCGCCCTTGGGCGGCCGCGAGCTCGGTCTGGATGGGGGCCTTAAGATGGCCGGCGGCCTCGGAAAGGGCGGTCGCCGCCCGGGCCAAGGCCTCGGCATGGCGGACGCTGACCACGAGGTCTTCGGCTCCGGGGGCGATCTCTTGGGCGATCAGGAAGTCACCGAGTTTGGCCCGTAGCGCATCCGCGTCACGTCCGTCCAGGAGGCAGGCGGAAAGTTTGGCGATCTGCGGCAGGAAATTCTTCTGCGCGGAATGCGCGGGCAAGTCGGACTTATTGGCGACGATGAGCGTCCGCGCCGGGTCGAGCAGCGCGACAAGATCGGCGGGCAGGGCAGGGGGCTCCGCCGAAGCGTCGACGACCAGCAGGAGGAGATGCGCGCCGCGGGCCTGCTCGAGCGAGCGGGCCATACCGAGGTTCTCGAGCGCCGAGCCTCCGTCGCGAAGTCCGGCGGTATCGATTGCGGTCACGGCGAGCGGCAGGCCGGCGACCGGCGCCTCGAGGTAGTCACGCGTCGTCCCGGCTTCGGGGCTCACGATCGCGCGGTCGGCGCCGGCGAGGGCGTTGAGCAGGCTCGACTTCCCGGCGTTCGGTGCGCCGACGACGGCGACGCGCAAGCCGGTGCGGAGGGCGCCGTCATGCTTCGCGGTGCGGGAGTATCCAGAAAGCTCTGACGCGATTTCAATCAAGCGGGCCGCAGGGCCGTGCGGGTCCTCGGGCGGCAGGTCTTCTTCAGGGAAATCGATGTGCGCCTCGAGTTCGGCGAGGATCTGCAACGTACGGTCGGTCCAGCGGGCGACCTGCCGGCCAAGTTCGCCGGCGAGCATGCGGCGCGCGGAGGCGAGCGCTCGCTCGGAGCTGGCGTGGATCAGGTCGGCCACGGCTTCGGCCTGCGTAAGGTCGATGCGACCCGCGAGATAGGAACGGCGCGTGAACTCGCCGGGTTCGGCGAGACGGCCGCCGCGCGCGAGGCAATCCTCGGTGATCCGGCGCACGAGTAGCGGGTTGCCGTGGCAGGTGATCTCGAGCGAGTCGTTGCCGGTGAAGGAGCGCCCGGCATGCCAGAGCACCGCGACGACTTGGTCGATGGCCTCGCCTTCCTGGTTCCGCCAGATGCCGAGCGTCGAGGTCTTCTCGGTGAGCGGGGTCTTCCGGCTGAGCGCGCCGTGCGCGATGGCCGCGGCGAGGGGTCCGTCGACGCGCACGATTGCCAGGGCCGAACGGCCGGCAGGTGTCGCGGCGGCGATGATGGTCTCGGAGGCGGACATAAGGTGGCGTGAGCCGAGGCCATCCCAAGGGGCGAGGGGAGGGGAAGCAAGCGGTGTCATACGTCCGCAAAAAGGCTGGAAGGGAAGGGCGGGCCTGACACAGTCCGCCCGAGACACTCCCGTGGAAAATCACCGCTTCCTTCTTCCTGATTCGGCCCGCCAGATCGCCGCGGCCCATGGCACCCCCTGCTTTGTCTATGATCAGGCCACTCTTGAGGCCCAGGCCGACGCCATGCTGGCCTTCCCAAACGCCTTCGGCGTGACGGTCCGCTTCGCTATGAAGGCCTGCCCGAACGCCTCAGTCCTGAAGGTCTTCGCGAACAAGGGCCTCCATTTCGACGCTAGCTCGGGCTGGGAAGTCCGCCGCGCGATGCTCGCCGGCGTCCCGGCCGACCGCCTCTCGCTCTCGTCCCAGGAGCTCCCCGAGGATTTCCCCTCCCTTCTTAGTAAGGGCGTGCACGTAAACGCCTGCTCTCTCCTTCAGCTCGAACGGATCGGCAAGGCGCTCCCCGGCCATGAGGTCGGCTTGCGCTTCAATCCGGGCCGAGGGTCGGGCGGTACGGGCAAGACCAACGTCGGCGGCCCTGACTCCTCTTTCGGCATCTGGCATGAGTGGGTCGATCAGGCTCAGGCCATCGTTAAGCAGTACGGCCTGAAGGTCGTCCGTATCCATACCCACATCGGCTCCGGTAGCGACCCGGTCGTCTGGCAGGAAGTCTCCGCCGCCAGCCTCGCGCTCGTTAGCCGTTTCCCCACCGTGCACACTCTCAACCTCGGTGGTGGCTACAAGGTCGCGCGCGTCGCGGCGGAGAAGGGCACCGACCCGCAGGTCGTCGGCGCGCCGGTCAAGGTCGCCTTTGAGAAGTTCGCCGTCGCCGACGGACGTAAGCTCCGCCTCGAGATCGAGCCGGGCACTTTCCTCGTCGCCAACGCGGGCGCCGTCCTTTCCCGCGTCCAGGATATCGTCTCCACCGGTGCGCGTGAATTCCTCAAGCTCGACTCGGGCATGACCGAGATTCTGCGCCCTTCGCTCTACGGCTCGCAGCATCCGGTCCATCTCTACCCGGCGAAGGCCACCGGCGCCACGCGCGATTACGTCATCGTCGGCCACTGCTGCGAATCAGGTGACCTAATCAGTTGTGCACCCGGCGAACCGGAGACGCTCGCCACCCGCACGCTAGCCGAAGCGACCTCCGGAGATCTCTGCGTCATCGGCGGAGCCGGGGCGTATTGCGCCGGGATGAGCACGAAGAATTACAACTCCTTCCCCGAGGCGCCGGAAGTCCTCCTGCGTCACGATGGTAAGTTCTCCCTGATCCGCCGCCGCCAGTCGCTCGAGCAGATTCTACAGAACGAGCAGCCGGCCGAAGGTCTCTGATCGTGCCGCTCCTTTCGCCAGCGCTGGGCGCCACGGTGCCCGACTCGCCGCATGCGACCGTCGTCTGCTTGCCGACGCTCGCTGATGTCGAGAGCTACGAACGGAAGGAAGAGCGCGTCTGGAAACTCCTGCGTGCCGGTTATCCCCGCTTCGTCCGCAATGCGCTCGTCACCCGCGCCGCCGAGGAAGCCGCCCGCCGGCTGGGTCGTACGGACGAACTTTTCCCGCTGGTCTCTGAGGCGAGCGCTCGCCGGCTCGCCGAACACGTCGGCGCCACACTCACCTCCGTCGACCGCGTCGGCGATTGGTGCCTGGCCACGACGTCGGCGGGCGATGCCGCCCTGCGGCTTGCGAAGATGGTGCAGCATACCGGCTCGCTGATCTCGTCCCGTCAGGCGGAAGCCTGGCTCGCCGGCTCGGCGATGATCGATGGTGCCGCAGCCCTTGCTTCGATCCGCGCGGCCTTGTCGCCGCTGCTTTCCGGGGTGGCCGCCGCTGATATCCTTGTCGCCACGTCCGGCATGAACGCCGTCGACGCTGGCATCGCCGCCGTCAACGCCGTGCAGCGGCCGCGCGGTCGCTCCGCCTGGATTCAACTCGGCTGGCTTTACGTCGACTCGACTCGTCTCTTCGAGAAGGCGCGCGATGCGAAACATCATTTCATCTCCGATGTCCGCGACCTCGCGGCCGTCGAACGCCTGCTCGCCGCGGGCGACGTCGCCGGCGTCTTCACCGAAGTCCCAAACAATCCGCAGCTCGAGACCACCGACATCCCGGCATTGCGTGCGCTCTGCGACAAGCACGGCGCGAAGCTGCTCCTCGACCCGAGCAGCGTCGGGCTCGCCACCGTGGACGTGCTGCCTTTCGCGGACATCGTGGTTTCCAGTCTGACGAAATACGCCGGCTCCGAAGGGGATGTCATGGCCGGCGTGATCGCCGTGCATCCTTCTCGAGAAGACGCCACAGAGCTACTCGCGGTTGTGCGCCACCGGATGGAGTCCCTTCACGCGCTCGACCTTGCCGCTCTCGCGACGCAGATCGGCCGCATGGCCGAAGTCACCCATCGTCTTTCCGCGACTGCGGCGGAGATCGCCCGGCGTCTCGCCGCGCATCCGGCCGTTGTGCGCGTGCGTACGGCCGACCAAGGTCCGACGGCTGCCGCTTACCGCCGCTTGCTGCGTCCGGGCGCCGGCGCCGGCTCGCTCATCACCTTGGAGCTACGCGGCGACATGCGCCGCGTCTACGATCGCCTGGCCGTCGCCAAGGGACCGAGCTTCGGACTGCGTTATACTCTGGCTGCTCCTTTTCTCTGGCTCGCGCATTTCGACGAGGTCACGAACGAGCAGGGCAGGGCGCATATCCGCGCCGCCGGACTTGACCCCGATCTCCTGCGTATCTCGGTCGGGCTCGAGCCCGTCGAGGATATCTGGTTGGCGTTTGAAGCCGCCCTCGCTAAATAAAAGACCCGCCTTGCGGCGGGTCGGTGAACCTCAGTTGGAAGACTTCGTCGGGCTCGACGGCTCGTCGTCCGCGTCGTCATCGTCATCCGATTTGGCGACGGTCTTCTTGGCGCTGCCCTTCTTGGATGTTCGGGCCTTGAGCATACGCTCGCGGAAAGCGGCCCGCTCTTTCTCCTGTAGGGCAGGGGCGCCTTCGTCGACCTTGGCGAGGGCGGCGTCGAAGGCCTTCCGGTAGGCCGCCTCGGAGTCGGTCGAGCGTTTGCGCGCGGCCTTGTATTCGGCGTAAGCCTTATTGGTCAGCGCTCGGTCAGCCTTGGCCTGCTGTTCGACGGTCATGACCTCCGGCTGGTCGTTCGCCGCCTTACGGGCGGCGACGAGCCGGGAGTGGTCTGGGTCGGGCGTGTGGCCTTCCTCCTTAGCGGGGGCGGCCGCGAGCTGGGTGTGGAGACCGACGGCGAGAAGCGCGGCGGCGAGGGTGGATTTGATGGTTATCATGGTATTGGGTGGGAACGGGCTTGAAGGAAGGGTGTCGGAGAAGAACAATTCAAGTCCCTCGCCCTGAGGTTCACCCCATGAGTTCAACCCCCCGCTTCCTTCTGGGAGTCCTTCTGCTATTCCCGCTCGCTCTGCTGGCCCAAGGCAAGAAGCGCCCTGACCAGCCGCTAGAGATGACCCGGTTGCCCGCCGTGCCGACGATGCCCGACGCCTTCCCGCAGGTCGTGGGTACTCAGGCTTTCGGCCCGGCCTATAAGTTCACCAAGGACGACGCCGTACTCGAGGCCGCCAAAGGTATCAGCGCGATGGGCTCACGTATCCTCAAGATCAACGCGACCTCCGGCCAGCAGCTCACGCCTTACATCGCGATGCCCTTTACGCATTACGTGCTGTGGTTTCGTTCCACGAACGAGTGGACGAAAGGGTTCACGCCCGAGCTCAAACGCCGCGAATACAACGCCGTCTATCTCTTCACGAAGGACTTGCTCACCCGCTACGATACGGCGGGCAAGACCTTCTTCCTTGGGCACTGGGAAGGCGACTGGTATCTCCTGCCCGATAAGGATGTGAAGAAGGACGCGTCGCCGGAGCTCGTCGCGGCGATGATCGAATGGCTCAACATCCGCCAGAAGGCCGTCGACGACGCCCGCTCCGAGGTCCCTTACGCGAAGTGCCGCATCTATACCTACGCCGAGGTCAATCGCGTCCGTGACGCGATGAAGGACGGACGCAAGCGCCTCGTGAACGCGGTGCTGCCCAAGGTGAACGTCGATTTCGTCTCCTACTCCGCCTACGACTGCCAGCTCCTCCCTGCGGACCAGGTCCGCGCCACGCTGGATTACGTCAACGCGCAGATCCCGGCCAAGCCGGGGCTCCCGGTGAAGCGCGTCTTCATCGGTGAGTGCGGACTGTCCTGGCAGGCCTGCGGCGCCGACGGCGCGAAGCACGAGCAGCGCAACCGTGAGATCCTGGGGAAGTTCATGACTTGGAAGCCGGTGATGACTCTTTTCTGGCAGTATTATAATAACGAGGTCGTCGAAGGGGAGCAGGTCGGTTTCTGGCTCGTCGATAACAAGAACAACAAGACGCCGCTCCATGCGACGTTGACCGAACTTTTCGCCGCCCAGGAAGAGGCGGCCAAGGAGATGCGTAGCCGCACGCGACGCCTACCCGGCTCCGAAGAGATCGCGAGCTTCAGTGAGAACTGGCTGACGGCCCGCTCCCCGCGCTGAGCGACTCAGCGCTTGAGCCCGCCCGCCGCCTGACGACAGTCCCCCCATGCGCAACAAGCTGCTCATTGAGGCTGTCGGGACTTTCTTCCTCTGCCTGGCCGCCATCGTCGCGACCAACCCCCTTTCGGTCGCCGCCTTGCTCTGCGCGTTGATCTACATGGGCGCGCCGGTCTCGCTCGCCCACTTTAACCCGGCCGTCTCGTTGGCGTTCCGTCTGCGCGGACGTTCGAGCTCCCGTGCCCTCTGGTCTTACGTTGGGGTGCAGCTCGCCGCCGCCTTCCTCGCTGTCGTGGTCGCCGGCTTTCTCTTGGGCCATGATGCGGAACACGCCAAAGGAGCCGTTGACGCCTTGAGTGAGTCAGCCTTCACCGGTTTCGGTGCGACCGCCGTCGTCGAACTGCTCGCCACCTTCGTGCTGGCTTTCGTTATCCTGATGGTCGGCACCTCGCGCCTTACCGCGGGCAACAGCTACTTCGGCTTGGCCATCGCGGCCGTCGTGCTCGGCCTCTCCGGTACGTTCGGCGAATTCAACCCGACGATGAATCCAGCCGTCTCGCTGGCTTCTTCGCTCCTCGGCGTCTTTTCCGCCATCTGCGACGGCCTCATCGGCACCAAGGCCTTCGTCTCGGAGTCCCTTTTCCTGGCTAAGATCGCGCCGCGCGTATTGGCGGAGATTGCCGTCCAGTTCGCCGGGGCGGCCATCGCAGCCTGGCTCTTCCGTCAGCTCTTCCCCGAGGACCGCTGAAATCCGTCAGGATGGCTTGAATCGGGCCGTGCTCCGACCAAGGTGGCTGCATGAACCCGCTCTTCGCCGCCCATAAGCATTACGGCTCCCTGCTCCTGCTGCTCATTCTGATCGTCGTCCTTGTCGCCCTCTTCAAGGGACCGAACACGAAGCTCCAGCGTATCGTCGCCGTGCTCGTCGACATCAATCTCGTTGTCGGTCTCGTGGCGTTCTTCCAGACGGTCCGCCCAATCTCCTGGTTCCATCCGATTCTCGCCCTAGCCGCGGTCGCCTTCCTCCACATCGGCGCCAAGAGCGAAGACAAGGGCAAGGTCGTCCGCTGCTTCTCGGTCGCCCTCGTCCTCCTCGTCGCGGCCTGGGCCGTCAACGCCTCCTGGGGTCCGGGATGGTTCAAGACAAACTTCGTCAAGCTGCCGGCGGTCGCGGTCATCGCCAAGTAAACCTTTAAGATACGGTCAGGTTACGACGGCCCGGACATTGTCCGGGCCGTTTGACTTCCCGTTGACCCGAGGCTTGTTGGCGAGACACTCAAGGAACTCGTCAGATGTATCGCCTCGCCCTTAATATGCTCTTCGGAGACCGCGCCAAGTTGGCGATGCTCCTGTGCGGCCTGGCGTTCTCGGCTTTGCTCATGGCCCAGCAGAGTTCGGTCTTCTTCGGCATCATGAGCTGGACGTATACGCCGATGGTCAACATCCGCGCGCAGGTCTGGGTCAGCGACCCGATGGTCGAGCAGGTCAACGACGCCAAGCCGCTCCGCGACACCGACCTCGGCCGCGTCCGCTCCGTTGACGGCGTCGCCTGGGCCGCGCCGCTGCACACCTCTTTCGTTCAGGCGCGCATGCAGGACGGGAATTTCAAGCTCATCACGCTCGTCGGCATCGACGCCGATACTTTCGCTGGCGCACCAGCCGTCCTCACCCAAGGCCGCATCGAAGACCTCCGCCTCCCGGACACGGTCATCGTCGACGAATGGGGCGCCTCGCTGATGGGACGCATGGGCGTCGGACCGGACGGCAAGCCGCGCTCCACGCCACTCAAGGTCGGCGACACCTTTGAAATCAACGACATCCAAGCCCGCATCGTCGGTATCTGTAAAGTGAAGCGAGCCTTCACCGGTGGACCGTTTGTTTACACCACCTACGACCGGGCCAAGGGCTATACCCTCGGGGCCCGTCGGACGCTGAGCTTCATGCTCGTCGAGCCGCAGAAGGGCGTGACGCCGGACGAACTCTGCGGGCGCATCGAACGCGATACGGGCCTCAAGGCCTGGACGTCCGATACCGTGATCTGGAGCTGGGGGGAGCGCAGCCTCGCCCGTAATACCTTCTGGTGGTTCTGGACCAATACCGGC
>Ga0209298_10000315_pt1 | contig 32478 bp, 24 predicted proteins | sample S_140806_EF_Meta_FD_187325 | JGI IMG/M metagenome (GOLD analysis project Ga0209298, IMG submission 187325) | Freshwater microbial communities from Lake Simoncouche, Canada to study carbon cycling - S_140806_EF_MetaG (SPAdes) (version 2) | ecosystem: Environmental > Aquatic > Freshwater > Lake ... | reverse complement strand
TCAAGTCCTGATTCAGGAACTCGTGGGGCAGGGGAATGTCTGCATAGGTGGCGATGGTTTTGCCATTGAGCACCAGCGGCTGGCCGGCGTCGATGGCTTCCATCAGCGCGTTGGTGGGCAGGGACACATGCAGGAGGTGACCTGTCCACGACAGGGAGCCCAAGCCAAGAAGGCCAGCCAGATGGTGGTTGAGCATCGACTCAACGTTCTGGAACCACTCGAGCTTGGGGGCTGCCTTGTGATAGTGAAAGACACCGGCGTTGAGCATCAGGCCGGCCATCACCAGCGCGCCGATGGCCAGGGCCAGCAGCTGGGTTTCATTGGTGATGCCCCAGGCCCTCCACACGTGGAAGACACCGGAGGTGATCTGAATGCCGTGGAAGCCGGCACCCACATCGCCGTTGAGGATCTCCTGGCCGAAGATCGGCCAGACCACCTGCGCACTCGGTTTGACGTGCAGGGGGTCGGCGAGCCAGCCGGAGTAGTTGGAGAAGCGGGCACCGTGATAGAAGGCGCCGCTCAGCCAGATGAAAATGACGGCCAAATGGCCGAAGTGAGCGCTGAAGATCTTGCGTGAGACCTCTTCAAGATCGCTCGTGTGGCTGTCGAAGTCGTGAGCGTTGGCGTGGAGGTTCCAAATCCAGGTGGTGGTTTTGGGACCTTTGGCGAGGGTGCGGTCGAAATGGCCGGGCTTTTCAAAAAGCTCGAACGTTGCCGGAACGGGGTTCCGGTCGACCAGGTCCTTCGCCGTTTTCCCACGCTCTGGTGGGCTGATGGTCATCGAGAGGTTCCTCGAGGGACGGAATCGAGGTGGAGGTCCACCCCTTGGGCGGCCAGGGCTGAGGCCATGGCTGTCGGTGGGACCGGGCGCCGCCGAGGGAGCAAGGCTCCCGCCGAAGGTCGCCGACGCCAGCCCGGCGCGGGCGGAACCCTTGCCGTGACTGGAGCTTTGGGCCCCGAAAGGGGACCGCTGGCGGAAGTATAGGGGCCAAAAACAAGCGGATTCGCGGGCTAGTTACAAAGATTCAATCGCTGGGCTTTCCAGGCTGGGACTGGGGTCTGGCGAGGGCTCGTTCACATCCAGTCGCCTGCTTCTGCGCTGATTTGAATAGCTCAATTTCTTTGATTCCCATCCGATCCTCGCGACGATCCCTCGCGCTGTGCCTGCGACTGTCGCCACAGCAGAATGCGCAGGCACCCTTGATTTCCAGGAGGCGAGCCTTGGCGGGCGGAATCCGGATCAACCGAGGACTCCTGGATTGGGGGCTCTGCCGGCCAGGCCCAGCCGCCCTCTCGGCGCTGCTGGGCCTGGTGCTGCTGATGGCCGCCTGGCTGGGGCTCCCTCTAGCCGCCCAGGCCTGGACGCTGCCTGGGCGATCGGCGAGGAGCGCACCGGTAGCCGCCCCTTCGCCTTTTGGGGGGCTGCAGGAGGTGGCGCCTCCCGCCGCTGTGCAGCAGCTGGCGGAGGCGCTGGGCCCAAGGCAGCCCAGGATCACGATCCTCGAACCCCGCGACGGCGCCCTGCTGCCGGAGGCCCCTTGGACCCTGCGACTGGACGTGGAGGACTGGCCCCTAGTGGATGCGGAATCCCTCGGGCTGGGATCCCATCTGATGATGCAGCTCGATGACGGCATTCCCCAGCCCCTGCTGGAGACCACCGCCTCCATGCCGCCCCTAAGCCCGGGTAGCCACCGGTTCACGGTCTACGCGGCGCGCCCCTGGGGCGAAGTGGTGAAGGCGCCCGGGGCCTTCCGCCAGATCAGGCTGCATAGGGTCGCGGCCAATCCCCTCGCTCTGCCCGCTGAGGGCAGTCCCCAGCTGCTGGCGGTGAGTCCTTGGCAGGCCATTGCGGGCGAACCGGTGCTGCTCGATTGGCTCCTGATCGATGCCCCCCTGCAGAACCTGCGGGCCGATGACGCCCGCTGGCGGCTGCGGGTGACGGTGAACGGGGACAGCTTTCTGGTGAATCAGCAGACCCCTCTCTGGCTCAAGGGCTGGAAGTCGGGAAGCAATGCCGTGCTCCTCGAGCTGGTGGATGGCCGGGGGGACCCGCTCAATCCACCCTTCAACAGCGTGGTGAGGGAGGTCCGTCTCGACCCCGAATCCCCGCGTCCACCCTGGCTGGGCCCTCGCCTTGATCGAGCGACCCTGGCCAGGCTGCTGGGGGAGGTGCTAACGGCCGAGCTAGAAGCCCCATCCCAGCAGCCCCCATCCAAGAAAAATGTTGCCGTCCCCCCGCCCTTGCCGGAGCGGCAGCAGCAGCCGGTCCCATCCCAGGCCCTGGAAAACCCGGAGCCAGTCCGAATGGCCCCGGACTTGGGCCAGGACTCAGGCTCGTCCGGGCAAGCCTCGCCGGAGGTGGTCCCCCCGGCGGCGCTGCCGCTCCCTTCGGCGGCCACCCTCCCTTTGGCGCCTCCAGAACTGGATCAGCCCGAGCAGGACGCCAACCGCCCCGCGGAGATCGAGGCCGCTTCTCCTCTTCAGACTCCTTCCCTTCCCCCCCCGGACGCTCCCCTGACCCCTTCTTCCGCATCCCTGTCTGTGACTCCCGTCGATCCCGGCGGGCCTGGGGCTGAACTCCCCGCCCTCAGCGAGGCGGATCGGGCTGCTCTGCCCAGCCAGTCTGGAGAAGGCTCCGTTCCGGCTGGCACCGCTCGGCGGATCCCTTCCGCCCGGGAGGAGGTCAACGCCGATGGCACGCTGGTCCGTCCCGCCCGCCGGAGTCCTCTCCAGGCGCTGCGGGAGAGGTTTGCACGATGAGCCTGCATCCCAGCTCCCCGCCCAGCGTCCCGGAGATGGTTCGGACCCTCGGGCCTGCTGGCCCGGGTCCGCGGCCGATCGTGGCCCTGGGCTTCAGTCCTGAGGCCAAGGCACTGCTGCAGAGGTTGGAGTCCACCGGGATGCTGGGAGCAATCCGCTGGCCGGGCGCGGCGCCATCCCCGGCGGACTGGCTTCAGCAGCACTGGGACCGGGCCGAGGCGGTGGTGGCGGTCGGGGCATGCGGGCTGATGGTGCGCCTGATCTCCCCACTCCTGGAGCACAAGCAGAGTGATCCCGCTGTGGTGGTGCTCGATCCGGCCGGGCGGTTCGCCATCCCCCTGCTGGGGGGGCATGCCGGCGGTGGGGAAGCCCTGGCCGCCAGGCTTGCCGCTCTGCTCGGGGCCGAGGTCGTTCCCACCGGCAGTTCGGCGGCGATGGGCCGGCTTCCCCTCGATGCCTTCGGCCGTGCCTGGGGCTGGACCCGTGGCGGCGGAAACTGGAACGCCCTGATGCAGGCCACCTCCCGCTCCGGAGCCCTGCCTCCCCTGAAGCAGACTGGGGGCCTGGAGCTCTGGCGCGACCTGCCTGCCGTCCAGGGGGCAGGGAGCGGCGCCGTGGAGGATGAAACGGCGGGCGTGCCAGGGCCCCGGCTGGTGATCGGCCCGGCCACCGGCCTGGAATGCCACTGGCATCCTCCTTGCCTCTGGCTGGGGGTGGGTTGTGAGCGCGACACCAGTCCCGCCTTGCTGGAGCGGCTGGTGGAGCGCACCCTCACGCTGGCGGGGTTGGCCCCGGAGGCCGTGGCGGGCTTGGCCAGCATCGACCGCAAGGGCGATGAAGCGGCCCTGCTGGCGCTCAGCCAGCGCCATGGCTGGCCCCTGCGGCTCTTCGACGCCGCCAACCTCGCGGCTGTACCGGTGCCCAACCCCTCCGAGGCGGTGGCCGAGGCCATGGGAACCGCCAGCGTGGCCGAGGCTGCGGCCTTGAGCGCCGCCGCGGCCGCAGCCCCTGAGGCCGCCGGTGTCAAGGCCAACCCCGAAGGAAACGCCGGAGTGGCCGGGCTACCCGCCTCTGAACTGGTTGTGCCCAAAACTATTGAACGCGCCGCCCCCGGCGAGCGCGGCGCCGCCACCCTGGCGGTGGCCCTGGCGGGTCGGCAATGGGCGCCCCAGCGCGGTGAACTGCACCTGGTGGGCAGCGGCCCCGGCCAGCTCGACCTGCTCACCGGAGATGCCCGCGCCGCCCTGGCTCGGGCCACGGTGTGGGTGGGCTATGGGCCCTACTTGGATCTGCTGGAACCCCTGCGGCGTCCCGACCAGCTGCGCCGCGACGGCCGCCTCACCGAGGAGCGGGCCCGCTGCGCTGAGGCCCTCGATCTGGCGACCCAGGGGTTGCGGGTGGCCCTGGTGTCCTCTGGAGACAGCGGCATCTACGGCATGGCCGGCCTGGCTCTGGAGCAGTGGCTGGCCCGCGACATGATCGATCGTCCGGGCTTTCAAGTGCACCCGGGCATCTCGGCCCTGCAGCTGGCGGCGGCCCGGGCCGGCGCCCCGCTGATGCACGATTTCTGCACCATCAGCCTCAGCGATCGCCTCACCCCGTGGGCGGTGATCGAGCGGCGACTGCGGGCGGCCGCGGCCGGCGACTTTGTGGTGGCCCTCTACAACCCGCGCTCGCTCGGCCGCGACTGGCAGTTGGAGCGGGCCCGAACCCTGCTGCTGGAGGGGCGGCCGGCCGCTACGCCGGTGGTTCTGGCCCGCCAGCTGGGCCGACCCGGCGAGAGTGTGCGGCTTTACACCTTGGAGGATTTACCCGTGGAGGAGGTGGACATGCTCACCTTGGTGCTGATCGGCAACAGCACCAGCCGGCTTCAGGACGGCCGCATGGTGACACCCCGGGGCTATCCGGGCGCCAGCCTGGCCTGATCGAGGGTCGCCCACCGAGTCTGATTGGGGGGCCTGCTCGTTCCCCGGGGCCGGCGAGCCTGACCAAGCCGGTTGAGGGTCGGCACAAAAAAGGCCGGTAGCCCGGCCCTCAAGCAATCGGGATGACAGGATTCGAACCTGCGGCCCCTTCGTCCCGAACGAAGTGCGCTACCAAGCTGCGCTACATCCCGATAGACCGACTGTAGGGGATGGCCCGGGCCCCGGGCTATCCCTCCCGAGGGGGCCTTCCGCTTCGCTAGGGCCCCTGAGGGCCGGTCGGTCGATGCAGGGCCCTGGGCGGAGCGGGGGCGCCCGGAGAGTGCCCCAGGCCTGTTCCTACACTCGTTGACAAGGTGGTCTTCGGCTGCCGCTGGCCTGAACCCATTCTTCCATTGGCCCTCCGTGATCTTCCGCCGGGCCCCTCCGCAGCAGCAGCTGGCCCGGGGGACGCCTCCCCCCTTACCGCCATGCCTGACGCACCGGGTGCCCAGGTCGGCGCCGCGGCTCCTGCTCCGGCAACTAAACCCGACTGGCTGCGGGTGAAGGCGCCGCAGCGTGAGCGGATCGGCGCCGTGGCCGACCTGCTTCTTGATCTCAAGCTCAACACCGTCTGCCAGGAGGCCAGCTGCCCCAATATCGGCGAGTGCTTCGCCGGCGGCACCGCCACCTTCTTGATCATGGGGCCGGGCTGCACCCGCGCCTGTCCCTACTGCGACATCGATTTCGACAAGAGCGTGCGGGCCCTCGATCCAAGCGAGCCCGAGCGGCTCGGCGAGGCGGTGGCACGGCTGGGACTGAGCCACGTGGTGATCACCTCCGTGAACCGCGACGACCTGGCCGATGGCGGCGCCAGCCAGTTTGTGGCCTGCATCGAGCAGGTGCGGCACCGCTCCCCCCTCACCACGATCGAGTTGCTGATCCCCGATTTCTGCGGGGACAGGGACGCCCTGGCGGCGGTGATGGAAGCCGCCCCCGATGTGCTGAACCACAACATCGAAACGGTGCCGCGGCTGTACCGCAAAGCCCGGCCGCAGGGCATCTATGAACGCTCCCTCTCCCTGCTGGAGCAGGTTCGTGAGCAATGGCCTCGCACCTACACCAAATCGGGCCTGATGGTTGGCCTGGGCGAAAACGATGAGGAGGTGCTGGAGGTGCTGGCGGACCTGCGCCGCCACCGGGTCGACATCGTGACGATTGGCCAGTACCTCTCCCCTGGCCCCAAACATCTACCGGTGGATCGCTTCGTGACCCCGGCGCAGTTCGAGCGCTTCCGGAAGCATGGGGAGCAGGAGCTCGGCTTCCTGCAGGTGGTGAGCAGCCCCCTCACCCGCAGCAGCTACCACGCTGGTGAGGTGCAGCGGCTGATGGCCGAGTATCCGCGCTGAGCACCGAGCGGGCTGTCCTGGCCCGATCGGGGCCAGGGAGTGGCCTCAGGCCGCCACGGCCTCCCTGAACGCCAGTCCCATGGCCACCTTCTCGCTCGGGGGTACCAGCACCTTGAAGCGGGTGCGCCAGCTGGGCAAGTCGGCCAGCACCTGGGCCGCCCGGGCGCTGCCGGTGGCTTCCAGATGGGCCTCCAGCAGGGGTTTGAGCAGCGCTTCCTGCTCTGCGGTGCTGAGGGCCTCGATAGCCACGGTTTCCCGGTTGATCCGCCGTTCCAGATCGCCCTCCTCATCGAGCAGAAAGGCCACCCCGCCGGTCATGCCGGCGGCCACGTTGCGGCCTGTGGAGCCGAGCACCACCACCACGCCGCCGGTCATGTATTCGCAACAGTGGTCGCCGGCGCCCTCCACCACGGTGCGGGCGCCGCTGTTGCGGACCCCGAAGCGCTCGCCGGCCCGGCCCAGGGCGAAGAGCTCACCGCCGGTGGCGCCGTAGAGGCAGGTGTTGCCGAGGATCACCTTGCTGCCCGGATCGCTGCCACCGGCGGGCGGCACCACGGTGATGCGGCCCCCATTGATCCCCTTGCCCACGTAGTCGTTCGCCTCGCCCACCAGGCGCACGTTCATGCCCTGGAGCAGGAAAGCGCCGAAGCTCTGGCCGGCTGCGCCCTCGAAGGTGAGATCGAGCTGGCCCGTGAAACCGGTGTTTCCATGCCGCGCGGCGATCTCGCCGGCGATGCGAGCGCCCACGCTGCGGTCGGTGTTCACGATCGCCAGGGTTCTGGCTACCCGACCATGGCCCTCGATGGCGGCCAGGACCTCCCCGTCGGCGAGCAGGGTGTCCTCGAGGATCGGTCCATTGCCATGGGCCGTGGCGTCGTGGTGGAGCCAGGCGCGATCGGCGGCCTGGGGGATGGGATCCAGCAGGCAGGAGAGATCGAGAGATGTGGTCTTGGCCAGGGCCACGGAGCGGGCCTGCAGCAGCTCGGTGCGGCCGATCAGTTCTTCGAGGCTGGCTACCCCCAGCACGCTGAGCAGCTGGCGTACCTCCTCGGCCACGAAGAGGAAGAAATTCACCACGTGCTCGGGCAGGCCGGTGAAGCGCTTGCGCAGGGCCTCCTTCTGGGTGGCCACCCCCACGGGACAATTGTTGGTGTGGCAAACGCGGGCCATGATGCAGCCCTCGGCAATCATCGCCACCGACCCGAAGCCGTATTCCTCGGCCCCCAGCAGGGCGGCGATCACCACATCCCAGCCGGTCTTGAGGCCGCCGTCGGCCCGGAGCAGCACCCGGTCGCGCAGACCGTTTTCCAGGAGGCTGCGGTGCACTTCCGTAAGCCCAAGCTCCCAAGGGCTGCCGGCGTGCTTGATCGAGCTCAGGGGCGAGGCACCGGTGCCGCCGTCGTGGCCGGAGATCTGAATCACATCGGCGTTGGCCTTGGCCACCCCGGCGGCAATCGTGCCGATGCCGATCTCTGCCACCAGCTTCACGCTCACCTTGGCGGCCGGATGCACCTGGTGCAGATCGTGGATCAGCTGGGCCAGATCTTCGATCGAATAGATGTCGTGGTGGGGCGGTGGTGAGATCAGGGCGACACCGGCCTTGCTGTTGCGCAGCCAGGCGATGTAGGCATCCACCTTCGGACCGGGCAGCTGGCCGCCCTCACCGGGCTTGGCCCCCTGGGCCACCTTGATCTCCAGCTGGCGGCCACTGCGAAGGTATTCCGGGGTGACCCCGAAGCGACCGGAGGCGATCTGCTTGATCGCCGAGCAGGCCGTGTCGCCGTTGCGCAGACCCCGAATGGTGGGAAGGGTGGCGGAATGGCCTTCGCCATCCACGTCGTTGAGCACATGGAAGCGGGCCGGATCCTCGCCGCCCTCGCCGCTGTTGCTCTTGCCGCCGATGCGATTCATCGCCACCGCCAGCACCTCGTGGGCCTCGCGGGAGAGAGCGCCAAGGCTCATACCGCCGGTGCAAAAGCGCCTGCAGATGCTCTCGATGCTCTCCACTTGATCAATCGGCAGTGGCGTGGCGGCCGGCTTGAGCTGCAGCAGATCCCGCAAGGCCGTGACCGGCCGGTTTTCCAGCAGGGTCTGGTAAGTGGCGAAGTGGTTGTAGCCGGGGCCGGCCGCCACGGCGGCATGGAGGGCCTTGGCCATCTCGGGACTGTTGAGGTGGTACTCCCCGCCGGTGCGGTACTGCACGAAGCCCATGAACTCGAGCTTGGTGCGGTTGAGCTCGGGGTAGGCCTTGGCGTGGAAGGCGAGGGTTTCACTGGCCAGATCCGCCAGGCTCAGGCCCGCCACCCGGCTGGTGGTGCCGGTGAAGGCCAGGGCGATCAGATCGGCGCCGATGCCAATCGCCTCGAAGATCTGGGCGCCGTGGTAGCTGGCCAGCAGCGAGATGCCGATCTTGGAGAGGATTTTGCGCAGGCCATCTTCCAGGGCCTTGCGCACGTTGGCCTGGGCCGCTTCGGGCGTGAGATCAGGAAGCTTGCCCCGCTCGATCAGTGAGCGGGTCTTGGGGTGGGCCAACCAATGGCGGCTGGTTTCCCAGGCCAGCCAGGGGCACACGGCGCTGGCCCCGTAGCCGATCAAGCAGGCCAGGTGATGGGTGCTCCAGCACTGGGCGGTGTCGACCACGATCGAGCACTGCAGGCGCAGGCCCAGGCGCAGCAGGTGATGGTGCACCGCCCCCACCGCCAAGAGGGGGGGGATGTAGGTGGTGCCAGCGCTGATCCCGCCACCGCTCCGGTCGGAAAGCACCAGGATGCAAGTGCCGCCGCGAACCGCGGTTTCGGCTGCAGCACACAGCCGGGCCACCGCCTGCTCCAGACCAGCCGGACCATCCGTCACCGGCAGCAGGGTGGAGAGGGTGGCCAGGGGCAGGCCATGGCCGGCAAGATCGGCCAGCTCGGCCTCATTGAGCACCGGGCTGTCGAGGTGCAGCACCCCGGCCCCGTTGGGCTCGGGGCGCAGGGCCGAACCCCGCTGGCCCAGGTGCATCTCCAGGCTCATCACCAGCTTTTCGCGCAGCGGGTCGATCGGCGGATTGGTGACCTGGGCGAAGCGCTGCTTGAAGTAGTCGTAGAGGAGGTGGGGCTTAGAGGAGAGCACCGCCAGGGGAATGTCGTCGCCCATGCAGTAGGTGGGCTCCTTGCCGGCCCCGGCCATGTCCTCGATCACCAGATCCAGGTCTTCGGCGGTGAAACCAAAGGCGCTCTGTTGCTGGAGCAGGTCGAGGTCGGCGAGGCGGCGCTGCTGCTCCCAGGCACCGGGGGCGAGGTTGCGGCGATAGGCGGCGAGCCAGGTGCCATAGGGGTGGCGGGAGGCGCTCTGCTCCTTCACCTCCCAGTTGCGCAGCACCCGCCCCTGCTCCAGATCGATCGCCAGCATCTGGCCAGGGCCGAGGCGGCCCTTTTCGATGATGCGGCTTTCCTCGAGCTCCACCACTCCGGTTTCCGAGCCCATCACCACGTAGCCGTCGCTGGTGATGCAGTAGCGGGCGGGCCTCAGGCCATTGCGATCCAGAGTGGCCCCCACCATGCGGCCATCGCTGAACACCAGCAGGGCCGGGCCATCCCAGGGCTCCTGCAAACAGGCGTTGTATTCGTAAAAGTCTTTGATCGCCGGGCGGCGATCGAGTTCGGGCTGGTCGCGGAAGGCTTCCGGCACCAGGGTGAGCAGGCTGTCGGTGATCGGCCGGCCGCTGCGCACCATCAGCTCAAGGGTGGCGTCAAGGTTGGCCGAATCGCTGAAGGCGGCATTCACCAGCGGCCTCAGGTCGGAGGCGGCATCGCCCCAAACGGCCTCGAGGTTTGCCTCAGCGGCACTGGCCCAGTTGATGTTGCCCAGGAGGGTATTGATCTCACCGTTGTGGCCGAGCAGCCGCATCGGCTGGGCCAGGGGCCAGCGGGGCAGGGTGTTGGTGCTGAAGCGGCGGTGGTACACCGCGAAGCTCACCGTGAAGCGTTCGTCGCGTAGGTCGGCGTAGAAGCGATCGAGCACCTCGGAGCGCACCATGCCCTTGTACACAACCGTGCGGGCGCTGATCGAGGCGAAATAAAGGTTGCCGATGTCGCTTCCCCAGGCCTCGCGGGTGCGGTCCACGGCGCGGCGCCGCAGGCGGAATAGCAGCGCCTCAAGGCCATCCACATCAGCGGGTACGGCGGCGGACGCCCCCGGGGCCAGCAGCAGCCATTGCTCGATCACCGGGGCGGTGTCCCGGGCCATCGGACCGAGCACGGCGGGGTCCACCGGCACGGGCCTCCAGCCCAGGCTGAGGAGCCCCAGACCGGCGGCTTCCTCCTCGCAGAAGCGGCGGGCCTCTTGGCGGCGGCTGGCATCGGCGGGCAGGAACACCATCGCAAGCCCCCGTACGCCGGCTTCGCCGCTGGCGGCTGCCGGCCACACCGTTTCCAGGTAGCTCCAGGGAATGCCGCAGAGGATCCCGGCGCCATCGCCGGAATCGCCGTCACCGCCGCATCCCCCCCGGTGCTCCATGCAGCGCAGGCCCCGCAGGGCCTGCCGCAGCACCCAGTGGTTGGGGGTGCCATCGAGACGGGCCAGAAATCCGACGCCGCAGGCATCCTTCTCGCCTGCCACCGCCGCCGGCGCCGAACTGTCGCAGTGGGGCCAGAGGGGGGCGGAGAAGGAAGGCATAACCCGTCGTGGTGCTAGCGGATGCGGAAGGTCTGATCGGTGGGTCTGTAGATCCAGCAGGGTTGGATCCAGCAGGGTTGATCCAGCGGGGTGATCCACGACCCGGGCACCCTGGAGAGGGTGGACGGGTCGTGGATCGGGATGGGGGATCGGGGATCCGCGGCAGTGGAGGGCGCCGCAGCCGGGCAGAGCAATTGATCCTAGGGATTGGCCATCGCCAACCCGTTCACCACGCACCTCTAGGCAGGTCTAACTTTCAGGCCCCCGACCACGGACCCGATGGCGCAGCCTGCGGCGCTCCCCGCCACGATCCTGCTGGTCACAGCCCTACTGGCGACTCCTGCCACCGCGGTGAAGGCCGCGCCGCCGCCGCCCCCACCCCTGCCCGAGCTGCCGTCTTCCCCGGGAACCCCGCCAGCGGCTCCGGTCGCGGCGCCCGCCACCGCACACTCCACTCAAGGCACCCGGCTGGTGATCCTTGGGCTGGCCCAACGGGGAGCCTGGCGATGGATCGGCCGTCTCGACGCTGCCCCACGGGAGCTGTGGCTGCCCCTGGAGGTGGCCCAGAGCCAGCTGGGGGTCAGTAGTCGCAGCCGGGGTGGTGGCGGAGAGCTGGAGCTCGAGTGGTTTGGTGCCCGGCTGGTGGTGGGAGCCGATCGCCAGCAGCCCCTGGGCGACGAGGTGGCCATCGACCTGGCCCCCCTGCTGGCAGCCAACGGCCTGACGGCCCGCGCATCCGGGAGCACCCTGCTCTTGGAGATGCCCACCCCGCGGCTGCTGGGCATCCGGCCCAGCGCCTCCCCACCGGGACTGAGGCGCGTCGTGCTCGAACTCACCGGTCCGGCGATCGTGCGCAGCAACGAGCCGGGAGGGGTGGTGGTGGCTGTGGCCCACAGCGCCGAGCAGCGCGCCGCCCTGCAGGGCCAGGGCCTGCAGGGCGGCGGAACAGGTGCGCTCCTGCGGATCACCGACCGTTCCGGTGCCGCCCCGACCCGAGCCTTCACCCTGGGGGATCCCCATCGCCTGGTGCTGGATCTGCCAGGTGATCCGGCCCCGGCGGCCGACACCGCGAGTGCCGGCCGGATCGATCCCCGGCTCCAGGCCCGCCTGGGCCGCCAGATCCTCTGGGAGCGGCTGGTGCGGGAGGTGGCCGGCCGTCGGGTGCGGATCAATGCGGTGCGGATCGATCTGCTGAACTCCGACCTCGAACTGCGCCCCCTCAGCCGGGGCGATGGCATGGAGGGGCTGAGCTCCCTGGTGCGGCTGGCGAACCGCCAGGACGCCCTGGTGGCGATCAACGGCGGCTTCTTCAACCGGGTGCGGCGCCTGCCGCTCGGCGCTCTGCGTGACCAGGGGCGCTGGCTGTCGGGCCCGATCCTGAACCGGGGGGCCGTCGGCTGGGATCCGGGTGAACTGCCCCGTTTCGGCCGCCTCCGCCTCGAGGAGGCGGTGCTCGATGCCGGCGGCAACCGCTGGCCGGTGTCGGTGGTGAACAGCGGCTATGTGCAGCGCGGGCTGAGTCGCTACACGGCCGACTGGGGCCCCACCTACCGCAGCCTGGTCGACGGTGAGACCGCGGTGCTGGTCCGCGATGGGGTGGTGCGGGCTCGCTACCGACCCGACCTTCTCGCTGTCGGCCTGCCGCTTGGGGCGGGCGACACCCTGCTGGTGGGCCGCGCCGGCTTCAGCTTGCCCTGGCCTGAGGGGGAGACCCTCCGCCTGGAGAGCCGCCCCAGCACGGCGGTGGGAATGGCCGCCAACGTGGTGGGGGGCGGGCCGCTGCTGCTGCTGGGCGGGCGGCCGGTGCTCGATGGCGCCGGGGAGGGCTTCAGCGCCGCTTTCCTAAGCCAGGGGGCCCCCCGCACCGTGATCGGCAGCGACGGACGTCAGCTTTGGCTGCTCACCCTGGAGGGCGTCGACGACGAAGGGCCCACCCTGCTGGAGGCCACGCAGCTGCTGGCCAGCCTGGGCCTGCGGGATGCCCTGAACCTGGATGGGGGCAGCTCGACCGGCCTGGTGATGGGGGGGCTCCACACCGTGAAGGGCCGCGGCGTGGTCAGTGCCGTGCACAACGGATTGGGGCTGGTGCCCCGGGGCGCCGCGGCACCGGTGACCCGTGCCGGCAGATGAGGCCCGGGCTGTGATCGAGTCGGGCTGCGACAGTGGGAGCTGCGTTCGAACCCCCGCCGTGCCCAGGGGCCACAGCCTGCGATTGACCGCCGCCGCCGCCGCGGAGCTCTGCCGCCAGGCGGCGGTGGCCGGCACCCCCGGTCTGATGCACATCGACTTGCTGGAGGGGGGGTGCGAACCCTGGACGATCCGCCTGCGCCCCGGCCACCTCGCCGGCTTCCCGGTGGCCCGGGCCGACGGCGTGACCCTCCATGCACCGGCTGCCCAGCTGCCTCTGCTCACCGGTCTGCTGCTCGATTACCGGGGTGATCTCAGTGGCGGCGCCTTTCTGGTCAGGCCGGTGGAGGGGGTTCATACCTGCGCCTGCGGAGCCGCCTTTCGCCGGGACCCTGGACGTGGGACGGCCGGGCAGTAAGGTGTCGGATTGTCGAAATCGGTCGGACCGTCCGACCAGTCACTCCGACAGGACCTGTCCTCGGGCAGTCCGACCGACACGGGTGACACGACGAGTCCCTCCGACTAGCGCCACGGCCCTCGATGCCCACCATTCAGCAGCTGATCCGCACCGAGCGTCAGCGCCTCACCCGCAAGACCAAATCCCCCGCCCTGCGGGCCTGTCCCGAGCGGCGTGGGGTGTGCACCCGTGTGTACACCTCCACTCCGAAGAAGCCGAACTCAGCCCTCCGCAAGGTGGCCCGGGTGCGCCTCACCTCCGGCTTTGAGGTAACCGCCTACATCCCCGGCATCGGCCACAACCTTCAGGAGCACTCCGTGGTGCTGATCCGGGGTGGCCGGGTCAAGGACCTCCCCGGGGTTCGGTATCACATCATCCGGGGAACCCTGGACACAGCCGGTGTGAAAGACCGCCGTCAGTCCCGCTCCAAGTACGGCGCCAAGACGCCGAAGGCCTGAGCCGTCCGCCACCGCACCCAACCTCCCCTCTCCGTCCGTCCCTTCCCTTCGTTTCCATGTCCCGCCGTAACGCCGCCGAGAAGCGCCCGGTTCTGCCTGATCCGCAGTTCAACAGCCGGCTCGCCTCGATGATCGTGGCTCGTCTGATGAAGCACGGCAAGAAGTCCACGGCCCAGCGGATTCTCTCCGATGCTTTCACCCTGATCAACGAGCGCACCGGTGCCGATCCCCTGGAGCTTTTCGAGACCGCCGTTCGCAACGCCACCCCTTTGGTGGAGGTGCGGGCTCGCCGGGTGGGCGGCGCCACCTACCAAGTGCCGATGGAGGTGCGCCAGGAGCGGGGTACCGCGATGGCCCTGCGCTGGCTTGTGAACTACTCCCGGGCCCGTAATGGCCGCAGCATGTCCCAGAAGCTTGCCGGCGAACTGATGGATGCAGCTAATGAGGCCGGCAGTGCTGTTCGCAAGCGGGAGGAGACCCACAAAATGGCCGAGGCGAACAAGGCCTTCGCCCACTACCGCTACTGAGTTCTCAGGAGCCGGATGCCTGGGCTGATCCGGCTCCCTGCCACCGGCAACCGGCCGGTCGGTAGAGTAATGCCCGCATTTTGTCGACCCTCTTCGGAGCACTATCCCCGTGGCCCGCGCCTTTCCGCTTGAACGCGTCAGAAATATCGGTATCGCCGCTCACATTGACGCTGGCAAGACCACAACGACCGAGCGCATCCTCTTTTATTCGGGTGTGGTTCACAAGATGGGTGAGGTCCACGATGGTGCGGCCGTCACCGACTGGATGGAGCAGGAGCGCGAGCGCGGCATCACGATCACAGCGGCGGCCATTTCCACCAGTTGGAAGGATCACCGCATTAACATCATCGATACCCCTGGCCACGTGGACTTCACCATCGAGGTGGAGCGCTCGATGCGGGTTCTGGATGGTGTGATCGCCGTCTTCTGCGCCGTTGGTGGCGTGCAACCCCAGTCTGAAACCGTCTGGCGGCAAGCTGATCGATACAGCGTGCCCCGGATGGTGTTCGTCAACAAGATGGACCGCACCGGTGCCGACTTTCTTAAGGTTTACGGCCAGATCAAAGACCGCTTGCGCGCCAACGCCGCGCCGATCCAGCTGCCGATTGGTGCCGAAGGTGATCTGAGCGGCATCGTCGATCTGGTTAAGAATCGCGCCTTCATCTACAAGGACGACCTCGGGCAGGACATCGAGGAGACCGACATTCCGGCGTCGATGGTTGAGGAGGCCGCCCAGTGGCGTACCGCATTGATGGAGAGCGTGGCCGAAACCGATGAGGAACTGCTGGAGATCTTTCTTGAAAGCGGTGAACTCAATGAGGAGCAGCTCCGCCGCGGGATCCGCCTGGGAGTGCTGAAGCACGGTCTAGTGCCGATGCTGTGCGGTTCCGCCTTCAAGAACAAGGGTGTGCAGCTGCTGCTTGATGCGGTGGTCGACTACTTGCCGGCTCCGGTGGACGTTCCTCCGATCCAGGGTGTGCTGGCCGATGGCACCGAAGCGGTCCGGCCCGCCGAAGACAGCGCACCCTTCAGCGCCCTGGCGTTCAAGGTGATGGCCGACCCCTTCGGCAAGCTCACCTTCGTGCGGATTTACTCAGGTGTGCTCCAGAAGGGCAGCTACGTGCTGAATGCCACCAAGGACAAGAAGGAGCGCATCTCCCGCCTGATCCTGCTGAAGGCAGACGATCGGGAAGAAGTGGATGAGCTGCGGGCCGGCGACCTCGGTGCCGTGCTCGGGCTCAAGGACACCACTACGGGTGACACTCTTTGCGTTGAGAGCTCCCCGATCATCCTGGAATCCCTGTTCATCCCCGAACCGGTGATTTCGGTGGCCGTGGAACCCAAAACCAAGGGGGACATGGAGAAGCTCGGCAAGGCGCTTCAGTCTCTCTCCGAGGAAGATCCCACCTTCCGGGTTCGCACCGATCCGGAAACCAACCAGACCGTGATCGCCGGCATGGGCGAACTGCACTTGGAAATCCTGGTGGATCGTATGCTCCGGGAATTCAAGGTGGAGGCCAACATCGGTGCTCCCCAGGTTTCCTACCGCGAAACCATCCGGGGCAGCGCCAAAGGTGAGGGCAAGTTCGCCCGGCAGACCGGCGGCAAGGGCCAGTACGGCCACGTGGTGATCGAAATGCAGCCTGGCGAGCCCGGTTCCGGGTTCGAATTCGTCAACAAGATCGTTGGCGGCATCGTGCCCAAGGAATACATCGGTCCGGCGGAAGCCGGCATGAAGGAAACCTGCCAATCCGGTGTGATTGCAGGTTTCCCGATGATCGATGTCAAGGTCACCATGGTCGATGGCTCGTACCACGACGTCGACTCCTCGGAAATGGCCTTCAAGATCGCCGGATCCCTGGCCTTCAAGGATGGCGTCAAGAAGTGCAATCCTGTGCTTCTCGAGCCGATGATGAAGGTTGAGGTGGAGGTGCCCGAGGATTATCTCGGTTCCGTCATCGGAGATCTCTCCTCCCGCCGCGGCCAAGTCGAGGGCCAGTCCGTCGATAACGGACAATCCAAGGTCCAGTCCAAGGTGCCTCTGGCCGAGATGTTCGGCTACGCCACCCAGCTCCGATCCATGACCCAGGGTCGGGGTATCTTCTCGATGGAGTTCAGCCACTACGAGGAAGTTCCTCGCAACGTCGCTGAAGCCATCATCTCCAAGAATCAGGGCAATACCTGATCTTTCACCCCCACTCCAACCCACCCACCCCGATTCTTTTTCATCATGGCTCGCGAGAAGTTCGAGAGGAACAAACCCCACGTCAACATCGGTACCATCGGCCACGTTGACCACGGCAAGACCACCCTCACCGCCGCCATCACCAACGTGCTGGCATCGCTCGGTCAGGCCAAGGCCCAGGCCTACGACGACATCGACGGTGCCCCCGAAGAGAAGGAGCGCGGCATCACGATCAACACAGCCCACGTCGAATACGAGACCGGCAACCGTCACTACGCTCACGTGGACTGTCCCGGCCACGCCGACTACGTGAAGAACATGATCACTGGTGCCGCCCAGATGGACGGCGCCATTCTGGTTGTGGCCGCCACCGACGGTCCGATGGCCCAGACTAAGGAGCACATCCTTCTGGCCAAGCAGGTGGGCGTGCCCGCCCTGGTGGTGTTCCTCAATAAGAAAGACATGGTCGACGACGAGGAAATCCTCGAACTCGTCGAACTGGAAATGCGTGAACTGCTGAGCAGCTACGACTTCCCTGGTGACGACATCCCCGTGGTGGCGGGCTCCGCTTTGAAGGCTCTCGAGCACATCCAAGGCGGCGGCAAGGGCATCCGTGGTGAAAACGAATGGGTCGACAAGATCCTCGACCTGATGGATGCCGTGGATGAGTCGATCCCCGAGCCTGAGCGCGAGATCGACAAGCCCTTCTTGATGGCCATCGAAGACGTGTTCTCGATCACCGGCCGCGGCACCGTGGCCACCGGCCGGATCGAGCGCGGCAAGGTGAAGGTGGGTGAAACCGTGCAGATCGTGGGCATCAGGGACACCCGCGAAACCACCGTGACCGGCGTGGAAATGTTCCGCAAGCTGCTCGATGAAGGCATGGCTGGCGACAATGTGGGCCTGCTCCTGCGGGGTGTTCAGAAGGAAGACATCGAGCGTGGCATGGTGCTTGTGAAGCCCAACTCGATCAAGCCCCACACCAAGTTTGAGGGTGAGGTGTATGTGCTGAAGAAGGAAGAGGGCGGCCGCCACACTCCCTTCTTCGCCGGTTACCGGCCCCAGTTCTACATCCGTACCACGGATGTGACCGGCCAGATCACCGCCTTCACCGCTGACGACGGCACCAACGTGGAGATGGTGATGCCCGGCGACCGCATCAAGATGAGCGCCGAGCTGATCTGCCCGGTCGCGATTGAGCAAGGGATGCGTTTCGCCATCCGCGAAGGCGGTCGTACCATCGGTGCCGGTGTGGTGTCCAAGATCGTGCAATGAGGCCCCAGTGCCTCTGCCGGGGGGAGCCTTCGGGCCCTCCCGGCAGAGGCACACTTCATTTCCCGTTTGCATCATCCGCTCGGATCTCGCGAAGGATCACCGCCTGCTGTCAGCTGGGCACTTGATTCCTCTCCCCTCCGATCCTTGCTTCCGTTTGCCGCACCTCGACAACCCGACCTGCAGGGCTGACTGTCGCGCTTGCGGCCACCCGTTCTGGTTCTTCCCTCTGTCCGATTCCTATGGCCTCCGCCCTTGCCCAGCAGAAGATCCGCATCCGTCTCAAGGCGTTTGATCGCCGCATGCTGGATCTCTCCTGCGAAAAAATCATTGAAACCGCCGATCACACGGCAGCCACGGCGATCGGGCCGATCCCTCTGCCCACGAAACGCAAGATCTATTGCGTGCTGCGCTCGCCCCATGTGGACAAAGACTCCCGTGAGCACTTCGAAACCCGCACCCATCGCCGCATCATCGACATCTACAGCCCCAGCTCCAAGACCATCGACGCCCTGATGAAGCTCGACCTTCCCAGTGGCGTGGATATCGAAGTGAAGCTCTGATCTCGCATCGAAGGGGCTGCCGTCGGCTGGGCGTCGACCTTGCTCCGCTGCACATTGTCGATCGGCTCGTCCCGATCGGGCTACGCCTGCCGAGTGAGCCAAGCCTGGCCGCATCGTTGATGACCCTTGTCGCCATCCCAGCGGCAGGGGCTTCTTTCTAGGATCACTTCATTCATTCGTGCCTGCCCTTGCCCACCCCACGCCCGGCCACCCCGTGCCCGAGCAGGGTCCTGGTTCCCGTTGCCGGATGGGTGGCGTGAGCGACCTGGCCGTCAGGGAACTGCCCCTGTTTCTCCTTCCGGATGTGGTGCTCTTCCCTCAGGAGGTGCTGCCTCTTCACATTTTCGAACCCCGCTATCGCATGATGCTCCGCACCGTGATGGCGGAGGATCGCCGCTTCGGTGTGGTCCGCTGGGACCCCCAAGAGCAGCGCATGGCCGACGTGGGCTGCTGTGCCGAGATCCTGCACTGCCAGACCCAGGACGATGACCGCAGCAACATCGTGACCCTCGGCCAGCAGCGGTTCCGCATCCTCGACATCGTGCGCGAGGCCCCGTTCCGAGTTGGCATGGTGAGCTGGATCGAGGACAGCGTCAGCGAGAACCACGGCGACCTCGAAGGCCTGGCCTCCCGGGTGACCCAGGCGCTGAGGGACGTGGTGGAACTCACCGGCAAATTGATCGGCAAGCCCTCCGCCCTTCCCGCCGATCTGCCGGACCTGCCTCGAGAGCTCTCCTTTTGGATTGGCTCCCATCTCGGTGGACCGGTGGCCGACCACCAGCAGGCCCTACTGGAAATCACCGATACGGGTGAGCGCCTCCGGCAAGAATTCACCCTCCTCGACCAGACCCGTCGTCAACTGGCCGCCCGTACCGTGTTGAAGGACACCTTTGAAGGGCTCGGGGATGATCCCGCCGGCTTTGAAGGGCTTGATCCCGATGAGGGGCAGCGTGACGCCCTCGGTGATCGTTGACCATGTCCTTGAGCCTTTGGGTCCTGGGCCTGGCCGGCCTGGCTGGTTCGGCTGCTCTGTTTCGTCTTTGGCAGCGCCGTGATCGGGCCTATCAGGACGCCGCCAGCGTGGCCCGCGCCTACGACCGCTGGACAGAGGATGCCCTCCTGGAGAACCTCTGGGGAGACCATGTGCACCTGGGGCATTACGGCTCTCCCCCCGGGCCCCGTGACTTCCGGACCGCCAAGGTGGATCTGGTCCATGCCCTCGTGCGTTGGAGCCATCTCGATGCCCTGCCCCCCGGCAGCCGCGTTCTGGATGTGGGCTGCGGCATCGGAGGCAGTGCAAGGATTCTGGCCCGGGATTACGGCTTCACCGTGCTCGGCATCAGCATCAGCGAGGCCCAGGTGGCCCGCGCCACGGCCCTCACGCCTCCGGATCTGGCGGGGCACTGCAGCTTCGCCGTGATGGATGCCCTTGCCCTGGAGCTGCCGGATGGCAGCTTTGATGGGGTGTGGAGCGTGGAGGCTGGCCCCCACATGCCTGATAAGCAGCGGTACGCCGACGAACTGTTGAGGATGCTCCGGCCCGGTGGCCGCCTGGCCGTGGCCGACTGGAATCAGCGGGATGTTGCCGATGGCGCACCCACGCCCCTGGAGCGTTGGGTCGTGCGGCAGCTGCTCAACCAATGGGCCCACCCCGCCTTCTCCAGCATTCGTTCCCTCAGGGCCAACCTCGAAACCAGCCCTTATGCGGCGGGCCTGCGGGTGGAGACTGACGACTGGACCACAGCCACTCTCCCCTCCTGGCTCGATTCGATCGCAGAGGGAGTGCGTCGCCCTGCTGCCGTGTTGGGGCTGGGTCCGGCCGCCGTGCTGCAAGGTGTCCGGGAGATCCCCACCCTGCTCCTCATGGACTGGGCCTTTCGCCGGGGCCTGATGCAGTTTGGGGTGTTCCGGGGCCGCAAGGGGGGTTGAGGCCTCCTCAATCCTTCGCCGAACCCTCCGCAAGCGCGAGGTTGGTGAGGGGATAGGCGCCGAACAGGATGAGGTGCTCACACAGGGGGGTGAGATCCTCCAGCGCCTGCTCCAGCGGGGTGGGTCCAGAGGACAGCTCCAGGTCCACGAAGAAGATGTATTCCCCCAGTTCTCGCTTCGATGGCCGGGATTCGATCCGGGTCATGTTGAGTCCCTGCCGGGAGAAGGAGCCCAGCGCCTCCAGCAGCGCACCCGGGCGGTTGGCCCGCAGGGAGAAGGCCAGGCTGGCCAGGGGACCCTCCTGCTGTCGGCCACCGCGCCGCAGCAAAAGAAAGCGGGTGCAGTTTCCCGGCACATCGTTCACCGGGTAGGCCAGCACCTCCAGTTCGTGCTCCTTGCCCGCCTCCAGCGAGGCCACGGCGGCCCGGAACCGGCTGCCCTTCACCAGGCGGGCGGCCTCGGCCGTGGAGCTGGTGGGCAGCTGCAGGGCGGAGCCGAGGTGCTGCGCCAGCCACTGACTGCACTGCGCCAGGGCCTGGGGATGGGAGAGCACTTCGCTGACGCCCTCCAGGGGGCCGCTACCCAGCAGGGCATGGCGGATCGGCAGGACCAGCGCCCGCGCCACACTGAGCTCCGGCTGTTCCCAGAGGGCATCCAGGCAGGCGGTCACGCCACCCTCAACGGAGTTCTCCACCGGCACCACGGCGGCGTCGCAGTCGCCGTTGGCTACGGCCTCGATCACCGCCCGGATGCCGGGGCGGGGCACCAGCTCCGCCGAGATCCCCTCCAGGGCTGCCAGTCGCTGGGCGGCCTGTTCGCCGTAGGTACCGACGGGGCCAAGGAAGGCGAGGCGCATGGAGGCGGGGACAGGGAGGCCGATAGGATCATGACCTGTCGGCCCCCAGGCCATGCCCCTGGCCTTCAGCGCCAGTCAGCAGCTGAGTCTTCCCACGATCGAACCGGCCGATCTGTTGCCGGAGTACCTCGACGACGAGGCACGCGTGGTGGCGGCCCTGCTTGATGGTCGCCAGCTGGTTCCCCTCGGCCCCGGCCATTACCTCTACACCGTGACCCGGGTACAGGTGTTTCAGCTCCAGGTGCAGCCCATCGTGGAGCTGCAGGCCCGTCACCAGCAGGGACGCCTGGAACTGGAGGCTGTCGACTGCCAGCTTGAGGGCCTCGGCTTGGTGGATGACTTCCAGCTCCAGCTCCATTCCTGGCTGCAGGCCACGGCCTCAGGCCTCGAGGGCGAGGCCCGGTTGGCCGTGCAGGTGAGTCAGCCGCCCCTGCTGCGGCTCATCCCTCCCCGGGTTCTCGAGGCCACCGGCCGCTCGCTGCTGAGCGGGATCCTGCTGGGCATCCGTCGCCGAGTGGGCCAGCAACTGGCGGGCGACTATCAGGCCTGGTGCCACGGCCGCTCGGAAGGTTTTCCGGATCCTTGACCCCAAGCCGGCCGCCGCAGCGATCGTCGGGCCATCGCGTTAAAATGAACCATCGCGTCAACTGGGTGGGGCGTTGCTGTCGATTGCCTCAGTTGCCCTGAGAAAACCCAGAAAGCCCTGCCGGTGAAGGGGCGTGGGCCCTAGCTGCCTGAGGGCTTCCTGGTGCTGGGCCGTGCCATAGCCCCGATGGCGCTCCAGGCCGTAGCCCGGAAAATAGGCCGCCAGCCTTTCGAGCAGCGCATCCCGTTCCACCTTGGCCAGGACACTCGCCGCGGCGATGGCGGCACAACGGCTGTCCCCTCTGATCAGGGTGCGCTGGGCTCCGCTCCAGCCCCTCAGGGGGAGGGACCCATCCACGAGCAGCATCACTGGTGGCGAAGGCAGGCGGTGCAGGGCCCGGAGCATCGCTCTCTCGGTGGCCACCCGGATACCCCAGCGATCGATCTCGGCCGCACTGGCCTGGCCAAGGGACCAGTGCACCGCCTGATGGCGGATCAGGGGCACCAGCAGCTCCCGGCGACGGGCGGAGAGCTTCTTGCTGTCGGTGAGGCCGGCGCTCTCGAGGGGCGGGAGGGATGCCGCCGGCAGCACCACCGCCGCAGCGAAGACGGGGCCGAACAGGCAGCCGCGCCCCACCTCATCGACTCCAGCACAGCTGCTGGGATCGTGGCCTGCCCAGGGATCCCCCTCAGACGGAGGCGGAGGAACGGCGGCGACGGCGACGGGGCTCACCGGAGGCATCGGATTCTGCGGCGGTTTCTCCATCCTGGGGTTCGGCTCCGGCGGCCTGGCGGTGGGCGGCCGTCGGCTCCGCCGCCGCACGCTGGCCGCGGCCGCCGCCTGTGCCGCGATGCACGGGAATATCGACGGTAAGAGTTTCGAAGGGCCTGGCAGATTCCTCAAGCACCAGGGGAAGCGGGGTGATCTCCACCAGGGGGATCTCCATCAGGGTGTCAAGGTCGGCGCCTTGATCAGTTGCCGGTTCCTCGGATCCATGGCGGCCTTCGCCGCCACCACGACCCCGGCGACGACGACGGGAACCGCTCGCCGCGAGTTGCTGCCGCGCCTCCTCCAGCACCGCTTCCGGATCGGATCCCGGCCGCACGATCCTCACCACCAGATTGTCGGCCGCCGGTGGGGATTCGAGCAGCAGGGCAGGACTCAGGCCCATCCAGCCGTACACCAGTTCCTGGGAGTCATCCATGGGAACCGCTACCACCTCGGGCTCCTGACGACGGGGGCCCAGATCGGCGCCGCTGTCCTCACCCGGGGAGAGAAGGCTCTCCTCCGCGGATGACACGGCTTCGCTGACGGTGCCCGCTTCGCTGCCATCGCCACCGCGACCGCCCCGGCCGCCTCGTCGGCGCCGGCTGCCGCCGGTTCCCTCCAACGCCACTGGACTGGTCACCTCGGCCCGGGCGGAGGCGGCGGAGCGCACCAACCCGGACACGGTGGCCAGGGGTTGCAGGGTGTCCCGGCCGGGCAGCACGGCCACATGGCCCAGGCCCCCGCAGCTCGGGCAGGCCCGGCCGAAGAGCTCGTAGATGTTCTGGCCCTGGCGTTTGCGGGTGAGTTCCACCAAACCCAGTTCGGTGAGCTGGGCGACCTGGGGTCGGGCCGAATCGTGGCGGATCGCCTGGGTGAAATGTTCCAGCAGCTGCAGCTGGTCCCGGCGGGAATCCATGTCGATGAAATCGACGATCACCACGCCGCCGATGTTGCGCAGCCTCAGTTGCCGGGCGATCTCCACCGCTGCCTCGCAGTTGGTCCACAGCACCGTCTCGCGGGCGTTGGCCGAGCGGGTGAAGGAACCGGAGTTCACATCGATCACAGTGAGCGCCTCGGTGGGCTCGATGATCACGTAGCCCCCCGAGGGCAGGTCGACCCGGGGCTTGAGGGCGTCGCGGATGGCGGCGTTGACCTTATAGTGCTCAAGGATCTCGCCGGAATCTTCGTGGTGCTCCACCGAGAGGGTGGTCTGATCGGCGCCGAGGAAGGCGTTCACTCGGGCCACCGCGTCGGGAGTGTCCACCACGACCCGCACGACCTCCGGGCTGTAGAAGTCGCGCAGCACCCGATGGATGAAGTCCTCATCCCGGTTGAGCAGCACGGGCGGGCTCGCGGTCTCGGCCGCCTGCTGGATCGCCTCCCACTGGCGCAGGAGCGATTCGAGGTCGTCGATCAGGAGATCCTCGCTGACCCCTTCGGCCTCGGTGCGGACCAGTAGGCCGGAGCCGGGGGGCTTGATCAGCACCCCCAAGGCCCGCAGTCGGTTGCGTTCGTTCTCGCCATCGATGCGCCGGGAGATGTTCACCCCCTGGCCATGGGGCTGGAGCACCAGGAAGCGGCCCGGCAAGGAGAGGTTGCCCGTGAGCCGGGGGCCCTTCGTGCCGGTGGGTTCCTTCATCACCTGCACCAGAACCTTCTGGCGAGGTTCGAGCAGCTCGGTGATGCCGGCACCGCCCTTGCGAAGCCTGAGGGGGCCGAGATCAGTGATGTGAATGAAGCCGTTCTTTTCGCTTTCGCCGATGTTTACGAAAGCGGCGTCGATACCGGGGAGTACGTTCTCGACGGTGCCGAGATAGACATCACCAATCTGGTAGCGACCTTGGGCGACGATCAGTTCGTCGACCCGTTCGTCGCTGAGCACCGCCGCGATCCGCAGGTGCTCAGCGATGACGATCTGCTGGGGCATGGAAAAATTTCTGGGCTCAGGGGAGCTCTGCCCGGGTGGGCAGGAGGAGGGAAGAAGAACGCAGACCTTGGGTTCAGCGAGCGAACGCGTCTGCATGACAGCCGTGACGCAAAGCACGGAGCTGCCGGAATGGGGCGGGGTGCCTAAAGACCTGAAGGCGAGGAACCCGAGGGTTCACCGCTGGAGGGGCTGGCGCTCGGTCAGCGCTGTAACGGGGAGGGAATCACCCGACCCGGGGAATGCAACGCGGACCGATACCTGCATCGGTGGTCAGAGGTTGCGCTTGCCGCTCACATTCGTGAGAGGGAACGGATCGGAAAGCGTCTGAAGGAGGGGATGCAGGCATGAACCTGAATCACTGACCTGTTCAATGAAGTTAGCATGGCCTCAAACGCAACCGTTGGCGCCGTACCCCGTCCACAGCCAGGGGAAATGCCAGCTCTTCGGCAAGCCAGTGGGCCACCTGGTCGGGGCGCAGGCTGCGGCCCTGGGGGTCGATGGAAGCCTCCAGCTCCAGATCCAGCCGCAGCGGTTCCCAGGCCCTCGGGGCTGCGGCGGCCTTGGGGGTGGTGGTGCGCAGGGCCAGCAGATAGGGCCGGCAATCCCGTTCCCGGGCTCGGCCTTTCTTGTCCTGGTCCCGCCAGGGCAGCGTCGGCGCATTCAGCACGGTGTTGATCGCCCGATCCCAGGCTTCGGCCTGCGGCCAGGATCCATCCCCCTCCGGAAGGCTTCGCGGCATCCCCGGCTCGGCATCGTTGGCGTCCTGTGCTGCGCCCGTTGCGGCCGGTCGCAGGATGAAGCGCCACTGGGCCGCTTCCAGCTCCTGGGAAAGGCTTGGGGCCGCCACCGGCACCGCGGTGGCCGAGAGCAGACGGAACTCTGCCGGCAGCACCGCCTCCAGCGCCTGGCGGGCCGCCTCGGGATCGACTGGGGCCGTGAACTCCAGGTCTAGCCATTCCCCTTCCCCCTCCACCCCCAAGGGGAGCGGCAGGGCGAGCTGGAGCCGCGGCAGGGGGTGGAAACCGCCGGTGAAGCTCACCGGTAGGCCGCTGCGGCGCAGGGCCCGCTCCAGCATCCGCAGGGTGTCGAGGTGGCTGATCAGGGCCAGGGTGCCCCCCTTGGCGAAGCCGAATCGCAGCCGGGCCACCCGCTCGCTGGCGGGGGCGCGGCGGGGCAGGGCGGCGGGCACCGGCGGCGGCGGAATCACCACGTTGTGCCCGAGTTCGGGGCCGCAGACGCCGCAGCTGCTGCAGCCCTCAAAGGAGCAGTCGGGCACCACGGCGGCGGCTAAGGCCCGTTGCAGATCCTCAGCCAACCAGGTCTTATCCACCCCGCTGTCGATGTGATCCCAGGGCAGGCTCTGGCGGCAGAAGCCATCCAGATCCGCCGCCTCCATAGCTTCGGCGGCGCCCCAGCCCCCCATCTCCAGGGCGCGGTAGCGACCCCCCAGTCCCGCGGCCTCGATGGCGCCGGTCCAGGCGGCGTGGGTGCGCTCGGCGGATTCAAACCAGGCATCGAGGCCGGCCCCGGCCCGCCAGGCCGCCTCGATCACTGGGGACAGGCGACGGTCACCCCGCCCCACGAAGTCTTCCACGGCCGACAGGCGGGGATCAGTCATGTTGACCTTGATCCCGCGCAACCCCCGCAGGGCGCTGCGCAGCAGCTCCTGGCGGCGCCGGAATTCGGCGCTGCTCACGCTATGCCACTGGAAAGGGGTGTGCGGCTTGGGGGTGAAGCTGCTGATCGTGAGGTTGAGCTCCAGCCGCCCCAGGTCTTGGCATTGCTGCTGCAGGGAGCGGCAGGTGTCGGCAATGCCGATCACATCGGCGTCGGTTTCACCGGGTAGGCCGATCATGAAATAGAGCTTCACCCGCCGGTAGCCGTGCTCCATGGCGGTGCGGATGCCGCGTAGCAGCTCGGCGTCGGTGAGGCCCTTGTTCACGATGTCGCGCAGGCGCTGGCTGCCGGCCTCCGGGGCGAAGGTGAGGCCGGCCTGACGGGCGCCGCCGAGCACGTGGGCGATGTTGGCGTCGAAGCGATCCACCCGCTGGCTGGGCAGGGTGAGGGTCACGTTTTTGTCGGCGAGGCGGTTGCGCAGCTCCACACCCACCGCCGGCAGGGCTAGGTAATCGCTACAGCTGAGCGAGAGCAACGAGAAATCGCTATAGCCGGTTCGCTCCATACCCGTTTCGATCGCCTCGATCACCGCCTCGGGCTCCACGTCGCGGGCGGGGCGGGTGAGCATGCCGGGCTGGCAGAAGCGGCAGCCGCGGGTGCAGCCGCGGCGGATCTCCACGGTGAGGCGATCGTGCACCGTTTCGATGTGGGGCACCAACCCCATGGCGTAGTGGGGCATGGGGGTGGCGGTGCGGCGCAGGATACGGCGGGGCAGGCCAGGCTCCAGCGGCTCCACGGCCACCCCGTCGGCACCGCGGGCATACAGCGAAGGCACATAGACCCCCGGCACCTGGGCAAGATCCCGCAGCAGATCGCGGCGGCTGAGGCCGGTGGCGCGGCCCTCGGCCACCACCAGGCCGATCTCGGGCAGCAGCTCCTCGCCATCGCCGAGGGCGATGAAATCGAAGAAGGCGGCGAAGGGTTCGGGGTTGCTGGTGGCGGTGGGCCCGCCGGCGAAGATCAGCGGCGGCGCGGCCGGATCGGCCAGGGGCAGGTCGCCTCGGTCGGCGGCGCGCAGGGGAATGGCGGCCAGATCCAGTAGCTCGAGGATGTTGGTGGCGCCGAGCTCGTAGCTGAGGCTGAAGCCGAGGATGTCGAAGGCGTTCAGGCGGCGCCGGCTCTCGACCGCGAACAGGGACTCGCCCCGTTCTCGCAGGCGGGCGGCCAGGTCTGCTGCGGGCAGGTAGGCCCGATCGCAGAGCTGGCCGGGGACGGCATTGAGGATCGAATAGAGAATGATGTGGCCCAGGTTGCTGGCCCCCACCTCGTAGACCTCGGGGTAGGTGAGGGCCCAGCGCACGCCGGCATCGGCCCAGGCGGCGTTCCAGTCGCGCTGGATCACGCCAAGTTCATTGCCCAGATAGCGGGCCGGCTTGAGGATGTCGCGGCCGATGAGGGCCTCGAAATCCAGCGGAGCATCCACAAGGGCAGCGGCAGGGATGGAGGCCGCTGAGGGATTCAGTTGCCGGAAGGTAAGCGGCGACATCAGCGGTAGGCAGAAGCTCTGCTTCCATCCTGGCGCCCGTTACCCCGGCCCGTAATTGGCATCGAACTAGGGTCAAGGCTGAACAAGCCCAGCAGCGCCATGGAGATCCCCAGCGCTACGTGGCCGAAGGTGATCGGCATCGGCTTCCATAAGACAGGGACCAAGACCCTCGCCGAATGCCTGCGGATCCTCGGTTACCGGCACCAGAGCCTCAACCGGGAGCTCTTCCTGGAGTTGCTAGCCGGCAACCTGGAGGACGTTCTGACGCACATGGAAGCCTTCGACTCGTTCGAAGACTGGCCCTGGCCCCTGCTGTATCGCGAGGCCTTTGCCCGTTTTCCTGAAGCGCGCTTCGTCCTCACCCGACGTTGCGATGCCGAGATCTGGTTCGAGAGCCTGGCCGCCCACGTGCGGCGGATGGGCGAGGGAGGCTTCAAGTTCAGGCGCTTCATCTATGGCTATGACCACCCCTGGGAGAACCGCGACCACCACATCGCCACCTACCTGGCGCACAACGCAGCTGTGCGCAGCTTCTTCGCCGACAAGGGCGGTCGGCTGCTTGAGGTGTGCTGGGAAACGGGGGACGGATGGAGAGAGCTGTGCGAGTTCCTCGGCCAGCCCATCCGGGACCTGCCCTTCCCGCACAGCAACCAGGCCCGGCCGGCGCCATAGGACAATCCCGCTATCAGCTTCCGCGTGGCAGAGCCCGAATCCCCCATGGTCCAGGTCAACGGCAACTACCTCAAGCTCAAGGCGGGCTACCTGTTTCCGGAGATCGCCCGGCGGGTGAAGGCCTTCAGCGAGGCCAACCCCGAGGCGCCGATCATCCGCCTGGGCATCGGCGACGTGACCGAACCGTTGCCGGCGGCCTGCCGCACCGCGATGAAGGCGGCGGTGGATGAACTGGGAACCCGGGAGGGCTTCCACGGCTACGGGCCGGAGCAGGGCTACCTGTGGCTGCGCGAAGCGATCGCGAAGCACGATTTCCAGGCCCGCGGCTGCGAGGTGAGCGCCGAGGAGATCTTCATCTCCGATGGCTCCAAGTGCGACAGCAGCAACATCCTCGACATCCTGGGCGAGGGCAACCGCATCGCCGTGACCGACCCGGTGTATCCGGTCTATGTGGACAGCAATGTGATGGCGGGTCGCACCGGTGAGGCCGACGCCACCGGCCAGTACGGCGGACTCACCTACCTGCCGATCACGGCGGACAACGGCTTCACCGCGCCCCTGCCCGAGGGCAAGGTGGATCTGATTTACCTCTGCTTTCCCAACAACCCCACCGGCGCCGTCGCCAGTCGGGGGCAGCTGAAGCAATGGGTGGACTACGCCTTGGCCAACGACGCCCTGATCCTGTTCGACGCCGCCTACGAGGCCTTCATCCGCGACCCGGAGCTACCCCATTCGATCTACGAGATCGAGGGTGCCCGCCAGTGCGCGATTGAATTCCGCTCCTTCTCTAAGAACGCCGGCTTCACCGGCACCCGCTGCGCCCTCACCGTGGTGCCGAAGGGTCTGATGGGTACGGCCGCCAATGGCGAGAGGGTGGAGCTGTGGGGCCTGTGGAACCGCCGCCAGTGCACCAAGTTCAACGGTGTGAGCTATATCGTGCAGCGCGGCGCCGAGGCGGTGTATTCACCCGAGGGCCAGGCCCAGGTGAAGACCCTGATCAATTTTTACATGGACAATGCCGCCATCATTCGCCGGGAGCTTTCCGCGGCTGGCATCGCCGTGTACGGGGGCGAACAGGCTCCTTACGTGTGGCTGAAAACTCCGGAGGGTCTGGATTCCTGGGGCTTCTTCGACCACTTGCTGGGCCAGGCCCACGTGGTGGGCACCCCCGGCAGCGGCTTCGGCGCCGCCGGCGAGGGCTACTCCCGCCTCTCGGCCTTCAACAGCCGCGCCAACGTGGAGGAGGCGATGCGGCGGGTGCGTTCCCTCTGAGGATCAGGCCTAGAATGCGGCGCCTGTTCAAGCGGCCGAGAGGGTTGCCGCCCCGCAGGTTGGTTGCGCGCCGGCCCGTCCTGCGCCTGGCCACGCTCCGCGCCTCCCCCTTGTTCCTGAAAAAGGCCACCCTGTGAATTCCAGCCTCCTTTCTGAAGCAGCTCAGCCCACCAGCGGGAATCCCCTAGGTGGCATCACCTTCGCTTCTTGGGCAACCGCTACGCCGGGCGCGAACCCCGGAGGCGCCGCCGTGCTCGACAAGGCACCGGAACGGGTGCGCAAGCCCTCGCCCCGCTACAAGGTGCTGCTGCACAACGATCCGGTGAACACCATGGAATACGTGGTGGTCACCTTGCGGCAAGTGGTGCCGAGCCTCAGTGAGCAGGATGCGATCGCCGTGATGCTCGAAACCCATAACACCGGTGTGGGCCTGGTCATCGTGTGCGATATCGAACCGGCAGAGTTTTACTGCGAAACCCTGAAGGCCAAGGGGCTCACCAGCACGATCGAACCCGAGAGCTGAGCGCCATGGCTGGCGAAACCGGATCGGGGGGTGGGGCCTCCGCAACCGGGAGCCTCTGCCGGCCCCGCTTGCTCGGCACCCTGCTCTACGTGCCGCTGATCTATGGACTGGGCTGGTTGATCAGCCGCCCCCTGCTCTGGCTGGCGCCCCAGTGGCGGCCCGATCAGGTGGACCTGGCCGGCGCGGTGCTGGCCCTGGCCCTGTTGTTGGCGAGCCTTCCCTGGCGGTTGCGGCGGGCTTGGGGATGCCGGGAGCCCTGGCAGAGGCTTGGCCTGGTCGCCCCCTCCGGCCCGGCGGCCCTGAAGGCCTTGATTCGGGGGCTCACCAAGGCCCTGGTCCTGCTCACCTTGGTGACCCTGGCCCTGCTGGCCAGCGGCGAGGCCCGCTGGATCGGCGGGGCCGGCCTCAGCGGGGCCGAGCTGCTCAATGCCCTGGCCCTGGTGCTGGGGGTGGGGTTCGCCGAGGAACTGCTGTTCCGCGGTTGGTTGTGGGGCGAGCTGTCGCAGCGCCTGCAACCGGCTCAGGCCCTGCTGTGGCAGGCGATCGTGTTTGCCCTGGTCCATCCCTGGAGCCGCGCCGGCTGGCCGGGGGCCGCGGGACTCCTGGGCGGGCTGATCATGCTGGGTGTGGTTCTGGGACTGCAGCGCCGGGCCGATGGCGGGCTGCTGTGGGGCGCGATCGGCCTGCACGGCGGACTGGTGGGCGGCTGGTTTGCCCTGCAGGCCGGATTACTTGAGGTGCTGCCGGGAGCGCCGCTCTTGATTGTGGGCCCGGGGGGTGCCAACCCCAATCCGATCGGCGGGCTGGTGGGCTGGCTGGGGCTGGGGGGGCTGCTGTGGGTGCGGCGGAGGTGGTGGTGAGGCGTAGGTGGATCTGAGCCCCTCGGCTGCGTTCAGACATCGATCCCTCACTAGCCCATGGGCGGGATGAAGGTGGCCTCAAGACGCGCCAGTTCCCGCTGCAGTGCCGCCAGCTCATCCGGCGCGGCCTTGCCGTCGGCACCGCGGAAGCCCATGCGAGCGTCGTGGATGCGCCCCAGCAGGCGGCGCTGAACGGTGGGGATATCGCAGGGCAGGGCGGAGCACAGCTCACTCCAGCTGCGGGGACGCTCAGCCAGGGCGGCCAGCAGGCGCCGGCAGTCGTCGTGCTCGAAGATCACCTGACCGCGCACGGTTTGGTACGGCTCGCTGAGCTGTTCGGGAGGCCGCAACACGCCGAAGCGTCAGGGGCCTCTGAAGCCCGGCGTAACGGTTTGAGCAGGTTCTTGCACGAACAGCTTGTCGCGGCTGCCGTTGGCGGTGAGGTGATCAAGCAGCGTCTGGGCCTGGAACCGAGGCAGGCTGGACACACGTTGCACAATGGGCGGCGAGGGGAGGATCGACGGCAGATTATTTATCTGGCTGGAGGAAGCGAGGAGAGAGAAACCGCGCAGACTCAGGCGCTGAATCACCTCGTGAGCCGCCTCGATCTGAAAGTCACTAAATTGTTAAAATTTGTTTTTTCAAATCTTGGAGCGAATCAAGAGCGATGCTTTGACATGGCTGTAGTTCGCCACTAGGGCAAGGGATGGCTTGATGAAGCACATTTAAGCACCCCCAAAAGTGTTGCCAGAGGCGCTGGATATGGTGGTGGAGTTCAGGCCGGGGTGGTAGAACCAATCCCATGCCGTTATAAAAACGCCAACCCCCAGCGAGCGATAGGGGATGGGTTGGCAAAAATGATGGATTAATGCCAGCTAAAGTTGGGCATGGCGCCTCAGCAAGCACCATGCCCAACATCAGGCCACTAGTGCAAAATTGCCAGCAGCAACTGATGCTGGAGTATAAGAAAGAATGGTAAAATTGGTGATGGTGCCAGCTGTTCCGTTAGGGGCCCAGAAAAGATCGCCGAAACCTGAGCCTGAATTGTCATAGACAATCTGGCGCCCTGTTCCAGTCGGAGTGCCGGTTGCATTCTGGGTGATGGCGAAAGATCCTGCGCAGAAGATGGTTTCACTTAGCTGGATCTTGTCTTTTTGTCCTGCCGTCTTGAAATCGGTGATGGTGTCCACTTGGTTGCGGCATTTAGCGTTGTGTTAAAGAGGAATTTGCCACCATTCGCCATATAGTTTAGCGTAAAATTCTTTGCAGTACCCGCCGCATTAGCGCCATCCACGTCCTGCAGAAAGATTAGGCTGTCGACCAAAAGTGCCGAACTCGAAAGCGTCGTGGAGGTGCCTTGAGCCGTGTAGCCACTGAATGGAGTAGCTGCCGGAACGAAGCTGCTTCTCTTGGCAAAGGTGAGAACGGAATAGCCGTTTGCCTCGAGGGCTGGGGTGAGGCTATTTACCATGATGCTGCCTGATCAGCAAGAAGACTCCGCAGAACGCAGGAGCCGCTCTGGGCATGGTGGGCAGCCCACTGCAGCTATCAGGAGCCGCTGATGCAGTGTCTTCAAATTGAATCGACGGTTGAATCGGTACGCA
>Ga0209298_10000314_pt1 | contig 32684 bp, 46 predicted proteins | sample S_140806_EF_Meta_FD_187325 | JGI IMG/M metagenome (GOLD analysis project Ga0209298, IMG submission 187325) | Freshwater microbial communities from Lake Simoncouche, Canada to study carbon cycling - S_140806_EF_MetaG (SPAdes) (version 2) | ecosystem: Environmental > Aquatic > Freshwater > Lake ... | reverse complement strand
TTCCGCTCGTGCCTATCTGTTCATAATAGCCTTGCTCTGCGTTTTCTTTGTCAAATTCATTAAATGGTTGCACCAATAATGTCTGGACAAATCGGTTTTCTTGAACGAATTTTGAGTGTAAACCGGGAGCAAGCAAAATTCCACAGAGCGTGGTAATTACTAAGGTTAATTCTAGTGTGGCGAATCGCTCTCGTATTCCTGAATAGTAAGCGCGGTTATGATATATTACGCCTGCAATCAGGGCAAGGCCAAGAAGTATTCCTGTGAATTTTACGGCGCCCGCATTTAGTACTGCTGCATGAGACAAAAGATGAGTCCATTCTCCAATCGTTTCGCTGCTCCACAGGCTCCACAAAACACACATGAAAATGAAAATACCTGCAGCACGAAGTGTTTGAAGTAGTGTGTTTTTTAAGTTATTCTGTTGCGGAGAAGAATTGCCTTGTGTGGAATTCAGAAGCATGGTTGTGGAAATCACTACTCCTAATATCATCCAGTATAACAGATCGGTTAATCGTAAAGGGAAATGACCTTTGAGCCAAAAAAACTGCCAGTTATGGAAAAACCATGTAGCCAGAAATGAAAAAATGCCAGAGAAGAATAATGGAATAGGCCAGGATTTTCTGATGCGAAAATAGACCGGATAGTAAACTATTTTTGTAATGAATTCCTTCCAGTACATGTTGATCTTTCTCCAGATTTGAGAAAAACGCGTGATGAAGAATACCTGATCAAATACGGGCGGCATATTGAATCCGAAAAGTCCAAGCATTCCAATTACAAACCAGTATAATCCCAGTAATCGTAGTATGAATGCATACGCAAGTACCAAATAAAGCATCAATTGTCCTGCCGTTTGTATGTTGGCAGGATTTGGATTCATGTTGTACGTAATCCTGAATACAAGCATCAGAAATAATCCGCCAAAGATTCGTCGGAATCCTATTGCGTATGTGCGGTATTCAGGTTCTTCATAATGCGATCGCTGCCAGATTTTGTAATCAATAACCGGAAACAAAGGGAAAGCGGCATTCAATGGGTTGTACAAGTACGACAATCGTACCGGCCATTTCACAGCTGACTTTTCATGTTTCAGTTCATGCCAATAAAGTATAAATCGAAACATTAGAAATGTTCCTGCTAAAGGAATTGCGGCGTAAACACGTGGCATGTAGAAGTATTGCAAGCGAATCAGTGCCGCCAATAGGACCATTAACAATAGTAGAACCAGTCGTATCCGTCGCGATAGCGGTAAATGTGCAATCACGACGAGGCTTCCGGTCAGAAGGAAGAACACTCCACCGGATACAATTCCTAATGCATGGAAAATAGTGACCGCCGTAGTTAAAACTAATAAGTGGTGTCGCCAGTTTGGTGGTGTCCAAAAATTAATCAAAGCGGCAACACTCCAATAGACCATCAATTGCGGGAGGCCGGAACTTACTTCAAATTGATAAAGTTTAAAGAGACAGAAAACAACAAACAATTGCAAGGAGAAATAACCGAACTGAAGCAGTCGGGATTTTTCTTTTATTCCTTGTAATTCTTTATTCATGAATAGCCAAGTTGTGAGAAAACGTCACGATGTCTTTCTAAAATGGTTTCGGATAACTTAGCACTAATAGTATTGTTCCAACTTCCTACAATTCCTTCCCGAAAGAAGTTCTTGTCACTGATGTCTTTGAATTCGCTTCCTTCTTTATCTTCAATTGCGCGTAGTTCACTGAAACTGCTTTTCGAGATTATTTCCTTAATTGAAAGCTTCGGAGTGATCTTACAAAACTGCAGAATACGAACTAATGAATCTTCAGTTTGATTCACAAGATCTTCATAACGTACAATCAACATACGGTCGGGATGCTTTTGTGCGAACAATAACGCCTTACTCACATGATCTTTCCACGTTCCGAACGGATGCAAAGTGTTCATTGCATCAATATATGTTGCAAGATCTCCTTTGAAAGAACCCAGAGCAATATGATAGTGATAATAGGAGACTAAAACGTCTCTGTAATCACGAACCACATAAACGCACTTCGGATAATAGTCAAATAAAGGATCGTGCGCCTTGAGAAAGCGGGGGCGCTGAATTTGGTCTGCTGATTCTCTTGCTGAATAGATATCCGGAACTATTTCATCAATCGTGCGCATACTTAACATGCGATCTCCTATCAACGCATACGCTATTAGAAAACGTAACCAGGTATTGCCTGATTTGGGAAACGATACCAGAAATGTGTCATCGTTGAACACGTCCTTCAACGCAAGGCGATATGCACGCTCGTCAGCGAGTCCCAACGGCACCAGAATACTGCGCAGATATTGCCTGAAGGTCTTTGGCATTGCGGTGAAAGTAGGTCTACTCAGTAAAAAAAACAAGGATTTGTCATTCTGCAGGCTTAAAATTCACGTATTTTGCTCCTAGCGTGATCAGCATTACTCACATTATAAATCCTTACCCTTCTCCGGAAGGTTCTGAGAATTTTATTGCCCAACCTATCTGTCGTGAATCTATGATTCTGGCAAGTGCGGAGGCAAAGGGATTTGCGGATGTAAAATTGTGCGCTGTTTTTGTTTCAGGACAGGAGCATCAATTGCCGGAGTCATTCTCCGTGCTTCCGTCCTTGAATGGTTCTATACTGGATTTTACATCCACACATTCCAAACGAAAATTGCCGGTTTTTGCTGATGTGCTCCGCGCTGGGTACGATCACTCCGATTCTGATTACATCGTTTACACCAACGCTGATATTGGCGTAATGCCCGGATTCTACAAAATGATCGCACATTATGCTTCGAAGGGCTACGACGCTTTTGCAATTAATCGTAGAAGAATTCCTGCCCGTTATTCAACTGCTGATCAACTCGAACAAATCTACGCCGAGGCAGGTGAGAAGCACACGGGTTACGATACACTCGTGTTTAAACGTGAACTGTTTCCAAAGTTCTCTTTGCGTAACGTGTGCATTGCAGTTCCATTTTTCGATACCGCTCTCATCCATAATTTTTATGCACGTGCTGAGAAATTCAGATTATTCACCGGCAAGCATCTAACTTTCCATATTGGAATGGACCTGGTGAAAGAGTGGGGAGATGCGCAGGAATCGGGTTTTAATCGGAAAGAATTTCGGTTGGTTCTGAAGGAATTGTATCCTGAATTTCTAATCGAAAATTTTCCCGGAGCCGGTCTGCCTTTTTTTAGCAGACACTTCAAATGGCTAATGAACCCGACTTTCCATTATCCAACTATGTTGCGATTGGATCTTTCTCAGCTCAGTCATAAGCGACGCAAATATCCGCCACGTGAAATTAAAAAGTTCAGCTATCGTATTTTTAATTGGCTGATTCGGTACGTGAATTTTCCAGACGAAGAATAATGCATTTGAAGATCAATCGCCTCTTGGTGGTGGAACAAATGGCAATGCGTTGAGGATTTTTTCTATTCGGGTATTGATCGCTTGAAATCGTTTCAACCGCTTCTGAAATTCTTCTCCACCTGCCGCAATTCGATCTTCGAATTTCTTTCGAACCAGTTCATACAATCGCTGATCGTATTTGTTGTGTTCACGAATGGCGGCAATTGTTGCTTCGGTTACTACTGCTTTTTTTTGAGCAGCGCGTGCAACTTGTTGTTTACGGTAGTAGGGGTATTTCCAATGGTAATGATCACATAACATCAGCAGAAAGGCATCGAAATGGTACTGTACTCCTGCAAGAAAAAAATGTTCGTCGATATTCTTAAGTGCTAATTGGTATTCTTCTTCTCCAATTGCGTCCCAAGGTTCGTAAAGTTTACCTGATATCATTCGCACCATCATGTCGTTGAGATAGATGAGCTTTCCATTGTTCATCAATTCTTCAAGTGTATATTGGTGCTTCTCCCATTCTTCATAGAAGTGATGGCCTTTGCTTCTGAGCAATTGGTTGTAGTGAGAAATAACACGCGCTACTGGATCCCGCAACATTGTGAAATACTCAAATGTTCCGTTACTCAATTGTCCATGACGACCAAATGGCACATGTCCCTTCAGCACTTTTATCGAAGCTCGCTTTTGTTCGGGCAATTCAAATAGATGGTTCGGATAACGAATGCCGTTATACAGATAGAGTTCCGACGCTTTGTAGTTACGCTGTATTACGGTATGTAAAGTTGATCCCGCTGTTTTCGGAATATGAAGAAAGAGGATGTGATCGGGTTGACTCATCGGAACTACTGCGCAAAAATACCGTATTTGAGCGCGCGCCGCAGTATTCCACGGATTTTACCCGGTAACCGAAGCACAAATGGAAGTTTCTTTTCCAAACGCTGTAACGAGTGGAGCGAACGTACGTTGTCGCAGATTTCTTTGCGTTGTGCCGAATATTCTGGATGAAGAACGTCAATAATCAAAACGTATCGACGCGCGTTTGTTTTGTTCCAGGCTCGGTGCAGATGCGCATCGCAAAATAATATCCACTCGCTGGCTTTCCATGATCGTTGTATTCCGTTGACTTCTATTCCGCAATTGGGAAGCATGTCCGGAATTTGTAATCCTAAATGAGCACGTATTACTGTATTGGTATCTCCGTAATGCGGAAGTATGTCTGCTTGCGGATCGAGTACACTTAAACTTGCGGATGTTAATCCGGGAATGCTTTTGAGAAAGGCAAGCGTTTTCGGGCATCTGTCTCCATTTTCCGGAAACATTTTGTCCCACAGTATAAAACTTAAACCCTTCCATGATCCTTTTTTCGTGATTAAACCTTCGTGAAAATAAGGCGCCAACAGTTTTTCATTCTCCGTAATTAGCTTCCCGATTTCTGCTGATAGCTCTGGAAATAGGTGTCGCCCGCGTTCTAACCATTCGAAGTCTGTTCCGTCATAATATGCAGGCATAGTTCCATGGTAAGCTCCACCTTGATACGAATACCAAGGTGCCTCAATAGAAGTGCTCTTCTCTGTCATCATTACAGTATCATAAGCTTCAACTGTTGTTTTTCAAGTTCCCCAAGATGGGCATACCGGCGGATCGCATTCTGCGAAGCAACATGGTTCCGATCCGTGATCAAAGTTTCTATTGGGCCCGGAAAGAGCTTTAAGAGCATCTCGCGTACCTTCTTGGTCTTTCGAAGATAATTCGCTTTCTCCAACACATATTCCTGATTCTGATTCAATTCCTGTCCCGGGAGAATTTCATATCCTAATAATGTATTGAAGCGAATGGCTGACTCATTTTCCCGAAGTATTTTTGCATAGGTTCGCTCCATTCCTAATAGCAACGAGACGTCGGTCAATAGCAACGATGCCCGCAAGGGAAGATCCGATTTTAGGAATTCTTCCTCCCAAATAAATATTCCTCCTGATCTGGTTTCTTTTTTGTCCCAATCAATGTCAGAGCCGTTTATCATTCCAACAGGCTTTTCATTGTGGAATATGATGAAATAGGCGTCTTTCTCTGAATCAATTTTTTGAAACCAGGCTTCCTGCATTTCAGGGGTGATTTCTTCACGGTATTCCATGTATTGCCTTACGGACTCTGAATTTCGCATTGTGCGAAGGAGTTCGAGGTATTCCCGGTTTAGGCGGATCAATTTTACACCGTAGCCCTGAATGATCATGATTCGAAGATAAGTGCCTTTCGCCGAATTTAGTGCGATATTTACACCCAATGATTTCATTCCTTCAAAAGCTGAAGTATTCGATCAAGGGTAAGCTCTTGCAGCTGCTCTATTTCAAAACTGAACAGCGCTTATTGAAAGGTACTTTCAAAGGGAATCAGAATTTGTCTCCGGTTATTCTTCTGACCGTCCATAAAGCCGCATCTTCTTTATTATCTGTTCGATTGACTCCTTTTTTTCGTAATCGCGGTTATGAAGTTGCAGATATCAGCTCTTATTTCGCTAGGACAGGAATTAGTAAGCGCGATTACTTTATTCAATCAGAGAGTCAACGAAAGTCAGTTTTTTGTGCTCCCGGCGTTTTTCACTGTGCTATTCGCTGGGAGGTGGAAATCCCTTGTCCGCAGTTAGCGAGAATTATATTGGTTCTCCGGGACCCGCGCGATGTTCTCGTATCTCATTTCTTCTCTACAAAATACAGTCATCCTGTGCTCAATCCTGAGTTTTTCGTTTTCAAAGAAAAGTCAGAGAATTTGGGAATTGATGAATATGTAAAATGGATTGCGCCTGATTTTCTTCGCAGGTATTTGCATTACATCAAATTGATGAAATCGGAGAATGTTCTTTTTCTCAAGTATGAAAACCTGATTACGGAGCCGCGTCGCTTCGAGAAGGATATCGCTGAATTTGTAAAGCTTTCCTGCAACCCCGGAGAAATTGTCAGTGAAGCGGATTTTGAAGTTAATAAGGAAGACCCGTCTTCGCACAAGCGACAGGTGAAGTCTGGAGATCATCGTAATAAACTGAAGCCGGAAACGATCAATTGGCTCACCGATTATTTCAAAGAGGTTCTCGATACTTTAGAATACTGAGGAATTGCAAAACGTACTCCGATTAGAATTTTCCTTCAAGAGCAAAAATCAAATCGATTGTTCAATGGAATAGCTCGGACGGCGATTCTGAAGGCGATACAATTTGTGCATATACTGTCCAACAATTCCCATGCACAACATGAGAATGCTTGTGGAAAATAATACGGTTACAATGATGGCAGTGAACCCCGGAGTGGAGCCATGTACAAGTTTGTTGTAGATAAACCGTAATCCCAATAGAAAGGTGAATACGGATGAAATCAGACCGAACCACGTCATTATTTTCAGGGGAACTGCAGAATAGTTGATCAGAATGTTAAAATACATGCGTACCAATTTCGTACCCGTGTATGTCGACTTACCTGCACGCCTTTGATGATGCTCAACGTTCACAAAAGCAACCTGACTGGTGTACCATCGCACAACTTCGTCAATGAAAAGAAACCCATGCTGCAAATGTGCACTGACTTTTTCTGCGAGGGGTTTTGTAAGTAAACGGAACGAAGTTCCTCCTGTTTCACTTCCGGTCTGCAATACCGTGCTTCCTGCATTGCGCAATGTGGAGTGCTGCTTGCTGATGTATTGCCCGTAAATAAGCTCAGCACCGGTTTCTTCGTATTTGTCAAGAAGCTTGATAATCTCCGATGGCGGATGTTGAAGGTCATCGTCCATGGTAACAATAACTTCTCCTTTTGCGAAGCTAAATCCACATGCAATGGCGTTGTGTTGGCCGTAATTCCGATTGAACTTTATTGCTTTAACATGAGAAGGATTGGCTTTTTTTATCTGTACCAATTTCTCCCACGAATTGTCACTGCTTCCATCATCCACGAATATGACTTCGAAGGCAATACGTTGTTCAAGAGTGGTACGTATTTGCGCGAAAAGTTCTTCAAGGGTAATAGCACTCTTGTAAACGGGAATAACAATAGAAACGAGTGTAACTTGCATATTAACCTCCGGCCAAAAATCCTCCGTCCAAAATAATGTTTATTCCAGTAACCCAACGTGATGCGGGTGAAAGCAAGTAGATAACGGCATTGGCAACATCTTCTGGTTCGCCAACTCCCAACGGATATCCTTCCATATGCTTGTCCATATGTTCTTTGGATACAGCTTCTTCTGCACGATCATAAAGTGGCGTACGAACCATGCCGGGTGAAATGCTGTTGGCGCGTATTCCCTGCGTAACAACTTCTTGAGCCAAGGTCTTGACAAATGTCTCTATTGCAGCTTTTGATCCTCCGTACATGGCTCCGCCTTTAGACGGATAGTGTGAGGAAATAGACGATAGAAATACCAGTGAAGAATTGGAATTTAATTTCTTCCACTTGAGCAATCCTGCAACTAGTAGGACCGGAGCATCGAAGTTTAACTTCATCATCTCGTCGATGTTCTTCTGATCAAGGAATTTTATCGGGAACGCTTTTACATTTCCTGCACAATGCGCCAACCCATCCACAATTGGTATTGCTTGAAGTAAGTTCTTGCGACTTTCTGAATCCACGAGATCTGCAACGTGACACATGTGATTATTACCTTCAAGTTGTCCCAAAGTTTCTCTCAATGCATCTTCGTTTCTTCCTGTGAGTATGCAAGTGCCTCCCATTTTGCTGATGCTGATCGCAACTTGACGTCCAATGCCCGATGAAGCTCCGGTTACGAGTATGGTTTTACCGTTGAGGTGAAAAGGTGTAATCATATTTCGATAATGTTAGGACAAACAATATGATCTGTTTTCAAGTATACCGAAGCCCATGAGAGTCCAACACCGAAACCGGAAAATATCCAGGAATGCGGCTGATGCGATTCGTTTTGCAATTGACTGGCTATTGTCAACGGTATTGACGCAGAACTGGTATTGCCGAAATCACCAAGAGAATAGGGGACCTTCTCTGTTGGTATTTTTAACTTCTTTCGAATCGTCTCAACCATCAGTTTATTTGCTTGATGGAAGATGAAGTAATCTACAGCTTCTGCACTCACACCGGCATTATTCATAACCGCGGTTACATTTTGTGGCGCTTCCCGAACAGAGAAGTTAAATACGTCCATTCCGTTAAGCCACAAGTTCCGCCGATGACGCACCACTCCCGGATCATGCTCTTCTTCAACAAATGTTTTTTCATTGATCGGATTTCTTAATCCTCCATCCGGAATAATGATCGTCTCATATCCCTGGCCATCACTTTGCAAATTGAAAAAACTTTGTGCGCGCGAGTCATACTCTATAGCTGTGGCTGTGCCGGCATCACCAAAAAGTGGCCATGTGCTTTTGTCCTTGGGGGTGATTCCTACGGTGGAAATATCTCCTGCCAGCAAAAGCGCTTTTCGGAACCCTCCTGTAGCCATCATACTGGCAAGAACGGATAATCCATATACATAACCGCTGCAACCGAGATTAATATCGAATGCTGCAACTGTTTTGGAAAGTCCAAGTTTTCCCTGCAAAACAATGGAGCTCGCGGGAAGAAAATAATCAGGCGACTGCGAGACAAAAATCAAAAGATCTATTTCTGATCTGTCCCAATTCAATTCGCTGATAATTTTTTCTGCTGATGCCTGACACAGATCTGCAGTCGTAATTCCTTCCGATGCAATTCGCCTATTGGAAATGCCTGTAGTCTTCACAAGCATCGCCCTTTCTTGCTCAGAAATGCGAGTGTAATCGAAATTACTTTCAACTGCGGAAGGAACGGCTGCTGCAATTCCGCGTATATGCATTCCGTTAACGGAAAATTGCGCCATCAGGATTTACGGCTTTTGATCAGATCATAAAGTTGCTGTACAGTTTGGCAACTTCTCAAATCTTCACCTGTAAGAGAAAAATCATACTCTGTCTCTGCGAGCGCAATGATAATCAAGGCATGCATCGAACTCCATTCAGGAATATCGCGATAATTCGATTGAGCAGTCAGTGAACCTTTAGGAATTCCATCTAATTCCTGTTCTACTTTACTGATAAATTCCTCGATCGTATCCATGCCGTCCTTGTTTCGAACAAATATAATTGATTAATTTTTAGAAGCGCGCTACAGTAGAAATCCAGCTCAATCCAACTCCAAATCCTGCTAATACAACTGTGGTTCCCGGTTTGAGTTTGCCTTGGTCCATCAGGTGTTTTAATGCAATGGGAATAGTAGCCTGAACTGTATTTCCTGTGTGCTCGAAATCATGCACAAATTTTTCTTGCGGAACTCCAATTTTTTTTCGCAAAGTTTCATTGAGAAATCGGTTCGGTTGGTGAAATACGTAGTAGTCGGGATCATCCTTAGAGAGACCGCTTTTCTCAAGCAATTCAGAGATCATGCTCGGCACGTTGTGTATGGAGAACAGGAAAACGCCTACACCATCCATTTTGAAATTGCCTTGAGTGGAGATGTTACCGTATTCATCAATATCTTCCTCAAAGGATGTTTCTGTTATCGGATTACGTGCATGACCATCTTCTACAATGATTTTTTCATATCCCGAACCGTTCGTTCCGTATACGTAAGGACCCAAACCACTTTCACTTGAAGAAGTGACTAATGTTGCTGATGCGGCGTCTCCGAAAATGTACTTTGAGTTACGATCCTTTTCGTGAAATGTATTCGTTAGGACAGAGCTGGTAAGCAAAAGAACATTAGTTGCTCCCATACTGTGAATTACACCTTCAGCTAGTCCTAACCCATAAACGTATGCGCTGCAACCATGATTGTATTCGAATACACCGCATTGTTTTTTTAATTTGAGTCTGCCGTGAAGTACACAGGAAGTCGGTGGAGTGTAATAGTCCGGCTCCAAATTGACTAATATCAGAAAGTCAATTGTTTGAGGATCAATATTGTGCTCTTCAAATAGCCTTAGTGCGGCCGCATAGGCCATATCAGAAGCTGTTTCCCCTTTGCCAACTCTACGCCGACTTGAAACACCTATTTTCTCCAAACTCGACCTGTTGGCGTTCGGGAATTCTGAGTAAAAGTCTTCGTTAGTGTATTCCGCGGTAGGTAGATAGTAGCTGATTGCATGTATTTTTGCCGGCATGGCCTAAAAGTAAGAACTTATCCGGGTGGATTATTTCGCGAAGACCAGAAGTGCTTTTTTTGATCCGTCCGACTCATTTTATGGGCCCAAAACAACAAATCGGCCAAATCAGCCCATTTTTAGGTGAAAAATATTTTAACCGAATGTTGTTTATTTCAAAGAATTAGTACCTTTGCCCTCCCCAAAAACCGGACTGGGGTGAAATATTTTTGCAAAAACGTTGAATAACAATTAATTAATTACTCATGCCAACCATCCAACAGCTTGTTCGTAAAGGTCGCTTCAAAGCTCCTAACCGGAGTAAATCAGCGGCACTTGACAGCTGCCCGCAAAAACGCGGAATCTGTACGCGTGTTTACACAACTACGCCTAAGAAGCCTAACTCGGCTCTACGTAAGGTAGCTAAAGTTCGTCTCACAAATAAAGTTGAGGTGATTGCATATATCCCAGGAGAGGGACATAACCTTCAAGAACACTCTATTGTGCTTGTGCGCGGTGGTCGTGTGAAGGATCTCCCAGGAGTTCGATATCATATCGTGCGCGGAGCACTCGACACTGCAGGTGTAGAAGGCCGTAACCAGCGCCGTTCAAAATATGGTACCAAGAAAGCTAAAGCAGGTGCTGCAGCTAAAGGTGCTAAGAAGAAATAACTCATCGAGGTAAAAAGCGAAGAAACACTCGAATACCATGAGGAAAACAAGAGCAAAAAAGCGTCCACTTCTACCTGATCCAAAATTCAACGACATTTTGGTTACACGTTTTGTGAACAACCTAATGTACGAAGGAAAGAAGTCTACCGCGTACGACATTTTTTATGATGCCATGGAAATTGTACAGAAACGTACAGAGCAGGATGGCCTTGAAACTTGGAAAAAAGCATTGTCTAACGTTACTCCGAATGTCGAAGTTCGTAGTCGCCGTGTAGGAGGTGCAACTTTCCAAATTCCACAGGAAATCCGCAATGAGCGTAAAACTGCACTCGGTATCAAATGGCTGATCAGCTATGCACGTTCACGCAACGAGAAATCAATGGCAGGTAAATTGGCCGGAGAAATTATCGCAGCGGCGAAGGAAGAAGGTGCTGCTTTCAAAAAGAAAGAAGATACGCACCGTATGGCTGAAGCGAACAAGGCTTATTCACATTTCAGACTGTAATAGTTTAACGAGGGGTAATCATGAGCGATCTCAGGTACACAAGAAATATTGGTATTGCGGCACACATTGATGCAGGTAAAACTACCTGCACTGAGCGAATCCTTTATTATGCAGGTGTAAACCACAAAATAGGTGAGGTACACGATGGTGCTGCTACTATGGACTGGATGGTTCAGGAGCAGGAACGTGGTATCACAATCACTTCTGCAGCAACTACTTGTTTCTGGAAATACAGAAACAATAATTACAAAATGAATATTATTGATACACCTGGACACGTTGACTTCACAGTGGAAGTTAACCGTTCATTGCGTGTACTCGATGGTCTGGTGTTCCTGTTCTCTTCAGTTGATGGTGTGGAGCCGCAATCTGAAACTAACTGGCGTCTTGCTAACAACTATAACGTTACCCGTATTGGTTTCGTAAACAAAATGGACCGCGCAGGTGCTGATTTCCTTGGTGTTGTTAAGCAAGTGAAAGAAGTTCTGGGTGGTAATCCTGTTCCCCTTCAGTTACCTATCGGTGCTGAAGAACATTTCAAAGGTGTAGTTGACTTGATCAACAACCGTGGAATTATCTGGAACGAGTCTGACCAAGGAATGACTTTCACTGAAGTTCCTATTCCGGACGATATGAAGGCTGACGTTGCTGAATGGCGCGAAAAACTTCTTGAGTCTGTTTCTGAGTTCGATGATAAGATCATGGAGAAGTTTTTCGAAGCTCCTGAGACGATCACTGAAGCAGAAGTTCTTGCAGCACTCCGTAAGGCTTGTCTTGCGAACAAAGTTGTTCCAATGGTATGCGGATCCGCATTCAAGAACAAAGGTGTTCAGACAATGTTGGACTACGTAATGGAATTGATGCCTTCTCCAATGGACAAGGAGGATATCAAAGGTATCAACCCTGATACAGAAGAGGAAGTTACACGTAAACCTGACGTGAACGAACCTTTCGCTGCGCTTGCTTTTAAAATTGCTACTGACCCATTTGTTGGTCGTCTTGCATATTTCCGTGCTTATTCTGGAAAATTAGATTCAGGTTCTTATGTTCTGAACACTCGTTCTGGAAACAAAGAACGTATCTCCCGCATTTTCCAAATGCATGCTAACAAACAAAACCAGGTTCCGTTCATCGAAGCTGGAGATATTGGTGCTGCGGTTGGATTTAAAGACATCAAAACTGGGGACACGCTTTGCGCTGAGAACGCTCCTATTGTTCTCGAAGCAATGAATTTCCCTGAGCCGGTAATCGGTCTTGCTGTTGAGCCTAAAACTCAGGCCGATCTTGATAAACTGGGTATTGCACTTTCTAAACTTGCTGAAGAGGATCCTACTTTCCGTGTTAAGTCTGACGAGGAAAGCGGACAGACTATCATCAGCGGTATGGGTGAGCTTCACTTGGAGATTATTGTTGACCGTCTTCGTCGCGAGTTCAAAGTAGAAGTAAACCAGGGTGCTCCTCAGGTTAACTTTAAAGAAGCTATCAACGGTACTGTAGAGCACCGTGAGGTATATAAAAAGCAAACTGGTGGTCGCGGTAAATTCGCTGATATCAAGTTTAGCGTTGGACCGGTTGATGCCGACTTCGTTACAGATGCGAAGAATGGTGGTCTCCAGTTCGTGAACGAAATTACGGGTGGTAACATTCCACGTGAATTTATCCCTGCTATTGAAAAAGGATTTAAGAGCTCAATGGTGAATGGTATCCTTGCTGGATATCCTATTCAGACAATGAAGATCGTTGTAACTGATGGTTCATACCATGATGTTGACTCCGATGCGTTGTCTTTCGAAATCTGCGCGAAATCTGCATTCCGTGAAGCTCTTCCTAAAGCAAAACCTGTTCTTCTTGAGCCAATCATGAAAGTGGAAGTGTTGACTCCGGAGCAAAACATGGGTGATGTTGTTGGTGACTTGAACAAGCGTCGTGGTCAGATCGAAGGTATGGACTCACGTGCAGGCGTTCAGGTTGTAAAAGCAAAAGTTCCGCTTTCAGAAATGTTCGGTTATGTAACACAGTTACGTACTATCACTTCTGGTCGCGCATCTTCAACCATGGAATTCTCTCACTATGCTGATGCTCCACGTAACATCGCTGATGAAGTAATCGCTAAAGCAAACGGCAAAAAAGCTGAAAAGGTATAATACAACAACGTTCTTTATATGAGCCAGAAAATCAGGATTAAACTCAAGTCGTACGATTACAACCTAGTTGACAAGTCGGCTGAGAAAATCGTTAAAACAGTAAAAAGCACAGGTGCTGTGGTAAGTGGACCAATTCCATTGCCTACGCACAAGAGAATTTTCACCGTTTTGCGTTCACCACACGTAAACAAGAAAGCGCGTGAACAGTTCCAATTGTGCAGCTACAAGCGTTTGCTTGATATCTACAGCTCAACTTCAAAAACTGTTGATGCTCTTATGAAACTTGAATTGCCAAGTGGAGTAGAGGTAGAAATCAAAGTTCCGTAAGCGTTGCTTTGAATAACAAACTTGTAAATAATCAATCATAAATAAACAATGTCAGGCTTAATTGGTAAAAAAATCGGAATGACCAGTGTCTTCGGTGCCAATGGTAAATACATACCATGCACAATTATCGAGGCAGGTCCTTGCGTGGTTACGCAAGTAAAAACCAAGGAGACAGACGGCTACGAAGCACTCCAGCTTTCTTTTGATGAGAAGAAGGAGAAGCACACTTCAGAAGCTATGAAAGGTCACTTTGAAAAGGCAAAAACAACGCCTAAGAGAAAGTTGGCTGAATTCAGAACTTTCGAAGAAGCAAAAAACGTAGGTGATGTTATCACATTGGATATTTTCGCTGAAGGCGAGATTATCGATGTAAGCGGTATCTCTAAAGGTAAAGGCTTCCAAGGTGTAATGAAGCGTCACGGATTCGGTGGAGTAGGTGGAGCAACTCACGGTCAGCACGATCGTCTTCGCGCTCCGGGTTCACTGGGTAACTCCTCATTCTCTTCACGTGTGGTAAAAGGTATGCGTATGGCAGGCCGTACTGGTGGAGATAAAGTGAAAAGCACCAACCTCGAAATTGTAAAATTGCTTCCTGAGAAAAACCTTCTTGTTGTGAAGGGCTCTATCGCAGGTGCAAAAGGTTCTTACGTCCTGATCAGCAAATAACATGGAACTCGCAGTATATAACTCAGAAGGAAAAGCAACATCGAAAAAGGTGAAGCTGAGTGACGAGGTGTTCTCAATAGAACCGAACGATCACGCAATTTACCTGGATGTGAAGCAATATCTTGCTGCTCAGCGTCAGGGTACGCATAAAGCAAAAGAGCGTGCAGAAATCGCACGTACAACTAAAAAGTTGAAGCGTCAAAAGGGTACAGGTGGTGCTCGTGCTGGTAGCATGAAATCTCCTTTGTTCCGCGGTGGTGGCCGTGCATTCGGACCTCGTCCTCGCGATTACGGTATCGCAGTGAACAAAAAGGTAAAAGCACTAGCTCGTAAATCTGCATTGAGCTACAAAGCGAAAGAAAATAACATTATCGTTCTTGAAGATCTCAATTTCGATAAACCTAAAACTTCTCGCTATACAGATATTCTTAACGCCTTGAAAGTGGCCGACAAGAAAACACTGTTGGTAGTTGCAGATCACAATAAGAACGTGTACTTATCTTCACGTAACCTTACAGCTGCTAAAGTTGTGACTGCATCAGAATTGACTACTTACGATATTCTGAATGCGTCTAACCTTCTTCTTGCTGAAGGTTCAGTAACAAAAATTGAAAACCTGCTTAAGAACTAAGAGCCATGAACGTACTTATCAAGCCGATCATCACAGAGAAGATGTCAAAGGCGGGCGAAAAGTTGAACCGTTATGGTTTCGTAGTCGACCCTAAAGCAAATAAATTGCAGATCAAGTCTGCAGTTGAAAAAATGTATGGAGTGAGTGTTGAAACAGTAAACACCATGAATTACAACGGTAAAGTTCGTTCACGTTATACCCGTTCGGGTACTCAGGTGGGCATCGCTAACCGTCACAAAAAAGCAGTAGTGACCCTGAAAGCAGGTGAGACTATTGACTTCTACAGCAATCTCTGATAACTAATAGACCTATAGAGAGCTATGGCACTTAGAAAATTCCGTCCGTTAACACCAGCAATGCGTCATCGTACGCTGGTAACTGCCGAGGACATCACATCTTCTACTCCGGAGAAGAGCTTACTTGCACCAGCACCTAAGTCTGGTGGTCGTAACAATTCCGGTAAAATGACTATGCGCTACATTGGTGGTGGTCACAAACAGATGTATCGTATTATCGACTTCAAGCGCGATAAGCACGAGATCCCGGCGACAGTAAAAACAATTGAATACGATCCAAATCGTACAGCACGTATTGCACTATTGGTGTATGCCGATGGAGAAAAGCGTTACATCATTGCTCCTGCCGGTCTTAAGGTTGGACAAAAGGTAATGTCTGGTAAAAAAGCAGCTCCTGAAGTAGGAAACGCTTTGTTCCTCGCTGATATTCCTTTGGGTACGATCATACACAATATTGAGTTGCGTCCTGGACAAGGTGCGAAAATGGCTCGCAGTGCCGGAAACTATGCACAGTTAAGTGCACGTGAAGGTAAGTTTGCTGTTCTTCGTTTGCCTTCTGGCGAAACGCGTATGGTGTTGATCACTTGCCTTGCAACTGTTGGTTCAGTTTCAAATCCTGATCACAGCCTTCAGAGTGATGGTAAAGCGGGTCGTAACCGTTGGTATGGTCGTCGTCCTCGTACGCGTCCAGTAGCGATGAACCCTGTCGATCACCCAATGGGTGGAGGTGAAGGCCGTGCTTCTGGTGGTCACCCACGTTCACGAAAAGGAACCAAGTCGAAAGGACTCAAAACTCGCTTCAAAGCAAAGGCATCGAATAAGTATATCATCGAACGCCGTAAGAAATAATTACTAAGCCGATAACAGAACAATAATGGCACGTTCACTCAAAAAAGGACCCTTCGTAGATCCGAAGCTGGATAAAAAAGTTGGAGTAATGAATTCCTCCACGAAGAAGGTAGCGATCAAGACTTGGTCTCGCCGCTCAATGATTTCTCCGGATTTCGTTGGACACACTTTCGCAGTACACAACGGAAATAAATTCATCCCTGTTTACGTAACTGAAAACATGGTTGGACATCGTCTTGGTGAATTCGCACCAACACGTACTTTCCGTGGGCACTCTGGTAACAAGGACAAGGCCTCTAAATAATCATAACTGCAAAACGTAATCAGAGATGGCACGCAGAAAAGAACTCGCAGCGAACGAACGCAAAGAGGCAATGAAGACAACTTACATTGCAAGCCTTCGTAACGTTCCTACATCACCACGTAAAATGCGCCTTGTCGCAGATATCGTTCGTGGAAAAGAAGTATTCAAGGCACTGAATATTCTTCGATTTACTAATAAGGAAGCTGCAGGACGCTTGGAAAAACTCCTTCGTTCAGCAATTGCTAACTACGAGAAAAAATCAGGTAATGTTGCTCAGGCAGATAACCTGTTCATCAAAACAGTTATGGTTGATGGAGCTACTCAGTTGAAGCGTATTTCAGCTGCTCCACAAGGACGTGCGCACCGTATTCGCAAACGTTCAAACCACGTTACGATGGTTCTCGGTGAAATTACCAACGCATAATCGCATCACAATCTATAACTAAGAAATGGGACAAAAAGCAAATCCAATTGGCAACAGGCTTGGTATCATCCGTGGATGGGAATCGAACTGGTATGGCGGACGTAATTATGCTGACAAACTGGTAGAGGATGAGAAAATCCGCAATTACCTGAAAGCCCGTCTTGCTAAAGGCAGCATCTCTAAGATTGTGATCGAGCGTACAATGAAACTGATCACAGTTACTGTTCATACGGCTCGTCCAGGTATCATTATCGGAAAAGGTGGTAAGGAAGTAGATAAGTTGAAAGAAGAGATCAAGAAACTCACTAAGAAAGAGGTTCAGATCAACATCTTCGAAATTAAGCGTCCTGAGTTGGATGCTCGATTGGTAGCTGACTCAATTGCACGCCAGATCGAAGGTCGTATCTCTTTCCGTCGTGCGGTGAAAATGTCAATAGCTTCGACTATGCGCATGGGTGCAGAAGGCATCAAAGTAAAATGTTCAGGTCGTTTGGCCGGAGCTGAAATCGCACGGGTAGAAGGATATATGGAGGGAAGAGTTCCTCTGCATACACTCCGCGCAGACATCGACTACGCACTTGCTGAAGCTCATACCTCATTTGGACGAATCGGAATCAAAGTATGGATCTGCAAAGGCGAACTGTATGGCAAACGTGATCTTTCTCCGAATGCACAAAGTGCACAACGCGAAAAGAATAACGCAGGCAACCAAGGTGGAGGCGGTAACCGCGACAGAAATCGTCCGCGCAGAAACAACAACAACCGTAAGGAACAAAAAGAATCAGGTAACTGATCTATCATTAGCTAATTGCTTTAACGACATACAATAATGTTACAGCCGAAAAGAACAAAATTCAGAAAGACCCACAAGATGAAAATCCGTGGAAGCGCAACGCGTGGATACAAGATTGCATTTGGTTCTTTCGCTATCAAAGCTCAGGAAGAGTGCTGGCTTACTGCTAAGCAAATTGAAGCGGCCCGTGTTGCAATGACACGTTACCTGAAGCGTGAAGGTCAGGTTTGGATCCGTGTGTTCCCTGACAAACCTATAACCAACAAGCCGGCCGAGGTACGTATGGGTAAAGGTAAAGGTGCTCCAGAGTATTGGGTAGCAGTAGTGAAAAAAGGAGCGATCCTTTTCGAAGCTGATGGTATTCCTATAGAAACTGCACGTGAAGCACTTCGCTTAGGAGCTCAGAAATTACCGGTAACTACGAACTTCATTGTTCGCAATGATTACGCACCGGATAACGCATAATAATTACAAGGAAAACATCTCGCGATGAAACAGAACGAAATCGCCCAACTGTCGGACACAGAACTTACAGAGCGTTTAGCAGAAGTAAGAACACAATTGGACAAACTGCAGTTGAATCACTCGGTATCTCCGATTGAGAACCCTTTGAAAATCCGCTCAACGCGCCGCACTATTGCGCGTATTCTTACTGAAATGGGAAACCGTAAACGTAAGTCTGCATAATTACTTCCGGTAATAAGAAAGTAGAAAAGAGAAAAAATGGAACAGACTATCGAACGCACTAACCGTAAAGAGAAAACGGGAGTTGTCATCAGCAACAAAATGAACAAGTCAATTGTTGTTGCTGTTGAGCGTAAAGTAAAACACCCGAAGTACGGAAAGTTTGTGAAAAAGACTTCGACGTTTATGGCTCATGATGAAAAGAATGAGTCAAATATTGGCGATACAGTACGCATCATGGAAACACGCCCGCTGAGCAAAAGCAAATGCTGGAGACTAGTGGCGGTTGTTGAGCGCGCGAAATAAAATAGAGTAAGAACTGATTAGCACTTAAAAGCGATGATCCAACAGGAATCAAGGCTGAATGTAGCCGACAATAGCGGAGCAAAAGAGGTACTCTGTATCCGTGTACTTGGTGGTACGGCGAAGCGTTATGCTAGAATTGGCGACAAAATTGTTGTCACTGTAAAGCATGCATTGGCTTCAGGTAACATTAAAAAAGGAACTGTTTCTAAAGCGGTTGTAGTACGTACCCGTAAAGAAACCCGCCGTCCGGATGGTTCTTATATCCGTTTCGACGACAATGCTTGCGTATTGTTGAATGCACAGGACGAATTGCGTGGAACGCGTATTTTCGGACCGGTTGCACGTGAATTGCGCGACACGAACTACACAAAGATTATTTCACTGGCACCAGAGGTGCTTTAATCGATAGCCAAATGGCAAAGTTGAAAATCAAGAAAGGTGATACCGTTGTGGTAATTGCTGGCGAACACAAGAGCCGCGACACAAAGTACAAGGTGCTTTCTGTAAACAAAACAACTAACCGTATTTCTCTCGAAGGAATTACTGTTAAGAAAAACAGCCGTCCAACATCTGCTCATCCGCAAGGTGGTATTATTGACGTTCCTGCATTTATCCATATCTCCAATGTCATGTTGGTTGATGGTTCAGGTAGCGCAACACGTGTTGGTCGCCAGCGCAATGAAAAATCAGGGAAACTCGAACGCGTTTCTGCAAAATCTAAGGAGGTAATCAAGTAATGGCTACTGTAAAATATTCACCACGTTTGAAAACGAAGTATCGCGAGGCGGTTGTGCCTGCGTTACAGAAGAAGTACAACTACACTAGCCCAATGCAGGTGCCTAAGTTGGAAAAGATCTGCCTTAACCAAGGTGTGGGTGATGCTGTGTCCGACAAGAAACTTGTTGAAGGGGCAGTAAAAGAAATGACTACTATCACTGGTCAGAAGGCAAACGCGACTATCTCTCGTAAAGATATTTCAAACTTCAAACTCCGTAAGGGTGTTCCGATCGGTGTTAAAGTTACCCTTCGAGGCGATAAAATGTACGAATTCCTGGATCGTTTGATCTCTTCTGCATTGCCTCGTATCCGTGATTTCCGCGGAATTAATGACAAAGGATTCGACGGAAAAGGTAATTATACGCTTGGAATTACTGAGCAAATTATCTTCCCAGAGATTGATATTGACAAGGTTACGAAGATTATGGGTATGGATATCACCTTCGTTACCACTGCAAGTTCTGATGAAGAAGCTCACGCTCTTTTAACTGAATTTGGTTTACCGTTCAAGAATAACAAAAAATAATTATCTTTGCAGCCCTCTAAGGGATAGACTATGGCAAAAGAATCAATGAAAGCACGGGAAGTTAAGCGTAAAAAGCTTGTTGACCGTTATGCTGAAAAGCGCGCACAGCTTAAGAAAGAAGGCAAATGGGCAGAGCTCTCGTTGCTTCCGCGTAACTCATCTCCGGTACGTTTGCACAACCGTTGCAAATTAACTGGTCGTCCTCGCGGATACAATCGTCAGTTTGGTCTTTGTCGTAACATGTTCCGTGAACTTGCACTTAACGGCAAAATCCCTGGAGTTACAAAATCAAGCTGGTAACTAAAAAAAAGAAAACAGATCGCAGATACTGCGTTTGTATAATTATTCTGCTTGCGGAATAACATATAAGCAAAAAAATGACAGATACAATCTCTGATTACCTGACACGCGTCAGGAACGCCATAAAGGCGAATCACCGTGTAGTGGAAGTTCCTGCTTCCCGCCTTAAGAAAGAGTTGACTAAGATCCTCTTCGAAAAAGGATATATCCTGAATTATAAATTTGATGATGCCGTAAATACTCAAGGCACTATCAAAATTGCCCTCAAATACCATCCGGTTACAAAACAATCTGCAATCCGCGGATTGGTTCGTATCTCTTCTCCTGGTTTGCGTAAGTATTCTGGTGTTGAGCGTATGCCACGTGTATTGAATGGCTTGGGTATTGCGATTCTTTCTACATCACGTGGAGTGATGACTGACAAAGAAGCGCGTAAAGAAAATGTGGGCGGAGAAGTTCTCTGCTACGTGTATTAATCTTAAGGAGGAGGAACAGAAATGTCACGTATAGGAAAACTTCCGATCACTCTCCCGAAAGGTGTTGAAGTAGCTGTGAACAAGAACAACATCACAGTGAAAGGACCAAAAGGCGAACTTAAAAGAACGATCGACCCTGAAATTTCAGTAGTAGTTGAGGACGGTGTTGTAACACTTAATCGCCCTACAGAGCAAAAGCGCCACAAAGCTTTGCATGGTTTGTATCGCGCATTGATCAACAATATGGTAACTGGTGTTTCTACCGGATACAAAACAGAGCAGGAATTAGTGGGTGTAGGTTATCGTGCCGCTGCAAAAGGTCAGCAACTTGAACTTACATTGGGCTACTCACACAATATCATTTTCGAACTCCCTTCTGAAATCAAAGTAGCAACTACTGCAGAAAAAGGACAGAACCCGAAAATCATTATGGAGTGCAGCGACAATGAACTGCTTGGGCTGGTTGCAGCTAAGATCCGTTCACTGCGTAAACCTGAACCATACAAAGGAAAAGGTATCAAGTTCTCTAACGAGATCCTGCGCCGTAAAGCTGGTAAATCAGCTGGTAAATAAGAAATATTAATCTGACGATCCAAAAGGACGTCCGGCAAAATCCGGATGATAAAGACAGAATCAAATGGCAATAACTAAGATTGAACGTAGAAACAGAATCAGAATGCGCATTAAGAAGCGCCTGTCTGGTAGTTCTGGAAGTCCGCGACTGAGCGTATTCCGTAGCAATAAGGACATTTATGTTCAGATTGTAGACGATACAAAAGGCAACACGTTGGTTGCTGCTTCTTCACGCGACAAAGCGCTTGCAGATAAAAAGGTTAATAAAACTGAGCAGGCTAAATTAGTTGGTGGAGCAATCGCTGAAAAAGCAATCGCGGCTGGAATCACGGCGGTTGTTTTTGATCGCGGAGGATATCTTTACCACGGACGTGTTAAAGCACTTGCTGAAGCAGCTCGTGAAGCAGGACTTAAGTTTTAATTGATTACAACTCTCACAAAGAGTATATATAAAAAGAAAAATGGCTAACGTAAACGTAAAACGCGTTAAATCCAGCGACATCGAACTTAAAGATAAGTTGGTTGGAGTTAACCGCGTAACCAAGGTGACCAAAGGTGGCCGCACATTCAGTTTCACAGCTATCGTAGTTGTTGGAAATGAAAAAGGTGTGGTTGGATACGGACTTGGAAAAGCAAAAGAAGTATCTGACGCGATCACAAAGGCAATTGAGGACGCTAAAAAGAATCTTGTGAAAGTTTCTTTGGTGAACGGAACTGTTCCTCATGCGCAGATTGGTAAATACGGCGGATCGTTGGTGTTCTTGAAGCCTGCTTCCCATGGTACTGGTGTAATTGCCGGTGGTGCGATGCGCGCTGTTCTTGAGAGCGTTGGTGTAACTGACGTACTTGCGAAAAGCAAAGGTTCTTCGAACCCTCACAACGTGGTGAAAGCTACAATGGATGCGTTGACAAACATGCGCGATGCGTTTACTATCGCTCAACAGCGCGGAATCACAATGGATAAAGTGTTTAACGGTTAATACGAATTGAGATGTCAAAAATTCGCATCACGCAGGTAAAAAGCTGTATTGATTATCCAGGTCGCCAGAAGTCTACGCTTCTAGCCCTTGGTCTCAAGCGCATGAACCGCTCAGTAGAAAAAGAAGCTACTCCGCAAATTCTCGGAATGGTGGACAAGGTAAAGCACCTTGTTAAAATTGAAAGTATTTAATTAACCAGGCAGAGCAAAAAGTTATGAAATTAAGTAGCCTCACACCTGCAAAAGGTTCAGTAAAAAACGAAGGTAAGCGCGTTGGTCGCGGTCAAGGTTCCGGTAAAGGTGGAACGTCTGCTCGTGGTCACAAAGGAGCTCAATCTCGTTCAGGTTATAGTTCGAAGCGTGGTTTCGAAGGTGGACAGATGCCGCTTCAGCGACGTCTTCCGAAATTCGGATTCACTAATATCAACCGTGTGGAGTACAAAGGAATCAACCTTGACGCTCTGCAGTCATTGATCGACAAAAGAAAAGTTTCAACAATCGATATCGAAGTTCTTAGACAGAATGGACTTGTTGGTAAGAACGACTTGGTGAAGATCCTTGGTCGTGGCGAGTTGAAATCAAAAGTTGACGTGAAAGTAAACGCTTTCTCTGCATCAGCTAAAGCGGCTATCGAAGCAAAGGGCGGAAGCGCCACAACTGTTTAGTATGAAGAAGTTCATAGAAACGATAAAGAATATTTTCTCCATTGAGGAGTTGCGTCAGCGCATTATTTATACGCTGGGCTTCCTCTTGATTTATCGTCTGGGTTCGTACGTTGTACTTCCTGGAATAAATCCGGCAGCTTTGGCTAAAGCGCAAACTGATGGTGGTGGAATTCTTCAATTGATCAACATTTTCGCAGGTGGAGCATTTAGTCGTGCTTCGATCTTCGCTCTGGGTATTATGCCTTATATCTCTGCATCAATCATCTTGCAGTTATTGACAATGGCATTACCTTACTTTCAGCGTTTGCAGCGTGAAGGGGAGAGCGGAAGAAAGAAAATTAACCAGTATACACGTTATCTGACTGTTGTTATTACTGCTATGCAAGCAGTTGGTTACTTGTCTACACAAGTAACTGACAAAGCTGGTGCGGTTGTGGATCAAAGCCAGTTCTGGTATGTCCAGTCAATCGTTATTCTTGTTACTGGAACCATGTTTGTTATGTGGTTGGGAGAGAAGATTACAGACAAGGGTATTGGTAATGGTATCTCGTTGATCATTATGATTGGTATCGTTGCTCGTCTTCCGTTTGCTTTCGGATCTGAATTCGCATCACGACTGGAGTCCGAAGGCGGTGGTTTGATCATGTTCCTTGTGGAATTGGCTGTTCTCTTGATGGTTGTTATCGGATGTATTTTGTTGGTACAAGGTACACGCCGTATTCCGATCCATTTCGCGAAGCGTATTGTTGGAAACCGTCAATATGGTGGCCAGCGTAACTATATTCCTCTTAAAGTGAATGCTTCTGGTGTAATGCCAATCATCTTCGCTCAGGCAATTGTAATGATTCCTATTCAGCTGGCTGGTTTCGCTTCTGGAAGCGATGGTGAAGTGAACTGGTTTGTACGTGAATTTGGTAACCACTACGGAATCTGGTACAACATTTTCACTGCACTGTTGATTGTGGTATTTACATATTTCTACACTGCTATTACGGTTAACCCGAATATGATGGCAGAGGAGATGAAGCGAAATGAAGGTTATATTCCTGGTATTAAGCCAGGTAAGAAAACTGCAGAATATATCGATCAGGTAATGTCGCGTATTACTTTGCCAGGAGCGTTAATGCTGGCATTGGTTGCGGTTCTTCCTGCTATTGTGATCAACTTTGGAGTGAGTAACGAATTTGCTCAGTTCTATGGTGGAACCAGCATCCTCATCCTTGTAGGTGTGGTATTGGATACGCTGCAACAAATTGAAAGTTATCTATTGATGCGTCACTACGATGGACTGCTGAAGTCAGGTCGTATTAAGGGACGTACTTCGTCTGGAATGCAAGCTAGCGCCCAGTACTAAGCGAAGTATGATTTACTTAAAGACGAATGAAGAGATTGAACTTATACGTCAGAGTTCTTTGCTTGTTGGAAAAACCCTTGCTGCTGTTGCTCGAGAAATCGGCGATGGCGTAAGTACCCTTGCTCTCGATAAGATTGCGGAAGATTTTATTCGCAGTCACGGAGGCATACCGGCTTTTAAAGGTTATAGAGGTTTCCCTGGTACTTTGTGTGTTTCAGTAAATGCGCAAGTTGTACACGGTATTCCTAGTAACTACGTGCTGAAATCTGGAGATATTGTTTCTGTGGATTGTGGTGTTAAAATGAACGGTTATTACGGAGATTCAGCCTTTACTTTCCCAATTGGAGAAGTGAAAAAAGAGACTCTGGCTCTGTTGAGAGTAACAAAGGAATCCCTCTACTGCGGTATTGAAAAAGCTGTTGCTGGTGGAAGACTTGGAGATATCAGTGATGCGGTACAAACGCACGCTGAGAAGAATGGGTACGGCGTGGTTCGTGAATTAGTAGGTCATGGAGTTGGAAAGCATCTTCATGAAGAGCCTGAGGTTCCGAACTATGGACGCAAGGGTTCAGGTCCGAAGTTGGCTGATGGCTTGGTGATTGCAATTGAACCGATGGTTAACATGGGTAAGCGCAATGTCAAGCAGGAAAAAGATGGATGGACAATAACAACCTCAGATGGATTGCCATCAGCTCATTACGAGCACACGATAGCGGTTCGCTCAGGTAAAGCAGATATTCTGTCATCGTTCGAAGAGATCGAACAAGTTTTGAAAGAAAGAAAGATTGAAATAATATAATGGCAAAAACAGAATCAATTGAGCAGGACGGTACCATTATCGAAGCACTCTCGAACGCAATGTTTCGTGTGGAGCTTGAAAATGGCCACGTTGTAACAGCTCACATCTCTGGCAAGATGCGGATGAATTACATTAAGATTCTGCCTGGAGATAAAGTGAAGGTTGAGATTTCGCCATACGATTTGACAAAGGGAAGAATATCATATAGGTATAAATAAACATAAACCGCTGACGATCGAAGTCTGAAAAGCAGACAACGGTTCAAGCGACAAATAAAAACCATAGACCGATGAAAGTAAGGACATCAGTCAAGAAACGCACCCCGGATTGCATCGTAGTACGACGCAAGGGACGTGTTTACGTGATTAACAAAAAGAACCCAAAGTTCAAACAGCGTCAGAAAAACTGATCTGTAAAATAAGTAGAACACTACAATAACTACGATAAATGGCAAGGATTGCTGGTATCGACTTACCGAAAAACAAAAGAGGCGAAATTGGTCTGACCTATATTTATGGGATTGGACGTAGCACTGCACGCCGTATTCTAACTGAAGCTGGTGTTAATCTTGACACAAAGGTTTCTGAATGGAACGACGATGATCTGAGCAAGATTCGTTCAATTATCAACGAATCTGGCAAAGTAGAAGGTGCACTTCGCTCTGAGACTCAACTACACATCAAACGTCTTATGGACATTGGATGTTACCGTGGTGTTCGTCACCGTGTTGGTCTCCCTGTTCGTGGACAGTCAACAAAAAACAACTCGCGTACTCGTAAAGGGAAGCGTAAAACAGTTGCTAACAAGAAGAAAGCAACGAAGTAAAAGCTCATTCTTTAGCGGCGTGATGTTCATGGGAATGAACAGTGCGGCGTAAAAAGGGAAAGACGAAAATGGCTAAACAGACAACATCATCATCAGGCAAATCCGGTTCTACCGGTGGGAAAGCTGCTGCTAAAAAGCGCGTGGTAAAAGTCGAAGCAATCGGCGAAGCTCACGTTAATGCAACTTTCAACAACATCATCATTACGCTGACTAACATGCAGGGTCAAACGATCTCATGGTCTAGCGCGGGAAAGATGGGTTTCAGAGGTTCAAAAAAGAACACTCCTTACGCTGCACAGACTGCGGCTTCAGACTGCGGTAAAGTCGCATTTGATGCTGGTCTTCGCAAGGTGAAAGTGTACGTTAAAGGACCTGGAGCTGGACGTGAATCAGCAATCCGTACGCTGAATCAGGCTGGTATTGAGATCATCGAAATTGTGGATATCACACCGATTCCACACAACGGATGCCGTCCTCCAAAACGTCGTCGTGTTTAATTGAACAATTTTTAGAGAACTACTACAATGGCAAGATACATCGGCCCAAAATCAAAGATTGCACGCAGATTCAAAGAACCTATTTTCGGACCTGACAAGGCTCTAGAAAAGAAGAACTACGGTCCAGGTCAGCATGGTGCTGGATCAAAGCGTCAAAAGAAATCTGAATACGCTGTTCAGCTTTCTGAAAAACAGAAAGTGAAATACACTTACGGAATTCTTGAGCGTCAATTCGCTTTGATTTTCGATCGTGCTTCACGTTCAAAAGGAATTACCGGTGAGGTTCTTCTTCAACTGATCGAGGCTCGTTTGGACAACGTTGTGTACCGTATGGGTATCGCTCCGTCACGTGCAGGCGCTCGTCAGATTGTTTCTCATCGTCATATCCTTGTTAATGGTGAGGTGGTGAACATCCCATCTTACACGTTGCAGCCTGGTGACGTAGTTGCTGTTCGTGAAAAATCGAAAGCACTTGAGTCAATCAATAGTTCAATCGGAGCTGGAAGCAATTACTCATGGATCGAGTTCAACCCTTCAAACATGGAAGGCAAGTTTGTCTCTTATCCTGAGCGCACTCAGATCCCTGAGAACATCAAAGAACAGTTGATCGTCGAATTGTATTCTAAGTAATACTGTTCTTCAGTAGCCTGATCTTTAATTTAAGTTAAACAACAACAAACTCTAAATATCACTATGGGTATCCTTGCATTCCAGAAACCAGATAAGGTGATCATGATTCAGTCGAGTGAAACTGACGGACTTTTCGAGTTCCGCCCTCTCGAGCCTGGTTATGGTATCACCATCGGAAACGCACTTCGTCGTATCCTCCTTTCTTCATTGGAAGGTTATGCGATTACAACTATCCGGATTGAAGGTGTTGATCACGAATTTTCCACTATCAAGGGTGTAATGGAAGACGTAACTGAAATGGTTCTTAACTTCAAACAGATCCGTTTCAAGCGTCAAATTGAAACCTCAGACAGCGAGAAAGTTACTGTAAACATTACAGGAAAAACTCAGCTTACTGCCGGAGATATCGGTAAATTCACTTCAGGGTTTCAGGTTTTAAATCCTGATTTCGTGATCTGCAATATGGAAGCAAGCGTAAAACTCAAAATTGAGATCACGATTGAAAAAGGTCGCGGATACGTTCCTTCTGAAGAGAATAAGCCTGTAAACGCACCGATCGGATTGATTCCAATCGACGCAATTTACACTCCAATTCGTAACGTGAAATTCTCTGTAGAGAACTATCGTGTGGAGCAAAAAACAGATTACGAGAAACTTGTTGTTGAGATCGTAACTGATGGGTCAATTCACCCGAAAGAAGCTTTGAAAGAGGCAGCTAAAATCCTTATTCATCACTTCATGTTGTTCTCTGATGACAAGATCACTCTTGACACTGTAGAGAAAGCATCTTCTGAAGAGTTTGATGAAGATTCATTACACATGCGTCAGTTGTTGAAGACGAAACTCGTTGACATGGATCTTTCTGTACGCGCGTTGAATTGTCTTAAGGCTGCAGACGTTGAAACTCTTGGCGACTTGGTTTCATTCAATAAGAATGACCTCTTGAAGTTCCGCAACTTCGGTAAGAAATCACTTACTGAACTTGAAGAGCTTGTTGCAAGCAAAGGATTGAACTTCGGTATGAATGTAGCGAAGTACAAATTGGACAGAGATTAATTGCCAACCCTCGGCTCCGCGTGCTATGAATTTTACACTGCGGTAGAGGAAAATGAATGAACAATATTCGCGGTTTGCAAGTGTTAGTTAGCAGATCGTAAATCATAAATGAAATGAGACACGGAGATAAAATCAACAACCTTAAGCGCACGACTGCACACCGTCATGCTCTAATGTCGAACATGGCGGCATCGCTGATCATGAACAAGCGTATAAACACTACACTTGCGAAAGCAAAAGCGCTTCGCGTGTACGTTGAGCCAATTATTACTCGTTCGAAGACTGACAGCCAGCACAATCGTCGTCAAGTGTTCAGTTACCTTCAAAATAAAGAAGCAGTTACTGAGCTCTTCAAAGAGGTTGGACCGAAGGTTGCTACACGTCCTGGTGGATACACACGCATCATTCGCTACAGTCTTACAGTAAGCTCATCACCTACCGCTAAACGTCGTGATGATGGTGCTGATATGTGCTTGATTGAATTAGTAGATTTCAATGACTTGTTGTTGAATGCTAAGTCAGAAGCTAAGAAACCAAAAACAACCCGTCGTAGTCGTGCTAAAACGAAAAAGGCGGATGACACCACTTCAAACCCTGCAGAAGAGCCGAAAAGTGAATAAGTTGTCAGCAAGTTGATTTCAACACAAAAAAGGGATGCGGTAATTTTACCGTGTCCCTTTTTCTTTATTAATAAAACTGGATACTTCGTGGAAGAAAAGGAATCAAGATCACATAAGCCCAAGTACACTTCTCTGGCCCCGGCCGTGTTGTTACTTGAAGACGGAACGGTTTTTTATGGTAAAGCCGCAGGTGCTATTGGCACTACAACCGGAGAAATATGTTTCAATACCGGAATGAGCGGTTATCAGGAGATTTTTACCGACCCATCTTACTTTGGTCAGATTCTAGTAGCAACCAATGTTCATATTGGTAACTATGGAATCAAGAATACTGAAGTGGAATCGGATTCAATCAAGATTTCCGGACTTGTTTGCAAGAAGTTCTCTGAAGTGTATTCGAGAGCGCAAGCAGACAAATCCATTAAGGAGTATTTTGTTGAAGAAGGCGTTGTTGGAATTTGCGAAGTTGATACGCGCGCCATTGTGCGTCATATTCGTGATGCTGGTGCGATGAATGCTATTATCTCTAGTGAGAATCTTGACATAGAATCACTGAAGAAGCAGTTGAGCAAGGTGCCTTCAATGGCTGGACTTGAGCTCTCTTCTAAAGTTTCTACGAAAGAGGCCTACACCTCAGGAGATCCTGCTTCACCAAGAAAGGTGGCACTACTTGATCTCGGTGTGAAGAAAAATATTGTTCGCTGCCTGACAGAGCGAGGAAACTTTGTAAAAGTGTTTCCAATGAAGAGTACCGCTCAGGAAATCCTCAGTTGGAATCCTGACGGGATAATGATCTCTAATGGCCCTGGAGATCCGGGTGTGATGACCGCGGAAACTGAGTTAGTAAAACAACTGATTGCATCAAATATCCCTGTGTTTGGAATTTGTTTGGGTCATCAAATCATTGCCCAAAGTTTCGGGCTGAGTACTTACAAGACGAAGATCGGTCACCGCGGGATTAATCATCCTGTAAAGAATCTTATCACTGGGAAATCAGAAATTACTTCCCAAAATCACGGTTTTGCAGTAAGTATAGAAGAAGCTGCTAAGAATGCTGAAATTGAGGTGACGCACGTGAATCTCAATGATAAGACTATTGAAGGTCTTCGTCATAGAACCAAAAAAGTATTCTGTGTTCAATACCATCCGGAAGCAAGCCCGGGACCGTTGGATGCACGTTATTTGTTTGATGATTTCGTAAACCTGATGAATTCTGTAAAGAAGCCGGTAAACGCATAGTTTAATCTACTTCGATTCGTCGCAAACTATATTTCTAATGAGTTTTATTTCTTCCATTCAAGCAAGACAGATTCTGGATTCACGTGGCAATCCAACTGTTGAAGTTGATGTAATTACTTCAAATGGCGTTCTCGGTCGTGCTGCTGTTCCATCAGGAGCATCAACCGGTGCACATGAGGCTGTTGAATTGCGCGATGGCGATAAGAAAGTTTACGTAGGGAAAGGTGTACAAAAAGCTGTTCAGAATATCAATACCACCATTCTAGAAGAGCTGAAAGGATCATACATTTTTGATCAGGCAGTAATTGATGCGAAGATGATTGCGCTTGATGGCACGCCGAATAAAGCTAACCTTGGTGCGAACGCTATATTGGGTGTTTCACTTGCAGTAGCTAAGGCTGCAGCACTTGAGGCGGGTCAACCACTCTATCGTTACGTTGGTGGAGTTAACTCGATGTTGCTTCCGATTCCAATGATGAACATTCTTAATGGTGGAGCACACGCTGACAATGGAATTGATTTCCAAGAGTTCATGATTATGCCTGTGGGTGCGGAAAGTTTCAGTGACGCACTGCGCATGGGGACAGAAGTATTTCACACACTTAGAAAAGTGTTGAAAGACAAATGTCTTTCAACTAACGTAGGAGATGAAGGTGGATTCGCTCCGAACATCAAGAACAATCAAGAAGCGATTGAGTACGTATTGCGTGCAATAGAAACAGCAGGTTATAAGCCGGGAGACGATATTTTCATTGCTATGGATGCCGCTGCTACTGAATTTTACGATCCGAAAACGAACATCTATACATTCAAGAAATCAGACGGAAAAGTATTGAGCAGTGAAGAGATGGTGGCATTCTGGGCTGATTGGGCTAAGAAGTATCCTATTCTCTCTATTGAAGATGGATTAGGAGAAGACGATTGGAAAGGCTGGGCTAATCTTACCAATACAATTGGCGATACAACACAGCTTGTAGGAGATGATCTGTTTGTAACGAACACGGAACGTCTTGCACAGGGAATTGAACAAGGGGTTGCCAATTCGATACTGGTTAAGGTTAATCAAATTGGTACATTGACTGAAACGATTGATGCGGTTCAGATGGCACAAAACAATGCTTATACAAGTGTAATGAGTCATCGTTCTGGTGAAACTGAAGACACAACAATTGCAGATCTAGCGGTAGCATTAAGTTGCGGGCAGATTAAGACTGGTGCACCTTCTCGTACAGATCGTGTGGCGAAGTATAACCAGCTACTTCGAATTGAAGAGCAGTTAGGTGGATCAGCGCGGTATTTGGGCAAAGCCTTTAAGTTTGTTCCTTAAGAATAATGAAAGCCGGTCTGCAGAAACAGTCCGGTTTTTTTTGAAGGTTTTGATAATGGAAGCGAGCGCAAATGATCCGCATGAATGCACAACGATTAATTATTTTTCATCACTTCATTTCCACGCCTGAATTCTTATTAATTTAGAGGCATTCCGCATGAAAATGCATTGCGGCAATAGGCACACAACAAGCAAACGATATGGATACGCTCAAGGAGAAATTTTACGCGAAGGCGAAACCGATGGCAGCTGAAGTAAAGGCAATCATCAAAGAACATGGAGAGAAAAAACTTGGTGAATACACGGTAGCGCAGGTATACCAAGGAATGAAAGGAATTACCGGTCTTGTAACAGAGACATCGAAGTTGGATCCTGAAGAGGGAATTCGTTTTCGCGGATATGGTATTCCTGAGTTGCGCGAAAAACTGCCTAAGGCTCCAAATGGCACTGAGCCGTTGCCAGAAGGAATTTTCTATTTGATGCTTACTGGAGATCTTCCTACGAAGGAGGAAGTTTATGATATCAGCAACAACTGGGCGCGTCGTGCCATTGTTCCTAAACACGTTTTCGATACACTCGAAAAACTTCCTGCATCAACGCATCCGATGACCATGTTCAGCATTGCAGTTATGGCTATGCAAACTGAATCACTATTTGCAAAAGCATATCGTGAAGGAATCAGCAAGAAGGAGTATTGGGATTATGTGTATGAAGATTCAATGAACCTAATTGCACGTTTGCCGCGCGTTGCAGCATACATCTACAGGAAGAAATACAAGAACAACGAACACATCGAACCTGATCCTAAATTGGATTGGGCGGCGAACATTGCCCACATGATGGGGTATGATGAATTTGATGTAAAACGTTTGATGCGTTTGTATATGACAATTCATGCTGATCATGAAGGCGGAAACGTAAGCGCGCATACTACTCACCTTGTTGGTTCTGCGTTGAGCGATCCAT
>Ga0209298_10000309_pt1 | contig 32890 bp, 36 predicted proteins | sample S_140806_EF_Meta_FD_187325 | JGI IMG/M metagenome (GOLD analysis project Ga0209298, IMG submission 187325) | Freshwater microbial communities from Lake Simoncouche, Canada to study carbon cycling - S_140806_EF_MetaG (SPAdes) (version 2) | ecosystem: Environmental > Aquatic > Freshwater > Lake ... | reverse complement strand
TGTTCATTAGCTGCTTGCGCTTGGGCCAGCGCATTTTGGCGTACTTGGTCGTTTTGTTGATTCTGTTGTTGTGCTTGCTGCAATGCAGCTTGCGCCATAGCGGCGTTTGCTACTTCGTCATTCTGTATGGCTTCGCTTGCAGTAGCCGCGTTGGTTTGTTCTTCTAGAGACGGATCAGTTGAAGGGGCGGCAAATTTTACCGAAGCTCTTGTCTGCGGGTTATCTTTGAGAACACCGTTTTGGACGAGCAGTTGGAACTCATCCTCGGTAATAGCCTCTTTAGCTTTGCGCTTCTGCATAGCCGCTGCAAGATTCTCAGCGGGGCCGGGGCCAACAGATCCAGCAAGTTTAGTCTCGTTGAGTGGTAGCTCAGGCTCTTTTGCGGGGGTCTCCCGCATCGTCTGAACCAAAGCGCCCGGAGTACCAATAACTGTACCAGCAGCCGCACCCTTGGCAGCGGCGGTCAATAGCCGGTCTACATTCTTAGGATCAGAGAACCCACCCGGAGCGCCAGCAAGTTGTTCTGCGATGATGTCGACTGATTCTTGGACAGCTTCAGTGGTACTCTCAGTAGCAGCGGTTTTACTAATTTCTTTAGCCAGCCGCAACTTGAAACTCTCTGGCACGATGGTGGATCGTTCAGCAAGTTCTTTTGCTACTTCGGCTTGTCCACGTGCTCCTAGCTGACGCATCAACCGTGCAGGAAGAGCACCATCAAGGATGGCTTTAATCCCGCCAGCACCAAAAGCAAGTCCGGGTCTTAGTTCCCCGCCGGTCTCTTCGTAAATACCCGCAAAAGATTCAGGCGCGTTAATACCAAAACTACCTGTACCGATACCAACGCTCAGGCCAGTATCCCCAGCTTTGGCTCTGGCAGCGGGAGCGAGTCGGTTACCTAGGCGGGTAGCATATGCTTCAGCCGCCTCCCCAGCCAGACCACGTTGCGCCGCAGCACGAGCAGCCGCCGCTTCAACAGCACCTTTGGCAAGCCCACGCGCAGCGAGAGAGCCAGCCCCTCCGGTCAGCGCCATCAACCCTAGGTTGCCTACGTTTTCACCGACAGACTCTGCAATAAATCCGGGTATATCTGAAATGCCACGGACTTTATCAACGGATGAAAAAGACGTAGGGTATTGCTCTTCAAGCTCTTGGCGCTTTGCCTTACCCGTTTCCAAATATCTAGTGGCGGCTTCATCAAACCCTAGCGCAGACGCCCCAAGACCCATAGCCTCACTGCCGGTAGCACCGAGCCCACCAATTCCCCGTTTAAGAGAATTAGTAAACTGCCGTCCAAGAGGGATATCCCTTGGGTCTGGGCGAGTCTCTAAGTCAATCTGTTTCAGGCGGTCTTGAATTTTTGCAATAGTTGCATAAATAAATTCATCAGAGTCCGTGTCTTTAAAACCTAACGGACCTGCGCCGGGAACATTTACTATTTTCATCGTGCGCCAATACTTGCTGCGTAGTCAGTACCCATTGTTACGCCCGAACCCCCGCCACTTGTGCGAGTACCCTTAAGAAGATCCTTTATATATGCCTTTTTAGCAGCTTCAACAGCAGCTAAAAATTTAGGATTATCAGGTTTCATAGTACCCATATTAACGGCTTTTAGGAGATTATCCCCACCAAGTTCTTCCATACTAGAAATGTACTTCATTGCCTCGGGGCTACGCTTAAAGTCCATAAATTTTTTATCCGCAAGTTCTTCTGCTTTGGCTACATCTGAGATCGTAGGGCGATTTTTATCTTCCATTCCTTGCATACGCAAGGCAAGATTCATCAAACCCATCTGGTTAGTAAGCCCAGCTTTTTCAAGCGCGTGCTGGTTTCTCATACTAGCAATATCGAACGCATTACTCAGTTTAGCGCCTTCAATCTGCCGTTTAGTATCAGCCCCGGCAACATCTTTGAGCATTTCCGTGCTGGCTTTCTTTGCGTCTAACTCAAGTCTAGCTGCATCCCGCATATTGCGGTCGTGCTCATTTATATAGTCTTGGGCAGATTTTTGATCGCCTTTTTCGTCAGCCATGCGAGCTTTAAGAAGATCCATCTGAGCTTGACGGCGCAAACGCTCAGCGGCGGCACGGGCAGCGTCTGCTTTATCCGCGTAGTCAATACCTTCACCTACGGCTCGGCCCAGCGCAGGGCCAAATGCACCACGGCTAGACATCAACGCGCCGCCCATCTTACCCAGCATTTGATAAAATTCGCTTTCTTTACCAGCGTTGTTCGCAGCTTTTTCTTCGTCAATCAGCTTTTGCATCATGTCGAAGTGGGGTTTAGAACGCGCTTGGTACTTATTATATTGTTTCTCTTCTAGAGCTTCACGCTGCGCTTCCGACATAGCGGGAGATTTGTAATTTTCAAACTCTTGGGCGCGTTTAAGAGCACTTGCTCTGTATGCCTGCTGTTCGGGGGTTTCCCTCTCACTAAAGTCCGCAAGTCTTTTAGCGGCGGCAGAAAGTTCACTACCACCACTACCACGGCCACCAAACCCACCACCGCCACCTATACCCCCTGCAATTCTTGCGAGTTCGGCTAACCCACTAGCTTGATCTGGGACTTTGATGATTTTGGGTTTACCTTCGTCTTTCTTAGCGTCATCTTTGACGGCAGGTGGTACTTTCTTTTCCTCTTTAGGTGGACGTGGGTACGCACGGGGGTCAACAAGGGGGCTAAAGTCTTTGTTCTCGGGTTGTTCTTTATCCGAGCCCAATACAAGATTTTCCCAACCAGCGTATTGACTGGGTATAGGTTCTTTTGATCCTTCAGCAAACGCAATGACCCCACCCCCGGCCATCTTCTTCGGCCCTTGCATAGCAGGTAGTCCCATAATGGGATTAGGCTTTGCTTGCGGTGGTTGCTGTTGCTGCTGGGGTTGCGGTTGGGGAGGAGGTGCTGGCGGCTGTTGTGGTTGAGGCGCAGCCTGTTGCGGCATCGGTTGTTGAGGCGGCATCATGCCTTGCTGGGGCTGTGGGCTAAGCGACTGGACGGTTGAAGCAAGCACCGTAGGCATCTGAGGATTAGGCGCGTTCATAGCGGCTAACTCGTTCTGCATTTGCGCACGGCGGCTCAACTCCAACCCCGCTAAAGTTTTTAGGGGGATATCACCAATAACCCGGTCGTTAGGACTCTGAGCAACTTGCGTCAGATACTGGGTCGGCATGTACCGCAGGTCGCGGCGGGTCTCTTCAAGTGTCGGTCCCATATCTAGTCCTTATTTCGGAGGCGTAGTCGTAGTGCCGCCCAATTGAGCAATTCGTTCAGCAACACTAAGGCCAGTCAGCGCACCGCCAACAGTAGAATTCAGAGCGGAAGTAGGCTCGCCGTACTCATTGGTGGTGGTCATTGGGTAGTTCTTCATGACGTTATTGAGGAATTCAATCTGAGTCTTCGGATAATCCCGCTGTTCTTTCCAGATGTTGTAATCAGAAGTCAGCCCTTGCTGGGTAATGTCACGCTGGATACTACCAAGATCCGCTCGTTGGAGGTTAGCTGCCAACTGTCGGTCAGCAAGCTGGTTACCAAATGCACCTTGGTTCTGAGCCGTATCCCCCGCAAGCTTGAGATAATCAAGACCTTGTTTTGCGCCAAACTCTGACGCATTTTGTTTCTCGCCCAGTGCTTTAAGCAGACGGTCTTGGTCGGTGTTGTATTGACCCAGTGCTTGGGTGTACGCGGTGTCGTACCCTTTACCGGTAATGTCGGCAAGTTTGGTCCCCAGATTGCGCTGGTTTTCCGCAGCAAGTAAGTTACCGCCACCCCCGCCAAATCCCCCACCCTTGATCATGCTCGCTTGATTCTGCATCTGCTGAATATTTGCGTTGCGCCTAGCTTCCGCAAGTTGAGGATTCAGAATTGTCGACAGGTACGGGTTCATGTAACTGTCAAGCGCTTTTTGATCAAACTGATTGTTGATCCCCGACGTGTTAGACGTGAACGTCGTCCCCGTGTACGCAGGTTGGGTAGCCGCACCCCTATACACGTCCTGCATGTTAGTGCCAGCGTTGGTCTGCGCCATGTTTGGCACAGTTAGATTTTGAATCCCCGAAAACGCTGAGCTTTGAAGCGCCGAAGGACCGGCAACTAGATTGCCGCCGTAGACTTGATAAGGGTTTGCAGCAAAGTCAACCGCAGCATTGACAATGCCCCCTACAACGGGAGCAGCCCAATCTGATACGGTATTTTCTCTTACGCCTGTAGCTACTGGATCGCCCATGATGATTCCTTATTTTGGCGTAAATTTAGCCGGGTTAATCTGCTTGCCCTGCTCTTTATTACCGGTGCGGGCGTGACGGATGCGGTCCATCATGGCATAAAGTTGTTTAGCACCGGCCTCAGAGTTGCCGTTTCCTAAATGAGATACCACGTCGGCAGGGATTACAAACTCACCACCGCTAAGTTTCGCCGGTTGCTTGTTGTCAATGGTAGCAGGAATCTTGTCGGCCATGCCGTCCTCTGCGCTTTTGAGGTAACGCAATCCACCGCCTCCAGCGTAACCATCAATTTCACCACCTTCAGCACGTTGAACCGGCACACCCTTGAGAGCGCCATGGACTTGGCTTTGGCTAAGACCAAGGCTACCCCCCTGCATACCCTTAGGGTTAAAACCTTTTGGACGCCCTGCGTAACCAAGAAGACCGCCAAGCCCAGCGGCCAGCAGCATCTTCATTAGGTCTGGGTTCTTTTTAGCCGCATCGGCTAAACCTTTGAGTGGGTTGGGTTTGAGAGATCTAGTAGGGACGCCAACTTTTGCATTTATTGGACTGCCCGTTACCGGGTCTATAGCGTTCTCGCCCGAGTATGCCCTACCTTCGTTCCCGTAATTTTTAGCTATATCCTCTTCAGTCCCAAAGTAGCCGCTTTCCCAACGCGCGTTATTTAAGTCTTCACGTTGCGCAGGGGTAAGAGTGTCTTCTTCGTAATTAAAATTGCCAGCAGCGGTACTGTCAATTCCTGTATCATAGTCAAAAATATTAGAATAGTCGGTGTTCATAACTCCGGGGTCTATCCCCAGACTGTAATCAGCGTAGCTAGGATCTTCTGCCCAGTCGTACCCGTAACTAACATCCCCACCGCCATCAAAATGTTTAGTTTCCACTTCGCCACCGCCTTTTAGTCCTGTTTGAGTCCAACCGGCGGGGGGTTGCCATGTTCCGGTAGGGTCTGTGTAATATCGATTCGTTGCTTGATTGAAATATTGTTTTGCCGTAGGGGCGGTTGCAGCGGTGGCTGTTGTAGTTACAGGTGCTGTTGTAGTTACCGGTGTTGTTGTGGTTACCGGTGCTGTTGTAGTTACCGGCGCTGTTGTAGTTACCGGCGCTGGTAATATTACTTTACGCACGTCAGAAGTCGGCAATGACTGTAGACCTAACGCTGGAGTCGTGGTTAATGCGAGAAGTTGGCTGGATGTAAGCGTAGCCGGGCTTGTAGTTCCTGTCGTTGTTCCGCCTGTGGTTCCGCCTGTGGTTCCGCCTGTGGTTCCGCCTGTGGTTCCGCCTGTGGTTCCGCCTGTGGTTCCTGTAGTTTTTGTAGTTCCGGTGTCCGTAACAATATTAAACTTCTCACCGGGATATAATTTCTCTAATTCAGCCGACATCTGCGCATAAGACATTTTTGACGGATCAAGGCCCTTACTTGATAGCGCAGATTGAGCAATAGTATGACTTATTACGCTAAGCGATTTCCCCGCTCCAGCCGTTCCTGCGGCCCCCGTAGTCCCCGCAATTCCTGCAATTCCTGTAGTTCCACCTGTCGTTGTACCACCTCCCGTCGCACCACCACCTGTAGCGGATTGCGGAGATACGAAATCACCCATAACTGTAATATGGGGAACATCAGGAAATAATTTTCGTATTTCATTAGCCACTGTTCTTGCGTGCATTCCGGTAGGGTTTATACCATAGCTTCGCAGTATGGTTGCAGCCTCATCAATTTCCATTCTGGCGTAATCGTCGGTCCGCGTACCATCTGCCATATATCGGTTTATACCAACACGCCACAGGAGATGTCCGATATCCTCTGAAGGCGAAGTAGATACCCCGCCGCCAGCAAAATGCTGCACCATTTCGTTTGAAGATAGATCTTTCACTTTACCACCACCTTTTAAAATAGGTACCTGTTGAGATGTTAACGCCCCAAAAGTCGCCGTCGTCATTGCAGGGGGGGCCATTGTCCTGTTTTCAGGCGTATCGTACCAGTCAAAGAACCTAACACCACCTTTGCCACCAGTTCCCTGTGCCCCAGTCTGACGCCAATACCGTGCTTCAGAAGTCGGTAGTGCTTGCAGTCCACGAGCTGGCGTTGTAGTTATGGCACCAATTTGGTCGGACGTAAGAACAGTTGACCCTGATGTACCGGTAGCGATTTGATTAGAAGTGAGGGTGGTGATTTTATCTGTTGGAAGCGTAGTAATTTTATCTGTTGAAAGCGTGGTGATTTTATCTGTTGAAAGCGTGGTGATTTTATCTGTTGAAATTACGTCTACCTGACTAGACGTAAGCTTAGTTATCTGCGAAGTGGTTTTTGTGCCTGTATCCGTCAATGTGTCGTTATTCGCACCAATAAGATCTGCTGTAGCCCTGACTGTTACGGTATCTAACGTATTAGTAGCCTTGGTGTCTAGTGCGGCTATTTGAGCAGACGTAAGATTCCCGGAGGTAAGCGCGGCTATTTGAGCAGACGTAAGAGTTACTTTTTTTCCACCAGTAGTATCTTTTATACCTGTATCCGTCAGAGTGTCATCATTTAAACCAATAGCTTCTTTCTGACCCGTAACTTGTACAGAGGTTAGTGCGGGGGCAACTTTGGTATTTAAAGAGGTTAAATTGGTAGAGGTAAGTGCAGCAATTTGATTAGCCGTAAGTTGACTAATTGGGGACGTTAACTTTATATCCCCCGCTGTTATCGTGTCGTCATTTACAAAAGAAGGGGTTGACCCGGTAACATTTACGGTACCTAACTTAGCACCTGTACCTAAGTCTGCTTGAAGAAGACCGCTGGCGTTTGCAACATTTAACTCCGCAATTTGTTCTTGTGTGAGTTGGTTCCCTGCGTTTCTAGCTACAAGATCTGTTGCAGTGAGATTACTTAGTGGGTCCGCGTTGGCTATGGCTTGGTTAGCCGCAGCAGAAGTATCAGGTGCAGTCGCCGCAGCAATCGCAGCATTTGCGGTTCTGTTTTCAATTGGGGCCGAGCCGGGAGCTTTCTTATTAACCTGACCAGCGAGGCTAAGAACCGCATTGTTAATAGCACTGGGATTCTCAGAAGCGACCGCTTCCAATAAAGATACAGCTCTACCCGCTAGAATTGTGTCTTTACTGGTAGCAAGGTCCCCGGCCATCTGAATAGCCAGCCCGTAATTTGGTTTGCTAGACAATAAGTTGGCAGCAATACTTGCGCCCTGTACTACATCTTTCACAGTAATATAGTCGTCGGCCCCCCCAGCAATTTTAAAATTCCCTATTGTTTGAACTACACCATCTGCATCTTTAATTATCTTCCCTAAATCATCTTTTAGCGGAATATTGAACATACCACCGAAAGCTGTCAACGCTCCGGGTAAGTTTCCATCTTTTATTGCGGCAATAAATCGAAGTTCACTAGCCAACCCACCTATACCAGCGGCGCTGGCGAGGCTAGACAGCCCACTAAGTACATTACCTTTATCAAAGGCGTCGTACGCCATATAGACTTTAGCTGCATCACCCAAAATTCCGGGGCCACCAACCAAAACGGGCGCTGCGGTTCGTAGTACATCTCCAATATTATGGATGTTCCCAGCGGCACCTTGGAATGCTACGTTACCTGCGGCTACGTAAAGGGGTGGAACCCCTTCAGCCATAAGTGCTAGATTGACCACAGACATAACCGGCCCAAGATCTTGGGCAAGTGCGCCTATCCCAGATTTGCTATATTGCTGAACAGGCAAGGCAATTGTGCCACCTTTCCCGTCTGAAACCGGCTGAAAATTATATTCGCTAAATCCTTCGCCTTCGTTCTCAGAACCAAACTTTTTGTTATAGGCGGAAATTATTTGGTCAGGATTGTTTTTGTTATAGTATACCGGTAGTTGTTCTTCTGGGATGATCGTGCGAGATTCATCGCTTCCTGTTTCATAAGCAGGGCGAGTTTCATACCGCACACCGATATCACCAATACTGGTAATACCATAATCTTTTGCCAAAATTTTGGCAATGTTTTGCATGTGCGTATCGGCGGACAGAGGGGACGCATTTTTGTAAACGTCCGCTTTCCCTTGAACCGCACCCATCTGTTTAAGAAGGGTGTCATATCCCGCTTGCCAACTATCCGCCATAATTAACCCACTTTCCAATTTGTGCCATCTGAATACACAGGCACATTAGTTGACCCGCCACCGGCTACCGTGGTGCCAAATGTAGATACAGAAGAATCTGTTACAAACGCTCTAGACCCCACGCCGGAAGTAACCGCACTGGGTAACTCGGCTACCGTTAAAGGCACGTTGGCTTTTAACTGACCAATAACCTTATCACGCTCGTTGAAGTACAACCGCAAGACGCTACTAAACTGATCAAAATACTGCCGGTTGTATTCATTAGGCGCAAGGGGCAGGCTGGGCGCAACAGCCTGAAATAGTAAATATTCTGACGTAATGAGGTAGCTCATCGTCTGCCGTCCTGACGTATGTCAATCCGTGGATACCCCAACTGCCACTGGACCCCGAGACCGGTAGACGCGATCTTCATAATCATCTGACGCCCACGCACCCGAATATAGACCTGCCCGGTAAACTGCTCAATAGGTATAGTGGCAGTTCGGGTAACCGTAGCGTTGTCGCTACCGGCAACTGATGTAGGACTGTTATACCCTGACCCGGAATTTTGCATTGGGATTAACGTCATTACGGCAGAGGGGGAGGCTGCGGTAGACCCTTCAAAAGTTACGTCGGGCAGCATCCGGTATATAAACCCGAACCGGTCACCATCCTCAATATCAAACTCTGATGAAGATATGTACGCTTCAATAGGGAGCGTAGTAGCAGTCTCGTTATTGTCTACCCCACTCTCATGGTTCACAAGGTTGTTACTATAAGTCGCAGCTACAGGATTATCACGCAGGCCAGAGTCTAACCACGCCGTACGCGCCAGCGTCCCGTAGTACCAAACCCCCTGCCCGCCCTTACCGTCAGGCTCAAGGTAGTTATACACAACATACCGATCAATAGTGGTGTTTGGATTGAGTACCGTACCAGTGCCATTAGGCCCGGTGATTGAGCAGTAGAACCACCATACTTCGTTGAATCCTTCGTTCGTCCCGCAGAATATCTGCTCGTTCTGCCCAAAATTTATGTCTTGGAAAATATATTTACGCAGGTCGCAATTAAGTGTGTTGACGCGCCCGTCGTACATGTAGAACTTATCTATCCCCATCCAGAATATTCGGCCTGACGCAAGAATTGCCGCATTTTGGCTAACAATTGAAATATTGTCGCCAAGAATATCTTGTCTCCAAACCGCTGGTGGCCCGACGTACTGTAACGAAAAAATTGCAGAATCCGTAAATACAACTATTTCTTGACGAGTTTGAACCGCTGTAATAATCTCAGACCCGTGAGAGAACACTGTATAGTTAGCTTGGCTATCTTGACCCAAAGTCCAATTATAGGGATTTTGAAAGTCTGACCACCGGATAAGCATGGGGTTTAACGTGGCGGAGCCGTAGTCATTACATCCAAAAGCAAAAACAAACCGGTTGGTAGATACAAGTATATTATTTTGTATCGTAGGAACGTCCACTATATTTGAAATATAAACACCAGAGCCAGTCGATGTGGTGTTTACGTACGTTGAACCTCCCTGAGTCAACGATAGGTTGGCAGTTACTCCAACAATATTTTCTAAGTAATATGTCGTGTTTGCCGTAATGCCCGTGGGTAGTGACCCCCCTGTACCAGCCGCAAATTGGACCGGAGTACCGACAGTAAATACCGTAGACAGGGTTACTACCGTGGGCGAGGCGTTGGTAAATGTGACAGACCCACCTAAAGAAGATAGCAAAACACCACGTGTGCTAGTTCCGCCATTTGCGTCCCAGTAGTAGATACTGCCACCACGAGGGGCAAAGATAAGGTCTTCTCCGTAGTTATTTTGACTCCAGAGCCTAATAGGAGTAGTGGTAGTAACACCGTTACCCCATGTACCTAAACCCCACCCACCAGCACCCCACCCAGAAATTGGAAGTTGGACTTCTGCACCAACGCTAATTTGATACGCAGCAACAACGGCGGACCCGCCATAAGTACCGGCAGTAAGAGGCGAGGCTAGAGTGATGGAGTAAGAATTAACATTAATATACGTGATGACGTATTCGGCATTGAAAACGGCGGTTGTTGACCCGCTGAACGTAACGTAGTCCCCGGTGATAGCGCCGTGAGATGCAGCGGTAACTGTGACAGTTGTAGTCCCGTTGGCTGAAAATGGGTTGGCCCCAAGAGTAGTGGTAACACGGAGCGGAGTGATGTCGTAGTACGCGCCACCTTGCTCAATATAGAATTTTAAGTTGGTTCCTACGCCCAGCAGATTCTGCGCAGCAAGCGTCACCCAATTCCACAGCGACCGGCAGAGGCCAAGAAACGTGCTGGAAGAAATGCGCTGCCACCCACCAATCTTCTCGGGCGTGCCTTGGCGGAACCGGACTTTATCGCTATCAAACCAACCGTTCTCGTTGGCGTAGCGGGTGTTTTCTTTGTTTACTCCGGGTCGAAGTTGAAGTTTTTTGAGTGGCATTACTTGCTCGCTACACCCTTGTGCTTCTCAAATGACCGCATACCGCCAAACCCCAACAGCCCAGCCAGCAGTGTCATGAGTTGCTCAACGTCCAGATCTGGTGGGGGGTTCAACTCTTTGGGGATTATGTCATAACCTTGACCAAAAACCCAGCACCATTGCATCAGGGGGTAGCCAAGGAATTGGTAAGCCAAGCCAAGAACCCCAACCCACCCGACAGCAGGACGCCAGCCACTGACAAATACGCTAGGACTCGCCGCTTCAATCTTATTGACTTCAACCTGAGCCAAGTCGGTCTCTTGGTCAATCCTTTTTTCCTCAAGGTCAAGCCTGCGCTCTTCCAACGCCATTTCGAGGCGTTCTTTATCCGTTGTGTATAGCGAGTCCGCAACCTTGCCAACGCCTTCAATGATGCTCCCGATCCCAATCAAATCCATTACTTGAGTCCGTGCAAGGTTCGGTTGATCCAACCTAATAAGAATTTGGACTGGCCCCGGTCTTTGTTGCAGATCTGCGCGTACCGGCTAATCTTGGCGAGGGCATAGGCTGGCAAGAACTTCTCCACCGTACAAATGTTCAACCGTTCAAGGGTTTTTGGTCCGATTGCGCCGTCTGGGGTTGTTCCGACGATAAGCTGGGCGAGCTTAGAGGCAATCCCAACTCCGGTATTGACGGAGAAATTGAATATTGTCTCGGCAACAGCTTGTTCCTTAAGGTCGTCACCTCGGACACGATCCCAGAAATTAGACTTGTAAAACTCACGAACCAGTGGCGTAGCCGATCCAAAATCCTTGCGATCAATGAACTGCCATCCTGCCCAGTCTGAATTTGGCTTTCTTGCGATTCCTGCATACGTTTGCCCTCCCCGGTCGCCCGGGATGTTGGTGAGTTGATAGCCGCCCTCGTCACGGATCATTTTTTCGAAGGCTTGTTCAAAATTAGCCATTGCTACCTCCGTGCCTCCTGATGTACTCACTCCGGAGAAACGAAACTTTTTTGCGCCCGTCATGTTTCTTGACTCTACCCAAGGCTGGCGGGTTGTTCAAGTATTCTGCGGCTCGCAGGATCATGTCCGGGTCATCGTCAAAGCTACCTAGCGCTGTGTTACACCGCACACACAAAATCCCACGAACATCATCAGAGTCGTGGCAGTGGTCTACCGCAAACTTGTACTGTTTAAGTTTGAGGGGGTTGTCACAGATAGCACAATTATACCCCTGAAGCTTCAACAGGAAGTCATAATCTGACGGTGACAACCCGAACCGGTCAAGTCGGTTTATGTCTGATTTACAAGCGCTACAGAGAAAATAGTCCCTGCGACCATGAACAATAAGGTCCTCTCTGGCAAACTCTCCAGTACATACAGCGCAAGATGGCATTTTGAAACCCCGGTGGGTCGCACCGGGGCCGGACCTTAGTTGTCGGTCTGTTCGTCTTCTTCAGACTCTTCAGACTCTTCTTCAGCCATAACAGCAACGTCGAAGTGAGCGTCAACCGTGGCCGAGAACAGTTCGGTCAGCGTGAAGCGGCTAACACCGTTAGCATCTGCAACGGCATAGGTAGCGGCGATCAAAGCCTGCAACGCGTCGACCGGCTCCGAACCTTCAAGAACTTCAATAATTTGGTCTTTCATGAAAAACTCCATTCGTTGGTAGGGTGGGAGCACCCCGGCGGGCGAGTGACCCCTCTAAAATCTTACAGTTTACAGAAGACAAAGAAGTTACTTCAACTATCCCGGCTGGTTTGTCCAGACTGGAACAGTGGGCCAAATAATGTTTTCTGGAAATCCTTGTTGTTGAGGAACATCTCTTAATTTTTGTCTGTATTCTAACCAAGAATCAACTTGGGCTTGAGAAAGCCTAGAAACGGCAGAGGGTAATTCAATCCAATCTGATTTCATAAGCAAATCATTTCGCTCGGTTCTTTTTTTGATAAGTGAAATAGCAAGTTGATTTTGTATAAATCTTTCTTTGTCTATTTCAAATTGCAATATTTCTTCTGGCGTTGCATCCCGAATTACGCCATCGACAGATACTTTAAAAGAGTTATTTTCCATTATGCAAACCCATAAAGTGTGTATGTACCGGTGGAACCAAGATTACCCGCATTAACACTAATAGAAATTCCTGTAATGCTGCCTGTATTTTTATAACCAAAAGTAGTCAAGAGGCCTTGCTCATTTGGATGTGTATTTGAAGAAATAAACCCACTTGTACCTAATCCATTTACTCGATTTATATCCATAATTATTGAATTTGGTGAGGTAACAGAAGGAACACCAGCCATTATAGGAATAGACGTCTGAGTAGTTGCAGAAGCAACATTATATACATAAGCATTTAATGTCATCTGCTGATAAGCGTAATTACTACTGCTATCAACAGCACCGCCGGTATAAAATTGAAGATTAACAGGGTAACTACCGCCAAAGGTCGAAAGAAGGTTTGAAAAAATAAGTCTATAATTGGTATATGTGTTGCTAAGACCACTTGTTAGAGTGAATGCACCTACAGCTCCCACACTACCTGAAGATATTAAGACAAGCCCACTTGAACCACCCGTCGCAGCAATTGTAATTGAACCTGTGCTGTTGGTGATGGTTATTCCAGTACCTTGGGTCAGCGTAGTGCGTGTAAATCCTGAACCATTACCAATATCTAACGCCCCGTTTGCCGGGGTTGACGACAGCCCAGTTCCTCCACTACTAACCGCTAACGCGGTTGACAATCCGGCAGCGGTGCCAGTCGTGTTTTGATTCAGCGTTGGGATATCCGCAGCGACAATTGCTCTAAATGTAGGAGCGCCAGCGGAACCATTGGGTGCAGCTAAAACGTAGTTTGCTGTCTTTGATGCATATGGATTCTGGGTGTCCCCGTAGCTGGCCGCCAAGCTAATCGCAGGAGTTGAACCGCCAGAAGATGCAACGGGCGAAGTTCCCGTGACAGAAGTAACAGTTCCGCCAGAACCAGATGCCGCAATCGTAATTCCACCCGCGCTGTTGGTAATTGTTACTCCAGAACCAGCAGTCAACGTAGTGCGCGTAAATCCTGAACCATTACCAATGTCCAATGCGCCGTTTGCTGGGGTTGTGGTCAGCCCCGTTCCACCGTTAGCAATTGGCAAAGTTCCCGTAACGCCGGTGGTTAAAGGCAGCCCAGTAGCATTCGTAAGAACACCGCTGGCGGGGGTGCCAAGCGCCGGAGTTACAAGTGTTGGAGAAGTCGATAGGACGTTGCTCCCCGAACCCGTTGAGGTGGTAACTCCTGTCCCACCATAACCAACCGCCAATAAGCCAGAATTAATGACAGTAGCCGAAGTCGAGGCAACCTTTACGAAGTCCGAGCCGTTCCAAGCAACAATTGCTTTTTCACTGGCAAGGAGCGTTACTCCCGTCGTGGGTCCAGCGCCAACAATCTTGACCGTGTACGTCCCTGACGTATTGTTAATTATGTAGGCTTTGCTTGCTGCCGGGGCCGTGATGGTGATATTGGCCGACGCCGGGGACGCAATGATGATGGCGTACTGAGAGGACGTAGACCCAAGACTTGAACCCGTAGTCTTAGTGAGCGTGGTATCGGTCGTGACGGTCACGGACCCAGCAACTGCCGAGTCAATATAGGTAGATATGTAGTTGTTAACCGTGTCGCCCCACGTACCGGACAACTCTCCGGTTGCTGGCAACGCAAGCCCAATAAGCGACGTATACGAAGTAGCCATTTCAAATCCTTAGATGTCGGTCCAGTTCGGCGTTTGGCCCGTGGAGATTGTAGACCAGTTTGGGGTTTCCGTATTGTTTATTGCGGCCCAGTTTGGTGTCTGTGAATCGTCGATCAAGTTCCAAAGGAACGCGGCAATAACAGAATCAGAAATCCCAGCGGCTTCGGCAACCGCTGAATAAAAAGCAACGACTGCCAATACCGAGTCAGCCCCGCTGGCAGTTTCTGAAATGTTTGTTGCAAAAGTTTGTGCAGCGGATACCGCGTCAACACCACTAGCCGCTTCGGCAAGAGAAGAACTAAATAACTGCGCCGCAGAAACTGCGTCAACCCCACTTGCCGCTTCTGCAACAGCGGCAAAGAAAACAAAATTGGGAGAAAGCGAGTCGACGCCACTTGCCGCTTCAGCGATAGCTGACGCAAACAACTGAACAGCCGATAAGACATCTGCTCCGCTTGCTGCCTCAGAAACAAAACTAAATAAAATAAAATTGGCAGAAACCGAGTCAATACCACTGGCAGCTTCACTAAGGTCAGAATAAAAAACTGCTTGGATTGATGGGACATCTGCAATGCCCGCTGTTTCAGAAACAACGCCAAATAAAAAAACACTTGAAGAAATAGAATCGACACCGCTCGCGGCCTCTGCAACAGCCGAGACAAATAATTGCGCTGCGGATATTGAGTCCACACCGCTTGCCGTTTCTGCAACGGCGCGGTCATAGCCAGACCCACCCCAAGCGGATATGCCCCATCCACCGGAACCCCACCCGCCTTCAGCCACGCTTTCATCCTTTAGGTAGCAGTCAAGCTAAACGTGTACGTCACATTTAGCGTATCACCAGAAGCAACCGTACGGTCACCCGGAGCGGAGAAGTCGGCAGCAGAAAACAACGTACCCGCCGTACCCGACTTTGCACTACCACTTGTCAGGAACGCGCCACCAACCGTAGCAGTAGCGTTGATACTAAATGCAGCGGGGGAAGCCGAGTTGGTTGCCACTGACGGGTTAGCCGTCGTAGCCGTAGCAAAAGTACAAGCCACACGGGTCGCGTTACTATATGGAACCGCTTCGGTCCAGCCAGCGTGACTAGCCATCGTGTCACCAGCCGCAGGAGTGTTTGAAGCCCCGGCACCATACAGCCCGATATACCACGTAGTGATTTGGGTCACGCTAGTCAGCGCCGAGCCCGCCATATATGCAAGACCCGCATTGACAACCAAGTTGTCCGTCTCATCTGCCCACTTCAGTTTTCCATCTGGGCCGAAGCACTCAAAACGGAAAACGCCTTTGGCTGCTGCTTTTTGTTCCATGATTACCCTAATTAGATGACCGAATCAACGCATCCGTTGCGTTGTTGGTAGGAAGCGCGATGGTAAACGTATTACCAGAGACCGTCTTGTCCGCCCCAAAGTCCAGCACCGCGATAGACCTGTTAGCTTTACTAGAATTATAAATCAAAGCCGCGCGAGCTGTAAACGAAGCAGCGGGCCAGCTAGGGTTGTTAAAACTGACGTACGCCGTGTACTCCGAGGAGTTAACTGTCACCCCAGTAATCACCACACCCCCAGCCGTGTACCCTGTACCCGTGATTTCGTTGGTAGTGGAGTATGCAGTGGTGCTTTCATTAAGGGTGGCGTCCCCGGTATACAGCGCAATCTTTAAAGTGTCGGTCGTCAGGTTATGAATTGCCTGATACAACTCCGCCTTAAAACTTGTGGTCTGAGTCTGGATAATAGACATTAAATCACCGGCACGCGGGTCTGACCACTGCGGTACGCATCCTGACGATCTTTACCATCGCCCAACTGTTTGAGCAGAATCAAGGAGTTGTCGTACATACCCTTGTAGACCGCAATCAAATCTTGCTCACCTTTCATAAACCGGATGGCTTCAACCAATGCACCGTTGAGCAAAGCGGAATCAAAATTATCCCCAAGCCACGTGGTCCCAGCGGTCACTATAGACTCTGGATAGTAATAATAGTGCAGCTCCGCGTTATAGAGCACATCGGGGGTTGGCCCAAGGATAAATGTCAACTCTTTTGGATCTACGGATTGAGGTCCAAAAATGGCGTAATGCGCAGGGGTTCCGGTATCCGTGGGGTTTGGGTACGCCTCGCGGATAAAGTTTACATCTTTGTTAAGAAGGAACGTATACGCCCCGCCCGTAGGGAAAACCGCCAACGAATAGACGGATAAAAAATCACTGGGGCAGGACAGGTATTTATTGTTTGCGGCAATCGTACCGGTCACGTTTTTTCGCAAGTTAGGCAGTTGGACCGTGTTATAGATCTTCTGCTCCGACTGCTGCGTAAACATAGCCAATTGATCAGCGGTGAACGAATTCTCCGTGATGTCTTGGATGTTTACACACAGATCGGCGTAGTTCATGCCATCGGACCCCGAGACATTTTACCTTTAGTGGCAGCACCAGTTCCCCGCATCTGGATACCAGAGGTCTTGGGTGGTGGGCACTCGCTACTTGAAATGTTGCTAACGCTGACGCACAGGTCATCAAGGCTCATCGAGCGAGACTTTTTACCGTAGCCGCTGTTGCTCAGATCAACACTAGCTTTCCCAGTCATGTCATGCGGTGCGGCGTAGGTCGAAGCAGGTCCAACTTCTTTGCCGCCCTTTTTTATACTGAAGCCACCCATTACCGCCCCCTCGCGCCGCTGCGCTGGTTCATGGCACGAGACAAATTCTTCCCGTACTTCATGCGGTCGTCCGTGGTCGGGCCACCGGCTTTCATCTTTTTTGCGCCGGGGTGCATTTTCTTCTCGTGAGCACGGACTTCCGTGTCCGCGATAGCTTTAACTTCTTTCTTGTCCATCACGGACTCCTATGATGTCGTAACCGTTACTGTACCAACGTATGTCGTTGCAACCAAGTAGTTTGGCGTCAAAGGATCATCAAACCCCCTAGATCCGCCAACTGGATTCCAACCCCACTGAAAAATTCTACTGCCTTCTGACGGAAACCCAATCACGTTTGTACCAGACTGATAGTAACTAAGGTCTTTACGAGGTTCCCGCAGTGCCTGAGGATCGTCAATCGGATACATACCAAGCTGTAGCTGTGGCTGATCCGGCGTCCAACACTGAGGGCAGACCTTGATGTTGACTAGCTTTGTCTTAACTACTAGCTTTTTGAGATCCTTTAACTTGTACCGAAACCCGCACATGTCGCATTCGGCAATAGCGATCTTGCCAGAGGCGAACCGATTACCCATTAGCTGCTACCGATAAAATACTGTCTAGGTACAAAACGATCCGCTGCTTTTTCCCGGTCCTCAGAAGCCGCTAACCCCCATTGATACTCATATTCAGTCTTTAGCATATCAAGGCGTTGCGCCCCCTCAGGGATCTTCATGGCTATATAGTAAGCCAGCCCTGCGGTAAGGCAGGGTAAGAAACGGAAGTTCACATCAGCCGTGTTGCTACCTGTGTCGATGTTGTCCATCCGACGCAACCGCCAATAGACAAATGTGTAGTAGGGGCTACCGCTTGGACCTTGATCTGGAATAGGCCAGACGGTGATAGTCGGAATAGCTTGCTTGCGGTCAATATAGACTTGGATTGGACGCGCTTGACTAAGTTTGTTTGGAATAGTCGCGTATGTTGAGACGCTAATGCGCGTGATGGTTAGATCCGCTTGAGTAGCAGAGTTGCCTGACCCCGTACGGATTACATGCTCTAGCAGGTCTACCGTGTCCGCCGGTAGGTTGTACGTTGCCGTACCTTGGACCAAAGGGATTGAGCCAGACTCAATCGTCCACATGTTGATACCACGGTTAGCCCATTCAGCCATCATGATGTTGGCACTACGCCGCGCCGTCCGAAGATCATAGCCGGTACGCATCTCACGCCCTGCACGTTCCCACGCTTCTTCAGCGAGTTCCGTGAAGTTCATGTCAAAGTTGGCGACCCCGGATACTGTCATTTTTTCGCCGTCTTAGCAGAGTCGATAAAGTCTTGCTTGGAAGGAGCGCCCTTGGCTCCGGGCTTCCTCATCTTTTCGCCAGAGCCTTGGGCGATACGTTTACGTTTGGCGTTAATGTTGTCGTACAGACCAACATGCCCGCCTTCAGCGTACATGGCTACCTGATTCGGATCATCCTTGCGGGTGATCTTCTTCTTACCGGGCATTTTGGATGGGTCAATCTTCCCCATCCCACGGCTGGCTAACATCAGCACATACCGCCGCCAGCCATCTTGGGCCGCTTGAGTTTGGTCTTGCCACGTTGAGCGCAGCCGTCAATCGAGCCGCCCTTGGCGTAGCCTTTAGCTTCCGCTTTCTCGTGTTTGATCATAGAGGCTGGAGCGCCCTTCTTTTTCATGAAGGACAGTTCTTTGCCAATCATTGCTTTCGATTCAGCCATTTCACCACCTTTGGAGAATTTGCGGCCTTTGTCAGCCGCTGAAAAGTCTTTACCTACGGACTGGGGCACACCAGCTTTCTTAGCAAACGAAGGCGAATGGGCAATCGCCTCCATGAAATTGTGCTGTTTCTTGCTGGTGCTAGGCATTACACCATCCTGCCTTTGGTTTTACCACGTTGTGCGCAACCGTCTGCGCGACCGACCAGACCGCCTTTCTTAAAGGCCGGGATCTTGCCACCTTTCTTGTTCGCGTACCTCTCAGCGGATAACCCGTCGTCCGACAAGTCCTTTACGCGATTACGAGCCGTTTCCCTACCAGAAATATACTCTTGCATTGCAAGATCGGGTTTGCGTTCTTTTTCTAGGATGGTCGAACTACGGTTGTTAGCCCGATCCATTAATTCTTTACCGGCTTTGGAAACCCCTTTACCAGTTGGTTTGATAGTTTTGGGTTCGGGCCGCACGGTTCCGCGAGGATCTTTAGTTGCTACCCGTTGCTTGTTAACAGCTTCCATGGCTTGGTCCTTCAAAGAACCTCTGCCTTTTTCCATTAACTTCTTACCGGCTTCGGAAGGTCCCTTGCCAGTTGGCTGGATAGCGCCAGACTTGGTTTCGGCTTTTGGTTCAGCTTTAGGAGCTTCTTTTGGCGCGGGTTTAGGACCGCTGCGTGCAGCTTCAGCGGTAACATTACCTTCGTCGTCAAATAGTTTGCCCTGCTTAGGTTCTCTCTTTGGAGATACCCGCGTGGCTTCCGCAGTGGGATTGCCCTTGGCGTCAAACAACTCACCCTGTTTGGGCGCTGGCTTTGAGTCTAGTTTTGGTTCAGTCCTAGGAGCTTCTTTGGGCGCTGGTTTGGTGAACTCATCATACGCTTTTCTAGCCGCACCAAAACCAGCACGGGCCATGGCTGGGAGCTTGGAAGCCCCAAGAGCAATGGTCTCAACCGGACCCATCATGGTCTGTTCGACAGCACCACTACCAACTCGCTTGAGCCGTTCTAGCTCATTCTTCTTCTTGGTGTCGACGCTATCGTCGCTATCATCCGCTCCTACATAGCTAGGTTTAGAAGATGCGGCTGGAGTTTTTTCAGCGGCAGGGGCCGGTGGCTTGGGTTTGGGTTTGCTGACCGGCATCAAAGACTGGCGGTACTTTTCTGCTTTTTTAGCATCCCCGGCGATAGTAACGCTGCTAGATTCCGCGCCTTTATCAGAGTCCGCACGTTCTTCCTCTTTAGTTAGAGGCGTTGGAGGAATTTCTCTGCGCCCCGAAGGTGGGGGTGCTTTTGCAGGTTCTCCATCGCCGTCATCGCGCCGTCTACCTTGCCCCGGACGTAGGGAGGGATTCATCATCCCCGACGCTGAAGTCGAAGCGTAACGCTCTCGCGAGTCGTCAATTTCCGCAGCTTCAGATGGTTTGCGAAGATTGCGAGCACGGTTGCTAAAATCCGTGTATGAAAACGGATCGCCCGAACCTGCGCCTACGGCTCCGCCTTCATCGTAGCGCTTAAATTTTTTGAGCTTTCTCACTTGTGCTGCTCCATAAGCCGATCAATCTTACTTTCAAGACGATCAAGGCGGTCAAAGATGCGGTTGATGTCTGCGTCTAGTTGTGTCTTGGTAACGTACTCTTTGGCGATCTCTTCGCGGGTCTTGTTAATCAGTACTTGAAGGCGTTTTACCTCGTCGAAGACGCTCTTGAGGAAGAATCCCGCAACGCTGACGCCTACCGAAAGAACTGCGTTCCAAATAGTATGTTCCATCTCAGCACTTCCACTTTTTCAAGTATGACATCAACTGTTCAGCACGAGAAGAGCTGTCACCCACATTTCCAGCCGCCAAATTACACCGACTGCACAGCAAATCACGAACTTCATTGGTGATGTGGTTATGGTCTACGCAAGGGCGGTCTGATATTTTTCCTTCGATATCAAACGCTACGGAGCAACACGCACATTTTCCGCCTTGCGCCAAAAGTTTTTCAGCAAACTGAGCCGCAGATATACCATACTTTGCGGGTAAGTTGTACTTACGCACTTCTACTTTTGTGCAAGATTTACACGCATACGACAAGCCCGAAGTTTGGGTCTTGTTTTTATTAAACGCGGTTGGAAGTTTCCACTCTTTGCATTTGCTACAACGATATCTTCCCTGCCCGTCAGGAGCTTTGGGAACTCTTCCCCAGTCACGTTTTGTGTTTAACATGCCCACTTCCTCAGGCTTTTGTTAATCCGGCTGTTTGGGTCTTTGGCTGTTTTCGCTGAGGTAAGTTTCGACTTCATGCCTTCCATTCTCGAACAGAAGCTCTTCCTTCTCCCGGCGTCTTCTTTCGTTTTTGGTTTCGGGGCGGGGGGCTTTAAGTTCATCCCTTGTGATTTCGCGGACGCGCGTCCCTTCGCATTCAGACCCCCTTTGGGGTCCTTTCCTTCTGCTCTTTGCCATGCAGGAGATTTAGCCATGATTACTGCTGGTTAGCTTTGTACGCAGCCACAAGGGTGTCATAGTCCGTACCAATCTGTGCCTTGAGCGCATCACGAACTCGGGTGGCTTTGCTCTGCTCTACCTTTTCCGTGCGTAGCAGATTGCGGATTCTGTCCCGATATTGATGCTCAGAAATAGTAAGTACAGCATCATCATCAAGGCTTTCAGGCAACTTGTCAATAGCAGCCTCTTTGTACTGAACCAAATCATCCGGCCAGCTTTCCTGCGGTAGTGCAGCAAGCATCACGGCGTAGTTGTCTACGTTGATTTGATACTGATAGATTTCCATCTCACGGCCAAAAGCGGCAACAATGAGGTTGTTCAGATGTTCTTGGTCGGTGACCATTAAAGTTCCTTTTAGTTAAGGTGAAAATCTTATGCCCGCTGTTGCACCAGTGTTCAGACCAACTGGGGCTGCATATTTAGTTCCAAAACCAGTAGCGTCTGACCAAGGGTGCGCAGCAACCCCAAAAGGTGAAGTAGCTATTCCTATGCAAATATCAGTGCCAGCAGCATTAAACGCAGCACTGTATGAATCGCTTGATATTGTAGGAGATGGGCCTGTATATAAAGTTCCAAAGCCGCTTCCAGAAGACCAAGCATAAACTCGAATAGCCGGAGAAAAAGTATGTGATACTGCAATAGCACTACCTGAAGGACTAAAGTTTACGGCGGTTCCGTTGCTAGCTGGCAATGTAGCCGGGTTTGCATATTTAGTCCCAAATCCAGCAGACCAAGGGTAGGCGGTAATATATGGAGACGTCTGATGAGCTATTGCAATAACATTACCAGCAGGACTAAATGCTACGCCGTTTCCTGTACCAGTCGGCAAGGTCGACGGGTTTGCATATTTGGTGCCAAAACCAGTAGACCAAGGATAAGTTGAAATATATGGAGACGTACCGTGAGCAACTGCTATTGCAGTCCCTGCAGAATTAAATGCTGCCTCTACCCCATAACCGGTTGGTAGCGTAGATGGATTAGCGTATTTAGTCCCAAATCCAGCAGACCAAAGATAAGCAGAAATATATGGAGAGCTATCAATTCCTATAGCAATAACATTCTCAGCCGGATTAAATCTTGGACCAATCGCTACCCCGCCTATAACTGGGGATGGGTTTGCGTATTTAGTTCCAAACCCAGTACTAGAAGTCCAAGGGTAAACGTTAATATATGGTGACGCCCCAAAAAACGCAATGGCTACTGCACTACTGCTAAATGCAACGCTAGGGCCAGCGTATGCGGCGCTAGATGGAAGAACTGATGGATTTGCATATTTAGTTCCAAACCCAGTACCAGAAGCCCAAGGAAATGCGTAAATATATGGGCTTGTACTGTTTGACACTACAATAGAGGAACTTGCGCCGCCGCTGCTAGGCTTTCTAAAAAACTTACTGGTTGAAAACATCAGAAGTTTGCCCCTGATTGAATCCCGTACCAGTTTGTGCCATCAGAAATAAAGGTGTAGAAGTCGTACTTTGTGTTGGTCAGCGTAGCTGTTGGAGCCGTGCCTCCGGGCCACTTGAGCGTTCCAGATGGCGTGGCAAACGTCAACGTCGTAGGCGTCGAGGCGTACAGCACCTGCACCGTCAAAGACTTCCCACTCGCAACCGCAGGCAGCGTGATCGCATTTGCTCCAACCATTGTCGTAATGGTTTGAAAGGTTCCGTTGGTCAAATCAAGCGTGATCGCATTACCCGTAACCGTCGCCGCATATCGGGTTTCAGTGTAGTTTGTAATCGTTGGGTTGGTCAGCGTCTTACTGGTAAACGTCTCGGCTCCAGCTAGAGTCGCAAGTGTTCCCGTCGTAGGCAACGTAACAGCGGTTGTGCCGGAAACCGTAAGTGTTGTTCCAAAAGCCCCAGATATGGTAATCGTGCTGGCTGTGTTATTTGCTACGCCAGTGCCACCTCTGTTTGGAGCTACTGCAACCCCGTTCCACGTTGCTGACGTAATAGAACCGGGATAGTCAAGGGTATTCGTTGACCACGAAGTGTTGCTAGGAGTCTGGTCATGTCTGTCCCAACTGCCCGCAGAGGTTGCATTTGATAACAGAACAACTGTTACATACCCGCCAGAAGGAACAGAAACAACTAGCGTAGACGAAGCATTATTTACGGTTATTGCGCCGCTAGACTGGTTGTTGTTGAACGAAAAGATTGTGCCGTTTGGTAATGTGGTTGCGTTTGGCAACTGAATAACTTGTCCACCAGAACCCGTGACGTTATATACAGGCGTTGATGCCGCCGTCAGCGTGATTAAAGTTCCAGACGCGGCGACACTTGTAAATCCGTTGAACGTAGCGTTGGTAGTGATGTTTCCGTTAGCGTCACGCAAAGTTACCGAGTTTGCACCAGAAGACGCTGTAACTCCAGTGCCACCACTAGCAACAGCCAAAGTACCGGCTACCGTAACTACACCGCCTGTTGCGGTATTGGGGGTTAATCCCGTAGACCCAAAGCTAACCGTAGTAACACCACCAGAAAATGGTTCTGTAAGCAGGACAATTCCGCTGCTTTCTCCGGCAAGGACAACTGACATCGCAACCCCTTAATTATGCTAAACCTGATCCACCACCTTGGATGATGGTCAAAGTAGCAGTGCCAGAAGACGAAGGAGACGCCGGGGAAATAACCCGAATCCCGCGAACAGGGTACGAAATGTTTGAATCCGCAGTAACTGTCTTTGTCACCAGCGTTGGGTGATTAGTCCAGTTGCCATTGGCGGGGTCGTACCCCGGAGCAAACACATCGTCAAACGTGTACTGCACCGTATAGGTAATAGTGCCCGTGACTACCACATTCAAAGCAATGTTTGCCGGAGAAATGTAGTGGTCAATCGGGCACACCCGCGATACAACCTGCGTACCAGCGCCGCCGGTAATCGTGTAAACAACTGGGCGCATATCAGCCCCTTAGTTTTGCGTACTGGTCGGGTACATCGCGCCGTCGGAGCCTTTGACGACATACATAATAAACACAGTAGCCGCGCCAGTTGTCAAACTAGTTCCAGCCATCGTGTAAGTCACTTGTGCATCAGTGGCACCGACGTTTAGCCAGCCGCCGGGGGTCGTAGCGTTAGCGTTTAGATTGACCGCGCCTACGCTAGTAATCGTGCCCGTAGTCGTAAAGTCAACCCCGCCAATGCTAAGTTTAAGCGTTGTTGCAGCACTAAAAACGGTAGTAGTTACAACTGTAACGTGCGTAACCATTGCGCCAGCAGGGAGCACAAACGCATTACCAGTCAGCGTACCGAACGCGACGTTAGCCTGTTGCGCAACAACAGCCGCGCCCATATTCTGTGTAGTATCCGCAGTGGTGCCAGTGGTGTACTTGTTAGTGCCAAGCAGCCAAGGGCCAAGGTGGGAAGCGAAACCCATAATAAATCCTCAAATCAAAACTTGCTGTCTCTTGAGGGAAGTCTGCCTAGTCAGTCAGCAAGTCGGGTGGTCTAGGTATGTGCCTTTATAACATTGTTTTTGGAGACGCGCAATAAAAAGGGCCCCCGAAGGGGCCCCCAATCAGCCAGAGGCTAGATTGATTAGCTCGAACCGGGCGAGCCGTACATACCAAGCGGATCAGACACGCCGAACGAATAACGCTCACGAGCCTTATACCGCACGTTACCGGTATCAAAGTCACCGTCCATCGAAGTGGAAAGTGGCACACGCACGAAGTGCTTCAGACCGTTAGGAACGTCCGTGGTCAGGAACCATGCGTTCGTGTCGGTCAAGAAGTGGTTAACGGTGTAACCCTCAGGGATCGAACCGTTGTTCTTCAGCGCGTTGATATCGTTGTCGGTAGTGCCAACGCGGAGGCTGGTTTCCAACAGACGGGTCGCAACGAACATCAGAGCAGGCGGGATGATCAACTTCTTCGGCTTAGCGGCGATCAGCAGACCACGCTCGTCCGTCCACGCAGCGATCTGAATCACTGCATTTTCAAGAGCGGTTTCGTTAAGATCGGCAGCGGTCGAAGGGGTGTTACTGTTAGTACCACCAGAGACCAGCGGGTGAGCCGTGCTAAACAGGGGCTTACCGTCACCATACGTGAACGCGGCGTTAAAACCGTTGTTCAGAATGGTGGCAGCTTTAACCTGCTTGGTGTACGACATTGCGCGAGCCAATGCTTTGGTGTAACGGCTGGACAAGCTGTCATACAGGTTGTCTTCCATTGCTTCTTCGGTAACCGAGAAGCCCATCGCAACAGTCTCGTGGTTGTAACGAGCGGTCCATGCTTCTTGTGCGTTGTCGTACGAGATTGCCTGACCTTCGTTTTTAACCGGCGCAGCACCAAAGCCCGAAAGCTTGGTCTCTTCTTCAAATGAACGCTCAGAGGTCTCGGTGTCGTAGATCTCTTTGTGTTCCTCGCCATAGCGAGCATACTCAAGACCGAACAGGGCGTTGAGGCCCGGAAGCAGTTCTTTGAGTAGTTGGGCGCGTGAAATAGCCATGATTTACTCCTTAGACGCCAGCGGCGAGCAGATAGCTGTGGTAACCGAAGTTCCAGCCAACGATCACTTCTGGGAAACCGACGAACGAAACAGATGCGCCAGAGGTGGCGGTCACTGCCGAACTAACGGTAATGGTAGAAGTGCTAGTTACAACGCCGGTAACAACCAAAGTTGAAAGCGTTGGGAACGGTGCGGTGCTTGCGCCCGAATACACGGTGCCACCAATCGTCACTGCCATACCGGGCTGGATACCGGCGGTAGAAGCAACAGTGAAAGTGGTCGCGTTTGATGGGCTGCTCGACAGGGTGGTCGCAACCGTAACGGCTGTTTCCCGAACCAACTCAACAACGCGCAAACAAGGCGAAGTTGCCGAGCCAGTGCCAACCGTCTGAACGATGTTTCCAGCTACAGAGCTAGACACGGTGGGGTTAGCACCGGACACGCCCATTGCTGAGTTACCAGTCGTCGTGCTACCGGAATTACCGGCGACGAGGAAGGCGTTCGTTCCAACAAACCGTGGCGACATGTAGCCAACCGTCGTGCCGGTGTTAGCTTGCGTATTAGCCGAGCCTTGAGCCTGAGTAACAACACATGCCTTAAACAGCGCGGTGGGGTTGTCCATAACATAAGCAATCATGCCGGGCTGGTTAGTACTAGCTGGGTAGTACTGGCCTTGCAAGTTACCAAAGATGGGAGGAGTACCGGGGTACTGCGCACCCAACATCACACCAATGATCTGCCCTGCCGCCGCTGCGGTGGTGCTGTTGGCGTTGTAAGGGGTGATGACTGCGTTACCACCAGACAGACCGATAACGTCGCCGTTAAACAGGTTCGTCGCGTAGTTCTGTGCAATCGGAATCATCCGGGTAGACCCAGCGAACGGAATACCGCCCATCAGGTTGACCGGCACTAGCCCGTATGGGCCATTAATAACCGGATAAGCCATTTAAAGCTCCTAAAAATTAATTACTTTTACCGAAACTTACCTCAGTCCGCCGCTCTTTAAAGAGAGGCATCTTGGGGTTATTCTCGCGCATGAAGTGGCTATCAATCGAATTCATCTGACCATCGGTCTGCTTTTGATAAAAGTCATTCCGTTGTTGAACGAATTCACTAGGTGTTTTGCAAAGCATCAACCCGCCGATCACAATACTATCTTTAAAGCGAGCATCTGCATCGCTATAGACGTGGACTTCGGGGTGGTCTTCCGCACGCACCGGCTCCCAACCTTCGCGTAGCTTCGCGGAAATATTAGTAGGATCGTTTTGCCCAAGTGTTGCAACACGAATCCAACGGTAAGACCAGCCGTCTTGAGGCTTTGGGTCTGGCAACAGAGTTGGTGGTGCCCACTGTTTTGGACGCTCCGCAGCTACGCGGGATTCAACGGCACGATCATCACGGTTTTGTTGGACTGGTTTCATTTAGGCGCGTTCCTTCCGCATTTCCAAAGCTACTTGCTTTGCGTAAAGTTCTAGGGGAATTCCGAGACGTTTCGCCAAGTTGACCTGACTCGACTTCAGCACGATTTTCTTTGGCGCAGTGCTGCGTGTTGCCGGGGCCACTACGTTCGACCGTCTGGGCTGACTACTAAACTTCTCTGGGAACTTCTCACGCATACGGGCGTCGATACGCTCGTAATATGCATCAGACTGAGGATTAATCCCTTCCTCTTCGACCAGCCTCTCATGCACTGCGAGAGCGAAGCCAGTCATTTCCCGGTCTTTGTTGAACCAGCTATTACGGTCTTTCCACCGCAACGCCTTATCATCTACAGTCGGGGCCTCCCTCGCAGGACTTGGAGGCTGTGGTTGCCTTTGTACCACATTTTCCTGTTCTTGCAAAGATTTTTGCCTTGCCGCGTCAATCCGGTCAGCTTTGAGCTTTGCATTGGTGAATGCCTCTTGTGCTAAGACTAGCGCCTCGGAATCACCAGACTCGTATGCGGCTTTAAATTGGGCTTTAGCTTGAGCAAATTCCTGCGCGGCAACCGTCTTTGCCTGATCCAGAATAACCCTGTGGTTATTCCCCATGGAACTCTTTAGCTGCTCATTCTCAGCGAGGATGCGCTGCGCAATACTAATAGCCTCTTCCCGCTCACGTATCGCGGACTCTTTATGGCGACGCTCTTCATGACGGGCTTTGCTCAAATGCGACAGGCGATCACGCAAGCGCGTGTCTTTGTACCGAGATAGCTCCTCGTCGGTAACCTCATCCGGCTCGTCCTCCATAGGCTTGCGCCCACGGTCCTCGGCAGGGGTATCGTCGACAACCTCTAGCTTTACCGGCTCGTCTTCGTCTTCGATTTCAAACTCGACCTTATCTTCTTTCCCGTCTTTTGCATTAATTTCCACCTCATCGGGAAACTTAAAATCGTTTTTTTCCATATCAGCCATGGATATCTCCTTAGTTTACGCGGCCAATGCCACGGGGATCTTCAACCACTGCCTCAATTGAGTCGTCATTAATTAGACGGAACTCCCGGCCATGGATCTTGAAGCGCGTACCTGTGTTGGCGCGGCACATGATGAAGTCGCCTTTTTTGCACCACGGGCCAGTGGGGAACCGGGTGGTGTCGGAGTACGCCATATCACCAAGCTCGACTACGAAAAGGACATTTGAGAGGAGTTGTTCGTAGTGCACAGTCGTGTTGGCCTTGAGGATTCCGTTCTCGTATTCCTCGTCAATGTCAGGCAATGTCACAAGGATCTTATAGCCTTTGGGCTGGGGTAGCTGGGTAGCTTTCTGTTCTTCGGTCTTATTTAGCAGCAGCGATAGATCCACGGCGTCATTCATTCTCAAATTCCTTCATACGATCAAAAAGTTCCTCAAGGTCTTGATTTGCTTGGAGTAGACCTTTGATGACTCCAACCGCTTCGCGGTACTCTGCAACGTCTTTAGCGCCACCAGAACTCAGGAAGTCCGTGATTGACTCCCTCCTGCTCTGATTGCGTTCTTGTAAATATCGGAACATCCGTTCATCCATTTATTTCCCCTGTGGGCGGTTAGCCTGTGCTCTGACCTGCGCGGCCCGAATGTTTGCGTCAACCCCGATCCGATCCCGCTCAAGCTGAAGTTTCTGTTGTGCAATCTGAGCGTCAGTCTGGTCTTTCTGAGTCTTGCGTTGCACGTCTTGCTGCTTGATCTGCAACTCAGCCTGCTGCAACTGGATGAGAGGATCTTGTGCCACTTGCTGCGCCTGTTGTTGAGCCGCCTGACCTTGGTGAATCTGGAGTAGCTGCTGGCTGGCCTGCGCGACCATGCGTGACAACTGAACCTCAACTTCTGGAGGCATCTCGGCATCTGGCGCTGGCATATGCACGCCCATCCGGTCCTCGATCTGCTTGCGATACGCAAACCCTAGGTGTTCAGCAATGTGTGCTTGCATGGATGCCATCAACATCTGAGCCTGAGGGTTCTGGCCCATCTGCTTCATGATCATCGGATCTTGCATGAACGAATTGTGCGTTGCAATATGCGCGTCGTGGTCCTGATAGATAAACGCTTTTACAGGTTTACCCTTGAGCACTGACATATTCTCGCTTATCGGATCACGAGGCTTCTCGTCATCCTCGACCGGAACCAAGTCCTCGCCATTCTTAATACCAAGGATCTCGATCATCTGCCGGTGCAGGTTTGGCAGGTTGTAGATCTGAGGCGCGGTGCTCGCTAACTGGATAACAGCTTGGTACTGCATGATGCGTTGTGCCATCGTGCTGCTGTTGGGGTCGCTGACCGGTATGACCTCCACCATGTCATAGTCAGCTTGCTTGACCTTGCGGTCAGACGTGAAGTCTGGCGTGTAGCTATACTCCGGAGGCGTATAGTCTCGGATGATGTTCTTGAGGAGCTTGAACTCCTCCTTCATCGAGAAGTGCACCCGTGCCTGCACGGCAGACATCGTTTTGAGAGTGCGCTCAAGCAGAGCCAGCGTGGTCCCGACAGGCGCATTTGCACTCATATCAGATATGTTCATATCTGATATAGCACCAAGCCTGCGACCTTCCTCCGTGATCTTGTCCAACAGACCAGACAGAACCATCGAAGGTTCTTTGTACGGCAGCGGCATTACGTTGTCTTTCAACGCTCCGCTAGGAATGTCCACGTCCCTAAACTCTCCGGGGGAGATGGGCGTGTCGTCGCCTTTGATCCGCAACCCCCGTGTCTTCAGTCCACCCGGCAAGTTAGAGAGAGTACCAGCGTCGACAAGCTGACGAATAAGAGAAGTACCGGCACGAGCATAGCCACCAATAATATGAATAAGGCCCATGCCATACACTCCGAACCCCGGAATGTAGTTGTACTGCACGAAGTGCTGTCGCTTGAGTCGTTTCTGGTCATCTGGGTCCCAATTGCGACGGATTGCTAGAACTTTCTGAGTCCCACGCTCATACGTGATGATGTACGGCAGGGCGATCTCGTCAGGGTCCTCATATCCCGGCAGGTCGTAGTCAATATGGACTTCGCACGTCTGATACCGGTCATCGTCAGTAATAGAGTAGCCTTGCTCGTCGGCTTTCTTCTTCTCGATGTCGGTTGCGATACTGACAGGCTCGCCAAGCTCAACGTCACGGTAAAACCTAGCTACTTGCAGCTTGCGGATCTCGTTTTTGGTCTTACGCATCATGTGCGTAACACGCTCAGCCGTCTGGAGGTTTGACGCCCCGTACGGCATGATCAGGTCTTCAGCCGAGACATATAGCGATACTTGGCGATCTAGGGACGGGTCAAAGTAGACCTTCTTGAACGCAGCACCAGCAAGTCCAAGGCTAAACAGCATGCGCTCATGCTCTGAGCGATACTCCGTCATTTTCTCGGTAAGCTGGTAGTTCATGTCATCCCTGACACGATCCGCCGCTTCTTCCTTAATCTCGTCAATTTCGCCAATAATCTGGGTTTTTACCGGCCCTTGAGCCGGAAAAGTCTCCATAATTGTCTCGGCTTGGAACCTGATAGCCGCCTCGGTCAGCACGGTGGAGAACACGCCACATGCGCCATCCCACGGCTCGGTACGCTGCTCATACTTGAGCCCAAGCACTTCTAGGCCCCGCACGTAGGTATCTGCCCAGTCTTTTCGACTATTAATGTCTGCCGTTACTAGCTCGTCGATGTCATCTGCGATGCCAGAAAGCTCGCTTTCCGACATAAATTCGGCCAAATTTGCGTCAAAATCCTCATCTTCGGCGTCAATTTCGCCTTCGCTGATGATAATTTCGACATCGGCGTCGTTTTCATCCATCAAATCGGGCAATTCCACCTCAAAATCGACCGGATTTAGCAAATCCTCCTCGACTGGGGGCATTTCTGCCTCAAAATCACCCATATCTTCAATATTTACAGCCATTTTTAGCCTTTAGTAGTACGCTAGGCGGCGGCGAGACTTGAAATACTCTTCAGCGTCCTTCTCGTCGCTCGGTAATTGAATAAACCCACCTTGACGGAACCGCATCAGGGCCTGCGTGCAGGAGTCTACCAAGTCATCGTTCTCTCCGGCAGGGAAAGATGCGAATTCCTCGATAACTTCATCAGCAAACCGCGTCTGCGGTGCCCATACTACGCCACTTGCAAACAAATCTGCTATTGAATTGACACGCGATATCTTGTCGTTGCTCGCCGCTCGGGAGCCTCTTGACGGAGTATACTCTGAAAGCATGACTCCCATGCTACGCAATTCTTGAATTAGCGGAGTACCTGACGCTTTTGCCTCGATTATGCAGGTGTCCGGGTTGTACTCTTTATATAACTCTAGTGCCTTCTTCTTCAAGTCGGGAAAGTCGATCCGCGCCTTGAACGCATCAAGCAGGATCAGGTTAGGCATCTTGTCGCCGTGCTCATTCTCTTTGTTGAACACGCCCCACGTGGTGCAGGCAGAGTAGTCGGCTCGTTCCTTGGCGGAAAACGCGCAGTCCCACGACTGTATAATATAGTCAACGTCCGGTGGGTCTTCTTTCTCCCACTCTCGCCACCACTCCCTCTTAATAATAGAGCCCCCGGCACCGGAGGGCTGCTGCATGTACTGTGCGTCCCACTTGTGGACCGGCAGTTCGTCTTTAAGGGCCTGAAGTTCTTTTAGAGACCAGAACTGAGGCCATAGGGGTTTACCCGAGGGCATGATGGCAGGTAGCTCGATCACCTCCCACTCCTCACCGCCACGGGTGAGGGAGCTTTTTATGACCTGCGCCGTGAGATCTCGCTTAGACCAGCGCGTCATCACTATAATAATAGAGCCCCCCGGTTGCAGACGCTGACGCGGCCCGGACGTGTACCACTCGTACACCCTGTCGTAGACCTCACGGTTGGTCTCTCCTAGAGCAGCTTCTTGTTCAGAGTGGGGGTCATCAATAATAAGCAGGTCGGCACCTTTACCGGTAACCGCGCCCCCCACACCGATAGCGAAATAGTCACCTCCCTTATTAGTGCTCCAGCGTCCAGCAGCCTTGGAATCTGCCTGAAGGGAGACCTCTGGGAAGATTGTCTTATAGGAGTCGGAGTCAACAAGGTTACGCACCTTTCGACCAAAGCCGGTCGCCAACTCCGACGTATGCGAAGTCTGAATTACTTTCTTTTCTGGAAAGCGACCAAGGAACCATGCTGGCAGTAGGAAGGATGCAAACTCGGATTTGGTATGCCGTGGCGGCATATTGATAATAACGCGCTTGATCTCACCTTCGGCTACTTTCTCAAACGCATCAGCCATAATCCTATGGTGCTTGCCGTGAATAAACCCCGGCCACATATCTTGCACAAACAACAAGAAATCAGACTTGCACCCCTCGACTTTACGTCGACGGTTTAATTCTTGCAGTAGGGAAGATGCCTTCTCCCTAATCTCCGGCGGCATAACGGCAAGTGCCGACTGTATTGCAACCGGATCAAGGTTCATCAAATGGAACCTCTTCTTCGGGGGTATCTTCGGGGGTATCTTCGGGGGTGTCGTCTATTGGCTCAACTTCTTGCACGTACTTATTAAAGTACGCCTCAAGCTCTTTCTCAAGATCTCGGGTCGTTTTATCTTTAATAGTGATCTCGGTGCGGTCGGCAAATAGCCCGACATCGGCAACTTTACCCAATAACTCTAACGCTTTAATCCGAATC
>Ga0209298_10000308_pt1 | contig 32981 bp, 33 predicted proteins | sample S_140806_EF_Meta_FD_187325 | JGI IMG/M metagenome (GOLD analysis project Ga0209298, IMG submission 187325) | Freshwater microbial communities from Lake Simoncouche, Canada to study carbon cycling - S_140806_EF_MetaG (SPAdes) (version 2) | ecosystem: Environmental > Aquatic > Freshwater > Lake ... | reverse complement strand
CTCATCATGGTGGATGATCCCATGGCTTTCGATTCAATTACTTGCTTCTGCGATGGCTCGCTCCATAGGTTATTTGCTGGCAAAACTTCCAGGATATGCAGCCGATGAATTATTAGCTGTTGCTACATTGATTGTTAAGCCAGCAGAGATAGTTAAAGCACGAAAATTTAGAAAAACTAAGAGATTGGTTTCTGCTCGAGTTATCTCTTCCTACATTCCGCCCCGTTGGTCACAAATTCGATTATCGGCAGCACGTGTTGCAGAAGCAATACGAGAAAGAGTTATCCCTGCAGCAGAGAGCAATCCGGGGTCAGCCCTTAATTCACTTGAAGATGAGGACTTACTGGTTCCAAATCAACGCTTCCACATTAGTAAGTTGATGAAAAACCCAGCGATTTTTGGTTATCTCTTGCTGGCCATTATTACTCTTGCACAATCGCGTAATCGCCTTGGGGCATTAAACGGTGGTGCACTTGCGGCATCACCAAGTGGTGCTCGAGATTTATGGGGACTCTATTTTGAATCATGGCACCAGGTTGGAATGGGTAGCTCACATGCTTCTCCAGCTTGGATTGCTGTTGTGGCCTTGGCATCCACGCTCTTACTCGGTAAAACACCGCTTCTAATAACTTTGTTTTTTCTAGTTGCTCCACTATTAATGATGTGGTCAGCTCACACATTTCTTCGAAAACTCTCTAGCAACCAATTTATAACCATTCCGGCTAGTTTCTTATACGCACTCTCTCCAGTAGCTCTTGCCTCTTTAAACTCAGGGCGCTTAGCAACTCTGATTGCCTTGATCATTGCTCCACAAATTCCAATGGTTTTGAGTAGTTGGAAGCAAGTGGAGCTCAATAGTTGGCGCCGCATCTACGGGCTCAGTATTTTATTGGCGGTCCTAACTTCATTTACTTTGATTACTACTGTGGTCAGCCTAGGAGTCATCGGCTTTGCAATTGTTAGTGATTATGATGAAAAACTAGAAAAGCCTCAATTTCTTGCGCGTTTGTATAAGCGTTTAACTTTGTTGATTTTTCCATTCTTACTTGTTGCACCATATTCATTTGAAGCTCTCGTTCGCCCTGCACGCGCTCTTGCCGAACCAGGTTTAAATCTTGCGGGTGGGCCGTCAGCTTTAGTGTTATTAGGTAATCCAGGTGGGGCAGGCTCTCTACCTTGGTGGACAATAAGTCCGATACTTCTTCTTCTCATCATTGCCCTTTTTTCATCATCGCATGCGAGAATTTTTGCTCAAGTAGGAATTTCTTTTCTATGTGTAGCGGTTATTTTCTCTTCGATTTCAATTACCGTGCACGGAAATAGTTCTGGCACAAGCACGTGGGTTGGAACCCTATTAGTTGGAGCAACCCTTGCATCCGTTGCAGCTGGGGTTGTGATTCTGGACCGCTTACGAACTGTGCTAATTTCTAGCAATATTCATTATCGCCATATTCTGGCTGGTTTACTTTTGATAATTACTGCAATTTATTCAATCTCAAGTATTGGCTGGTCTATTACTGCTGGTGCGGATTCACCAGTGCAGAGCAATACCAAGCAAGTGATGCCAGCGTTTTTAACTGCTGAAGCAGATACAAAAACCCTAGTACTACGCCAGGTGGGATCAGAGGACTCAAAATCTATCCAGTATTACATCTCGCGCGGTGAAGATATTTCATTAGGTGAACCAGATGTTGCACCTGGTCAAGTCAGAGAAATTGAAATTGCTGCCCAGGAACTGATAGATGGTTCTGGCATTGGTAGTAGCCAAGTCTTTTCTGCTTATGGAATTAAGTATGTATTTGTTAAAAACCCATTTAATCGCAATGTAATTCGAACAATTGATGGCCTTGGAGGATTTGCCCGCACTTCAGCAACTTCTGCAGGTGTTGTTTGGAGAGTTACAGGTGTAACTGGTCGAATCATTTTCACCACAAAAGATGGGACTCGTTCTGTTCTAGAAGCCGGTGAAGTTGGAGCTCGCACGACAGTTAGTGGCCCAGGTTCAATTACGTTGACAGAAACTTTTGATCGCTCATGGCAAATTCTGCAAAATGGATATCGATTAGATCGCGCTAAAGATGAACACTCCTTGCCGCAGTTTCAGGTGAAAGAAGCTGGCGAAATTTCTCTGCTTCATGATGGAACTATCAGGAGAGCCTGGCTATCGCTGCAATTAATCGCTTGGACACTTGCCATAATTTTGGCAGCACCAGCTGGTCGCAGAAAACGTGAAATTTCAGAAAAGGAGCTGGCATGAAATTCAAAAAGCCGCTTCTTTTTATAGCTGCACTTGTGGCAAGTTTTCTGATTGCATCCGCGCTTACTACAGTGTCAAAACCAAGCAATTACTCTGAAAGTTATCCAGCCGTGGTTTGTCCACCAACGCTTAATGGTTTAACTTCTCAGATATCTATTTCTTCGCGTAAGACTCAATATCAGCGCTTAGAGAATCGAAGCAGCAAAACATTGCCATTTAACGTTCTACGTTTCCCTGTTTCCAAAGATTCCCTTGTAATCACCGCAGAGGGAACCACACCACTGATTTGGCAAAGCAGAGCTGGAAGCTGGGCTGGAGGAACCTTATGTTCTGGGCCAAGTGCAGCGGCTTGGTTTGTTGGCGGAACCGCAAATGTAACAACGCGTGGACGACTCATGCTCATCAATAGCGGATTAAGTGATGCCATTGTGGATATTCAGAGTTACACAGAGAATGCAAAGCAACCCATTAAATCAGTGAATTTGAAATCAAAGAGTTACATGCAACTTTCTATCGATTCACTTGCACCAGGGGATAAGGCATTAGCAGTTCAAGTAATCCCACGATCTGGTCGCGTAAATGCGTACATGATTGATGAACAAGGAGCTGGCTTAAAGGCACTCGGCGGTGATTTTGTAAATTCATATCCAACTGCAGCCAAGGAACTTGTTATCCCAGCTATCCCTAATCAACTACCTAAAAAGGGTCAAACGGCCTCGACTTCACATACCCTTCGAATTCTTACACCCGGAGATGTGAATACAACATTTACGCTAGAGGTTTTATCTGCCGATGGCAGCTTCGTTCCAGTTGGTTTAAGTTCACAATCTATCGAAGCTGGCGTTGTCACAGAATTTTCTTTAGCACCAAAAATCTCGGCAAGCGCCTTTGCGGTTCGTATTACTTCTGCCGAACCAGTTGTGGCATCCATTTCATCATCAGTAACTATTGGTGGGCATAAGGACTTTGTTTGGAGCACGGCAACACCACCCCTGACCCCAATGTCTATTGCTGTGACCGGGCTATCACCACTCATCGCATTTGCTGGTGATGCAATTGCGGTCAAAGTCCAAGCTAAGTTAATTAACGGAAAAACCGTCACCACGGTAGTTAAAGGCAGCGATATTGCTACGTGGCGCGTTCCAGCAAATGCACGTTCAATCACGATACTTGCCACCAGTAAAGAGGTCTTTGCTGGCGCGCTTATAGCCTCAAGTAATGGTTACGGTTTTATCCCTATTCAAAATGGAAGTGCTCTGACACGAGTAGAAATTCCTAATTCAAACATTCGTGTATTAAATCCCTAGCAATCCCAAAGAATCGGCATGCAGGCCACTAATGTTCTAACCATGAAGTCTCCAGCACAGGTCGGGCGAGCTTGCTCTCGCGTTGGCTGCCGCTCAGTTGCAACTATGACTCTTACTTATATTTATGCTGAATCAACTGCTGTAGTGGGACCACTTGCAACCTATTCAGAACCACATGCATATGATCTGTGCGCTGTTCATGGTGAGCGGTTGAAAGTTCCACATGGGTGGAATGTTATAAAGCAAGAGTTAACAGGAAATGAACCTGGACCATCAGATGATGATTTGATGGCCATTGCAGATGCAGTGAGAGAAGTAGCAAAGAGAAGTGAAGAGACTACTGCGGTTGCAAGTGAAGATAATTCACCTGCTTCAATCGGACGTCGAGGCCATTTACGAGCTGTTCCATCGTAAGGAATAATTAATGTCGCAAGAGATCGCAAATATTTTTAAGGCCTATGACATTCGTGGACTAGTCGATGATGAGATAACACCAGACTTTACTTTTGCAACAGGTGTTGCATATGCGCGATTTCTACAACAACAGCGCGAACCGGGAACAGTTGTAATCGGTGAAGATATGCGGCCATCTTCAATTCCACTTGCAGATGCATTTTCTGCAGGAGTGACTTCTTTGGGTATGGATGTTATTCGAATAGGTTTGGCATCAACGGATATGTTGTATTTTGCTTCCGGAAAATTGGGCTTACCAGGTGCCATGTTTACCGCTAGCCACAATCCTGCCGAATACAACGGTATAAAACTCTGTTTAAGCAGCGCACGTCCGATTGGTAAAGAATCTGGATTACTTACAATTGAAAACTATGTTCGCAATGGATCTGCCCTTGAACTTCGATCAGTTGGAGTTGAAACACAGCGAGATATGCTCGAAGAGTACGTCGACCACCTTTTAAGCCTTGTAGATATCTCCAAGATTCGTCCACTTAAAATCGTTGTGGATGCAGGAAATGGAATGGCTGGACATACCGCCCCGGCGATATTTGCGCGCCTTAACTGCGAATTAATCCCTATGTATTTTGAGCTCGATGGGACTTTCCCAAACCATGAGGCTAATCCAATTGATGAGAAGAATTTAAGAGATCTCCAAAAGGCAGTCATTGAACATGGAGCAGATTTAGGTCTGGCCTTTGATGGCGATGCTGATCGCTGCTTTTTAGTTGATGAGAAAGCGAATGCAATAAATCCCTCTGACTTAACTTCCTTGATTGCACAGCGCGAACTTAAGAAAAATCCTGGAGCGACAATTATTTATAACTTAATTTCATCCAGAGCAGTTTTAGAAGTTATTGAAGAAAATGGCGGCGTGGGGCTTCGCTCGCGTGTTGGTCATTCCTATATAAAGAAAATGATGGCCGAGAGCAATGCAATTTTTGGTGGTGAACATTCAGGACATTTTTACTTTGATGATTTCTGGAGAGCAGATTCTGGGGCTCTTGCAGCGTTGCATGCCATTGCGGCTTTAGGTGAAACTGAAAAATCAATGTCAGAGTTGTTAAAACCGTATCAACGGTATTGCCTCAGTGGTGAAATTAATTCAAAAGTTGCCGATACCCAGGCAGCCACTGCTTTAGTTGAAGCCACTTACAGTGCAATGGCGGGGGTAACAACGGATCATCTTGATGGACTCACAGTCAATGGTGATACTTGGTGGTTTAACCTGCGGCCCTCAAATACAGAGCCATTACTGCGACTCAATGTTGAGGCCAAGGAGCCAGAGCGCATGCATGCACTACGTGATGAGGTTCTCGCCCTTATTCGTGGCTAGATGCGAGTCTTCATTACTCGCTTTTGGCGTTGGGGCAGTAACCTAGGCTCCTGACCGCAGTCGATATAAGGAGCTTTTTGTGAACGTACCAGTAACTTCTACTCTTCCAAAGCACGATATTGCAGATGCATCTCTTGCTGCACAAGGACGCATGCGCATTGAATGGGCTGAGCGCAATATGCCTGTTCTTGCACAGATCCGCGAACGCTTTGAAAAGTCACAACCATTTGCTGGTGTTCGCATCTCTGCATGCATGCACGTAACAACTGAGACAGCTAACCTCATGCGCGTTCTAAAAGCTGGCGGCGCTGAAATTGCTTTGTGTGCATCTAATCCACTTTCAACTCAAGATGACACTGCAGCAGCTTTGGTCCACGAGTATGGAATCTCTGTCTTTGCTCGTAATGCTGTTGATCGTGATGGCTACTACAAGCACATCAACGCTTCTCTTGATATCGAACCACACCAAGTTTTTGATGATGGTTGCGACCTTGTCAACACTCTTCACACAACACGTAAAGAGTTAATTCCAAACATCGCTGGTGGTTGTGAAGAAACAACAACAGGTGTTATCCGTCTGAACCAGATGGCAAAAGATGGAGCACTTCAGTTCCCAATGATTGCCGTTAACGACACTGACACAAAGCACATGTTTGATAACCGTTATGGAACCGGTCAATCAACTCTTGATGCAGTCTTTCGTTCAACTAACTTCTTACTAGCTGGACGTATTCTTGTTGTTGCTGGTTTTGGTTACTGCGGTAAGGGTGTTGCAGAGCGCGCTAAGGGCATGGGCGCTGATGTAATCGTTACTGAAATCGATCCAACAAAGGCATTAGATGCAATGATGCAAGGATTCCGCGTAATGCCTATGGCAGATGCTGCAAAGGTTGGCGATGTTTTCATTACCGTCACAGGCAACCGCGATGTTTTGCGCGATGAGCACTTTGCAGTAATGAAGGATGGCGCAATCATGGCTAACTCAGGCCACTTTGATATTGAAATCGACGTTGCTTGGTTGGAACAGCATGCAGTTAAGAAGAATGCAAAGATGCGCCACCAGACAGATGAATATGTAATGGCTGATGGTCGTCGCTTACTTCTCCTTGCTGAAGGACGCCTTGTTAACCTTGGTGCAGCAGAAGGTCACCCAGCATCTGTAATGGATATGTCATTTTCAGATCAAGCGCTAACTGCTGAATATCTCGTTAAGGAAGCTAAGAACTTGAAGCCTGGAGTTCACAACGTTCCTACATATATTGACAAGGAAGTTGCTAGCTTGAAGTTGAAGAGTATGGGCGGTCACATTGACACTCTTACTCCAGCACAAGATATGTACTTGAACTCTTGGGAGCACGGTAGCTAATGACATTGGTTATGGTCGTCGATGACGACCAGGACCTTGCCGAAATGCTCGGCATTGTTTTAACCGGTGCAGGCATTGATGTAGACCTCGTAAGTCGAGGGGATGAAGTTCTTGATGTATTTCGTAACAATCCACCAGATTTAGTTCTGCTGGATGTTATGTTGCCTGGACTTGATGGAATCGAAGTTTGTAAGTTAATTCGCGCGGAATCAATGGTTCCAATCATTATGTTGACCGCAAAGGGTGATTCACACGATGTTGTGCGGGGCCTTGAAGCTGGCGCAGATGACTACATGGTTAAGCCATTTAGGCACCCGTCAGAGTTAATTGCTCGTATACGCACTCGCTTACGCCGTACAAATGTAGATATCTCAGGTCTATTAACTATTGGTGATCTAGCTATTGATGTTCAAGCACATCAAATCTTACGTGCGGGAAAGCAGATATCACTGACTCGCTTAGAGTTTGATCTTTTAGTAGCACTAGCTAAAGAACCTGGCCGAGTGTTTACACGCGATGCACTCTTAAGTGAAGTCTGGGGTTATCGCCATTCCACTGATACTCGTCTAGTCAATGTTCACGTTCAACGACTTCGCTCCAAAATAGAGCACGATCCAGAACGTCCAGAGATCGTAGTCACCGTGCGTGGAGTTGGTTATAAAGCTGGAGTAATGGGCGGTTCCTAAACTATGAACCGCATTTTCTTACGCCTTCGTAATTCGCTGGCAACTAGAGTGATTATCTCTACTGTCTTACTTTCCCTAGGCGTCGTGTATCTAACTGGTTCAGCACTTAATTCACAGTTAGGTACTGGCATTAAGAAGGTGAATTTAGAATCTTCACGTATTGAAGCAAGATCAACAATATTTTCGGCTGAATACCGCTTTTTGTTGGCTGAAGGTGAAAAAGAAGCGGCGGTGCACAAAGTCATCGACGACATCATTAGTTCAGCAACTTCACTTACAACTAATGAAAATGCTCGCGAAGTGATCTTCATTCGAAGCCCTGGTAACACGCGCATTCAAAATTATGAAATTACTTCAAATCAAGTCGATCCGAAATCAATCCCTGAGAATTTGAGTAAGCGTGTTCGTAAAAGTACGGATTTAGTTTCATCTTATGTCACCATTTCATATCAAGGTGGTTTAAAAATACCGGGTCTGGTTTTTGGCCAAAAAGTTCAAATCCCAGGTGCAGGTCAATATGAAATGTACATGCTCTTTTCTCTGACTAACCAAAATGCAACTCTAGATTTAATTCAACGCCTATTGCTTTTAACGGGCTTAGTTTTGATTCTACTTATTGCACTTATTGTTTGGCTTGTGGTCAGACAAGTAGTTCGACCAGTGCGTGAGGCCGCAGCCATTGCTACCCAGTTTACATCTGGAGATTTTCACCAGCGCATGAAAGTGGTTTCCCAAGATGAAATTGCCACATTAGGAACGGCCTTTAATGAAATGGCTGAATCCTTGGAGAAACAAATTGCACGTTTAGAAAACCTGTCTCGAGTTCAGCAACGCTTTGTTTCAGATGTGTCTCATGAACTTCGTACTCCACTTACCACTCTACGAATGGCCTCTGAAGTCATTAACGCATCACGTGATGGTTTTGACCCAGTCGTAGCAAGAAGTACAGAACTTTTAGTGGCCCAATTAGATCGCTTCGAACGATTACTTGAAGATCTGCTTGAAGTAAGTCGATTTGATGCCGAGGTTGCTGTCATTGAGGCCGTTGATTTCGACATAGTTTCGCTAGCTAATCGATGTGCAGAGGACTTGGCTTTAGTTGCCCAAGAGCGTTCTACGGACCTTCGCATTTATTGCATAACTGAGAGAATTGACGTGAAAGCAGATATTCGAAGAGTTGAGCGCATTCTGCGTAATTTATTCTCAAATGCCATCGATCATGCTGAAGAAAAGCCAATTGCAATCACAATCGTTGCAAGTGATCATGACGTTGCAGTTGGTGTGAGAGATTACGGAATTGGATTAGATGAAAACGCCCTTACCCGCGTGTTCGATCGTTTTTGGCGCGCAGATCCTTCGCGAGCAAGAACTCGTGGCGGCACTGGCTTAGGTCTTTCAATCGCTCTAGAGGATGCACGATTACATAACGGGGAGCTTGAAGCTTGGGGCAGACCGGGCAAAGGTGCTCATTTCGTTTTAACCCTCCCACGTCAAACTCGCCAAGGAATTGAATCTCGATTGATTAAATTAGTGCCAGATGATGTTCAAGGATAGTTTCCACAAGTAAATTCCCCTCAGTACCTTTCACGTTAACTTTATGGCATGCATGCTATTTCAGAGCTAAGTCAACTACTTTTTCCAACTCGTTGTTATGGATGCAATGTCATTGGAATATCAATTTGCTCTAACTGTCGAAGAGAATGGCATCCTCATTACTATGTGACACATGTTCAGGGGTTGCGAGTTAACTCAGCTGTTCTCTTTTCTCCAACGGCTAGCAAAATAATCTTGGCTGCTAAAGAACGTGGACTAAAAGGGGCTGATGAATTAATTATTGAAGCCATCGTTCATGTTCTAAATAGGGCGAATTTCGATAAATACAATGTGAGGTTGGTTCCAATTCCCTCATCGGCAATAAATAGGCGAAGAAGAGGTAGGAGTTTTATTCCCGATATTTGCAATGAAATTTCTCTGAGAACTTCCATTCCTGTAATTCCAGCTTTAACGATTCTGCGAAAGGTCAAAGACCAGAGTGGGCTCACTGCAAAGGCGCGGGCTAACAACATGCGTGGGGCTTTTGGAATAGCTGCAAATATTTATCCACGGGGTGACTTAATTCTCATTGATGATGTTGTCACTACAGGTGCCACCGTCTCAGAGGCCACCAGGGCCCTGAATTCACATGGATTTGCGGTCTTGGGCTCGGTTACCGCTTGCGTGGCCCAACCTCTACGATAGGAGCCTGTAAAGAGAGCAGTTGATCGGTTCGTGAGCTTTGAAAGGTTGCATTGATGCCAGCGTTTTTTGACAAGCTTATGCGTGCAGGCGAGGGCCGCGTCCTTCGTGAACTGAGCAAGATTGTTGTTGTCGTTAACGCACATGAATCCCGCATTGTCGCAATGTCTGATTCAGAGCTTCGAGCACAAACCGAACTCTTCAAAGAGCGCTTTGCTAAAGGCGAAACGCTAGATGATTTAATGCCTGAAGCATTCGCAGTGGTTCGAGAGGCTGCAAAGCGAACTCTTGGTCAGCGTCATTACGATGTTCAGATCATGGGTGGAGCCGCACTTCATAAAGGCAATATTGCTGAAATGCGCACCGGTGAAGGTAAGACTCTAGTTGCAACTTTGCCATCATATTTGAATGCACTTGCTGGTCGTGGAGTTCACGTTGTTACAACAAATGATTATTTAGCAGAGCGCGACAGTGAATGGATGGGACGTATTCACCGCTTCTTGGGATTAAAGGTTGGCGTAATTTTGGCCAATATGACTCCAGCAGAGCGTCGCGAGGCATATCTTGCCGACATTACCTATGGAACAAATAATGAATTTGGTTTCGATTATTTACGTGACAACATGGCTTGGTCACTTGAAGAGTGTGTTCAACGTGATCACTTCTTTGCAGTAGTTGACGAAGTTGACTCCATTTTGATTGATGAGGCTCGTACTCCATTGATCATTAGCGGACCAGCTGATAAAGCAACGAAGTGGTATGTGGAGTTTGCAAATCTTGTAGGTAAATTACAGCGCGATGTGCACTATGAAATTGATGAAAAGAAGCGCACTATTGGAATCCTTGAAGATGGCGTAACAAAAGTCGAAGAGCTTCTACAAATTGGAAACCTCTACGAGGCTGCCAATACGCCGATGATCGGTTATCTCAATAACGCAGTCCGTGCAAAAGAGCTCTTCAAGCGCGACAAAGACTATGTAGTCATGAATGGTGAGCTGTTAATCGTTGATGAGCACACCGGCCGTATGCTGGCAGGACGTCGCTATAGCGAAGGATTACACCAAGCACTAGAGGCAAAAGAGCGCATTGAAATTAAGGACGAAAACCAAACTCTTGCAACTATTACATTGCAGAACTATTTCCGCCTATACGACAAGCTCTCAGGTATGACTGGTACGGCAATGACAGAGGCTTCGGAATTTCACCAGATTTATAAGCTAGGTGTTGTTCCTATTCCTACAAATCGCGGAATGGTTCGTATTGATCAGCCAGATCTTGTTTATAAGTCAGAAGCCGGCAAGTTCATCGCAGTTACCGCTGATATTGTTGAAAAGCATCGCAAAGGCCAACCAGTTCTAGTTGGCACAGTCAGTGTTGAAAAATCTGAAGAGCTTTCAGGTTTTCTTCGCAAAGCTGGAGTTCCCCATGAAGTTCTAAACGCTAAGCATCATGAGCGCGAAGCAGCAATCATTGCTCGCGCAGGTGTTAAGGGCGCCGTAACTGTTGCCACAAACATGGCTGGTCGCGGTACGGACATCATGCTCGGCGGAAACCCTGAGTTCATGGCAGATTTTGAATTACAACGTAAAGGTCTTTCACCTGTTGATGATGCAGAGCAATATGAAAAAGCTTGGCCAGAAGAAATCGCTCGTCAAAAAGCGGCCGTTGCACTAGGTCACGAAGAAGTAATTGCTCTCGGTGGTCTTTATGTATTGGGAACCGAGCGACATGAATCTCGACGTATTGATAATCAGTTGCGTGGTCGTTCAGGTCGCCAAGGAGATCCTGGTGAGTCACGTTTCTATCTTTCACTTCAAGATGAACTTATGCGTCGATTTAACTCAGGAATGGTTGAGCGCTTCTTAACAGCCGCAGGCATTCCAGAAGATGCCCCTATTGAATCAAAGATGGTCAGTAATGCAATCCGTTCTGCACAAACTCAAGTTGAGTCCCAGAACTTTGAAATGCGTAAGAATGTTTTGAAGTATGACGATGTAATGAATCGCCAGCGCCAAGTTGTTTATGGTGAGCGCCGCATGGTGCTAGAAGGTGCTGATATCAAGGATCAGGTAGCTACATTTGTTAGCGACACATTAACTGCCTACGTCAGCATGGCCACATCCCAGGGTTATTCAGAGGATTGGGACCTAGACACATTATGGAATGCGCTTAAAACTATCTATCCAATCTCCTTTACTATCGATGAACTTGTAGCACGGGTTGGTTCACGTAATGGACTAGATGCCGAGTACTTAACTGCTGCAGTAATTGAAGATTGCCAAGCTGCTTATGCAAAGCGCGAAGAGTCACTAGGTTCAGAAGTTATGCGCGAGTTAGAGCGCAAGGTTTTGCTCTCTGTCCTAGATCGTAAATGGCGCGAGCACCTCTATGAGATGGATTATTTGCAGGAGGGAATTGGTCTTCGTGCAATGGCCCAGCGCGACCCACTCGTTGAATATCAACGCGAAGGTTTTGATTTGTTCTCAGCGATGATGGATGCAATTAAGGAAGAAATTGCTGGGTTCCTATTTAATATCGAAGTCACCGTTGAAGCATCAAGCAAGCAAGTCAGTGGAGCAGGACTTGAAGCCAAGTCTTTGCCTGCTAGCGGTCTTCAATACACAGCTGCAGATGAATCAGGTGTGAAAACTACTGGAGATGTTTCTCGTAATGCACCATGCCCATGTGGCTCAGGTAAGAAGTACAAGCGTTGTCATGGTGGTGCTTAAAGCAACGTAAGTACAGTGCACAACCAACGTTTATCAATACCTTCAAATCGAACAAGCATGGCACGTAACTTATTCTGATATCTAATAGTTATTGTTGCCTCGCAAATTCCATCTAATGGTTCTTGAATATGGATCTTACGAACGTGCCCAATTTCCTCTTGAGAGCCAGATTGCCGTACTAGTTCAGAATAAATTCTGTGATGACAAAGAGATTCAACTTGTCGAGGGGAGCGTCTACCTGCCCAAATTTCTACGATGGAAAGAACAAATCGTTCTGTCCATATTTTGAGTTCAGGGAGTTCGCTTGCTGACGTAGGTTCGGGAGCAAAATCTGGGTCAAATTCATCATCAAATCGTGATGGCACCAAGTAGAGCTTGCTAGGAGTTATTGAGTCATTAAGTGGTTGAGGTCTGAAGATCTCAAGTAGGGGATGCTTCCAATCAACATTTGTTGCACTTACTAGTTTATCGATGCGAAAACTACTTATTGAAATCTCTTCTACTGCTCGATTAGTGGTCATACCTAAAGAATTCAACTTTTCATAGGCTATGTCCTCAACCATTAGGTTGGTTTTTTCTCATCACAAAGGATGAGTGTGGATAAAGCTAAAGAAGCTGTCCGCCCTTGCTATTAGGTGCATTTATGAGAAAAACACCTTCAAGTAGTCGTTCCAGAATGCCACTAGCCATCTCCCTTATCGTCGCTTCTTTTATATCTGCTTTCTTTTTAGCAACTTTTTCCCAATCAACAAGCAAGTATTGGGTTGCAACTACTGACCTACAGAGTGGGCATCAAATCTCAACCGGGGATCTTTCACTGGTGGATATGGATTTATCAGCAAGTGCCATGATTTATCTGTCAAAAGATTTAGACCCACTAGGACAAGTTGTAATAAAAAATGTCGTTGCTGGAGAAGTTATGTCAGTCAATTCTGTGAGCTCAACAGCCACAACCATGGCCAGTAGTGCCGTGCCACTGAGTATCCGCTCCGTGGATCTAGCTGCTGGAATCTATGTTGGTGCATTAGTAGATATCTATTGGGTGATTGATAGCCTCAATGGAGAAGCACCTCAAGAACCGATTCTTATTTTGGGAAGTGTCCCAATAATTAGTGCTGACGTGAAAAATAAGAACTTTGGTACAGATGCAGCAATCACGGTTTCAGTAGAGCAAACTCAAGTACTTCGTCTCTTAGCAGCCACAACCATGGGCCGTCTGGTGGTGATTAGTTCTAATGTCTAATCAAGAATTACCAGTGGTAATCACTGCGATATCAGATGCACAATTCGAAGGTTTTGTTTCAGGAACACTTTTTGCACAGGGATGGAGTGTGGTTTTCAGAGCTATTGATACTGAGGCACTTGAGAAATTTTGCCTTACTAATCCCGAACAAGCAGCTGATTCACTTCTTATCTATTCATCAGATTTACTAGGAATTTCTGCTGAAGTAGTCAAGAACTTATCTGGAAAAGTTAAACAAGTTGTTGGATTTTCGTCAAAACACAATCCTGACTTTGCAGATTTACATTCCAACCCTGCTACAGCCACAGATCTTGTGAGTATTGTGCGAGGTTTTGTTCGCGCACCTATGCTTCGTCAACCCAGTCAGATAAATCGGGCAAACCGTAAAGCCCATGTCATGGCTATCGGATCGGCTGGCAGTGACACCGGATGCACAACTATTGCCCTAAATCTGGCCATGGAGTTAAGTGTTCTTGGAAAGTCAACGTTGCTCATTGATGCAAATTTTCGTGCACCATCCATAGCTGCCCTCATTGCAATTCGTAATGTTCAATCTGAGTCACGGTGGAGAACAATTGCCCCACAGTTAGCTATTGCAGAAATTACGCAGCAAGAGGCTGGAACTATTGATCAGTTAATGGAAAGTGCAACACAGAATTTTGACAACATAGTTATTGATTTAGGGTCCATATCAGGGCTCTCCAATCGATTAACAGATAGGCGTTGGACATCAACTATGACAACTTGGAGTTGTGACCAGGGCGATGAGTTAATGGTTATAGCTCGTCCAGATTTACTTGGAATCCATCGACTTGAACAGGTCTGCGGTTTGCTAGAGAAAACTTCAATTAGATCCGCGCTTAGCTTCACACTCAACATGCGATCTCAGGGCAAAAAAGGTGATGATGAAGAGGCTCAATTCTTGGCAATCACTACGAGATTAAGACCATTGTGTGTGCGAGTAATTGGCCGTGATCTGCGGGCAGCTTCGAAGGCTTTAGAGGAAAAAGCAACACTCATTGAGGTCAATATGCGCTCTGCGCTGCGTAAATCAATTGCAAAAATGGCCAGTGAGCTCAAGCGCTAACATCTAATACTATTAAGGCATGCGAGCCTATCTTCCTATTTCCCATGATGAACTAGTGGCATTCCTTAATTCTGGAAGTAAAACCCTAGATTCAATATTGGCTCCAACACCTTTTTATGTCGGTGAAAATGAAGATCTAGATGAAGAAGAAATTGAATATCTCTTATCTCTTGAGGCCGCTCAAGCTGCCTTTGAACTGCGTTCAACAGAAAAAGCCCCCGGAATAGTTTTAGCCATTGAGTTAGAAGCCCAGCAGGTCAATACAGTGAATGAAAATTCAGTTACCTTGAACTCAGCAATCACATGGGAACAAGTGCAGTGTGCACTTCTACTCTTTCCTGATGAAGAAGAACTCATTTGGTTTGCTACTCAAGAAATAGAAATAAATCTAGGGGATTGGAAGTAACGTGCCCCAGTTTGAAGATTTAATACATAGCCGCAGTTCTGTAACCATCGATCAGGCCCACAAGTTGCGTGAACTAGTTGCAGACTGGCAACTGCTCTCAGATCTTTCATTTGCTGATCTCATTCTTTGGGTTCCCATTCGTAAAGATATGAAAATGTGGCCAACTGGCCATGTTGCTGTGGCACACATTCGCCCCACAACTGCCGCCACTGTTTTCACTAATGATGTTATTGGCGAGGAAGTGATGTGGGGGAGTCGCCCAAGAATTGATTCTGCATTATCTGGTGGCGAGATTGTTCGAGATTCAGAGGCTGAGCAAGTCGGTGAACTCATGATTAAGGAAGAAGCCGTTCCTGTGCTCTTTGATGGCCAGGTAATTGCTGTAATAACTCGACACCGCAATGCCGATTTAATGCGCTCACCAAGTCGCCTTGAACTAAATTATCGGGAAATAGCACACAGCCTTTATCGAATGGTGGCCCAAGGATCATTTCCTTATTCAGATGCAGGATCACTATTTGAACCAGTTCCACGTGTGGGAGATGGCCTGATTCGCCTGGATGTAAATGGTGTTATTTCATATGCAAGTCCTAACGCCAGATCTGCGTTCAGCCGAATGGGATGGAAAAATGAGATTGAAAATAATAAATTGGGTGAAGTAGCCGAGGCTGTAGCTAAAAATTCTCCAAATCCCCATGAAGAAGGAGTCCGCACGCGTCTTAACGGAAAAACTTTACGGCGCGTTGATATTGATAATCAAGGTGCGACTATTGATCTTTTAGTACTTCCATTGCTTCAAGACGAAGATCGAATTGGTGCAATTGTTCTATTGCAAAATGTAACCGAACTTCGTAGGCGAGACAGAGAACTTGTTACTAAAGATGCCACAATCCGTGAAATTCACCACCGAGTTAAGAATAATCTTCAGACAGTTTCAGCCCTACTTCGCTTACAAGCACGTCGAATTGAAGATCCAAGCGCGGCGTCTGCCCTCAATGAAGCCGTAAGACGCATCGCATCTATCGCTTTGGTTCACGACACACTTTCTACTAGTACTGAAAACGAAGTTGCCTTTGATGAGGTTCTTACTAGTTTGATCACTCACGCACTTGAGTTGAGTCCTCGAATGGGCGAGCTTCGAATCGAGAGAAAAGGCGAACTTGGTTCTCTTGAATCTAGACTTGCCACACCGCTCTCACTAGTTGTTACAGAGTTAATGCACAACGCTCTAGAGCATGGTTTAGCAGAGCAGGGCTCAGTGCTAACTATCGAGCTTTCTCGTTATAGCAATGAATGCGTAATTAATATTACTGACGATGGAGTTGGCTTACCTGAAGGTTTTGATTTAGCAACATCATCAAATCTAGGGCTGCAAATTGTTAGAACGTTGACAGAAAATGAACTCAAAGGTGTTTTGAAGTTAGAATCAACAGATACTGGAACGCAAGCAAACTTACGCTTCCCACTTTAGAATTGGTTTTGCTGCTCCATTAAACGCGCGCGATTACGCGCAGCACGACGCTTAAGTGCACGACGCTCATCTTCTGATAGTCCGCCCCAAACTCCAGCATCTTGTCCGCTCTCTAGCGCCCATGCAAGACATGGTTCTTTTACGATGCAGCGGTTACAAACCTTTTTTGCTTCTTCAATTTGGGTAATCGCTGGTCCAGTATTTCCAACTGGGAAGAAGAGCTCAGGATCTTCATCGCGGCAAGCAGATTGATGTCGCCAATCCATAGGAAGCCCCCTTCATATAAAAGATTTGGGCATACCCAAATCACGTAAATTCTTTCGGTGGATATACGCACATTGATGTTGCGCAAGAACATAATTCTCCCTTGTTAGGCAGTGATTAACAAGGATGAATCGATAAAGATTTGGAAAATTAGGGTGATATGCATCAAGTCAGTGCCCCCGACAGGAATCGAACCTGTGCACCCGCCTCCGGAGGGCGGTGCTCTATCCCCTGAGCTACGGGGGCTCATGAGCATGAGTAGGTTATCAGCGGGTGCAGTTATTGCGCGTTACTGTCAGAATGAGCGCTATGAGTTCAATGGCATATTTTGCTACCGGTTGCTTTTGGGGCGCTGAGCGCCGTTTTTGGCAGATGGATGGCGTTACAGAAACTTCAGTTGGCTACATGGGTGGCACGCGAGCCAACCCTTCTTATGAACAAGTGTGTACGGGAGTTACTGGTCACGCTGAAATGGTTGCAGTCACATTTGATGATTCAAAAGTAAGTTATCAGAGATTGCTGGAAGAGTTTTGGACAATGCATGATCCAACATCTTTAAATCAACAAGGCGGAGATATTGGCACGCAGTACCGAAGCGCTATCTACACAACCACTCCTGAACAGTACGTAACTGCGGTTAATTCGCGAAATGTCTATCAAAATGTTTTAACTTCTGCAGGTTTAGATGAAATTGTGACGGAAATTAAGAGCGCTGATGGAGTTACATATTTTCTTGCCGAGGAATACCACCAAAAGTATTTACAGAAAAACCCCAACGGATACGACTGCCACTCAAGCACAGGAGTCGCCTATCCCAGTGCAGGAATTAATGTATGAGCGAGAAAAATTATCCAGTTTCAATTGATGAAGAAGCTCTCAAGGCAAAGCTAGATCCACTTTCTTATGAGGTATTACGTAATGCTGCAACCGAACGACCATTTACCGGTGAATACACAGACACCGATAAAGTAGGGGTCTATAAGTGCAAAGCGTGTAGCGCGGAACTTTTCCGCAGTGAAACTAAATTTCATTCCGGCTGTGGATGGCCTTCTTTCTATGCTCCAACTGCAGATGATGCCGTTGAACTCATTGAAGATCGCTCATTATTTCCCAGAGTGCGAACTGAAGTGCGATGTGCAGCTTGTGGTTCACACCTAGGCCATATCTTTAAAGGCGAAGGCTATGACGTTCCGACCGATGAGCGCTGGTGCATTAACTCTGTCTCATTAATCCTTGAGGATATTTAGTAGTCCAGCCCGCGGCTTTCATGGACTGCTTGATAGCAATACCAGGCAACAACACTTCGGTATGGATGCAATTTCTCACCTTTTAGATCTAAGGTTTTGGCAGAAGTTTCTACTTTCCTTTTATGGATCATGTCCCAACCCCGTCGCACCGCTAAATCTCCAGTAGGCCAAACATCTAAACGTCCCAATTGAAACATCATGAACATCTCAACAGTCCAACGACCAATTCCCCAAAGTGAAGTTAATTTGTCATAAATTTCTTGGTCATCATGAATGTCATCGATGGTATCTATAGGAATAGTTTTATCCACTACAGCCCCAGCCAAGCCCTTTAATGTGCGGGCTTTCGCACCTGAAACACCTATTTCTCGAAGCGCAATGTCATCAATCTTTATTAGCTTTTTGGCATTGATAGTTCCCTTACAGAGATCAACTAATCGCCCATGAATTGTCTCTGCAGCTTTTACGGCTAGCTGCTGGGAAATAACTGAACTTACTAAGGACTCAAAGTGAGACTCAGTTGGAGCGCTGCGACCTATGGTGCACAACGGACGACGCTCTATGAGCGGTGCAAACTTTCGATCCAACTCTGCAACTTCGGCGACAATACGTCGCATCTTTTGCGCAGAGTGGACAGCCATAAATTAGAGGGAGAAACGTGGATATTCGTCAGTAACCATAAGGAGTGCATAGCCAGCAACACGGTTCCAATAGGCAATAGTTCCAACTACACCTTCTGCACACCACTCAGGATAATTGCCAGTAAGAACAACACTTACCCAAGCAAAGATCGTCAAGAAGAATGAGTAGATGGCATAAACGATTCCAACAATGTAGAGAGGAATTGCTAAGAACCACTTCACGAGAGGCAGGTAACGATTAAGAGCTTTTGGATCTACTTCCGGAAAAGTCACGCTCACGACTTCATTTTCTTCAATCGATGGATATTCATCTGTTAATACGAGTAAGTAGGCATCCACTCGTGTTGAAAGTGAAAGAAATGCTTCATTAAATGCCAATACATAGGACGGATAGGCCTGACGGAAAACAATTGAAAGAGCTACTGGGAGAATAAAAAACCCAGCTACCCAAGCTGTATTGGTTGTGTCTAGTTGTTGCGGTGCAAAGGATGCAACGTAGATCGCCATAGGCACGATAAGAATGATGCGAAAAAGTGCAGTTAATCGATTTCGCTCGGTCAGGGACACATCAATCTGGGTTTCAATTTGATTACTCATAGGCGCCAATTTAGTCCGTATTTGCCTTGGGGTATTGCCAATTGCAGTGATAATGCTCTATTTTGCAGTCTCTTGCGGAATTATTTGCAGGTTTTTACAGTTTATGGAGGCCTAACGTGGCTGGAATCAAGGAAGTTGCTGAAGAAGCTGGGGTCTCCACGGCCACTGTTTCACGCGCTCTTCGCGGTCTTCACCATGTTAATGATTCCACTCGAGCAAAAATTATTGCAGCTGCCGAGAAATTAAGTTATCCACTCACGCCAACTAAGGGCAATACCGCCTCTGGACGAACAAACAGCGTTGGCGTTGTAGCACCATATATTTCACGTTGGTATTTCTCACAAGTAATTAGTGGGGCAGAACAGGCCCTGCGTGAAGCCGGACTTGATCTTCTTCTTTATAACTTCAGCCAGATGAAAGGCCGTGAAAGGTTATTTCAACACCAGTTACTCAAGGGCCGCGTTGATGCACTCATTGTTATTAGCTTGCCGCCAACTGTTGAAGAGTTTGATTCCATGCTCAGCCTTGGAATCCCGATTGCCTTAGTTGGTATGGAGCATGAGAAGTGTGCTTCAGTAAAAATTGATGATATTGCTGGAGCTCGTTCTGCAACTCAACATTTAGTTAATCAAGGTCATAAGAAAATCGGATTGATGTCAGGGCGTCCTGATGATCCATTTAACTTCAGCGTTCCACAAGATCGGCGCAAAGGTTTTATGCAGGTGTTGGCTGAAAATGGCCTGGAGTGGTTACCTCAAAGAGAAGTCCATGGTGATTTCACAATGCACACCGCCGCCCGCGCTATGGATGATTTATTAGCACGTCCCAATCGCCCCACAGCCATTTTTTGTGAATCAGATGAGATGGCTATGGGAGCCATGCAAGCACTTCGCAGACATGGATTAAAAGCACCAGATGATATTTCTATTGTCGGCTTTGATGGTCATGAGATGGCAGAGTTTTCAGAGCTAACAACTATTGAACAGCCCGTGCAACTGATGGGTGAAATGGCAGCATGGTCGATTATGGAGAGGTTGCGCAAACCAAATATTGATCCTCCCTCACTAGTACTTCCAACAACATTGGTTGTAAGAAACTCAACGCGTCGAATTAGCCCAGAAGAGGCTTAGTTTTAGCCTCTTTCACTTAATGAGCGAGGCAGGGTAACCTTGCCGCCATGTCTGATAACAACGTTGTTGCGCCGGCACTGAGCGAGCTTCTTACCCATAGCTCTGAAAAGTGGCGAGGATTTCCAGCAGATGTTTTGCCACTTCCAGTAATGGAGATGGACTTTCCAATAGCCCAGCCAATTCGCGATGTGTTAATTGAGATGGTGAATCACTCAGACCTTGGATATTTAGGCCCAGTTCCTGAGTTAGCTGATGGCTTCGCAGTTTTTTGTGCCCAGCGATGGGGTTGGGAGATAGATAAGTCTCAGGTAAGAATTGCAGCCGATGTTGGAGTTGGCTGCGTTGAAGTTTTGCGCGTCTTTACTAAGCCAGGTGATCGCATACTCATCAACTCGCCTGTCTATCAAAATTTCTACAATTGGCTAAACGAAGTTAAGTTAGAAAAAGTTGATATACCTTTCATAAACTCTGGTTCACAAAGTGATGATGTCAATCCTTGGACTTTAGATTTAGATGAAGTTGAAAAAGCCTATGCATCTGGAATTAGGGTTCACTTATTGTGTTCTCCTCATAATCCACTGGGTCGCATCTATTCACGTGCTGAACTGACACGAATTGCAGATATGGCTAAGAAGTACGGCGTGATTGTTATCAGCGATGAAATTCATTCACCTCTTGTATTCAAAGGACATGAATTTGTTCCATTCTTGGCCATCAGTGAAACGGCACGAGAAGTTGGAATTACAGTTACTTCTGCCTCAAAAGGCTGGAATATTGCAGGTCTTAAATCAGCATTAATCGTTTCCCAAAATGCTGCCATCGATGAAGTCTTGGCCCTGATGCCACCGGCAGTTAAATTTCGATCTTCAATTCTTGGAGCATTTGCATCAGCTGCTGCTTTCAAAGATGGCGGAATGTGGCTAGATTCTGTGTTGGCCACATTGCAAGAAAACTCTGTGATGGTGCGAGATTTACTCAGTGCCAAGTTGCCTTCAGTTAAAACTCATTTACCCCAGTCCAGCTATGTTGCTTGGCTTGATTTAACTTCATTGAATTTGGGGGAAAATCCTGCGCAAACATTGTTAGAGCGCGGCAAGGTGGCCTTTAACGCCGGACATATGTATGGGGCACAAAGTTCACAGTTCGTGCGTTTGAATTATGCAACGAGCCCAACTATTTTAACTGAGGCAATTGATCGAATTGTGAAATCTTTGTAGTGACAGATTATGACGTTGCAATAATTGGTGGTGGCCATAACGGTCTAGTTGCAGCAACATATTTAGCTAAAGCTGGAAAATCAGTAGTAATCCTTGAAGCAAATTCAGAAGTTGGTGGAGCAACAACGAGTGTTAGAGCATTTCCCCAATACGATGCGATGCTCTCTCGTTATTCTTATTTAATCTCCCTTCTGCCTGATCAGATTGTTACTGATCTGGGCTTAGATTTTGAATGCATTTCGCGAAAGGTTTCTAGCTACACCCCTTATTCTCGAAATGGAAAAGATTCAGGGCTATATGTTGCCCGTCAGTGGGATAAACAAACGCACGATTCATTTATGGATTTGGATCCAAGCGGTGCTGAGTGGGCGGCTTGGCAGGATTTCTACAATGAAATTGCAGAATTTGCACTCAAAATCGCACCATCGATGCTGCATCCTCTTAAGTCTCGAAGTGAGTTAAAAGCAGAGATTAATATGCCAAAAGTATGGGATTACTTGATGGAGCGCCCAATTGGTGAAGTGATTGAAGCACGCTTTAAGGATGATTTAGTTCGTGGTGTTATTTTGACCGATGCTCTAATTGGAACGTTTTCTTCAGCTTTTGAAATGCAAGCAAATATATGTTTCTTATATCACTTGATCGGAAATGGCACCGGTGAATGGAAAGTTCCACGCGGTGGAATGGGCGCTCTTGTTAAAGAGTTAGTACGTGTGGCAACTGCAGCTGGAGTAGAAATTAGAGTGAACTCTAGAGTGAGTTCAGTTGAATCAAACACAGAAAGTGCAACTCTCATACTTGCAGATGGATCATCTGTTACCTCTAGTTATGTATTAAGTAATGCTGCTCCACAAGTCTTGGCGCGACTTCGAGGGAAAACGCCACCAGTTAGCCTAGAAGGCTCACAAATGAAAATTAATATCTTGTTGAAGTCATTACCTGAATTAAAATCTGGAATCGATCCACGGTTGGCATTTGCAGGAACATTTCATGCACATGAATCTTTTGCAGAATGTGAATCAACATATCTGCAAGCCAAGGGCGGTAATGTGCCGGAAAAACTCCCGATTGAAATGTACTGCCACACATTAAGTGATCCATCAATTCTGAGTGCTGAACTACAAGATGCTGGTTATCAAACCCTTACACTCTTTGGTTTACACACCCCCGCGGCACTCTTTGATGCTGATAATGAAGCTGCAAAAGCTGCTGCCTTAAAGGCTGCGCTGGCTTCACTGAATCAATACTTAGTTGAACCCATTGAAAATGTAATCGCTGCCATAGAAGTTAAATCACCTTTGGATATTGAGGGCGATGTTGGGCTACCTCGAGGCAATATCTTCCACAAAGACTTGAGTTTTCCTTTCCGTGAAGATAACCAGGTAGTGCGCTGGGGTGTAGAAACAGATGATCCACGTATCTTTATCTGCGGAGCAGGTGCTATTCGCGGGGGTGGAGTGAGCGGTATTCCAGGCCACAACGCTGCGATGGCAGTGCTGGAAGCATCAGCATAGGATTAGCAGATGAGTAAAAAGATTGAAACCAGCGCAATTACTGCAGGACGTCCGGCAGTCACTCCCGATGCGCCGCTGAATCCATCAATTGATTTAACGTCTACTTTTCATTCAGGTGGCCCCATTGGTTATGGCCGTTATGGAAACCAAACTTGGACTGCACTAGAAGAAGCAATTAGTGCGTTAGAGGGTGGACAAACTCTTGCGTTTTCTTCTGGCATGGCAGCGATAAGTGCAGTCTTTTCAATTCTGCCTGTTGGTGCACCAGTTGTTGCTTCTAATCAAGGCTATAGCGGTGTAATGAGCTTGCTTAATTCTTTTCATTCAAGTGGTCGACTAGAAGTTAGATTTGTAGATGTAGTTAATACCAAAGAAGTTATTGATGCCATGAAAGGCGCCGCTCTGGTCTGGCTTGAGTCTCCAACTAATCCATGTCTAGATGTTGCCGATCTTGCTTCGTTAATTGCTGCAGCTAAGAAACAAGGAATTGGTGTTGCAGTAGATAACACATTTGCTACTCCACTTGTGCAAAATCCTTTAGCGATGGGCGCTGACATTGTTATGCACTCTGTTACTAAATTCTTATCTGGCCATAGCGATGTTTTGATGGGCTCACTTTCAACAAATGATCCAGCCCTCTATAAGCGTCTGCATGATTCACGTAGTTTCAATGGCTCTATTCCAGGTCCATTTGAAGCATGGCTAGCCCTGCGCGGGCTGCGCACATTCCCGCTTCGATTTAATAAGTCACAAGAGAGTGCCAAGGAATTAGTCAAGCTCCTTGAAAGCCATCCAAAAATAACTCGAGTTCGCTACCCAGGCTTTGGTGCCATTGTTTCCTTTGAAGTTGATGGCACAGCAGAGCAAACACAAAAAGTGTGTGACTCATCAACAATGATCGCCCATGCCACATCCTTAGGTGGAGTGGAATCCTTATGGGAGCGCAGACGCCGCTGGCCAATAGAGAGTCCATCTGTTCCTGAACAGCTCATTCGCTTATCGGTAGGTTGTGAGCATGTTGATGACATCTGGGACGACATCACCCGCGCCCTCAACGCTATCTAGCGCGGGAAATCTCAATAGCGAGTATTTTTCTCTTATGGTCAAAGCCCTTCGTCGAATCATTGCAGCAGTAACTGTTGCCGTGTTGGCTTTTCGCGCCGTCGGCTCTTTCCTCTCATGGATGGAACATCAAGAGGACTCCACAGCAGAATCCTGGGTCGATGAAGATGAATTTGAAGATGTCTGATTCAACATACGTTGCTGGCACATGCAACATTGGGCAGAAAGAGATTCGTCGTAGGCAGTTCGTTGCACTAGTTGGTTTATTTCTCTCACTTTCATCTTTAATCGCATTGATTTCTGCTAGTGCACCCCATGGTGCACGAGTAGGAATATTTTTGCCACTAATGGTTGCTGCAGTGGGTTATGTTCAATCGCGCAGTAAATTCTGTCTTGCATATGGTTTTGCTGGCACATTTAACTTTGGCAAGCTCGGTGACTTATCACGCGTGAGTGATCCACAAGACAAAGCAGCTGACCGCGCGACAGCATTGAAGATTCTTGGAAAATCATTTCTGCTTGCATCTATAGCGACATTGGTGGTTCTAGTACTACCCTTATAAACATGAAGATACAAATTCATGCACGTAATGCAGAACTTGCAGAAGACTTTAGAGAAATAGCCGAAGAAAAATTAAATTCCATGGAACGCTTTGGCGTGGTAATTGACCGCGTTGAAGTAGAAGTTCTCCATGAAACTAACCCACGTTTAGGTAAGCACTCACACCGAGTTATTCTTACTTCTCATGGTTCAGGCCCATTGCTTCGCTCTGAAGCCAGCGAATTTAATGATCTTGCTGCCTTTGATGCGGCGATGAAAAGCTTTGACATTCAGATTCGCAAGATTCATGAAAAAAGTAAAGATCACAAGCGAGAAACCCTGCGAGATAAAGAGATTATTTAAACGATCTCACTGCCATCTTTTCTAGTGGCGGTGAGGCTGGCTACTGTAGTAATTACTAAGCTAGCAACGATTACACCCAAGCTCACTTCCAGACTCACCTCAGGAATATGTAAACCAGCGATCTCATCAATTCCAATGCCATGGAATGCCTCCATGATCATCTTTATGCCAATGAAACCTAAGATAAAAGAAAGTCCTTTTGAGAGAAATACCAGGCGCGCTAGAAGCCCCTCAAGTAAGAAATAGAGCTGGCGTAAGCCCATAAGAGCAAATACGTTAGCCGTTGTCACAATGTATGGGTCCTTAGTTAAGCCAAAAATTGCAGGTATTGAATCCAGTGAGAAGACTAAGTTAGTCAGACCCAGTGCAACTAAGGCGATTGCAAAGGTACTAAATCCACGCTTTTTAAGAAGCGCAACTACTTTGCCTTCTTTCCACTCTTCATCTTCACTCTCTTTAGCTAACTGCCAAGCGGTATAAATAAGGAAGATTCCAAAGAGGAAGAAAATACTGGCAAAGCGTGAAATTAACGCCGCTCCCAGCGGGATAAGAAGACCACGAATAGCAATGGTAAGCATGATGCCAAGCAGTAGAACTAATTGCTGTGCCTCTTTTTGAACCTTAAGACTTGCCAAAATAATAATGAAAACAAATATGTTATCGACCGACAGTGCATATTCGGTGAGCCAACCTGCAAAGAATTCTTTTTGTCCTTGCTCGCTTGCCCAATGCGGCAGTAGAGCACCGAATATAAGAGCTGTTGCAATATAGAAAACAGTCCAAAAAGATGCTTCGAGCATAGACGTTGCTTTATTACGTCGAATAACTGCAATTCCAAGATCAAAGAGAATTACTGCAGCAAGAACTGCAATTGTGATTATCCAAGTCGAAGTCGATTCCATGGATGTAGTCTGCCAGTTAAGCTAAAAACCAAGCACTCGAACGCGGTGGAATAACCTTTTTTCCTTCTCGAGCTTCGACTGTTCCGCTACTGACCATTACTAATTTGCCGCCAGCTTCACATTCTTGAGGCAAATCTGAAAGATTCATGACCACTGTCACAGTTCCACGAGAATATGAAAGCAATGCATCACTTTTACTTCCATGTTGGGTGGACTCAAGCCAAGTAATACCACCGGCCCCGACCAAGAATTCTTTGCGAAGCTCTAGGGCATTGCGATACATCTGCAGAGAACTCTTAGGATCAATTAACTCATTTTCAACAGTTAGATCTTTCCAGCTTTGTGAAATCGGAAGCCAAGGCTTGCCTGTGCTAAATCCAAAAGGTGTTGTATTGCCGCTCCAAGGAAGAGGGACTCGTGCACCATCTCGGCCCTTGATCGCCCCTTTAGTTCTAAAGAAAGTTGGGTCTTGGCGATCTGAGTCTTCCAATACACCATCAGGAAGTCCTAGTTCTTGACCTGCAAAGACATAGGTAGAACCAGGCAGTCCAAAAACAAATAGTGCAAGTGCTCGTGCTTGTTCTTCACCAATACGGCTAGCAACGCGTGGTGAATCATGATTACTCAGCGCCCACGTTGGAAGAGCGTTAACAGTGGCATTAAGTGAAATTGATCGCTCAATGACCTCAAATAAAACCTTTGAATCAAACTCTGCAGTTAGTAAGTCGAAGTTAAAGACTTGATGGAGCTCATCTGCTCGAACATAACGCGTTGCATTAACTGGGGGATGAACCCAAGCTTCAGCAACAGCCATGATCTCGCGATCACCGTATGAATCAAAGAGCTTTCGCCATTTTCTGTAGATTTCATGCACGCCTTGGCGATCAAAGTAAGGCACAGTGAGCAAAAGTGCGTTGCGCTTCTCAGGATCCATTGCCACATCAAGTCGCAAAGCATTACTTAAGCCCTGTGGATCAGGGTGATTCTTTAATACATTTTCTTTGACCAAACCGTGGGCCACATCAATTCTGAATCCATCTACGCCTAAATCGATCCAAAAGCGCAGAGTCTTTTCAAAGTCAGCATTTACTTCAGGATTCTCCCAGTTCAAATCAGGTTGTGATGAATCAAAGAGATGTAAGTAGAACTGACCATCTTCTACTTGCGTCCACGATGGGCCACCAAAGAGTGAAATCCAATTATTAGGAGGAGTTCCATCAGCATTGGCATCATAGAAATGAAAACGCTCGCGCTCTTTTGAGCCCCGTCCAGCCTTTAGCGCAGCTTGAAACCATTCGTGCTGATCAGAGAAGTGATTGGGAACAATATCTGCAATGACACGCAAAGAACGCTTATGGGCTTGTGCAATTAACTCTTTGGCATCATCAAGATTTCCAAAGCGTGGGTCAACATCGCGCGGGTTAGCTACGTCATACCCGCCATCTTTGTTGGGAGATGTAAAAAAGGGACTTAACCAAATCGCATCCACACCAAGGCTTTTTACATAATCTAGTTGACTAGTGATTCCAGGTAAATCGCCCTCACCATCACCGTTGCTATCAAAGAAAGAACGGGGATAGATCTGATAAATCGTGGCTTCTTTCCACCACGGCGAGGAGTTCATAAGGTGAATTTATGCGAAGCTCATGTTAACGAGCAATGCAAGAAGACTGAAACTAAGGGCAGCAATGTCTCGCTTTTATAACGATTTAACTCTTAAGACGGGTCTCAACTTCACGCATCAATTTATGCATGTCTTTTGAGAGTTGATGAAGTTCAGATATTTCTTTGTGAGCTAACTCTCGTGCCTCTTTTGCTAACTCAAATTCGGCAAGTGAAGCCGTATGAGTCTCATTGATTGTTTCCTCAACGCTCTGCGACTGAACTTTTTGACCCACCATGATTATTGAAAGCAAAACAAGTTGAAGAAAAGTTTGGGCTACCCAAGAAACAATAACTATTGAATCACCAGATTGGATTGCCTTAGGAAGTGAAATAAGTGCAATTGCTGCAAAGAGATAGGCGCACCACATGGTCGCAACGCCAGTAGTAACTTTTTGGGCTAGCCACAAATTAAATTTCTTCATGGTCTAACGATAGTCAATAAATTCTCTATCGGGTTGGAGAAGGAGAAGATTTCTTATTTTTCATCTTGCCCAGTGGTGCCATTTCTACTTGCTTAACTGGCTTCACGGGCGGAGTCGGAAGTGCGCCCAGTGCGGCGATTGCAGCATCACGCGCAACACTTGCTGCAGTCACTGCAATTTTCTGATTAGAAAGAATTTCATTTTTAGCTGCTGCTGTTTTTGCTACCTTCAACGCTGTGCGCGCATCACGGTTTGCTGCTTCAACATTGAGCATAAAGGTGCGATTTATCTGCATGCGAGCTTGTTCACGAACCTGAACTGCAGCGCGGTATTGATCTAAATCTATTTTGTATTGGTTCATCAAGCTTTGGTAATCAGGAGACGGTGAGGGCGTTGCATCGGCATAGGCATTTAGGGAAGTTGAAAAGAGCAGGGTCATAGACATGACCAGCAACGTTACCCCTCGAATTCTCATGCCTAAATGATGCATCTAACTGTTGTGATTTTTCTGTGAAATGGCCTTAGGTAGTGAAAATTTATTGGATTTATAGCCCCATCATGCAAGAGTGGCCCTATGGCCCAGCTGATTATGATCGTTGATGATGAGCCCGGAGTCCGGGCCCTTCTCAATGACACTTTGCGTATTGCTGGCTTTGAGACCGTGGAAGCAACTGATGGAATGTCTGCGCTAACTCTCTTGCGAACCCACAAACCAGATCTCTTGGTCATTGATATCAATATGCCACTCATGGATGGCTTTGAATTAGTAGAACGCCTTAGAAGCACTAATGATTTAACGCCAGTGCTCATGCTCACTGCACGCGAAGATAAAGCCGACATCACGCGTGGCTTAAAGATTGGCGCTGATGATTATGTTGTTAAGCCTTTTGGGATTGAAGAGCTGATCTTGCGAATAAGGGCTATTTTGCGTCGTTCAACAAAAAATATAGATACACCTTCTCTTCTAACGTGTGGACCGATCTCTATCGATGATGATCAACACCTAGTGAGCTTCAACGGGCAAGAAGTGGATCTTTCACCAACGGAGTACCGCTTATTGCAGATTTTAATTGAGAAAAAGGGCAGGGTCCTGAGCAAAAACCTTCTTCTGGATGAAGTCTGGGGGATTACTTTTGAATCTGAGAGCACAGTCGTGGATACATATATTTCTTACCTGCGCAAGAAGCTGCACCGAGATGGATTTGAAGGCATTAAAACAGTTCGAGGCGTGGGATTTCAAATCCAGGAGCCAAAATAGTTTCCATGAGTAATAGAACTCGACAATTAATATCAACTGCTCTCATTACCTCTGTCTTGTCCATCCTAATTGGCGGCTTTGCGGTGGTGAGTACATACCGCAGCGAAATTGCAATTATTGATAAACACCTTAACCAAGTTGAAAGTGATATTCGGGTCAACCCACTGGATGCAGTCAGTATTGCCTTACTTAGTATTGAACAAAACAATTTTGATTTAACCTTAGGGTTTGCAACTCCAACAGGTGAAGTAACAATTCTGCGTGAATCTGTTGGGACACCTCTAGATGGACCAGATTTGCGCATACGCCATGTTCCTATTCCAGAGGGTGATGAATTAATCATTGCCAGCTCGCTTGTAGATATAAATCGCTCACTTGATCTAAATCTCTGGAAACTCTTAATTTTCATTATTCTTGCAAACATCCTTGCTTCAATAGCCACCTCGCTGCTTTCTAGATCAGGGGCACTTGCCCAAGAGCGTGCTCAACGACAAAAGATGCAGGAGTTTTTGGGAGATGCAGCACATGAACTGCGCACACCTATGACTGTTGTTAAAGGTTACGCCGAACTTCTCAAAGGAAAACAGTTAGACCCTGAGAGAGAAAGTGCTGCCTTCGACCGGCTTAATTCTGAGTTAAAGCGAATGGATTTTCTCATTGGCGATTTGTTGATGCTTGCTCAATTGGGCGAAGAAGGCAACATTGATTTTGAAAGTATCGACCTTGCTGAGTTGGTTCGTGAAAACATCTCTGATTTTAAGGAGATAGCTCCAACACATCCGCTCACCACTCAGATTGATGAGAACGTCGTATTGATTGGCTCAGAAAAGTATTTACGGCGCTTTATTCAAAATGCTCTAACTAATATTCGCTTACACACACCTGCAAGTACACCAGTGCGAGTGAGCATCAAAGCTGACAAGCAGATCATCATGATTATTGAAGACGCTGGACCGGGATTACCTGCCGAGTCCTATGGAGAAAAAATTCGAGGGCTCAAGCGCTTTGATAGATCCCGCTCGCGAGATACGGGTGGCACAGGTCTTGGTATGAGCATCATGAATGCGGTAATTGAAAGACATAAGGGAACATTCACTCTTCGCAAGAGCGAACTTGGGGGCTTGGCAATTGAAGTTCACCTGCCCCGCACTTAGACTTAATGGGTGAAACTACTAACTTTAGTGTTCTTGCTTGCCATTGGGCTTGGCCTGGCTTATTGCATTCGCTCATTACGCGCGCTGCATAGAAAAGTAAATACAAGAATTGCCCGTGAAATTTCGGCTTCAACAAAAGAATTAAAGGCAGAAGTTTGGCAATCCTTTCGCCAAAGTGAAGCAATGCAACAGTTGTTATCGCTTTTAAAATTTAGTGCACCAGTTCCACCAACGCGTAGTTGGGCAGCATCCCCAGATCTACTCTTAACTCTGACACAGCTAGTTCGCACCCATAATCCCAAATTAGTTGTCGAACTTGGCTCTGGTGTTTCCACGTTGGTAGTTGCAAAAGCTGGAGCGAAGAAAGTAATTAGTATTGATAACTCTGCTGAGTTTGCAGGCAAAACTCGAGAAGTGTTAAAAGAGCACAAGGTGCGAGGTGTTGATATTCGTGTGGCTGAACTCAAAGCTCATATTTCAGGGGTGGATTGGTATGACACCAACATAATAAAAGATTTAAAGCGCATTGATTTACTCATAGTTGATGGCCCACCAGGATCAAAAAACCCACAGGCACGCATGCCGGCTCGCGCTGAGTTCATTGCCAAACTCTCGCCTAAGGCAATTATTGTTATCGATGATGTTAATCGTGATGGTGAGCGCAAGCTTGCTGAGGCATTTGCTAAAGCTCTTCCAAATCACATTCTTACTATTTACCCACATGAAAAGGGCACAGCGGTAATTTCGCCTAAATAACTCATGCCTCAATCAATAGATGAAGCCTTAGAGCAGGCATGTGCGCTTATTTTGGATACTAGTTCTCTCGTGCGAGTGGTTTTATCAGGCCGCCGGCGCAATATGCAGGTAGAGCACGAGAGAATTGATATTAGGCCAGTTGAAATAAAAGGCACCGTCGTTTTACAACTTACTCACAACGATGGCAAAGCCACAACTACAAAAAATATTGCTCCAAATAAATCAGAAGTCCTGCAACTACTCTCTAGTGGTTATGCAAATATCACGGTGGATAGCGTGGATGGTTCAACCAGTATCCGTGTGACAAAAAGTGGTGAAGCTCAAGTTCACTATGAAAAGAAGGTCCTAGAACAGAACTTGTCCCACGATAAGAAAAAAGAGCGTTTATTAGATCCAGCAGATCCATTTTTACTTGAAGTTGGTATCGCCGATCACAAGGGCCAGATCAAGCCATCAAAGAACGATAAATACAAACAAGTAGAAGAGTTTCTTCGCTTACTGGTTCCAACTCTTAACTCGGCAATTGAAGCTGGCCAGATTGCAAAGCCAAGTAAGGAGAAGCCACTTTCAATCGTTGATCTTGGATGTGGACATGCTTATTTAACTTTTGCAGCCCACCAGTACTTAAGAAGCATTGGAATGCCTGTTCATGTCACAGGAATTGATGTGCGCCCAGCATCGCGTGATCGAAACAATGAGATAGCAACAAAGCTTGGAATCTTAGAAACAATAACTTTTAAGGCAGAAGAAATAGCGACAACTACTACCGATCAGGCAGATGTTGCAATTGCACTACATGCTTGTGACACAGCAACCGATGATGCAATCGCCTGGGCGGTCAACGGTGGTGCAAAGCTTTTGTTAATCGCCCCTTGTTGCCATCACGATATTCAAAAGCAGATGGAGCAAAGCCCAGAGCCATGGGGAGCAATTACTAAGTTTGGTGTGATGAAAGAGCGCATGGGTGACATCCTTACTGATGCACTGCGTGCACAGATCTTGCGCATTGTGGGATACCGTGTGGAAATTATTGAGTTCATCGGGGGAGAACACACACCGCGAAACATCATGATTCGTGCAGTAAAGACTGGAGCGCAACCCGACTCCCTTGATATCGATAGATATCGCGAAATCACCAGTCAATGGGGCGTAGTGCCTGCCCTTTCAAAGAAAATTTCTACCTTCACTATCGGTTAGACTTCACTCATGTCTAAGGTCCTTGCATCTCTTCCAGTAGGAGAAAAAGTCGGTATCGCCTTTTCTGGCGGACTCGATACTTCTGTGGCTGTTGCATGGATGCGCGAAAAAGGTGCAATCCCTTGTACATACACCGCAGATCTAGGCCAATATGACGAGCCAGATATTGATTCAGTTCCAGATCGCGCCAAGGAGTATGGCGCGCAGATTTCACGCCTTGTTGATTGCAAGAGCGCACTTGTTGAAGAAGGCTTAGCTGCAATTGCTTGTGGAGCTTTCCATATTCGCTCAGGCGGAAAACAGTATTTCAACACAACTCCACTGGGCCGCGCGGTAACAGGAACCATGCTGGTTCGTGCCATGCATGCAGATTCAGTAAATATCTGGGGCGATGGTTCGACTTATAAGGGCAATGACATTGAACGTTTCTATCGTTATGGTCTTTTAGCTAATCCAAACTTGAGAATCTATAAGCCAT
>Ga0209298_10000307_pt1 | contig 33027 bp, 47 predicted proteins | sample S_140806_EF_Meta_FD_187325 | JGI IMG/M metagenome (GOLD analysis project Ga0209298, IMG submission 187325) | Freshwater microbial communities from Lake Simoncouche, Canada to study carbon cycling - S_140806_EF_MetaG (SPAdes) (version 2) | ecosystem: Environmental > Aquatic > Freshwater > Lake ... | reverse complement strand
TGCGTCGTTTCAACGCCGTGATCGAGGATAACTGTGTACCCTTTATAATCAAAAATAACTCTTTTCATGATGTGCTTCCCTTCAAAGTGTCGAAAATGCGTCGAACGTCCACGAAGGCGCGGCGTAGTTAGCCAAACCTTCAGGATCACGATAAGGCATGAGTACGCCAAAAAACTTCGTATCGTTGAGCGTGATCGGCGCGGCCGATCCGCCATTGTGCCAAATTTTAAGATTAGCCTTCGATCCCAGACACTTATTCGCGGCGGCAAACTTAGCAATCAGCGCGGGATCGAACTGAGCAACTTCGCCGCTACATTGTTGCGGGATAACACGCGCAATGTCGGGAAACTTCCCGTCGACGGCGGACCATGAAACAGTCGCGCCGCCGATCACGCTGATTGTCCCCGTCGCGCCGTCATTGGTTTCGATCACGGCCGCGTCGAGACGATTTTTTGCTGGCTTGAGCATCTTGATGACGTCGAGCGGCAAAAGAAACGAAACCTTGTCGTCGACCTCGTTTTCGACCTCGACGACGCGGTACATCCCAACGCAAGTTCCGTTCGTCGCGGTCAAGATTGTCTGATCCGCGTTTGCCTCGACGCGGACACTCATCATGTAGTAGCGAATTTCCTTATCGGCGGCGAGTTGCGCGACGGCGTGAAGGGCTGAGAGTTTTACGTTGATTTTCATGTGCTTTCCTTAGTGTAGTGAATCGAAGCCGGACAAAACGTCCGCTCATGCGCGCATGGTGGCGCGCGCATAAGCTGAAATTTTAGAGATAACCCATGAGGATTCCATCCTCGTCGTGCACGGCGATAACGTAGTAATCACCGCGCTGTTCGATTGTGTAGGTCCAATCGTCGCCTTCGTTGTTAAACGCGGCGGTCTCGATGGCGCGCTGTTCGGTCATGTAGGTCATGTGCATTCCTTATTTTGCGTTGATCAGCTCGCGAAGCTCGCGAATCGTTTCGGCGTGCTCTTCCTGAGGTTGCGCGTACCAGTTGCTGTCATAGGATTCCATAACCCACCGATGGCTGAGGATTGACTCGGTGAATTCTGCGTCGCATAGAACCGGGATAACGCCGTCGATATTGCGGTCGACGTCAACAAACACGGTTTGACCGTTAGCCAAAACGCGCGCGGCGATCCGCTGTCCCTTAGGGCCGTATTCGCGCTGTGTGTTGAATCTGATCGTTTTCATGTGTGTGTGTCCTTTAGTGAAGTGAAGTTGCGAGAGCACACACTTTCTCACGTGTACAGCGTCAAAAAACGGCAGTTGCAACCGACGGTTGTAAAAATCGTCAAAACCTAGGGTTTTCCTGATGCGCAGCGTTGCGCAGTGGCAACGCGCGAAATGTGGACACTTTGTTAGCGTTTTGTGAGCCAAAAAACGAGGGTAAGTGTCCACACAAAATGGCTTAACGGCGCGGGTTTGAGGGGTGTACCCGTATGTTAACTAGTCTACTTTTGAAAAAAGTTGAATTTTATATATAGGGGAATTTTGCTGGACGACGGCCGTGGAATCCGCGCGCGTTTTCCCAGCGCGATTTTTTACCCGGTCAAAAACCGCTCACAAGTGGGTACACGCTCACACACTAAAAAATAGTACGGTTTCGTAGCATGGCAAACAGGCGGGTACACGCACACGGCAAACCGATTTTTTAGCATGGCAAACAGGCGGGTACAGTGGGCACACATCGGGGGTGCACATCGGGCACACACCGGAAGGCGCACGGCCGCATCGACCCGTGTGGACATGGCAAACAGGCGGGTACATTTTGGCTTTTGGCCAAGGGGGTCGGGTAGGGCCGGCGGCCGGGCCGGTCACGTAAACGCACCCCCCACAAACATTTTTTAAAATTTTTTTTGTTACACTTCAGCCATGTTCAAATCTTTGCCACTAACTGTCAGAAATGTTCAGGCAACAGAGGCGCGTCTTCAGTCAATCTACGACGCGGCAAAGTTAGGTCTGAAAGGTGACTCGCTGGCGCTGGCGGCTGGTATGTTGCCCGCTGAATATCGGCAACTGTGTCAGCTAGATCCGTTAGCGGAAATGGCTGAACAAAAAGGCCGCGCTGACAATGAAAGAGAGATCTCGCAAGTTCTTAATAGCGCGGCGTTAGGTGGCGACGCTAAAGCCGCGTTAGAGATCCTGCGTCACCGGCACGAGTGGACGGCCAAACAAGAAGTCAGCGTTGATGTGTATCAACGGATCAGCATCACACAGGCGCTAGAAGCCGCGCAAACCAGAGTGCTAGAGAATGCAAAAAACGATCTATACATCAGCCGAAGAGCAGACGTTGATGACGCGGTTGTGGTCACCCGCAATAGCGAACGATCCTGAAGCGTTTGTACTGTTCGCGTTTCCTTGGGGCCAACCCAACACACCGTTAGCTAAATTCAGCGGACCGCGCAAATGGCAGCGCGAAATACTGCGCGACATTAGTAAGCACATCAAAGTTAACGAGGGTAAGGTCAACATGGACACGCTGCGCGAAGCGGTGTCCAGCGGACGGGGTATTGGCAAGTCTGCGCTAGTGAGTTGGCTGATCCTGTGGATGTTGTCCACGCGGATCGGCTCGACGGTTATTGTGAGTGCCAACAGCGAGGCGCAGTTGCGCTCCGTCACTTGGGGCGAACTGACCAAGTGGCAAGCGATGATCATCAACTCCCATTGGTGGGAGATCAGCGCGACTAAGATCGTACCGGCGCAATGGCTGACCGAACTGGTCGAGCGCGACTTAAAGAAAGGGACGCGGTACTGGGCAGCGGAAGGCAAGCTGTGGAGTGAAGAGAACCCCGACGCTTACGCGGGGGTACACAACCACGACGGGATGATGTTGATCTTTGACGAGGCGTCGGGTATCGCCGACGCGATCTGGTCAGTCGGTGCTGGCTTCTTTACAGAAAACATTCTTGACCGCTACTGGTTTGCGTTTAGCAACCCACGGCGCAACAGCGGGTACTTTTTCGAGACGTTTAATAGTAAGCGTGATTTCTGGCAGACGCGCCAGATAGATGCGCGCACGGTCGAGGGGACGGACAAGCAGGTCTACGAGCAGATCATTGCGGAGTACGGCGAGGATTCGATCCAGGCGCGCGTAGAGGTGTACGGTGACTTCCCAAGCGCGGGTGAGGATCAGTTCATATCGCCAATGATTGTCGAGGACGCATTTAAGCGGCCTAAGTACAAAGACGAGACCGCGCCTATAGTAATAGGGGTCGATCCGGCGCGCGGTGGTTTGGACAGTACAGTCATCGTTGTCAGACGTGGCCGAGACATTGTGGCAATCAAGCGGTACAAGGGCGAAGATACGATGTCAATTGTTGGTCGTGTCATTGACGCGATTGATGAGTTTAAACCGACGTTGACTGTAATAGACGAAGGCGGTTTGGGCTACGGTATACTTGACAGGCTAAACGAGCAACGGTATAAGGTGCGAGGGGTCAACTTTGGTTGGAAAGCCAAGAACCCCGTAATGTGGGGTAACAAGCGGGCTGAGATGTGGGGCGCGATGCGCGAGTGGTTAAAGACCGCCAGCATCCCGCAGGACAAGATGCTCAAGGATGATCTGGTTGGGCCGATGAAAAAGCCCAACTCAGCGGGTACGATCTTTCTGGAAGGCAAGAAAGAGATGAAGTCTAGAGGGTTGGCATCGCCTGACGCAGCCGACGCGCTGGCAGTGACCTTTGCTTATCCTGTAGCGCACCGTGAGTACACAGAAAAAGCGCGTACGATTGTTTCCAATAGGGCTACAATGTCTGGATCTTGGATGGGTGCATAAATGCTTAAAAAGTCTGCTTCTCCTAAAGCGTTCAAAGAAAACATCAAGACTGAAGTAAAGGCCGGTAAGCCGGTCAAACAAGCAGTCGCAATTGCATATGCAACCAAACGCGCGGCGGCAAAGAAATGAGCAAACCAGGGCTTTACGCTAATATCCACGCCAAACAGGAACGCATCAAAGCTGGTTCTGGCGAGAAGATGAACAAGGTTGGCAGCAAAAATGCGCCAACCGCTAAAGACTTCAAAGAGTCTGCGAAGACTGCCAAGAAGAAATGAAGAAAGGCGTGTCGCTATCGGTTGGGCGTGGTGAGAAGTTGCCAGTTAAACAGGGTGCTGGACTGACCGCTAAAGGGCGCGAGAAGTACAATCGGGAAACTGGTAGTCACTTGAAAGCACCAGCGCCAAATCCCAAGACGGAAGCGGATAAGGGCCGGAAGTCCAGCTTTTGCGCTAGAATGGAAGGCGTTGTAGCCCATGCTTCTGGCGATGCCGAGCGGGCTAAAGCGTCACTTAAACGCTGGAAGTGTTAATGGCTGATTACACCGGGATTAACGCTGTTGGCAACGTCGCATTGGGTGGCAAACCACTTAAGAGCGACTCGGATGTGCTGTCAACGGCACGAGATCGCCTGTCAATGGCAATCTCGGCGTACTCGGAGAGCAGGGAAGACGAGCTAGACGACCTGCGGTTTTACGCGGGTAGTCCTGATAACCAGTGGCAGTGGCCCGCCGATGTGCTGGCGACCCGTGGTGCGGTGCAGGGTCAGACGATCAATGCGCGGCCATGCTTGACAATTAACAAGCTGCCGCAGCACGTACATCAGATTACCAACGATCAGCGCCAGAACCGGCCTAGCGTCAAGGTCATTCCAGTAGATGACAACGCTGACGTTGAAGTTGCCGAGATTTTCAACGGCATGATTCGGCATATCGAGTACATCTCGGATGCCGATGTGGCCTACGACACGGCTTGCGAGAACCAAGTCGCCTACGGCGAAGGGTACATTCGGATTCTGACCGAGTATTGCGACGACAATACGTTTGATCAAGACATCAAGATTGCCCGCGTCCGCAATAGTTTCAGCGTCTACATGGACCCGCTGATTCAAGACCCGTGCGGCAGCGATGCCGAGTGGTGTTTTATCACCGAGGACTTGTCTAAAGCCGAATACGCACGGCTTTTCCCCAACGCATCGCCCTTGTCTACCCTTGAGACGTTGGGTGTAGGGGATCAGAACCTGAGTCAGTGGTTAAATACGGATACGATCCGTATTGCTGAGTATTTTTACTGCGAATACGACACGCAGACGTTGAATTTGTATCCTGGCAACGTGACTGCGTTCCAAGGAACGCCGGAAGACAAAGAGTTGCGGGCGGTTTACGGCAAGCCTAAGAAGTCACGCCAAGCGGATCGCAAGAAGATTTGTTGGACAAAGATAAACGGCTACGAAATCCTTGAAAAGCAGGAATGGGCCGGTAGTTGCATCCCTGTTGTGCGGGTGATTGGCAACGAATACGAGGTTGAGGGCCGCATTTACATCAGCGGGCTAGTGCGTAACGCCAAAGATGCCCAGCGGATGTACAACTACTGGACTAGCCAAGAGGCAGAGATGCTGGCGCTGGCTCCAAAAGCCCCATTTATTGGTTACGGCGGTCAGTTTGAGGGGTACGAGACCCAGTGGAAGACCGCCAACACGAATAACTGGCCGTATTTGGAGGTCAACCCAGATGTAACGGACGGTCAAGGCGCAATATTGCCGCTGCCCCAACGGGCGCAGCCGCCAATGGCCTCATCTGGCTTGTTGCAAGCCAAAGTTGGTGCTTCCGAGGACATCAAGTCTTCAACTGGGCAGTACAACGCCTCGTTGGGCATGACATCTAACGAGCGTTCTGGCAGGGCTATCTTGGCTCGCCAGCGTGAGGGTGACGTTGGTACTTACCACTACCAAGACAACCTAGCACGAGCTGTACGGTACGTTGGTCGGCAGTTGGTTGACCTAATCCCCAAGATTTACGACACGCAGCGCATCGCCCGCATTATCGGGATTGATGGCGAGACGAAGATGGTCAAGATTGACCCGATGCAAGCCGAGCCGGTGCGTAAGATCCAGAATCAAGATGGGATTGTGATCGACAAGATCTACAACCCGTCTGTTGGCAAGTACGACGTAGTGGTTGCAACGGGTCCGGGCTACGCTACCAAGCGCCAAGAGGCTCTTGAAGCGATGGCGCAACTGTTGCAGGGTAATCCGCAGTTGTGGGCGGTCGCTGGCGACTTGTTCGTCAAAAATATGGACTGGCCTGGGGCGCAGGAAATGGCAAAACGCTTTGCCAAGACGATTGACCCCAAACTCATGGGTGACGCCGAGGACAATCCGGCTCTGCAAGCTGCCAACCAGCAGATGCAAGCAATGGCGGCAGAACTGGATCAGTTGCACCAGATGTTGCAGAATGTCGGCAAGTCGATGGAAGCGCAGGACATGGAGCGCAAGGACTTTGAGGCTAAGATCAAGGCGTACCAAGCTGAGACGCAGCGTATTAGCGCCGTTCAGTCGGGTATGACTGAAGAGCAGATCCAAGATATTGCGATGGGCGTGGTGGCTGCGGCAATGGAATCACAGAGTATGCTGATGCCAGAAATGCGCGAAGAACCTGCACAAATGGAAATGATGCCCGAGCAAATGATGCCTGAGCAAGGGATGATGCAATGAAAGCCGCCGATTTTATGGGGATGTTATTCTTGGGGCGTGATGTAGCCCATAGCGTACATCTGAACACCCGCAGTTACAGCAAGCACAAGGCGTTGCAGAAGTTTTACGAGTTGATCATTGAAGCGGCAGATGATTTTGCCGAAACCTACCAGGGTCGGCACGGTCTGATTGGGCCAATTACGTTGATGACGGCCAAGAAAACGACTAATATCGTGGAATTCTTGGAAGAGCAACTGAAGGAAATTGAGGCTTGTCGGTACGAGGTTGTGGACAAGACAGATATGTCTTTGCAGCAATTGATCGACAACATCATTGAAATTTATCTGAGAACCCTCTACAAACTGCGCTTTTTGGCGTGAGGTAATTATGGCTTCGACTTATAGGTATCTAACCGCAACGGCCAACGTCAAGCCGATGGCCGGTAAGCTCAAGGGCATCTTTGTGTCTGCGGCTAGTTCAACGCCAACGATTACGGTGTACAACAGCGCGGCGGCGACCACAACTGATACGATTGTTGGTGTGTTTACGCCAACGGGTGCGACCAGCTACACGTTTACCGGCGACGAAGGCGGTGTGTACTTCAGTTCTGGTCTGTACATTGTGATCAGCGGAACTGTCGCTGCAACGGTGTTTTTCGAGTAAAGCATGGCAAATACGACGATTACAGGTTTACCGGCGGCGACTACCCCGCTCGCGGGTACTGAAGTCGTTCCTATTGTCCAAAGCGGTGTAACCAAGCAGGTTGCGGTTAGTGCTATTGGTGGCGGCGGGTCTGGTACGGTTACCAGCATCGCTACGGGCGCTGGCCTGTCTGGTGGCCCGATTACCACCAGCGGCACGATTAGCTTGGCGGCAACTACAGTTGCCCCCGGTAGCTACACCAACACCAACCTGACGGTTGACGCATACGGACGCATTACTGCCGCGTCGGCTGGTACGTCTACGGTTACAAGCGTTAGCGGAACTGCTAACGAGATTACGGCTAGCGGATCGTCAACGGTTACGCTGTCGTTGCCCTCTGCGCTGACTTTTACAGGCAAAACAGTTACTGGTGGTGCGTTTACCGGCGGCACGATCAACAATATGTCTGTAGGGGCTACCACGCCGTCTACAGGTGCATTTACGACGTTTACAACGTCAACTGGTCAGATTACTACCGCACCAAGCAGCGCCAACGATCTGGTCAACAAGACCTACGTTGACTCGATTGCCGCTGGTTTGACGTTTCACGCAGCCTGTAACCTAGCAACGACTGCTGCTCTGCCAACGGTAACGTATAGCAACGGCTCTTCTGGTGTTGGCGCTACGTTGACCGCAACGGCTAACGGTGCGCTGACGGTTGACTCTGTTACGCCTAGCGTTGGCAACCGAATTCTCGTTAAAGATCAAGCATCTGCGCTACAGAACGGAGTTTATACTGTAACTACGGTTGGTGATGGGTCTACCCCATTTTTGCTGACTCGTGCTACCGACATGAATACGTCGGGTAGCGGTTACAACCAGATCAATGCTGGTAACTACTTCCTGATTACTGCCGGGACGGTTAACACCAACACCTCATGGGTGCAGACAACTGCGTTGCCAATTACGGTTGGCACGACGAGCTTGGTGTTCTCGCAGTTTGCGTCTGGCGCTACTGCGTACACGGCTGGTGCGGGGCTGTCGTTAGCTGGCAATCAATTCCTTGTTTCTAACACCGCTGTTGCGGCTGGTAGTTACGGTAGCGGCTCGCAAGTCCCCACATATTCGGTCAACTCTCGCGGCCAGCTAACGGCAGCGGCAAACACCAACATTGCAATCTCCGGTTCGCAGATTACGTCTGGCACGGTCGCAATTGTTAACGGCGGTACGGGAGCAAGCTCGCAACAGGCTGCAATTAACGCGCTGGCTGGTGCTACAACGTCTGGATCGTTTCTGCGTGGCAACGGCACAAACGTGTCGATGTCTACGATTCAAGCGGCAGATGTACCAACGCTGAACCAGAACACAACGGGTAACGCGGCTAACGTGACCGGAACGGTTGCGATTGCCAACGGCGGTACGGGTCAGAACACCAAAGCCAACGCTTTCAATGCGCTGTCGCCAATTACAACGACTGGCGACATTATTATTGGAACCGGGACCAATGCGTCCAGTCGGTTGGGGATTGGTACGGTTGGTTATGTTTTAACGTCTACCGGCACAACCGCAACGTGGCAAGCGGCAACGGGTGGTGTAACGTCATTCCAAACTAGTCTATCTGGTCTAACGCCTAGCTCATCTACGGGCGGTGCAATTACGCTTGCGGGCACGTTAGGGGTCGGAAGTGGAGGCACGGGCGCAACGACGCTTACCGGAATTGTAAAAGGCAGCGGCACAAGCGCGTTTAGCGCGGCTGTTGCCGGTACAGATTACCAAGCACCGATTACGCTGACTACAACTGGAACTAGCGGCGCGGCTACGTTTGTTGGTAACACGCTTAACATTCCACAATATTCTGGCGGCGGTGGAAGTCCAAATCTTGATGGCGGCACACCATCTTCCAGTTATGCTGCCATATCGCCAATTGACGGGGGAACACCATAATGCCGGTGCAAATTCAGATCAGAAACGGTACTGCCGCACAATGGACTAGTGCCAACCCAGTTCTCGCCGCTGGCGAGGTTGGCATTGAAAACGACACCAGAAAACAAAAGTTTGGTGACGGTACGACCGCTTGGAACTCGCTTGCTTACGCTAGCGGGGGTACGGTTACTAGTGTTACCGGAACTTCTCCAGTTGCATCTAGTGGAGGCGCAACTCCAGCAATTAGTTTGGCATCTGGATATGGCGATACCCAAAACCCATATGCAAGCAAAACGGCCAACCAAGTTTTAGCTGCGCCTAACGGTACTGCTGGAGTCCCAAGTTTTCGCGCACTTGTTTCCGCTGACATTCCAACATTAAACCAGAACACAACCGGGACTGCCGCTGGCTTGTCTTCAACGCTTGCAGTATCAAGTGGTGGAACTGGTCAGACTACTTATACAGACGGTCAGTTGTTGATTGGAAATAGCACGGGCAATACGCTAACCAAGGCAACATTGACCGCTGGTACGAACGTCACCATTACAAATAGCGCTGGTTCAATTACTATTGCGTCAACGGGCGGCGGTGGCGGTGGCCCATTGCTTGAGTCTTATCAGACAATTAGTCAGAATTACACGATCACTACTGGCTCAAATGGTTTGAGCGCCGGTCCGGTGGCAGTTGCAACCGGCTTCGCTGTCACTATCCCTTCTGGTCAGACTTGGACCGTTTTAGCTTAAGGATTAGAAATGTCTAACATCAAACTTCAAGGCAATGCTAGTGGGGCTGGAACGGTCACGCTGCAATCGGCCAATACCGCAAGCACACTTACCCAGACGCTGCCATCTACGGATGCGGTGACGCTTGGCTACCTCAACGCTCCCCCGGTTGGGACCAAGACGGCCAGCTACACGTTGGCGGTCGGAGACGTTGGCAAGTACGTTCAGTTGGGAACGTCCGGCGCAATCGTTATCCCAACGTCGGTGTTTAGCGATGGTGATCTGGTAACGATCTACAACAACACGTCGTCGACCGCGACGATTACCTGTTCTGCACCAACGGCTTACATTGCCGGTTCAAACACGGTTGTAACGTCAGCCACACTTGCGATTCGCGGTGTTTGCACCGTCCTGTTTAGTTCTGCCACCACTTGCGTTCTGACGGGCAACGTGTCATGAGTGGGATTATGCTTGCTGTGTTGGGTGGGAAACCTCCTGCTGCTGCCGCAACTCCATCTGTTGAATATCTTGTTGTTGCTGGCGGCGGTGGAGGCGGTGGCAATACGTCTGGCGGAGGTGGAGGCGCAGGCGGGTATTTAACAGGAACAGTAAGTGTTGCTGCTAGCACTCCGTATTCAATCACAATTGGTGGTAGTGGTTCTGGCAGCAGCAGCGCCGTCCGAGGTGGTAGTGGTACTAATTCAAAGTTTGGTACTTTAGTTAATGGTTCAACTGGTGCAGTTGGCGGTGGTGGCGGTGGTACGCAACCCGGAGGCACGCTTATAACTGGTCTGTCCGGAGGTTCTGGCGGTGGTGGTTGTTTGACATCTGGTGCAGGAGGATCTGCAACTAGTGGTCAAGGAAATGCTGGTGGAACCGGAGACTCTACATTCGGCGCAGCGGGTGGCGGGGGCGGCGCTGGTGCTGCTGGATCTGCTGCAAGTGGTGGTGTAGGAGGAAATGGCGGTATAGGACTTAATTGGAATAGTTTAGGAACATTCTATGCCGGTGGCGGTGGCGGTGGAGCAAACGGTAATGCAGGAGGTTCTGGAGGTTCAGGAGTTGGCGGAGCAGGAGGAAGTGTCTCATCAAACGGTTCAAATGCTCCAAATGCAAATACTGGCGGCGGCGGCGGCGGGGCCGGTTCTTCCGGAGCAGGACCTACATCTGGAAACGGTAGCTCTGGCGTTGTAATTATCCGTTATGCAAATACTTATCCAGTTGCGGCATCAACAACTGGATCTCCAACCATTACCAATACCGGCGGATATCGTTATTACACGTTTACCGCTGACGGTTCAATCACGTTCTGAGGCATAACATGGCACATTTTGCAAAACTTGATGAAAACAATGTTGTGCTTGAAGTTCACGTTGTTCACAACAATGAATTGTTTCAAGACGGTGTTGAATCTGAAGCTAAGGGTATTAAGTTTCTTGTAGATTTGTTTGGTGAAAATGCCAACTGGAAACAGACCAGTTACAACGGCAGCATCCGCAAAAACTACGCTGGCATCGGATACACCTATGATGCAACCCGCGATGCCTTCATCCCGCCACAACCGTTTCCGTCTTGGACTTTGAACGAGTCTACTTGCCTGTGGGATGCTCCAACGCCAATGCCTACTGATGACCAGCGTTATTACTGGGACGAACCAACAACCTCTTGGGTGGTGCAACAATGAGTACGATTTCCGCTGGCACGACCAGTAATACCGCGCTGAAGCAGACTGGTGATACGACTGGCAACTTGGTGTTGCAGACCAACGGCACGACAACTGCGATGACAATCAGCAGCGCGCAGATTGTTAGTTTGACTAGCAGTTTGGCTTTGCTTGGTTCGACTTCTGGATCGGTTTCTTTGACTGCCCCCGCTGTTGCTGGCACTCAGTCTTATACGCTGCCTACGGCTCAGCCAACGGCTAACGGTCAGGCTCTTACAGCTACGACTGCTGGTGTGATGAGTTGGGCGACGGCTGGTGGTGGGTCTCCGGGGGGATCAAACACTCAAGTTCAATACAACAACTCCAGCGCGTTTGGTGGCATTTCAGGGTTTACGACTGACGGGACGCGGGTCACAGCGTCAACGACTATCGGCGTGGGCGGGGCAACACCAAGCACAAGCGGGTCGGGGGTTACTTTCCCAGCTACACAATCGGCATCCTCTGACGTTAATACGCTAGACGATTACGAAGAAGGAACTTGGACTCCAGTACTTAGTGACGGAACTAACAACGCAACAATGACAGGCACTGTTGGGAGGTATGTAAAAATAGGATCTCAAGTAAGCCTTTTTGCGTTTGTAACAACGACATCCCTTGGGTCTGTGTCAGGTAATTTAAGAATTACTGGGCTTCCATTTAACATTGGCTCTAATATGTATGGCGCGGTAGCTGTTGGATATGGCCAAAATCTTATAATTACAGCTGGTCAATCTGTTGGGGTTTACGCTGGACCGGGAAATGCGTATCTTGATTTGCGTGTTTGGAATGCAACAACTGGTACAAGTCAGTTGCAGGGTACTAATTGGAATGGATCAAACGGCGGTATTATTTTTTCGTTTACCTACAACACTTAACTACACCGGATTAGTGTAGTCAGACACAAGGAAATCTTATGCTTACGAAAGAAGTCAAGATCGACCAGATCACAGTCACCGAGAACGGCATCGTCCTATTCCGTGAAGCTACGCGCATCCTTGAAGATGGCGTGGAATTGTCCAAGACCTACCACCGTTCAAGCCTGACTCCCGGACAGGATTTGACCGGCATTCCTGACAATGTAGTGGCGATCTGTAACGCAGCGTGGACCCCAGAGGTTGTGGCAGCGTATCAAGCGCAGGTAAAATAAATGCCAGTTAACTTATCGCCCGTAGCGGGGGCTGCACAGCAGTTCTTTAGTAATAGCGGCGTTCCGCTCGCGGGCGGTTTGTTGTACACCTATTCGGCTGGTACAACTACACCGCTGGCTACCTACACGACTGCTGCTGGCACAACAGCTAACAGCAATCCAATCGTGCTGAACTCAGCAGGGCGACTGGATAACGAGGTGTGGCTAACGTCCACGCTGACGTACAAGTTTGTCTTGAAAGACTCTGGCGGCGTCACAATTGCCACCTACGATGACATCCCAGGCATCGGCAGCGTTAGCGGCCTGACCACCGGCACATCGCTTTTGTCCGGTAACGGCAGCGGTGGGTTTAGTAACGTAGTGGTTGGGTCTAACCTCAGTTTTGTTGGCGGCACATTGTCTGCTACGGCTAGCGGCGGCAGCGGTGTTACATCGGTTGCGCTAACTGCTCCGGCAGCATTTACCGTTACCGGCAGTCCAGTCACTTCAACCGGAACCTTGGCGCTTACTTACTCTGGTACGCCTGTCCCGGTATCTAGCGGCGGTACTGGTACAAGTACGCTAACCGCCAACTCTGTTGTTCTTGGCAACGGCACAAGTGCGGTGCAACTTGTTGCGCCCGGAACGGCTGGAAACGTATTGGTGAGCGACGGCACAACTTGGACAAGCGCACCAAGCGCGGGGCCAACAACGGCATTTGTTGTTGGGACGTATTGTTTTGCTCGCGCAACGTCTTTCCCCTTTGGGACCATTTTCCCCGGCAACGACATTTCAGGTTCGTATTTAATTCCATCTGGAACCTACAACCTCGTTACTTACTCAACAACATTGCCCGGAACATGGCGTTGCATGGGCTTTACCGACAACGGTTCAAGTCCTACCTTGTTCCTCAGAATTTCTTAATGTAAGATACCCGTACTGGCGCGGTTCACCAGGGAATCTCAGGATTCAAAATGACCGAAGAAGTAGTAGCGACTGAAGCGGAAGTAGCGCCCGCGCCGGAACTGGAAGCCACGGCGGCCCCAGAACCTGTAGATACGCCGGAAGTTGCGCCCAAGACATTCTCGCAAGAGGAACTTGATGCAGCAATCCAGAAACGTCTCGCAAGAGAACAGCGAAAGTGGGAGCGTGAGCGTCAAGCACCGCCGCCCGTTGCCGTTGATGTCCCGCCTGTAGATCAATTTGATTCGGTTGATGCGTATGCAGAAGCCAAGGCAATCAAGCTAATTGAGCAGCGCGAACAGCATCGCCAACAGACGGAGATTCTTGAGGCATATCACGAGCGTGAAGAAGAGGCTCGGACCAAGTACGATGACTTTGAACAAGTCGCGTATAACCCGACTCTTAAGATCACAACCGTGATGGCGCAAGCGATTCAAGCCTCTGATGCTGGCCCTGATGTAGCTTACTACCTCGGGTCCAATCCAAAAGAGACAGATCGCATTTCCCGTCTTAGCCCGATTTTGCAAGCAAAGGAGATTGGACGCATTGAGGCTAAAATAGCCAACGATGTCCCGGTCAAACGTACTACGTCCGCGCCCGCACCGATTAGTCCAGTAAACGCCAGAACTTCAGGCAATCCGAGTTATGACACGACCGATCCTCGGTCAACCAAGACCATGACTGCATCGGAATGGATTGAAGCAGAAAGGCTGCGCCAGACTAAGAAGTGGCAAGCTCAGAATCGCTAACTTCTTTTAGGAATTACCATGTCAAATAGCATTTTAACGATTGACATGATCACCAGGAAGGCCCTGGAGATCTTGGAAAACAATCTGGTTCTTACCCGTAACGTCAACCGCCAGTACGACGATTCTTTCGCTGTTGAAGGCGCTAAGATCGGTTCGACCCTGCGTATTCGTCTGCCCGACCGTGCGCTTGTGACTGACGGTGCTGCCCTGCAAGTTCAGGACGACAACGAGCAGTTCACCACTCTGACCGTTTCGACCCAGAAGCACATCGGCGTGAACTTTACTTCTGCCGAACTGACCATGCAGTTGGATGACTTCGCAGAGCGCGTTCTCAAGCCGCGTATCTCGCAGTTGGCCTCCAGCATTGACGCTGACGTTGCTAATGCGTACAAAGCAATCGGTAACACCGTTGGTACACCCGGAACGACTCCAGCTTCTTCGCTGGTTCTGTTGCAAGCTCAACAGAAACTGAACGAAAACGCTGCTGTTATGAACCCACGTTATGCAACGGTTAACCCCGCTGCCAACGCTGGTCTGGTCGAAGGCTTGAAAGGTCTGTTCAACCCAACCGAAACCATCAGCAAACAGTTCAAGAACGGCATGATGGGCACGGGCGTGTTGGGCTACGACGAGATCAATATGTCTCAGTCGATCAAGCAGCACACCACGGGTAACTTCCCTGTTTCGCCAATTGTTTCCGCAAGCGCCACGTTTGCCGAAGGTCAATCGACCCTCGCCATCACGTTTACTAGCGGAACCAAAACGGTTAACCAAGGCGACGTTTTTACCATTGCTGGCGTGTACGCAGTCAACCCACAGACCCGTGAGTCCACTGGTTCGCTTCAACAGTTCGTTGTGACCGCTGACAACAGCGTGACCTCCGGTACTTCAATGACCTTGGCAATTTCTCCGGCGCTTTATACGTCGGCAAATGCTTTGGCTACCATTGATGCGTTCCCAGCTACCAGCGCGGTTATCACGTTTGTTGGAACTGCTTCAACCCAGTATCCACAGAACTTGGTCTACCACAAGGACGCAATCACGTTCGCTACGGCTGACTTGTTGCTGCCGCAGGGTGTTGATATGGCTGCTCGCGCAGTACATAACGGCATTTCGTTGCGTGTCGTGCGCCAGTACGATATTAACAACGACCGTTTGCCATGTCGTATTGACGTTCTGTATGGCTTCTCAACGATCCGTCCACAGATGGCTTGCCGCCTCTGGGGTTGAACCTCTTAATTTAAGGAAATATCATGGCTCTTCCCAATGGCGCAGGTGGGTATCAAATCGGTGATGGCAACATCAACGAAGCCCAACTCATCGTTCAAGGCGCACCAACTGCAATTACCGCAACCACCGCAACCCTAACGGGTGCTCAACTGGCTAACGGTCTGATCACCAGCAACACCTCGGCTGACACCGTGGTTACGCTGCCAACCGTTGCTGATCTGGAAGCTGCAATTAGCAGCGCCGCCAAAGTCAATGCTGCATTTGACTTTGCAGTAGCAGTTGATGACACCGCGTATCAGCTTACGTTGTCTACCGCTACCGGCTGGACATTGCTTGGCAACATGGTGGTTTTGGAAAACACCGGGGCTTTGTTCCGTGCTCGCAAAACGGGTGACGGTTCTTGGACTTTGTACCGCATCGCGGGCTAAACCAAGGGGGAGGGCCACAAGCTCTCCCCTTTTTTAAGGAATCATCATGCCTAATACGCAAGCAGTTGGGGTCGCATATTCCGACCCAGAATTTACGACTTGTTACGCAAGTCAGGAACTTGGGTACAGCGCGGCGGCTCAAGGTACGGTCACTCAGCTAACCAGCAAATCAACGGCTGTTACACTAAACAAAAGCGCCGGTCAAATTACGATGAATAACGCATCGTTGGCGACTTCCACGAATGCTACGTTTACACTAAACAATTCTTTGATTAGCGCAAACGATGCAGTAATTTTGACTATTGCTGGTGGTCAAGCAACCCCTGGTTCGTACAACGTTTTTGCTAACTCTCTAGCTTCTGGATCGGTTAGTATTACGTTGCGAAACATCTCGGGCGGCACTTTGTCTGAGGCAATTGTCATCAACTTTGCTATCATTCATTGCACTGTCTAAACGGCGGGGCTTCGGCCCCACCTTCTGAGGTTTACGATGGCAACATATTCGGCTGGTGAGCAGATCAACCGCGCCCTGCGACTGTTGGGTGTCCTAGCAGAAGGTGAGACCACTTCGGCAGCAGTAATGCAAGATTCATTGATGGCAATGAATCAGATGATTGATTCGTGGAACACTGAGCGGTTGTCGGTGTTCAGCACACAAGATCAAGTCTTTAATTGGCCTCCAGATTTAATTACTCGGACGCTTGGCCCTACGGGTGATTTTGTAGGCGAACGTCCGATCTTGGTAGATGACGCGACGTATTTCCGCGATGCAACTACTAACGTCAGTTACGGCATCAAGCTAATCAATCAGCAGCAGTACGACGGAATTGCGGTCAAGACCGTAACGTCTACCTACCCGCAGGTCATGTTTGTGAACATGACTTACCCCAACATTACAATGACGATCTATCCCAAACCCACAAGAGTTTTGGAATGGCATATTGTCAGCGTTGAGAAGTTGTCCGAACCCGCAACGCTGGCAACTATCCTAGCGTTCCCACCAGGATACTTGCGGGCGTTCACCTACAACTTGGCAATGGAAATCGCGCCTGAGTTTGGTGTTGAGCCATCAGAGCAGGTCAAGCGGATTGCTATGACCAGCAAACGTAATCTGAAGCGCATCAACAATCCTGACGATGTGATGTCGATGCCATATGCAATCGTTGCAACGCGCCAGCGGTTCAACATCTACGCCGGTAACTATTGATGAAAACGCCGATTCTGGGATCGGCGTATGTTGCTCGGAGCATCAACGCTGCCGACAACAGAATGGTCAATCTCTTCCCTGAGATTGTGCCCGAAGGCGGCAAAGAACCCGCGTTCTTAAACCGCGCTCCCGGCCTGACGCTGCTCGCCACGGTTGGCACTGGTCCCATTCGGGGACTGTGGACGTTCAACGGTGTTGGCTACGTTGTCAGCGGGTTGCAACTTTACAAGATCACTAACAACTACGTTGCTACGTTGTTGGGTACGGTATCCGGCACAGGGCCGGTTAGCATGGCCGACAACGGTACGCAATTATTTGTTGCTTGTAACGGCCCAAGCTACATCTATAACTCATCAACCAACGTCTTTGTACAGATCACCGACGTAAACTTTCCCGGCGCGGTGGTTGTTGGCTATCTAGACGGGTACTTTGTATTTATTGAACCCAACAGCCAAAAAGTCTGGGTGACTGCGCTGTTAGAAGGTACGTCGGTTGACCCGCTGGATTTTGCTAGCGCAGAAGGATCGCCAGACGGTCTGGTTAGCATGATCGTTGATCACCGCGAAGTGTGGTTGTTCGGAACTAACTCGGTTGAAGTTTGGTACGACGCGGGTGCTCTTGACTTTCCGCTACAACGCATCCAAGGCGCGTATAACGAAATTGGTTGCGCGGCGACGTATTCGGTCGCCAAACTGGACAACGGTTTGTTCTGGTTGGGCGCTGACGCTCGCGGGCAAGGCATCGTCTACCGCGCCAACGGCTACACCGGCCAGCGGATCAGCACCCACGCAATTGAATACGCGATTGCTCAGTACGGCAATATCAGCGACGCGATTGGCTACACATACCAGCAGGAAGGTCACGCCTTCTACGTTTTGACGTTTCCATCGGCCAACGCTACTTGGGTGTACGACGTATCTACACAAGCGTGGCATGAGCGGGCAGCGTTTTCCAACGGCCTGTTCTTGCGGCATCGCAGCAACTGCCAGATGGCGTTTAACAGCGAAATCATTGTTGGCGACTTTGAAAACGGCAATTTGTATGCGTTTGACCTAGACGTTTACGCTGACAACGGTGGCCCTCAAAAGTGGCTGCGCTCTTGGCGGGCGTTGCCTACGGGGCAGAATAACCTAAACCGTACAGCACACCATAGCCTACAGTTAGACTGCGAGTCGGGCGTAGGTATCAACAACAGCGGCGGTACAGATCCAACGTATCTGCTTACCGAATCCGGTTTGTTCATCACAACCGAAAGCGGCGATTTCTTGCTGGCCGTAGCTGAAGGCGAACCTACCATCGGATCTGACCCGCAAGTCATGCTGCGTTGGTCTGACAATGGTGGGCATACTTGGTCAAACGAGCATTGGTCGCCGTTGGGCAAGATCGGCGTTTACCAGCATCGCGTGTTCTGGCGGCGCTTGGGTATGACGCTCAAACTGCGCGACCGCGTGTACGAGTTGTCCGGTACAGATCCGGTCAAGATCGCCATTATGGGGGCTGAACTGCACTTGAGCGGGACAAACGCCTAATGCCCGTCATCAATAACATCACGCAGATCCCCGCGCCTCGGGTTGATTTTATTGACCAGCGCACGGGGTTAATGTCGCGTGAGTGGTATCGGTTCTTTCTGAACTTGTTTACGCTGACCGGATCTGGCGCAAACGCAACCGCGATTGAAGACTTTAACTATGACCCGATTGGGTCGCAGGTAAGCGAACTCTATAGCATGGTCAACACGCTGGAACTTGGCCCCGTAGGTCAGCCAGCGTTTGATAGCGGCGTCACCCAAGTCAACACCGGCACGGGCTTGACCGGCGGTCCAATCGTTACGACTGGCACGATCAGCATTGACAACACCGTTGTCACGCTTACGGGTACACAAACGCTAACCAACAAGACCATTACAGGTCTTGCTAGTGGGTCAACGGTCAAAGACAGCGCCGGTAACTTGTACGGGTTTGGCTTTCGGACCATGCCGCAATCGGACAACACTAGCGGCACGCTGGTTTTGTCAGATTCAGCCAAGCACCTCTACATAACTAGCAACGTCACCGTACCGCCTAACAGCAGCGTAGCGTTTGAGATTGGTACGGTTATTAGTGTGGTGAGCAACGCCACAGCAATAGTCATCCAAGCCGGATCTGGCGTCACGCTCAAGCTTGCCAACTCCACATCTACCGGCAACCGATCTGTCGCGTCTAACGGCGTTGCTACCATGATCAAGGTCGCAACCGACACTTGGTACGTCTTTGGTCTGGGTGTGACATGAGCGGCTTTCTGGGGATGTTTACCTACGGCGGTGCTAATACGCCTTCGGAGTACATTGCCTATTCCACAGCAATTCTTGGGCGTAGGGTGTCTGCGTACCCGTGGTCTGATGCGTCTGGTTTTGGGACGATCTTCAGCACCACTATCTCTATCAATCTTTTAACTAACGAAGCGTCGCGGCTTTCGTTTACTAAAGACAACTCCCTGTTTAGTTTTAGCAATACAATTACTCCGTTTGTCCATGTCTGGCCTTGGTCTGTTTCTGGGTTTGGGACTAAGTACGCCAGCCCAACTAGCGCGCTGTCACCAACCGGCGCGGGTACATCGGGCCACACTTGGACGCCAGCCACCGACGCATTTCTAACAATTAACATTGCGTCGCCCAACAGCGCACCGCAAGCGTGGGCGTGGTCGGGTGGTTTTGGCAGCAAGTATTCCAACGGCGCAAACGTCGCCGGATTAGGTGCTGGCATCAGCATGAACGCTGCGGGAACCCAAGTTGTTGTATCTCACGCCGGTAGTCCGTACATTTCCATGTATCCGTGGTCCGGTGGGTTTGGAACCAAATACAGCAATCCAGCTACGCTACCAACGGGAGCGCCCACTTCTGGAACTGGGCCACCAAACGGCGTAGACGTGGGATTTAACCCCGTCACTAACGATGTGGCGATTGGGCATACAGTATCGCCATACATCACAACGTACCCCGTAACCAGCGGCGGTTTTGGAACTAAGTACGCCGACCCGTCATCATTGCCGGTGGGGACAACTGACTCTCTAAAATTTGCCTCCACAGGCACGTTGTTAGGCGCGGGGTCTGCGGCGTCGCCTTACATCACGGTTTGGGATTGGTCTTCTGGTTTTGGCTCTAAGTATTCCAATCCATCTACGCTGCCAACGACGGCGACAACATCAATGGATTGGTCAAGCACTGCTGATAGTATTGTGACGGCTGGCAATACAACGACCCCATATACTTCCGCGTATCCTTGGTCCGGTGGATTTGGAACCAAGTATTCTAACCCCGGAACGCTTCCTACTAGCGCCTTGGCCGTATCCTTTTCTAATCAATCAAGATGATTACTGACAACGAAAAACTAGCTTCCGCAGTCATGAACGCCTACTACCGCGAGATGGAAATCCACGCGTATCAGGTGAACATTGATAACTATTCTGCTATGCTACTCGCACTTCCGTCGGATGATTGGCCGCAGGATTGGGTAGCGTTCAAGGGCGTGAAAATCGAGGATCTGCCGCACTCGTTGTCAGACGATGATGCCCAGGCGATCAGCGATTATCAGTACCGTGACCGTCTACGGTCGTTGGTGAGGACTGAAAAAGCAGAGCAAAGTAAGTCTATCAGGATTAGGGACGTTCTCAAGGCTCAAGTCGGCGGCGAATACGACGCGCTGGTTTTGGCTTACAAGGCGACGCAACCATGACTGTAACCGTAAAAGTCTTGATCCCGGCAAAGCTGGCTGAACCTAGCCAGACGACCCAGTACACCGCTAACGGTGTGACGGCGCTTGTGGACAAGTTTACCGCGACCAACTTCAGCGCGTCAGCGGCAACAATTAGCGTCAACTTGGTCACGGCGGCAGACTCAGCGGGCAATCAGAATTTAATCGTCAAAACCAAGACGCTACAACCGTCAGAGACGTATACCTTTCCTGAGATTACTGGCGCTGCGCTTGGCCCTAGTGGCTTTATTAGCACCATCGCGGGGACGGCATCAGCGATCAACATCCGGGCTAACGGACGGGAGATTACATAATGGACTTAACGGTTCAGAACGACCCCGTTAAAGTAAAATTTCGGCAAGACATTTTGGTTGTTCAGAATGGGCTGCAAGAGCTAATTGACGCCGGTCATGTTGAGTCGGTGGCAGATCAATGTACGCTCAAACACTACTTCACACCTAAAGATGAGAAGTACGGGTGCTGCACCTACGCCAGAGAAATTTTTCTTCCCAAGGGCAGCGTTGTCATTGGTAAGATTCACAGACACCAGCACTTAAATTTTATCAGCAAAGGTAAAGTTAAGGTTGTCACCGAGTTTGGCGAAAAGTATCTTGAAGCGCCGTGTACGTTTGTTTCTGAAGTCGGATTGAAACGCGCCGTGTACGCTGAAGAAGATACTGTCTGGACTACGGTCCATTTGACTGAGTTTGATAACGAGGCAGAACTCGGTCAAATTGAACAAGAAGTGATCTCCCCTACTTATGAAGAGATGGGGCTGATCGGCTCAACTGAAAAATTGTTGGAAGGGGAAAAATCATGACTTGGGTAGCAACTGCGGTTGTTGGAAGCGCGGTAGTCGGCGGCGTTGTATCGTCTAATGCGGCTAGAAGGGCTGGAAATATTCAAGCTGACGCGACTCAAGCCGCGCAAGATGCTCAAGAGCGGATGTATGAAAAGCAAGTTCAACTAAACGAACCGTTTAGGTTAGCTGGCCTTTCGTCTCAAAATCGTTTGATGACGTTGTTAGGGATTAAATCTCCAACCACTCCTGCTGGCGGCACTCCTTCAGAATTCGTAACTGACCCAAACTCACCTGACTTTGGTAAGTACGCCCGCGATTTTAGTGCTGCTGATTTCACGGCAGACCCCGGATACGCTTTTCGATTGTCAGAAGGCATGAAAGCACTAGACCGCACGGCAGCAGCGCGTGGTGGGCTATTGTCTGGCGCTACGTTCAAAGGCGCTGAACGCTACGGTCAAGGATTGGCTTCCGACGAATACCAACGGGCGTACGAACGCTATAACACCAACCGCGCTAATCAGTTAAACCCGCTGATGGGTTACGCAACCGGCCCCGGTATGTCGGCAACGGCTGCATCTTCTGGCGCGGCGCAAAATTTTGGAACGCAGACGGGTCAAAATTTGCAAGACGTTGGAACTGCTCGGGCGTCTGGGTATCTTGGCAGCGCAAATGCGTTGTCCGGCGCGCTTAACACCGCCGGTAATGCATATATGTACAACAACCGTACAAACGCGCTGTCCAATATGTATAACGTGCTCCCCGGCGGCGTTGGACGCCCATACTAAGAGGCAATCATGGCACTTCGTCCTCTTGACCCGTCAATCGTTAATTTTTATCAACCGCCCAAGATAAATATGCCCGATCCTTTGCAGGATGTGGCGGCGCTTGAGCAAATCAAATCTGGGCGCGTATCGCGGCAGTTTCAAGAACAGCAGTTGGCGCAACTGCAACGCGATAGTCTTGCGCTAGACGAAATGAAAAAAGTACTTGTGTCAAAAGGTCAGTCGCCTGATCTTGACGCCGCCGCAGACGCAATGATTAGTACTGGCATCCCTAATGTTATGGATGTTGGGTTTAAGATAAAACAAAAACGAGATTTCCAAAGGAATTTTAATCTTGCTATGGGTGGAGGCCAACCAGCGCCGCCCGCTCAACCCGCGCCTGTAGCTACTACCGCTCCTATTCAAAGCCCATCGTTGTCTGTGGAAAATTTGAGTGGTGGCGGTACTGGCATCAAGATGCGCCCCACTTTGCCAGAAGCAGCGCCAGCACCGGCGTCTACAAACGCGCTTGGTTTGCCGACTAATTTCGGCGAAAACACAATGGCTCAACTTAGACAACTTGAGCGCCAGCGAGACGGTCTAAGTATGCTTGCGGCAGAAAACCCGCAAATTACGCCTATGGTTGCGGAACTGTCGCGTCAAATTGCTGAACTGCGTAGACCTCAAACATTCAGCCCCGGCCAGACAGTTTATGTTCCGGGTCAAGCGCCGTTTACGCTGCCGTCAGCCCCACAACGCCCAATGGAGTTGTCGCGCGGCGCGGCTATGGTTGACCCTGCAACTGGACGAGTTATCGCTCAAGGAGCGGCCCCAGAAGCGCCCGCGCCAACAGTTGTTCAAATTGTTGATCCAAAAGATTCCACCCGTATGATTTCGGTGGACGCGCGTACAGGGCGCTTCATTGGCGAGTCCGGCAAAGAACCTGCCGCCGCCGCACGGGATGCTAAAACGGCGGTGGGTAAAAATGAACTGGCGTCGGAACTGGATAACATTCGCGGCGCGTATGAAAATCTTAACCAGATGCGCGCTATCCCAAGCACGGGTCGTAACGTACTGTCCAACATCGCCGCCGGAACTGCGGCGTCTGGTGTAGGTCAAACGCTTGGTAGGTTGGCTGGAACGCCGGAACAGAGCGAACGTGACGTTATTAAAAGCGGGCGTTTGCGGTTGGTTAACGCTATTAAGAACGCCACCGGGATGTCGGCGCAGCAGCTTAACTCTAACGTAGAACTTAAAAATATGCTGGATTCGGTTACTGACCCAAGTCAGTCTATCGAAACGGTTAACCGAATTCTTGATCAGATCCAAGAGACTTATCTTACCGGCGCTGCACCTAGCATGGGTCGCCCCGGCGCTGCAAAACCTGCGGCTAGACCTTCTGCGCCCGCCGCGCCCGCCGGTAAAGGAAAGCCAAGCGTCGACGATCTGCTTAAAAAATACGGTGGATAATGGCTACCATTGACCAACTTGGTAAGGCGCTAATAAACGCCGACGCTGCGGGTGATGTTGAGGCGGCTAAAACATTAGCCGCTGAAATTAAACGGATGCGCGGGCCTAAATTTGAACCGCGCGCGGCAACGCCAGCAGACATTCCCGGCGCGGTAGAGCAGCCAACACCAGCGCCGGATGGTCGTGGCATTCTTGATTACATCGTAGGTGGCCCAGAGGCAGCGTTTACGCTTGCAACTGGCGCAGCGGCAGTTCCTGTTTCTTCTGCTGCTGGAATATTGACAGGCAAATTTGGCGAAGGCCCAAACAAAACCGTTCAAGAACGTGTGATGCGTTCCTTTACACATCAACCACAAACTCAAACAGCGCGCGATATTCTTGGTACTGTGGGCAACGCCGTCTCTGGGTTACCTCCTTACGTCGGTACGATGGGCGCGTTTCGCCCTGCTCCTGCTATAAATGCACTACGAAACGAAGCGCAGATGATTCGGGAATTTCAACCGTTTCCCGAACGCGCCGCGCGGTTGCAGCAAGAACGAATCACACAAAGTTTCCAGAACGCGCCGCAGATCGAGGCCGCGCAAGCAGCGCAACGTCTTGGCGTAGCAATTCCTCCTGCTGTATCAAATCCTACTCGGTCAAACAAAATTATCGCGGCGTTGACCGGCAGTCCAGAAGCAAGGATGGCGCGCAGTAACGAATTGCAATGGACTAACGCGGCCAAAAAAGATATGGGGTTGACGCCCGCTACGACGCTTGATAAAGCGGCGTTTGATAAAGCACGGTCAGCGCCGGAAATTACTCAGCCTTACGAAGCAGTTGGCAACATTGCACAACTGACGCCGGACGAACAAACGCTGTCCGTTATTGAAGGGTTACGAATTCCTGCGTTGATTGGCGGCGAGGCCAGCGAACGCGCTGTGTCTGGGTTAGTTGATAGTACGATAAAAAATTTAAACCTTGGGTTGTCCGGCAGCGAAGCGTTGACGAACATCAGAAACCTTCGCCAATCAGCGCAGACAATCTACAACGCGCAGCGCAAAGGCATTACACCGCCGTCGCCAGAATCTATTTCGGTTGCTGATGCCAGCATGGCAATCGCCAATCAACTTGAAGAACTTGCCGCTCAAAATTTGACCGGAACACAAGCGCGCGCATTTCAAAACGCTAGAACTTTGCTCGCTAAAACTTACGATTATGAGCGCGCTACCGACTTTAACACTGGCCGCGTAGATCCAACTAAGTTAGCTGCGATGGCAAAACAAAAGCCATTGACCGGCACAGCGGCAGACATCGCCAGCGTAGCCGCAAACTTCCCTAGCATCGCTGAAGTAAAACCCGGAGCAGCCCCTATATTGCCTACTCTTGCGCGCGGCGGTACAGGCGGGACGCTTGGGTTTGGGCTTGGAAGTGTGGTTGGATTTCCCGCTCTTGGCGGTGTTATAGGCGCGTCCGGCGGTATGCTCGCCAACGCTTTGATGGCGCGGCGTATGTCTACCCCCGCGTATCAAGCTGCTCACGCTATGCCGCCGGACTATCGCCCGCCAATTAACGCATTGCGCCCAGTTGAACCCGGCGCGTCTAACTTGGCGATGTTTAACCCGCAAAGCGCCGTGCTGCCGCCCGAGTACACGCCCAACTTTATAATGCCGGGGCAACCGCAACAGCCTAGGTCTGCGTATGAAGCCGCCCAACAAGCATTGCGAGAAGAAGGACTACGGCGCACCGGCAGTTTAGGCCCCGATATGCAACCCGCTGGCGTACCGCCGCAATTGCCGATGCCAGGAGCGGAAGGCCCCGCCCAAGCGCGTGGGTATGAATACGCCCGCGATAGGGCCGCTGCTGAAGCCGCTGCTGCACAAGGTGGCGCGCGCCAACCGGCGGCTGGCGGGATGCTTTACGAACTTGATCCGTTTACGGGCAAACTGCGCCCCGTTGATCAAGGCGTCAAAGGTGCTACGCCAGAGACGTTTGTTAACTACGGCTCGGCGCTTGAATCGGCAGTTGGCAAGGTAATGCGCGGCGAGCGCCCAACCATGACCGCTGAAGAAATGATCGCGTGGAAAAAGACCCGCGTTGATCTGGCAGCGGCAGACCCCGGCTACGCCAAACTGTCCGACAAAGCCATTACCGAAAAGATGATGGACCGGAAGTGGGTTGGCGATACGATTCAAAAAGCCCGCGACCAAGCTAGAGCGTTTGAAGAAATCGCGGCGCGCGCCAAAGACGCGCAATCTAAACGCGACGCTATCGCCAAGCGTGATCAGTTGATGGATCTGCTTGAGACGCTAGAATCCAAATACGCCCAACCGCGCCCCACGCCTAGCCCGCAGGGTCCAAAGACCCGTGAAGCAAAGCGCAACGCCCTTGCCCCTAAGTCTGAAAACCAACTGGCTCCATGATGGTTACATTATCTGAAGTTGATCACAAAATTGACGCCCACGTTGATGTCTGCGCAATTCGATACGAAGGTATTGAGAAAGAGATGCGCGGAGTCAACGCGCGGATCAAGCGGCTAGAGCAGATTCTAGTCACTGGCTGCGGCGCAATTATTTTTCTGTTGCTGACCATACTGACCAGAGGTCATTAAACGGTCACGGTCAGTTTGTAAACTTAAGACTCCTTTTTCTGGAGCCTGACATGAAAGACGACATTCTTGACGCGATCAATGACTCTGAACCAGTTGATGCCCTGAACGCTCTGTTCTCGGTCGCCTTCTTGGTTGCCAAAGCATCAAACATCAACGAGTTTACGCTGTCTTCGCTCTTCTCTTCAACCGCCGACGCACTCTTCCAAGCTCATGCCAATGACGAAGAAGAAGCCGAAGAAGTTGAAGCCGAAGAGGTTGACGAACAGACCGACGAGTAATGATTAGGCCCCCCGACGACCTCGGGGGGTCACCCAACCGCAACAAAACTGTGGTATTTGGGGTGCTTCTCCTAAAAGGATGAAGAATAATGACACCAAAAATCACGGACGAAGAATTTTTGCGACTGTGGGAAGAGCACAAGTCACCACTTAAAGTAGCAAGAATTGCTGGCATTTCTGAGCGTCGCGCACACACTCGGCGGCGCAATATAGAAAGCAAACTAAACATCAAATTAGCGGTTGGCAAACCAATCCATATCAAAAAAGCCAGACACGAAGCTGGCCTGACTGACGGTATTGCGCTAATTTTTTCTGACGCCCATTTCTGGCCGGGGATTAGGTCAACTGCTTTTAAGGGCCTCTTATGGGCAATAAACGAACTTAAACCGCACGTTGTAATCGCCAACGGCGATATTTTTGACGGAAGTTCGATCAGCAGACATCCTAGAATAAATTGGGGCGCAGTCCCAAACGTGAAACAAGAACTTGACGCTTGCAAGGAAGCACTTAAAGAGATTGAAGACGCCTGCGAGAAGGCCCGTCATCACACACAACTGATCTGGCCCTTAGGTAACCATGACTCGCGCTTTGAAACGCGCTTATCCGAGGCCATACCCCAATTTGAAGGCGTCGGCGGCACGGCGCTCAAAGACCATTTCCCCAAGTGGCATCCGTGCTGGTCCTGTTGGTTGTCAGATAGCGTAGTGGTCAAGCATCGCTACAAAGGCGGCGTTCACGCAACGCACAACAATACAGTCGCTGCCGGTACAACCATCATTACCGGACACCTTCACAGTCTAAAAGTCGCGGCGTTTTCGGATTACAATGGCGTCCGTTGGGGCGTTGACACCGGTACGCTTGCCGAAACGGATGGGCCACAGTTTATTGATTACCTTGAAGACGGCCCTGTTAACTGGCGCAGCGGGTTCGCGGTCATAACCATGAAAGACAGTAAACCGCTCTGGCCTGAGTTGGTCAGCAAACACGCCGAAGGTATCATTGACTTCCGTGGTCAACTTATTGATGTAAGTAGGTACTAATGGAAATTGTTGAACTTTTTCTTAAGGCTTGGCCAGTACTGCTCGGTCTTGTGACGCTCATCATTGTGCTGTCCAAACTTGACCTGCGTGTTGCGGTTCTTGAGGAAAAGGTCAAGTCTGCGTTTGAGATCATCAACAAGATGAAGGACAAAAATGGCTGAGTTCAACGCCGCCTTTGAAAAGATGATCCGCGACGAAGGCGGCTACGTTCTCCACACTGTTCCCGGCGATACCGGAGGGATGACCTATGCAGGAATTGCGCGAAACAAAAACCCCCAGTGGGGCGGCTGGAACCTCATTGACCACAAAGAAATCAACAATCCGCTCCTCACTGGAATGGTACGTGGATTCTATAAAACTGAGTTTTGGGATCGTTTACGAGGCGATGAAATTACGAATCAAGTCGTTGCGGAGTCGGTTTTCAACTTCGGCGTAAACACCGGGATGGGCGTCGCGGTCAAGCTCGCGCAGTTGATTGTGGGCGCTACACCAGACGGCGCGGTCGGCCCTGCTACGTTGCAAAAGTTCAACAATGTTGAACCCGAGTCGTTCAGAAAATCCTACGCGCTGGCGAAGATCACGCGCTACGCTGACATCTGCAACAAGAACCGTACCCAGTCTAAATTCTTATTAGGTTGGATCAACCGTACATTGTCCGGACTAAAGTAATGGATCTCATCGGTATAGGATCAATAATTGAAGGCGTGGGCAAGGTCGCGGGCGACCTCATTACGACAGACAAGGAACGCCTTCAAATGGCGTTGGAAGAGCGCAAGCTCGACCTTGAAGAGAAGCGTATCGACCAAGCTACAGACCTCGCGCAGGTGGATATCAACAAGATCGAAGCGGCGTCTACTAGCGTATTTGTCTCTGGCTGGCGTCCTGCTGTGGGCTGGGTTGGGGTTGCAGGTCTGGCTTACCAATTTCTTGGCTACCCTCTAATGCAGTGGGTGTGGGCATTTGGGCAGGGCGTAGACTTGATTCCGAAGGGTCTACCCCCGCCGCCAGACCTCCAGGTAGAACAGTTGATGACCTTACTCGCCGGTCTTCTCGGCTTCGGTGGGATGAGAAGTTTCGAGAAATCCAAGGGCGTCGCGGCGAAGTAGGTCGCGGTAGGCGTTAATCGCCGCTTTTAAGTCGGCGTTTAGCGCCTCAATCTCCGCATTTAGAAGGTTCATCCGTTCGGTCGATTCCTTGGCAAACTGCACAAGGTTCTCGTAGCGCCACGCTGCGAAGTCGGTCATGGTTGTTTAGCCTCTTGAAGTAGTTCGATCCGCTCGCGCGATACGCGCAGCACGTTATATCGTTGGTGAATGCGGCGCAGGATGCTGGCGCGACTCTCAGTCGCTCTCTCGTGATTCAGCATCTCCAACACCTTCTGCTCGTCCAACGTCTTCAGAGCTACGTTTAAGCCCCTCCAAGTGTGATTCAATTCGCACCTCTAAGTCTTTGAGCGTTTCAAGTACGCGGTTGTAGTTGCGCTGCGCTGCGGCCAGTTCGCGCTGACGAATTATAAGTTCTTCCCGCGCGGCGATCAGTTTTGCCCGGACTAATTTCATCGGATCACCTTCTCTAGTAGTGTGCGGGCCAGCGGTTTCTGACCCAGTAACCAAGATTGAACCCTACCCATGTCCCACGTGATGTTGCGGAACTGGTTGGGGCGCTGGTAGCCGGTGCTGATCTGGGACTTGTCCCAGTCTTTGACGATCCTGCCGTTAATGATCAAAATAAAGCCTCCGGTACGTTGGATAGATCCAGCTTTGGTTTGCGCTGGCGTTTAATTCGTTCGACTACGTGCGGGTACGGCGGCATATTCCAGACCCACCGCACCACTTGCCCTTCATCGTCAAGGATTCCATATCTCATTTAAGCGCCTCCATAGCGATGTCAGAAACGGCGCGTTTGTCTTGGAGCGCCACCCAAATTTTTTCGTCAATTGTCTTCTGAGTTGACATAATGTAGACCCAGACGTCATGGCGTTGGCCGCTGCGGTGTAGGCGTCCGACCGTCTGCTCAAACAACTCCAACGACCACGGCAGCGACACGAAGACCATCTTGCAGCCGCCGTGCTGAAGGTTCAGACCGTGACCGGCAGACTTAGGATGCACCGCCAGCAGTTCAATCTGACCGGCGTTCCAGCGCCCGATGGCGTCTTCATCGTCAAGCGTGACAAGGTTGGAATAGCGGCGGTGCAACTCCGCAAGTTCTTCTTGGTATTGGTAGACCAGAATCGTGTTGGCGTGCTGGTTCTCAGACAGCAAGTCGTCCAGCGCCTCAAACTTGTGTTTGGAGAACCAGATCGGCGTTTGATGCGTGATGAACTTACCCCGCACAACTAGATCGGGTGTGTGCGAAGTGTCATACACAAACCCAGACGCCATCTGTTGCAGCTTGCCCGTCACCACGCCAGCGTTCAGGGCGACGATGTTGGCGGTGTCGTACTCCAGCACAAATTCTTTCTTAAGTTTGTTGTAGTGGTCCATCTGCATCTGACAGTTCACATGGACCACATGGATCGGCGGCAACTTATCCCGGTACTCTCCCGGCTCAAGGACGTAGGTGGCCGGTTTGATACGCTCCATAACGTGTTCCAGACTGCCTACGCGCGGCGTCCATTGGCCGAATTCTGGGTTTATGGCGATGAAGTATTGTTGCAAGAACGCGCCCTTGGAGCGCCCGAGCAGCGTCTGGTCGATGATCTTGCATTGCCCGTAGACATCTCCCAATCCGTTGCTGGTAAACGATCCGGTCAAGCCCCACCGGATTTCAATGTGGTGAATTAACTTGGCGAGCGCTTTGAACCGCGCGCCGTACGGGTTTTTGAGCCGCGTCAGTTCGTCAAAGATGATGCAGTCAAAGTCCAAATGCGGCATCGACTGGATGTTGTCGTAATTCGTCACCACCACCTGCGCGCCGGACTTAAACGCTTTCTGGCGCTGCTTTGGTGTGCCGACCGCGACCGCGACGGTCAACTCAGGCGACCACTTCGCGGCCTCGGTCGCCCATACGCTCTCGGCTACCCGTTTAGGCGCAAGCACTAAAGCGTTGCGTTTGATTTTGAGCAGCGCCGACAACGCGGTCAACGTGATCGCCGTCTTGCCAGCCCCCACGGGCGCTAGGATCATTGCGCGGTCTTGGCCGTACAGAAAGTCTGCGGCTACTTCTTGGTAAGGTCTAAGGACCATTGTGCTACCCCTTCTAAGTTCCAGATTACTGTGTAGTTTTGGTTAAGTTGACGCATGGTTGCGCCGAAGTGTTCCTGTAATTTGCTGAGTTTGCCCCCCTTGGTTTTAAGTTCCACGAACCACACCGACCCGTCTGGCAGACACGCCACACGGTCGGCCACGCCCCGAACGCCGGGGCTTGTGAACTTGTACGTCTTGCCGCCCATCGTCTCGACGGTCCAGACGAAATGGCGTTCGATTTCGCTTTCTTTCATGCCGTCATCATAGCTTGTGAAAAAGTTGTTGACAAGCAGATTGTGGTCGGGCAGTATGACATCTCCAACCAACCACACAGGTACTCTCAAATGAAAATTACCTTAGACCGCGAAGAAGTCCAGAACATCCTCATCACTTACTTAGAAAGCCTTCTCCCTAACACCAAGTTCAACACGGTAAAGTTTGAGTGCAGCAACTACGCTTTCCTTTACCGCGCAGAATTTACTTACGAAAAAGAGGACACCGCAGAATGAACCTCATCCACAGAATGGAAGATGACAACGGCGACTTTGAACCGTTGGACCTCACCCCCGTGTTCTACAAGGGCAACCTGATGTGCGTGCCACATTGGCGCATCAAGAACACTTGGGTCTTCCCCGGCGGCCAGACCTACACCACGACAGAGTTGCTGGCGCTTGGTGCTAAAGTGTCGCTGTCGCTGCTCTGGCCGCGCGGGTGGGTCACTAAGATGTTAGGGCGGCACAACCCTGCGATGCTGTCGCAGGAGTCACTAACGAACCTTATTAAAGGAAAGTCAACATGATTCCGTTTCCAAACAACGTAGCGATAGAAAGTATGACCCTGCGCGACTACTTCGCCGCGCTGGCGATGCAAGGTCTGTTAGCTTGTGAAAAATATTGTGATTTTAGCTGTAAAGATATCGCCGAAATCGCTTACAAACAAGCCGACGAAATGTTAGAGGAGCGCGAATATGCACAGTAATATCGTTGGCGGTTCGACCGCCAAGCGCGTCGTCAACTGCCCCGGTAGCGTGGCGCTGGTGCAGAAGATGCCTCCCAAATTGGGAAGTGACGCGGCTGATCAAGGCACGTTGTGCCATAGCGCGATGGCGACGCTTCTTAACGATCCTTCGCTTGAGATCAAGAGCGTACTCGGCATGACCGAGAACGATCAGGTCATGACCGAGGACTTGATCGACGAAAAGATCATCCCGGCGATGGCGGCGCTAACCGAAATCGACCCAGACGGCGACATGGAGTATCAAATCGAGGCCCATGTCAACTTCGGCCAACTGCTCCCGAACGTGTTCGGCAGCGCCGACTTGATCGGTCGGATCGACGACCGCGCCATCATCCTTGACTGGAAGTTTGGACGCGGTGAGGTTGACGTCGAAGAGAACGAACAGTTGCTGTTCTACGCCGCTGCGGCCATGCGGACCAAAGGTCTGGAATGGGCGTTTGCGGGTGTATCTGAGGTTGAGATGGTCATCGTCCAGCCGCCAGCGGTTAAGCGGTGGACGACTACCGTGGCGCGCGTTAAGCAGTTCGAGCGCGACTTGGTTCACGCCGTCACAGCGTCACAAAACGCTGCTGCGCCGCTTAAAGTTGGCGACCATTGCCGCTACTGCCCAGCCAAGCCGATCTGCCCGCAGATGACCGGCGCGGCAGAACGGGCGTTGAAGGTGCAGATCAAAGACCTAGACCCCGCGAAGATCGGCGCGTATTTAGCGACTGCCGATCTGGTTGAGAAGTGGATCGGTGACCTACGCGATCTGGCGCACCAAATTCTTGAGTCTGGCGAGCCAGTTCCGGGTTACAAACTGGTCCCCAAGCGCGCGTTGCGCCAGTGGGTTGACGAAGACAAGGCTTACGCTGCGCTGACTAAGCTAGGCGTTGACCGTGAAGAATTGGTGGAGACAGCCCTGCTGTCGCCCGCCAAGGTTGAGAAGATCTTGAAAAAGAGTAAACTCAACCTCCCCGATGACATCGTTGTTGCGGTGTCGTCGGGAACC
>Ga0209298_10000304_pt1 | contig 33149 bp, 57 predicted proteins | sample S_140806_EF_Meta_FD_187325 | JGI IMG/M metagenome (GOLD analysis project Ga0209298, IMG submission 187325) | Freshwater microbial communities from Lake Simoncouche, Canada to study carbon cycling - S_140806_EF_MetaG (SPAdes) (version 2) | ecosystem: Environmental > Aquatic > Freshwater > Lake ... | reverse complement strand
TCTTGATTCATATTTACTCCTGTTTAAACTTCTTGAATGTTATTGAAATGTCTGTATGAATTGAGTTCGTGTAAACAAACTCAGATTTCTTGTCCATCAGTCTTTTGGTCGGGTACACCTTTCTGTAAGTTAAAAATTGTTTTGGCAATACTGAATTGGGTATCAAAATCAAAGTAGCGTAATTTGAACCAATTCCCTGATTGGTCGCAGCAGTCAATTTCATCGCCTTTAGGTTTCGTACAAAACGGGCAAAAAAGTTCATCTTGGTTCTCCTCAAGGATTGCGGCAATGGTGTGTTTAAGTCTCATCTTTATCTCCCTTGTAATCTTTCTTCAGCCAAAGGGTACGCAAGGTGCGTAGTTCGTCATCAGAATCAATAGATGGAGTTTTGATGCTTTCGTACAGAGCAAGTTCAGCCCTACGCTGCATCTTGTTTTCTATGCGCTCTTTGATGAAGTATTGGGCATACTCCCAGTCCCCTGATTTGATAGCAAGAGGGATAGCTACAGAGCCTTGGATGGCATCCATGATGTCATCATCGTTGAGTTCTTGGTAGGCTTCCCAAAGAGCTTTGTTAGATGCTGTCACGGCTAAACTCCTCAATCTGTTCTTCAATTGATTTGGATTCCTCGCTGGAGAGTTCATCGGTAATCTCAATACAAGTGTTGCCCACCTGTAAGTAGACTGCCCAAATGAATTTATCGTAGACTCCATCTTCAGGAGAGTAGTCGGGGTCTTCTTCCCATTCGACCCATGTCTTGATCTCTATGTCAAGATCGTAAAGTTCTATATCGAATTCCATGTTGAAGCCTTTCAAAGTGTTGGTAAAGAACTCGTAGTGTTACACAGATCGTAGTGTTGTACACTAGGATAAACCCTAATTGTGGTTTATGTTAAACACTACACAATCATGCCTCTATGCCAAGACCTAAATCTGAAATGACCAAAAGCGGCAAGACCATTGCCGTAAGAGCCACTATAAGCGAGTGGAATGAGTTTAAACGACTTGGAGGGACTAAATGGTTACGACAACTTTTAGCAAAGTCAATTGAAAAACAAAAGAAAACAGTATAATGATTTGAAACGTGGCTAGGGAATGCAACCCGAAAAGGCGATTCGTTACCGCCCTGCCAATGTTTCATCAGTAACGACAACCGACAACGTAAGGTTTATCATGAAACTTATACCCAAAAATTGGGCTGTATTCCAGCACTATAAAGATCGTAATCCACCTTGGATAAAACTCCATCGTGAGACATTAAACGACAGAACATTTATGACCTTGCCTATCGCTAGCAAGGCGCTAGCACCATTGATGTGGTTGCTAGCATCAGAGTCCAAAAATGGTGTTTTTGATGGGTCAGTCGATGACCTCATGTTCAGACTACATATAACCAAGAAGGAATATGATGATGGTGTTAAGCCATTGATTGATAAGGGATTCTTTGAGATCGCTAGCGGAGTGCTAGCAGATTGTCAGCAAGATGCTAGACCAGAGACAGAGACAGAGACAGAGACAAAGAGAGAGACAGAAGCAAAAAAGACCACAAGAGGCTCACGCCTCTCTGCTGATTTTGTTTTGCCAACAGAATGGGCAGACTGGGCTAAACAGGAAAGACCTGATTTAGATTTGCGGAGCGTAGGAGAGCAGTTTAGAGACTACTGGAGCGCAAAAGCTGGTTCAGGCTCCACAAAGCTGGACTGGCAAGCCACATGGCGCAACTGGGTGAGAAACCAAAAGCAAGCGTTTAAACAGGCTGACATTGCTAGAACGACAGTACCATCAAGCTCATTGCGTGATCCTGCCCTTGCAAAACTTGATGAAGATATGAAGAATGCCAAGCCAAACCCTGAGATTCTTGCCAAAATCAAAGAAGCACTAAGGGGCAAAGTAGCATGACAAAGGAAGAAGCCAATCAACTGTTGGACAACCTAAAAGATGGCAAACCGCATTCGCAAATACTTATCAACAGAGCCCTTTTTGTATCAGGCGACCTTAGCGCATTTGATTTGGATGGCGAAACAACCTGCTGCCAAGGAATATGCTTGGCATCGGGCGAAAGAATTGGATGCTGATTTGGAATGCTTATGGGTAGGAATCAAAGACGATTTAGTAAAAAACATGAAGGAAATCAATGATCTACATAGGGATTGACGCTGGTTCAGTAAGTGGCGCATTAGGTGCAATAGACCATGATGGGAATTACGTTGAATCTTTCATGATTGACCATAAGGACAAGCACATTCTCGCCTTGGTGTTCAAGAGTCGAATCTTATCTATTGTCGATCCCAAGGAAGGGGCGCAAATCTGCATGGAACAAGTTCACGCTATGCCAAAGCAAGGCATATCGTCAACATGGAATTTTGCAAGGGCTGTAGGTGTTATTAGCGCAGTTTGCGAATTGACTAACTACCCTTTTCATTTGGTCAGTCCTCAAAAATGGAAAAAGCACTTTAACTTGACAGCAGACAAAAATGAAGCCTTAGACCTTGCAAGGAAGCTATTCCCCAAGGCATCGTTAAAGCTAAAAAAGGACATAAACAGGGCAGAAGCATTGCTAATTGCTGAATATTGGAGACAACAAATCAATGGCGCTACCCCGTAAAACCCCGAATAGAATCTACATGACGCTAACCGATAGCGAGAAGTTGATCCTAGACACAATGGGTAATGGTAGCGATCATGCTGGGATGAAAATAGCAATTGCATGGGCTGCTCACTTCTATAACCTAGGATTAGACCCCGATGCATCCCTAGACCATGTGGGACTATGCACCTATAACTTAGATAATACCGATTAGACGGGTTTTAACGTGCCTAGGATCGATTTTTATGGATAACCTAGGGTAAGGTATAGACGGGCAAGAAAAAAGCCCCGAAGGGCTTAATTTACTTTCTTAGGATGATTTTTAGAAGTAGGGCTATCGTTGCATAAATCACAAAGTTACCTCAATTTCATCAACTTGGTTAATGAATTCCTCTGCATGAACTACTTCATAGTTTTCGCTTCCAGTGAATTCATCGCTGGCTATTTCCTCGGCTTGCTCTTTATTTTCAGCGCAAACTTCTAAAAAATAGACTTGGTGCTCAATGCGAACATATTGGACTCTGTAATTAGTCATTGATTAAACCTTTCAAAAATTCTTGAGAAAAAACAATATCACCCTCGAATTCATCGAGGATCAAATAGCTGTCATACCCTACGTTTTGCAATATTTCTTCAACGTCATCAGGATCCATTATTGCTTTTTCATCTATTGAATTGACAATAACTATGGGGTTTTCATCTTCTCCAATTCTAAATGTCCCATGCGTCATATGACCAAACCAAATCATCGTATGCTTCATACTGTCACCTCTTCAAGCATTCTCACGCATGAGTTATGCAATTCTTGATTAGCTGGGGACAATCTAGCGTCATGGTTTAAGGGTAATTTGACGAAATAGTCAACGAAACGATCATTCTCTGCCAATAAGTAATGAGAGATAACGGGACTGTTAGAGTTAAAAATAACCCTTGGGAAAAGCTTTTTAACCTTATTTTGTGCTTTTCGTAGAGTATCTGCTTCAACGATAGCAGCTAGATAGGGTATCTTATCGGGAAAATCTCCATAACCATAGGCCGAAGTGTTTTCCAAATAGTGCTGATGACGTATGTAGAAGTATTTCATGCTTAACCCCACAATCCAATGATTAGCATTAAGCAAAGAAACCCCGTAATGCTTACACCTACAATAATTTGATCAATTTTATCCATGTTGAAACCTTTTAAATGATTGATTGAAATTCTAGGTTAGTCAAAACCTAGACCATAGACCCCTAAATTAAGGGTCTACAGTCTATGCATTAATTACGGGAATTAACTGTAGAAGGTTTAGCAGCATAGTATTTTTTCACATTATTGATGTGATCAATTGCAGCCTGCTTAGTCTCATGTCGACCACCGATCGGGGTTTGATGTACACCCCGAACAATAAACCACCCGTTTAAAAGCTTATTAAAAACTATCTTAGGCATAATGCACCCCTTTAATTTGAACAAAACCATTATTTTCCCGTTTAGCTTTACCCTTAGCATACAGAGCCACCACCACACGTTTTGGCTCAATATGGCGCACGTCCGTATTGTCCCCGTCTACTACGTCCCATGATCTAAAAGTACTTGGGATATCGGATTGTTTTTGGAAAACCACAGCCACACGGGAATTATTGGGATTAGTTAACCCTTTGATGGATATCGGTTTAGGTGTAATGGCAGAGAATGAATAGGTTAGATCGTAATTACCGCACGTTTTCCCGTCTAAGTTACGAGAAGGGATTTTGGTGTAGTCATAAAATTGTATATGTGGGAATAATTGGAAAATAGTTTTCCCGTCAATTACCTGTTGATTTTCATAGCATAAGTCAGATGTGCCATTGGGACGGATCAAAGGGATTAGGCCAAGCTTTTTAGCCCTATTGTCTAGCGTCCAAATGTCGGCACACAATGACAGCATAAAGGCCGTTTTGTTTTCATACAAAAATTGAGTCTTAGCTTTTCGTGCATTTTGCACGCTATTGAATGCGCCCCTGCCAGCCGAGTTAAGACAGCCTTCAAAACAGCCTGCAAGCTTAGCCATAGGGCAAAGTCTGTCATCAGGTATTAGGTAGACAATTCCCGTCAAATAACCGATAGACTGGCCTTTAACAGTCTTGGCGGATGACTCACCTAGGATTGTCTTGTATGGCAGTCCTAATGACTTTAGGATTGTCTTGTATGGATTTTTCATTGTGTTTCACCTATCAAAAAATTAATGAACATAAGGATTTTTCTTACCCTTACATATATATACATAATAGAATCGTGCCATATAAAATTGATCATAGTTAAGTCTATGATTCTAAACAATAAAGTCTAAACTAGGACTTACCCTATGCTGTATACATACCCAGTACTTTTACCCGTATATTCCACAATGTAAAACTAATCTAAATTATTTCATAATGTGGGATGTAAGTTAGATGTCAGTTTATTCTAGGTGTATGCAATATAGTTCTCTAGGTGTATGCAATATGGTGCATAGACCCTATATGCAATTACCCGACCGCTTGGTCGCTTAACTCTTAGTTAGTCAGTGCTCACTCCGCCTATGTTAGTTAGTGCTTACTCTGTTTATGTTAGTTGGCGCTTACTTAGTGGGGGGGAGGGGTGGTGTTCCTCCTGATAATATTTGTGTACCCTCGCTTACACTGGAAAAGGGTAAGTTAGTGTTTAACGCCAACAAAGGACTTTGATTAGTTGACGAACAGGAATAGACACCCGTGAGTGGGGTGATCCTTTTAAAGGAGAGCCTCTCGTTTATGCTAAGTTAGAGATGCTTGTCAGTGCTATCTCTCCACGCTACAAGCCCCGTTCAAGATTGCTCTTTACTTGAGAACTACATGGTTCACTACGTTTATCCTACTTGGTCGGCTCAACCGCATAGAGGGGTGGGTGATGCCCCCGTTTGAGTCCACTATACAAGAATCCTGTTCTCATGTAAAGTATGCGCTAACTTCCCTTCACTGGATAAAAGATGAACGTAGTAGATGCACTCCCTGACAACCTAAAGAAAAAGGGTCGCCCAAAGGGTTCAGGTAAGCTGACTATGGCAAAGTATGCTGATGCCAAGCCATTAGCTATGTTGCCCAAGACCGAGAACCAAAGAGTCAAAGAACTCAAGGATTTATTGATAAACAGTGCTGGAGTCAATGTTGTCCAAAAGACTGTTCAGATTGCCCTTGATGATGACCACCCTGCACAGATGGCTGCGCTAAAGCTATGTATGGATAGGATGCTTCCTATTGCTCTGTTTGAAAAAGAGAAGAATCAGAGAAGTGCTGTAAACATTACGATTTCAGGCATTGGTGGCCTAACCATTGGTGAAAACACAATAGAAGCTGAAGATATAGAAAGCAAAGATGTCTGATCTAAACTTTAGCCTCCTTCCTTGGCAACAAGAAGTATTTGCTGATAAAACAAGGTTTAAAGTTATTGCGGCAGGGCGGCGTTGCGGTAAGTCAAGGCTCTCAGCCATTACCCTGTTGATTGAGGGTTTGCAGTGTAGTGCTGGTTCTGCTGTGCTTTATGTTGCACCTACCAATGGTCAGGCTCGTCAGATTATTTGGGATGTATTAATGGAGTTGGGTAGAGACGTTATCTCTGCTAGTCACATCAATAATATGGACATTACCTTGATAAACGGAGCAAAGATCTATGTCCGAGGTGCAGATAGACCAGATACTTTGCGAGGAGTGTCGCTCACCTATGCTGTGCTTGACGAGGTTGCAGACATCAAACCTGAAGCATGGGAACAGGTTATTCGTGCTTCTCTGTCAGACAAAAAGGGTAGGGCTATGTTTATCGGCACTCCCAAGGGTCGCAACTTCTTCTATGACATCTTTAAACTTGGGCAGTCAGAGGAAGATGAAGATTGGAAAGCATGGCATTTCACCACCAAAGACAACCCTTTGATCGACCCTGATGAAATTGAGAGCGCAAAGAAGACCCTAAGTTCATTCGCCTTCAAGCAAGAGTATATGGCATCTTTTGACAATGCAGGGTCAGATGTCTTCAAAGAAGAATGGATTAAATACGGGGAAGAACCTGAACATGGTTCTTACTTCATAGCCTGTGACTTAGCTGGATTTGAGGAAGTAGCTAGACAGGCGGCTAACTCTAAGAAGCGACTAGACCAGACTGCCATTGCTGTTGTTAAAGTCACTGAAGATGGCAAATGGTTTGTAAAAGAGATTGCTTTTGGGCGTTGGGACATTAGGGAGACTGCTGCAACAATCCTCTTGAAAATGCGGGAATACCGACCTTTGAGCGTTGGAATTGAGCGAGGAGCATTAAAAAACGCTGTTTTGCCGTATTTGTCAGACTTAATGCGGAAAAATAATGTATATTCCCACATAGTTGACTTAACGCATGGCAACAGGAAAAAGACTGACAGGATTATCTGGAGTCTCCAAGGAAGGTTTGAGCATGGGCGTGTTGTGCTGAACTCTGAGGAAGATTGGACAGAATTTAAGGATCAAATCTTAATGTTTCCCGCCCAAGGTGTTCACGATGATTTACCCGATGCTCTTTCCTACATTGACCAATTGGCGGTTACCTCATACTTTTCTGATGACCAAGAAGATGAGTGGGAGCCTTTAGATATTATTTCGGGGATATAGATGGCAACAAACAAAGAAGTCAAGTTAGAGCAAAACGAGTTTTATGAGCCTACTGAGGCTGATAAAGATTTGACCGAATTTGTTACCGATCACTGTAACAAGTGGCGTGACTATAGAGATGCAAACTTTCTTCCCGATTGGCTTGAGTATGAGCGCATCTTCCGAGGTCAATGGGCATCAGAAGACAAGACCCGTGAATCTGAGCGTAGCCGTATTGTTACCCCTGCCACACAACAAGCTGTAGAGACTCGCCATGCTGAGATCATGGAAGCCATCTTTGGTCAAGGAGACTTCTTTGACATTGAAGACAATATCCAAGACATAGGTGGAAACCCTATAGATGTTGAAGCAATCAAGAATCAGTTGATGGAAGACTTCAAGAAAGACAAGATTCGCAAGAGTATTGATCAGATTGAGTTGATGGCTGAGATTTATGGCACAGGTATTGGCGAGATCATTGTCAAGACTGAGAAAGAGTATGTACCTTCTACTCAGGCTATTCCTAATCAGCAGGGTCAAGCAGCTATTGGCGTGATGGAGAGAGACAGGATTTCTGTCAAAATCATGCCTATCAACCCCAAGAACTTCTTGTTTGACCCTAATGGGACAAGCATTGATGACTGTATGGGTGTAGCTATTGAGAAGTATGTCTCTATCCACAAGGTTGTTCAAGGCATTGAAAAGGGCATCTATCGTAAGGTGGACATTGGTACAGCCAGTGAAGATACCGACCTAGAGCCTACCCAAGAGGTATCTCAGTACCAAGACGAGAAGGTTTTATTGTTGACGTATTACGGGTTAGTACCCCGTGAGTATTTGAACAATCTTGAGGAAAACAAAGACATTGTTGAGTTGTTCCCTGAGAACTCTACCGCTGAAGACTATTCAGATATGGTAGAAGCCATTGTCGTAATTGCCAACGATGGTCAATTGCTCAAGGCTGAAGAAAATCCTTACATGATGAAAGACAGACCTGTGTTGTCGTACCAAGACGATACAGTGCCTAATCGCTTGTTGGGGCGAGGTACAGTGGAAAAAGCCTTCAATATGCAGAAAGCTATTGATGCTCAGACTCGTGCTCACTTGGATTCACTTGCTTTAACCACTGCCCCAATGGTTGCTATGGATGCAACAAGACTGCCTCGTGGCATGAAGTTTGAGATCAAGGCTGGTAAAGCCATTCTCACCAACGGCAACCCCAATGAAATCCTGTATCCCTTCAAGTTTGGTCAGAGTGACCCTAATAACCTAGCAACTGCCAAAGACTTTGAGCGAATGTTGCTACAAGCGACAGGTACGCTTGACTCAAATGGCATGGTTTCCCAATCTAGCCGTGATGGGGGTGGTATGTCGATGGCGGTTGCATCCATCATCAAGAAGTACAAGCGTACTCTAGTCAACTTCCAAGAAGATTTCCTTGTGCCTTTCATCAAAAAGGCGGCTTTCAGGTTCATGCAGTTCGACCCAGAGCGTTATCCCTCTGTAGACATGAATTTCATCCCCACTGCTACCCTTGGAATCATTGCTCGTGAGTACGAACAACAGCAATTTATCGGTTTATTGCAAACTCTTGGCCCAAATACACCTGTTTTGCCTGTGATTCTCAAAGGAATCATTGCTAATTCAAGTTTAAGCAATAGATACGAGATGATGGCGGCTTTGGATGAGATGAGTAAGCCTAATCCGCAAGCAGAACAGATGCAACAGATGCAACAAGAGTTGGCAATGCAGACTGCACAGGCAAATATTGCTGTTCAGACAAGTCAAGCAGAACAAAACAAAGCAGAAGCTATCAAATTGTCTGTTGAAGCGCAGTTATTGCCACAAGAAGTACAAGCAAAGAACATGGCGGCAATGACCAAGAACCTTCCTAATGAAGATAACCAAGCATCTAAAGAGTTTGATAAGCGGGTCAAGATTGCCGAGTTGATGCTCAAGGAAGCAGACATTAAAAACAAGTCTAAAATTGTTGAATTACAGATGAATAATGCCAAAAGCACTGTAGTTGACATGGAAAACGAGTTTTTACAAAACTTAAATCAGGAGTTGAGAAATGGCAATTGATAAAATCTTCAATGATGGGAATGTAGATGGCATTGCAGATAATATCTTTAATGCGGTAAACAACTCTGTATCCGAAGTTAAGCAAATGCAGCAGCGTAAGGCGGCTGAGAATGCTCAAATGGTTGTGCAATCTCTGAAGAAGATTGACACTGACATTCGTAGTAAGTTTGACAATGTAACCGATGTTCTTGAAAAACGGATCATCACTATTAAGGATGGTCGTGACGGAATTAATGGTAAAGATGGGCGTGATGGTAAAGATGGTAAGGCTGGACGGGACGGAATCAATGGTAAGCAAGGGCCACAAGGCCCTAAAGGTCAAGATGGAATAGATGGTATCGATGGTGTGTCTGTTGCCAATGCCAACATCGACTTTGATGGCTCTTTAATTATTGCTTTGTCTAACGGCAAAGAGATCAACGTAGGTGAAGTTGTTTCGACAGAATTACAAGAACGCATCAAAATTATTTCAAGTGGCGGTCAAGGCGGTGGTGGCGGTAGTGGAACAGTAACTAATATTGCAACTGGTACAGGTTTATCAGGTGGCCCAATCACCACAACTGGAACTATTGCATTGGCAAACACTGCTGTAACAGCAGGAAGTTACACAGTAGCCAACATTACTGTAGATGCTCAAGGACGAATTACAGCGGCTGCAAACGGCACTGCTGGTAGTGGCACAGTTACAAGCGTAGCCCTTTCTGGTGGCACAACTGGTCTGACTGTAACTGGCAGTCCTATTTCCACATCTGGAACAATCACACTGGCAGGAACATTGGCAGTGGCAAATGGTGGTACTGGTACTGCTTCTCCTAGCATTGTTGCAGGAACAAACATAACTGTTACTGGCACTTGGCCTAATCAAACAATTACAGCATCTGGCGGCTCTGGTTCAGTAACAAGTGTGGCGGCAACAGTTCCTACATTCTTATCGGTTTCAGGTTCACCAATTACAACCAGTGGAACATTGGCAATTACCTTGTCAGGTACTGCATTGCCTGTTCTCAATGGTGGCACTGGAGTAACGACTTCCACAGGCAGTGGTAATGTTGTATTGTCAACAAGTCCAACATTTGTTACGCCTATATTGGGTACTCCAACAAGCGCAACATTGACTAATGCAACTGGTCTTCCAATTTCTACTGGTGTTTCTGGACTCGGAACAGGTGTAGCAACTGCTTTAGCTGTTAATGTAGGAACTGCTGGCGCTTTTGTTGTCAATGGTGGCGCATTAGGAACACCAAGTAGCGGAACGGCAACTAACTTAACTGGTTTGCCATTGTCTACTGGCGTAACAGGTACGTTGCCAATAGCTAATGGTGGTACTGGTCAAACAACTTTGGCGACAGCTAGTATTGCCACATATACAGGCACAGAGACGCTCACCAACAAGACACTGACCAACCCAACGATAACAAATTACACCGAGACACCATTCTCAGCCAATAGTTCAACTGCTATCACACTGGCATTGACAAACGGCACAGTGCAGATCATTACGCTCACAGGCAATGCAACTATCACTATGCCTACTGCTGTTAGTGGTAAGTCATTCACCATACTGCTCAAGCAAGATGCTACTGGCTCACGCACAGTTACTTGGTCAACAGTACAGTGGCCCAGCGGCACTGCACCAACAATCACCAGCACTGCAAGCAAGATGGACAAGTATGTGTTTATCTCTGATGGCACATATTGGTACGGCGCTACTGCTGGTCAGAACTACACCGCATAAGGACAAGAATGTTTTCATCTAATCAGTCCAATGTTGCGGCTAGTGTTGTTGCAAATTACATTGAGGATGTGTTCTCGACTTATCTGTATACAGGTAATGGCTCTACACAGACCATCACCAATGATATTGATTTGTCTGGTAAAGGCGGGTTGACTTGGATTAAATATCGTGACGGAATATTTGGAGGTGGACATTATTTATATGACACAGTAAGGGGTGCTGGCAAAGTCCTGCAATCTAATTTAACTAATGCGGAAAGTGCAGCTGACGACAGATTTATATCTTTTAATTCAAATGGTTTTTCATTAGCAACCACAGGTGGAAGTGCCCTAAATGCAAGCACATATTCCTACGTCTCATGGACATTCCGAGAGCAAGCTAAGTTTTTTGATGTTGTGACGTATACGGGAACGGGAGGAGTACAAAATATTTCACATAATTTAGGTTCTGTTCCTGCTTGTATAATTGTTAAACGCACCGATACAACAGCTAATTGGGTTGTATATCATACAAGTTTAGGAAATGCGGGTTCTTTAATTTTAAATACAACCGCAGCAGCGGATACAGCATCTTCTTTATGGAATAGCACTACACCTACTTCAACACAATTTACAGTAAATAGTGGAAATGCTCAAGTTGGTGGAACTGGTGGAACGTGTGTAGCCTACCTATTCGCCCACAACGCAGGGGGCTTTGGCCTAGCTGGTACAGACAATGTGATTTCGTGTGGGTTGGCAACTCCAAACCCCGCAACCTATGAAGCAACAGTTAACCTTGGATGGGAGCCTCAATGGGTTCTTACTAGGTCTACCGCAGCAGGAAACTGGATGCTTACGGATAATATGCGAGGGATGACAGTATTTGGTAGTAATGATTCAATTCTGCAACCAAATAAATCTGATGCTGAATATACAACCAATTCTATTGGATTAACATCAACTGGATTTATTACTCAAAGCTACGGCACTGACTTTATCTACATAGCCATACGCCGTGGCCCGATGAAAGTGCCTACGTTGGGTACGAGTGTGTTTGCGCCTGTTACAAGGACAGGCACTGGTGCAACTGCTACTGGAACGGCTGGATTTGCACCCGATTTGATTATTCCTGTTAATAGACCGCATGATTACACGGGTGCAACACCTTTCTTTGATAAATTGCGTGGTAGTGACCAAGCAATCTATTCAAATGCAACAACTGCTGAAGAAACAAGAGCAGACACTCTTACATTCTCAAACACAGGCGTCACATTTGGAACAAATGCAATAGCAAATTCCTCGGGCGCATCTTATGTAAATTGGTATTTCCAACGAGCCCCATCGTTTTTTGATGAGGTTTGCACAACTGGGTTTGTTGATGGAACATTAGTAACTCACAATCTAGGCGTTACACCTGAGTTAATTTTTGTAAAAGATAGGGCTGGTGTATCAAATTGGATGGGCGCAGTAAACGATGCTGGAAATGTACGCACTCTTTCTGTAAGTCAAACTGCTGGTGGAGATTTGCCGAGTTTTGTTTATTCTTCATATTTCACTGCAACAACAATAGACCCTACTGCAATTAAAACTGGTACTGGAGGTTCATCAAAAGGCAGTGGTGTAAATGCCGCTATATATCTATTTGCAACCTGCGCTGGCGTATCCAAAGTAGGCGGCTACACAGGAAACGGCACAACCCAAACTATAAATTGTGGGTTTGGTGCTGGCGGGGCAAGGTTCGTAATCATAAAGCGAACAGGCACAACAGGTGATTGGTACGTTTACGACACAGCCCGTGGCATGACTACGTTGACAGACCCATATTTGTTTTTAAACAGTACGGCGGCTGAAGTAGCTACCCTTGGTTCTGTCACAACAGTATCAACAGGCTTTGCAGTAAACGCAACTGTTTTGGCGGCTATCAACACAAACGCAGCAACATACATCTTCTTGGCTATAGCATAAGGAACAATCATGCAAATCAGAATCAGAGAAACAGGAGCAGTTGTATACGAGAGTGAATTTCGTCAACTACACCCAAGCACATCTTTCCCGCAACAGATCAACGAAGCAACCCTTAACGACTTTGGCGCTGATGTAGTCTTTGAAGGCCCACAAGCTACTGGTGGCACTGTCTATCAATACTCGCAAGCCAATGGCGTAGAGCAAGTCGATGGCAAGTGGTACACAAAATATGTGCTTGGCCCTATCTTTACAGACACACCAGCTACAGACATCGAGCCAGCTAAAACTGCCGCTGAGAATGAAGCCGCTTACAAAGCCACCAAGGATGCAGAGCAAGCCAAGTCTGTTCGAGCTTCAAGGGACATCAAACTTTCTGAGACTGATTGGCGCTTTCGCAGTGATATGACCCCCTCACAGGCATGGAAGGACTACTGCCAAGCCCTGCGGGATATGCCTACGCAAGCAGGATTCCCTTGGACTATTGAGTGGCCTACGCAACCATGACTCCAGAACTTCAGAAATACTACGAAAGCCGCTTTGACATGATGTCAACAGAGGGTTGGAAGGATTTATCCGTAGATATTGACATTATGATAGAGTCGTTGAATAATCTAAGCGTTATTCCTGATGGAAATGCCTTAATGTTTAAAAAAGGTGAACTTTCTATCTTGACTTGGCTGAAAACCTTGAAAGAGGTCAGTGAACGAGCCTTTGAGGAATTGAATGAAAAGAATGTTTGATTTTGCCTGTGCAAACGGGCATAAAACCGAAAGACTTGTCAATTATGAGTTGATGAGTTTTAGGTGTGAGTGCGGAGAAACAGCCAACCGCATTTTGTCTGCTCCTAACTTCAAGTTAGAAGGGTGGTCTGGTTCTTTCCCGTCAGAGCATGGGAGGTTCGAGAAAAAACACCTAGATCAACTGAAGTGGGAGCAAAAGCACAACTCATAAGCAGAAATGCCGAGTTGAATGTCCTAGAACCGATGAACGGCAGGAAAAGGAAGAAATATGTTGATTGACAATGAAGATGAGTCGCTAAGTGAGTTAGATGCAGTCGAGCAAAAGAAGCAACTACCTGAGACTGAACCCTTATCCGAGATGCCTGATAAATACAGGAATAAATCTTTGGAAGAAGTGGTCAAAATGCACCAAGAAGTTGAGAAACTTATGGGCAGACAGGCACAGGAAGTTGGAGAAGTGCGTAAGCTGGCAGATGAACTTATCAAGCAAAACCTCGCCTCTAAGCAACAACCTATTGAAAAAGAGCCAGAAGTAGATTTTTTCGAGAATCCACAAGAGGCAGTTCGTAGAACAGTTGATAACCATCCTGATGTACTTGCGGCTAGACAAGCTGGTCAAGAGTTCAAAAAGATGCAGATTCAACAAAAGCTGGCGCAAGAGCATCCTGATTTCGGTCAGATTGCTCAAGATACAGACTTTGTGAATTGGGTGAAATCTTCACCTATTCGCCTTGGTTTGTATGCAAAAGCTGATGGTGAGTTTGATTACGACAGTGCAAATGAATTGTTAAGTACCTATAAACAGTTGCGTGGTGTTAAGGCAAGACAGACTACAGATGCAGGGGAAACTCAGCGAAAGTCTAATCTTAAAGCGGCGGGAGTTGATGTAGGTGGCAGTGGGGAGTCTGGAAAGAGGGTCTATAGAAGGGCTGATCTAATTCGGCTGAAAATGACCGACCCAGATCGTTATGAGCAGTTAAGCGGAGAAATCATGCAGGCTTATCAGGACGGACGGGTCAAATAATTTAACCTATCGTTTTTTGGAGATTTAACATGGCAACAGCATTTTCCCCCAGTAATTCCGTTACTGTCACCACAGCAGACAAATTCATCCCCGAAATTTGGAGTGATGAAATTGTAGCTGCGTACAAGAAAAACTTGGTTCTTGCGAACCTCATTATGAAGATGAACTTCAAGGGTAAGAAGGGTGATGTAGTTCACATTCCCGCACCTACCCGTGGCACTGCTGCTGCTAAAGTTAAAGAAGTAGCAGTTACTTTGATTGCCGCTACAGAGTCTGAAGTTACAATCAGCTTGGATAAGCATTACGAATATTCACGTTTGATTGAGGATATTGTTGAAGCCCAAGCCCTGAACAGCTTGCGTAACTTCTACACCTCTGACGCTGGTTATGCTCTGGCTAAACAAGTCGATACTGACTTGGTTCAGTTGGGTCGTTCAACCAATGGCGGTGCTGGTACAAATGCTTACGCAACTGGTGCTTTTATTGGTGGTGATGGTACTACTGCTTATGTTGCTGGTAGCAACAATGAGTCAGCATTGACCGATGCCGCTATTCGCCGCACTATTCAGCGTCTTGATGACACTGATACCCCAATGGATCAGCGTTTCTTTCTGATTCCTCCCTCAAGCCGTAACACGCTGATGGGTTTGGCTCGTTACACTGAACAAGCCTTTGTTGGTGGTACAAACAATACCATTCGCACTGGTGAAATCGGTAACTTGTATGGTATCCCTGTGTTTGTCTCAAGCAATTGCGATACAGCATCAGGTTCTGCTGCCGCACGAGTTTGCTTGATGGGTCACAAGGATTCACTGGTTTTGGTTGAACAAATAGCTATTCGCTCACAAGTTCAGTATCAACAGCCGTACCTTGCAACTTTGTACACTGCTGACACTCTGTATGGAGTTCAAATCCTTCGTTCAGCGGCAAGCACTGGTGCAGCTAAATCTGCATCTATGTTTGCTTTGTTGGTTCCAGCCTAATTGCAGTTGTCCCTCCTATCTCTAGAAATAGGGGTAGGGGGACTTTTTTAACCTAATTAGGAGAAACAAAAATGGCAGCAGCAACAGCAGTAGTTTCACGCCGTGGAACTGACCAATTTCGGGGTTTGTTCTCCGATACATGGTCTGTTACAGCAACTCTTGACGCATCATCTCTTGCAGATGGCGTTGGTGAGACAAACACAATAGCAGTAGCAGGAGTCAAGTTAGGCGACATTGTGATGAACGTAAGTTTGGGTGTAGATGTCTCAGGCATATCTATCACACCTTACGTTTCAGCGGCTAACGTAGTGTCTATTCGTTTCCAAAACGAGTCAGGCGGTACATTGGACTTAGCATCCACTACAGTTCGCTGTGTGGTTGTTCGCATGGTGTAAAGATTGGGGGGGCTAGTCCCCCCTTTCTCATTTAAGGGTTTTATGGCTACTTTTCGTTGTCTTCAGTCGGGTAATACTGTAACTTTTACATATCAGCATGATATTGATTCTATGAAGGGTCATCAGGGGTATGTAAGAGTAGACGAACCAGAAGTAACCATAGAATCTGAAACTAGAACAGATACCGCATTTGCGCCTGTCATGCCCACAATTAAGCGTATGGGAAGACCCCGAAAGGTTATAAATGGCTGAAATTGACGCAAGAGACTTTGGTAGATTAGAGGCTCAAGTAGAGTCTTTACATGGTCAGGTAACTCAATTGAGTACCGATGTAAAAGCATTGCTTGAACTTGCCAACAAATCTAAAGGCGGTTTTTGGATGGGAATGACCATTGCAAGCATTGCTGGTGGAGTCTTTACTTTTGTAGCCGATAGGTTGTTCAAGTGAAAGAAGGACTCCTTTCAGGCGTTGTTTGCCCTGTGGCAACACAAGATGTCCATATAAACCTGAAGAACAGAAACCATGCTTTTAAAGAGTATGGATATGGACCACCTAATCCATTGGATTCAAATGATGCTTTTTGGCTGAAGAAAGCCAAGATGTATAACGCTCCTACCAAAGATATTATGGATATGCGATGTGGCAACTGTGCTGCATTTATCCAGACTCCTAAGATGATGGAGTGCATCCTTGGTGGGTTAGAGAAGGATGAAGGTAAGAATGAGTTGTCCTATGATGAAAATTTTGTCAAGGCGGCTAATTTAGGATATTGCGATTTATTTCAATTTACCTGTGCCGCACTTAGAACTTGTGATGCGTGGAAATCAGGTGGACCAATAACCAAGGAGAAACCATAATGATGCATGGAAAAACACCCAAAATAGATAGTTCAAAGATGCCTAAAAAGAAAGAAAGAAAAGGTATTCCTGTGACTATTATGGTTGCAGTTGGTAAGCCAAAAATGCCAATGCCCATGCGTGGTGGTAGGACTGCCACTAACATGATGAAGAAATCTAGTCGGGGTAAGTAATGTCTACATTCCAACTTGACCCTAACCAAGTAGCAATTGGAGTTCCTAGTTTGGGAACAGCCCAAGTATTTACAGTTAGCAACTCTAGCGTTCAATCAACGGCCTTTGGCGCATCAACAACAATGGTTCGTTTATCTTGTTCTTTGGGACATTGCCACTTTCAAATTGGCACAAATCCAACAGCAAGCCTAACAACTTCACCCATGATGCCTAATAACTTTTCTGAGATTATTAGGGTAAATGCTGGAGATAAGATTGCTGTTATTAAGGATGCTACTGTAGCAGCATCGACATTTTCTGTAACGGAGTTAGCATGAAAACTAAAGCCCAAAAGAAGATTAGCAAGGTTATGACTGAATATGGCAAGGGTGAATTGCACTCTGGCTCAAAAATGGGAAAAGTTGTAAAGAATCAAAAACAAGCAGTTGCCATTGCTTTGTCTGAAGCTGGTATGTCTAAGCCTAAAAGGAAGATGAAATGAAAGCTGGACTCTACGCCAATATCAATGCAAAACAGGCTCGTATAAAGGCAGGGTCTGGCGAGAAGATGAACAAGGTTAGATCTAAAGCTGCACCTACAGCAGCTGACTTCAAACAAGCGGCAAAGACTGCAAAGAAGCCTAAAAAGGTGAAGTAGATGAAAACACCCACTTGGCAAACAAAAGCTGGTCAAAATCCAAAAGGCGGCTTGAATGCCAAGGGTAGATCATCTTATAATGCAGAAACTGGGGGCAATCTGAAGCCTCCAGTAAAGTCGGGGGATAACCCTCGCAGAGCAAGTTTCTTGGCTCGTATGGGTGGCAATGATGGCCCTGAGTACAAGGATGGTAAACCAACAAGACTGCTTCTTTCGCTCAAGGCATGGGGTGTAACCTCAAAGGCTGACGCAAAGGCAAAAGCTAAAGCTATATCCGACAGGAATAAGGCAAAAGCAAAATGAGAGCAGTGTCCGTTGCAGCCGATCTTACAGCTAACACGCTGACATCGGTATTTACTTGCCCGATTGGTTATTACGCCAAGGTCGTGCTAGTACGAGCAACTAACAAAACAGGCTCAACAAAATACATCTCTCTTGATTGGACAGACACATCAGCGGCTGTGACTTATTCAATAAGCTATCAGCAAGCAGTAACAACTTATACGAGTGGGTTTGATTTTGGTATGTCCTATTTGGTGCTTGAAGAAGGTGATATTTTGAAAGCTACAAGTGAGGCAGGGTCTACATTTACGATAATTGCAACAATTGAACTTGAAGGGTTGACAAGACTATGACCTACCTTGAACTTGTAAATGATGTATTGGTTCGTATGCGTGAGCCAACAGTAACCACTGTTAGTCTCAACTCTTATTCAACCTTAATTGGCAAATTTGTTAATGATGCCAAACGTCAAATTGAAGATGCTTTTTCTTGGAATGTTCTTGGCACAACCATTACAGTAACCACCGCATCATCTACAGCAGCTTATTCTTTAACAGGTGCTGGTCAGAAGTTTCAAGTAATGGATGTAATCAATACTACAAGCAATGTTGGATTGACAAACATCAGTTTTGTGGACATGAACCGCAAACTAAACTTTACTCCACTTGTTAATTCAATACCTACAGAATTTGCTTTTGATGGCGTTGATAGTAGTTACAACACTAAGGTAAATCTATACCCAATACCTAATGGTGTTTATACGATCAAGTTTGCTTTGACAGTGCCACAGGCTACCCTAGCATCAGATTCAACTGTTGTGCTTGTTCCTGACGTTTTAGTGGTTCAGAATGCCTATGCTCGTGCTTTAGTGGAGCGTGGTGAAGATGGTGGTTTGTCTTCTTCTGAGGCATACCAGTTGTACAAATCCATGTTGTCTGATTACATTGCTTTAGAAGGCACTCGCTATCCTGAGAATCAGGAGTTTGTTCCAGTATGAGCAAAGCCCTCCAAGTTTCTAGCGTATCGGCTCCAGCTTTCTTGGGGTTGAATACACAAGACCCTTCTTTAGAAATATCGAGTGGGTTTGCTGGCATTGCACTGAACTGCGTGATTGACAAGTTTGGTCGATTAGGTGCGAGGCAAGGATACCAAAACATCAACACATCTAGCGGTACATTAGGTTCAAATGTAATTACAGTTATCCATGAGTTGATTCAAGTAGATGGAACAATTACTGTATTGTTTTTTGGCAATGGTAAACTGTTTAAACTAGGTCTATCTACAGCGGGTGCTGTAGCCGAATACAACATTGCTCAATATGGCTCTAATGCCACACCTCTTGCCGAATATACGCAAGGCGCTTCAAGTTCTGGAACTATTTCTGAATTGACATATGGCGGTGGTGGAACTGCACCTACGTTTACTGCGGGTAATTGGCAAGCCGCAAGCCTAAATGGAATTGTTTATTTTTTCCAAAAAGGCAATGACCCAATCATTTATGACCCTGCAATCTCTACAACAACTTTCCGTAGAGTTTCTGAAAAGTCAGGTTATGTCGGTACTGTACCAAGTGCAAACGTAGCAATCTCTGCATATGGTCGTATTTGGGCAGCTAACACAAATTCCAACAATACAACAGTATCGTTTAGTGATTTGTTGTCAGGCCATGTTTGGTCTACTGGAACTTCAGGCACTTTAGATGTTTCTCGTGTCTGGTCTAACGGCGCTGATGAAATAACAGGGTTAGCGGCACATAACGGATTTTTGTTTATCTTTGGAAGACGACAAATATTGGTTTATGCAAATGCCACAACTCCATCAACTATGGTGCTTTCCGACACGATCTCAAGTGTTGGTTGCATCGCAAGGGACACAATTCAAAATACAGGCAAGGATGTTGTTTTCCTAAGTGGTAGTGGCTTGCGTTCTGTTTTACGAACAGTACAAGAGAAATCTGCACCACTTGGTGACTTGTCCAAAAATATTAGAAACGATTTCTTAGCCACAGTTGCAAGTGAATCAGCCACCGAGTTGAGGTCTGTTTATTCTGAACAGAATGGCTTTTACCTGTTGACTTGTCCCACAGCAGGGAAAGTCTTTTGCTTTGACACTAAGACGACTTTGGAAGATGGCTCTTATCGTGTAACGATATGGGACAGTATTGCGCCACAAAGTTTTTGCTCTCGCAGAAACGGAGATTTGCTGATTGGTAAAACTGGTTTTGTTACAAAATACACTGGTTATCAAGATAACGCTTCAGCGTATCAGATGCAATATTACACAAACAACGCTGATTTAGGCAATGATGGGCAAACCTCAATCATCAAGAAAATTAAGATTCTTGTTGTGGGTGGTAGTAACCAAGCAATATCTGTTTTTTGGGGCTACGATTTTTCATCAAGTTACCAATCGCAGACAGTTTCTATACCAACGCAATCTGTATCTCAATATGGCATTGGAGAATACAACATTGCAGAGTATGCAACAGGCATAGTTTTGAAAGAATTAACTGCATACGGAAGCGGATCAGGAAAAATTGTTCAAACAGGATTTGAGATTAACATTAACGGGTCACCAATTTCATTTCAAAAGATTGAGATACAGACCAAAACAGGCAAACTTGCATAAGGAGCAACCATGTCAAACTACACGAAAACAGTAAATTTTGCAGCAAAAGACTCACTAACAACTGGAGATGCCAACAAAGTTGTTAAGGGTACAGAAATTGATACGGAGTTCAATAACATTGCAACTGCTGTAGCAACTAAAATTGATTCCTCTGGCGCACTTGGTACACCTACTAGCGTGACGCTAACTAATGCTACTGGTCTGCCTTTGACAACTGGAGTAACAGGTACTCTACCTGTTGCTAATGGCGGCACAGGAGCCGCTACTTTAAATGGTGCTGGTATTGTTACAACAACTGGTACACAGTCAATTGCTGGAGTTAAGACATTTACTGATATTATAAATATTTCATCTACTCTTAATTGTTCTTTTGCAAATTTTATTACTTCAACTGCTGGCGCTAGTTTTGGTCAAGCAACACCAAACGGAAACTATGCAGCATTCTTTCAACCAAATGGGACTTCTGGTATTGGTGGAATAGCAGCACTAAATAGAAGTACATATCCTGGAATTCTTGCGTTCACAAGTAGCAACTCTACGGATTTAATATCATTTTTCTCTGGAACGCCTACTACTAACACAGCAGTTGGCTCTATCACAACAAATGGTTCAGCTACTGCATACAACACTTCCTCAGACTATCGTTTAAAAGAAAATATTGTTCCTTTAGCAAACGCTGTTACTCGTGTTAAGCAACTTGCGCCAAAAAACTTTACTTGGAAAAACAATCCAAGTCTCGGAACTGTAGAAGGGTTCATTGCCCATGAGTTGCAGGCAGTTGTACCAGAAGCAGTTTTTGGTGAAAAAGATGGAGTAGACCAAGACGGAAAACCAAAATACCAAGGTGTTGATACATCAGTTTTGGTTGCTTTGTTGACTGCTGCTTTAAAAGAGGCTCTGACTCGTATTGAAGCCTTAGAAGCAAAAGTAGGCTAAACATGATTACACACCACTTTTCTGATGGACTGTATGCAAAGGAAGCTAGATTTCCTGCTGGTGTAGCCATCTTGAAGCATACGCATAACTTCAGTCACTTATCTATCTTGGCTGAAGGTAAGGTTGCTGTGTTGCGTGGTGCAGAGATTGATATTGTTACTGGCCCTGCTTGCATTGAGATTAAGGCAGGAATGGTTCACGGGGTTAAAGCGATTACTGATTGTGTTTGGTTTTGTATTCATGCCACAGACGAGAAAGACCCGTCTAAAGTGGATGAGATTTTGATTAAAGGGGATTGATATGCCTATTGCTGCAGCAATTATTGGTGGTGGATTAAGTCTTATGGGGGCAAGTGAACAGGCTTCTGCTACAGAGTCAGCGGCAAACACATCTGCTAATGCTCAACTTGAGGCTGCTAGATTAGCTGCTGAAGCACAAAAGTTTCGCCCTGTTGGAATCACCACACGATTTGGTAAATCTAATTTTCAGTACGGCATCAAAGGTGTTAATCCACCTGTTGCGGCTGATTATGCAACGCCTGAAGAATTTGCGGCTGCACAAAGGGATTATCAAATACGGGCAGCATCTGAAGGTTACTTAACTGGTGCTGGTTATGAAGTTAGCCCTGAACTAAAGGCTTATCAAGATCGCTTAGCGGCTTTAACAGGCGGTGCTTTAACGCAAGCAGAAATGGCTCAACAACAGTTTCAGCCTTTGTCTCAGGCGGCTGGTGGACTGTTTGGTTTAGGTCAACAGTATTTGGCTCAAAATCCTCAAGAGGTTGCTGCCAAATATATGCAACAGCAACAAGATTTGCTTGCACCTAGCCGTGAAAGACAGATGGCACAGTTGCAGAACCAGTTGTATCAGCAGGGGCGTGGTGGATTGTCTGTAGGTGCTACAGGTATGCGCCCTAGCGGTGGAATGGGTTTAGGTGCTACTACACCTGAGATGGAAGCCTACTACAACGCTATGGCTCAACAGGATGCTCAGTTGGCAGCACAGGCACAACAAGCTGGTCAGCAGAATGTTGCGTTTGGTGCTGGATTGTTTGGTACTGGTGCAAATATGTTAGGTCAGTATCAAGCTGGTCAAGTTGGCGCATTGAATCCGTTTACAACCTACTTGGGTGCTGGATCAACCATTGAATCTCTTGGACAACAACCTTTGGATATTGGCGCACAGCTGGGTGGTAGAGCCGCTACTGCTGGTGCTAATGTTGGTCAATCATTGTTGCAAGGTGGTATTTATGCAGCTAGGACTCAACAAGGTGGTCAAGGAGGAAGTTCTTTAGGCGGTTTGTTGCAGGGACTTGGTAGTAATAAACAATTTACTCAAGGTTTAAGCAATTACTTTAATCCACCTTATGTTGCAAATCAAACTGCTTTTGATTATGGACCAACAACTGGTTTTTCTGATGGCTCTCCAGTTACATTGTTTTAAGGAATAATCATGGCAGACTCACAAATTCTAGGTTTATTTAATACTCCAGAGCAGTACCAACTTGCTCAACAGCAAGCTCAAGAAGCTCAAGCTATTCAATATGCAAATCTTGACCCAATGGCAAGAGCCAACTATGGAACTTTTCGTGCTGGTCAACAGTTTGGTAATGCTATTGGCGGTGCTTTGGGTGGTCAAGACCCACAGTTACAGTTGATTTCACAACGCAATCAAATTGGTCGTCAAATTGACATGAGTAATCCTCAATCAATTAGTCAAGGTATTCAAAGAGCTTCTCAAGTTGGAGATGTTCAATTTGCAACAGCATTGGCTGATAGATTAAAAACAATGCAAGAATCACTTTCTAAACAAGCATTGGAAAGTGCTACTACACAAGAAAAGTTGGCTACGATTCCTAAAATTGGTGCTGAAGTAACAAAAATCACCAATGAAGCTACAACTAGACAACAAACAATTCAATCATTGAAATCTCAATTTAATTTTAATGATGCTGATGCTACTGCCATTGCAAACAATCCTGCATTAGTACAAGCATATCTAACACCTGACACAGCAAAAGCATTTGATGTAGTTAAAACAGGAAAATTTACTCCTGAAAGTGCAGCTAAATATGCAAAATCAGGTAATTTTGCAGACCTAGATCAAATTGACATGACAACAAAACCAAGTGAAGATTGGATGAAATATGCTAGGGCATTAGGTCTTCCAGCAAAACGATCATTTGGAGACTACAGTCCAGAAGAAGTTGCTGCTGTAAACAAAAAACAATTTGACCAAGATATTGCATTAAATCAGGCTAAAGCCATGTCTATAAAAATACCTTTAGGTGATGTACTTGATAAAGTATATTTATCTAAAGATAGAGAAGAAGCCGCCAAAAATTGGGCTATTGCTGGAGATGCGTATAAGGTAACTATTCCTTTGATTGATAAACTTAACAAAGTTGAATCAACTATTGGAAATGCTTTTACAGGAGCTGGAGCAGATGCAAAACTTTCAATTGCAAAAGGATTGTCAGCAGTTGGTGTAAAAATCAGTGACAAGGCAACAGATACAGAGATTGCAAATGCTGTTTCTTCTCAACTTGTGCAACAAATTGCCAAGGTGTTTCCGGGCTCTCAATCTAATAAAGAACTTGAACAATTGCTTAAAAGCAAATTTAATATTCAACAAGAATTGCCAACTATCTTACGTTTGATACGTCAAGCAAGAGATGAAATGGTTGCACAAAAAATTACTTATGAGCAAGGTGCAAAACTGCCTGATTCAGAAAGAACCAAATTCAATGCTAATTTGGCTCAAGGACAAAATTATCAGAAACTACAACAGTATCGTGATTTTGAAGATAAGTATCGCAAAGGAACTATTCTTCCAGAAGAACGAGCAAAAGCCGCACAGTTAAAAGCTGATCTTGGTCTATAAGGAGGATATATGGCAGAAATAGATTGGCGTGTTGACCCACGTTCTGAGAAATCCATGATTCCTTCGCCTAGTCGTGAAGAAATGGTAGCAAAAGAACGGGATTTAGAAAGAACAAGAGCGCAAATAGCTGGTTCTTATTTTGGTGTAACAGGATTGTTTCCAACCGAAAATCAAACAAGTCTTTCTACCATAGGTGGAGTCGTTGGTGGTTTAGCACCTATACTTTTCCCAGAATCAAGAGTGGTTGCTCCAATCATGCGATTGACAGAAGCCGCACCCGCTGTAGTAAGACCATTTATTCCATCATTAGTTGGCTCAACTGCTGGTACTACTGTTGGGACTTTAGCTGAACAAGCGGTTACGCCAAATCAAAGTATTTTTTCTACTGATACAGGAAAGAAACTTTTAGAAAATAATCTTCAAAATGCTGCATTTGATGTTGGTGGTAATCTAGTCTTTTCTGCTTTTGGTAAGTTAATTAAAGCTGGTAAAGACCAATTAAGTAAAGCTGGAATTACACAATCCGCAAGTTTCTTTGCAACACCTGAAGAAGAAGCAAGACGGGCGGCTCAAGAATGGTTATCTTCTAGAGGCGCAACACTTACTAAGGGTCAGTTAACTGGTGATTTTGGAACTCAAGTAATTGAAGGAACATTAAAATATTCACCCGCATCTAACTATTTTGAACAACAACAAAAAGGCGTTGTCAAAGCATTAAATGCTGGAGCAAATGATGTTAGAGCCACACTTGATACATCAGATACTTTTAAAAACGCTTTAAAACAAGATGACCCAACTCAAATGGTTCTTGGAGATCGTTTTCAAAATGCTATTGCAGAAGCAGATAAATTGATGAAGGCAAAGTTTGCACCAGTTTATGAAAAAATTGATGCCGACCAAGGTTTAAGGGTTAATTTAGTTCCATTAAAGCAAGAAGCACAAAAAGAATTAGACAATTTAGCAAAGACTAAATTTAAGTTTGCTGGAAGTGAACGAAGAAAAGTCTTAGAAGATATTTTGAGCCAAGATGATGAAGTTGCTTTTGGAACTGCTCATGCTTTAAGAAGTGACCTGTTAGCAAGTGGTAGAGAAGCAACCAAAGAAGGTGTGCCATCAACTGTTTTGCAAAAAGAATATTTTAATCAAGCCCAAGGTGTTTCCAATCAAATGGATAACACAATGGTCATTACTTTTGGTAATGAAGAACAAAAGGCTTTAGCTAAAAAACTTGGATTGGTTGGAGGAATAGATCAACCTGCTGGATTAAGAAATGGTCAATATCAGGCGCATAACATTACATCGCTTGACCAATTAAATCTTCCAAAAACAAAAGCAAATCCTGCAAATAATGACTTATTGCGTGAGTATTTTAATGCTCAAGATAGTTACAAAAATGCAATGGGTGGTTTGTATAGCGGAACAATGCAGGCGGCTTTAAAACAAGACGCATCTGCAGTTGGTGGATATTTATTCAATGTTGATAGACCTGAAAGAATGAGAGAAACTTTTTCCGCAATTGCAGAGATGCAAAAATATTTACCTAAAGAACAAAGTGCTGGATTAAAAGCTGAACTTCAATATGGTTATTTAAACAAAATATTTGGTGAGCCAGATGGAATTACAAAACTTAGTAAAAATCTTGAAGACACCACATTTAAAGAAGGTTTTAATTATTTGTTTAGAGAACCACAGTTGAAAAAACAATTATTAGACATAACAAATGCAGCTAAATATGGTCTTGAAACAGAAAGAGGGTCAACTGTACTTAGAACTAAAGCAATTGGTTCGGCTATAACCGCTGCTACTGCTGGAACATCAACCTTGGCGTATTTAAACTTGCCTGATGAAATACAAAGCAAAATTGATCTTCCCACTGCTATTTCTAGTTATGGTGTTTTGTATGTAACTCCAAAATTAATAGCTAGAGCATTAACTAATAAAAACTCTATGGATGCTCTTGCAATGCTTGCTAAAGCTCAATCAAATCCTAAGTATGCTGGTGCGGCAGCAACAAAAATTGCTGATGCTTTAAATCGCTCTGGAATATTGAATGAAGAATATGCAACTGATGTAAATACATTTTTACATGGAGCGCCCAAGCAAGAATCAATGCAACAAGCACCTGTAATCAATTGGGATGTTGCCCCCCAAGCACAACCTACTCAATAAGGAAACAAAATTGATCCAATCTCTATTTGTCTACTTGCGGCTGGTTTGGTCAAAAACATCCAAGCTGGCTGTGACCTTTATAAGCAAGCTAAAGAGCAGTTTGTTTCTATTAAGCGTACTGCTGATGAAGTTATTGCCATTGGCAAAGAGGTCAAAGGATTTTGGGGGTCGTTGCGTAAATTATTTGGCGGTAGTCCCAAGCCTGAAACTGCAAAGTCTGTGGCAAAGGCTAAAAAGTCTGACTACGTTGCTGTTGACGAAACTCAAGTTAAAGCTGAAATCGTTAAGAACCTGAGTGAGTTCTTCAAGCTACAGGAACAGTTAGAAGCGCACATTAGGGAGTCAGAGGAGAAGGCTAGGACTGTAGTTTTTGCTGATGATGTGAACTTGATGGAAGAAGCCCTAAACAGGGTTTTGGCACAGCAAGAGATGGAGAGGTTGGTAGTTCAGATCAGAGAGTGCATGGTCTATCAATCTCCACCTGAGATGGGTGCTTTGTATTCAGAAGTGTTCAGCATGAGAGACATCATTGCTGGGGAGCAAGCAAAAGCAAGGAAGATGCGGGATGCAGAATCATGGTTACGAAAGGAAAGGGAGCGACTCCTAGCAGAAAAACAAGCATACCTGTTGGTAGCTTTCCTATTCCTAATATACCTATGGATGGTAATAGGTCTGGTAAGCAAGATTGGGAGAACGTAGTGGGATGGATTGCTGCTTGTGTTCTTGTCGTATTGTTGTTACCTGTTTTGGGTATGCTTTACATGGATGTATTGCAAACCAGAAATGAAGCACAAGAACAGATTCAGAAGGTTGAGAAACTCAGAAGGCAGATTGAGCAGAAAGAAAGAGAGAAAGAGAAATGAACATTTATTGTATTTGGGGCTTATCTATCCTTTTGGTGCTGTTAGCTGGCTGTGATGACCGCTACCGCTATCCTTGCCAAGACCCATTAAATTGGTCTAATGCTGAATGTAAACCCCCAATTTGTACCGCTTCTGGCACTTGCCCAGAGATGTTAGTTAAACCCGAACAGGAGAAGAAGTAATGGCAACCATTGGATATAAACCTAATAATCGCCTGACTGCTGATGAGATTGAAGTCAGAGTATGGGCATTCGTTATCGTAGTATTGGTGAGCATTCTGTTAGCTTCTATGGGTATGTTTCTGTACTCTGTTTCTTTTGTACAACAGCCCATGAACGGCAGTATGGCGGCTATTGATAAGGTGTACACCCAACAAATCAGCACCATCATGGTGTTCATTACTGGTGTTTTAGGTGGTGTAGCTGGTAGGTCTGGTGTTAAGGCAATAGCCACAGCATCAGCTAAGGCAGAGGCCACTGACAACGATGAGCCGCCAAAGCCATGAGTTTATTTAATCCTTGGGTGCTGTTAGGCATCCTGATGGCAGTAGTTGGTTCTTTTGGCGGTGGCTATCTCAAGGGGTCAGATGATGAGGTTACTCGTCAACAACTTGAGATTGCTGCCCTAAATGCTGAAGCTAGGGTAAAGGAACAAGCCCTTATAACTGCTGTTCAGACCCAATCCACCAAACTTCAAAAGGCAAATCAAGATGCAAAACTTGCTCAACAAAAGCGTAATTCTGACATTGAGTCTGGCGCTCTCAAGTTGCGGCTTTCTGTCAAAGCCCCCGTCTGCCCCGTACATACCGCCTCAGATGCCCCCATTACCAGCGGAGATAGCGTTCAAACAACAACCGAACTTGACCCAGCGTTTGCTCGATCTCTTGTCGCCATCACAGACGATGGAGACAAAGCCATCAGGCAATTGAACGCTTGCATAGAGGCTTACAATAGTGTTTATCAAACTTTGAACAAATCACGTTAAGATTCACGCTGTTGTCATTGATTTAGTTTACTTTAGGGCAACTTCAATGGAGTTGTCATGACAAAACTATCAGACAAAGAGTTTCTTGAGTTATGGGCAACACATCAATCTGCATCTGTAATTGCAAAAATTATGGACATGGATTTACGTTCAATCCAAAAACGTAGACGTCATTTAGAAGTTAAATTTGGACAATCTCTTAGCCCAAAACTTTTACCTGTTACTTTAAGCAAACCCGAAAATCCAGCAAGAAAAGAACTTGGGATAGAGAATGGCGTTGTTATTGTTTTTAGTGATGCTCACTTCTGGCCTAGCATCCACACAACGGCGTATAAGGGACTTCTTTGGGCAATTAAAGAGTTTCAGCCAAAGGCTGTTATTGCCAATGGAGATATATTTGATGGCGCTAGTATTAGCCGTTTTCCTCGTATTGGATGGGATTCAACGCCATCGGTAATACAAGAGTTGAAAGCCTGTGAATTGGCAATGGGTGAGATTGAAGAAGCCGCCAAGAAAGCAAGACACAATGTAAACCTAGTGTGGACACTTGGTAACCATGACGCAAGGTTTGAGAACCGCCTAGCTGCCAATGCCCCTCAATATGAGCAAGTCAAAGGCTTTTCTCTGAAAGACCATTTCCCTGCTTGGCATCCATGCTGGAGTTGTTGGCCTACCGAGGAAGTAGCTGTTAAACATCGCTGGAAAGGTGGCATTCACGCCACACACAACAATACAGTCAATGCTGGTGTAAGCATAGTTACAGGGCATCTACACAGCCTCAAAGTCACTCCTTATGCTGACTACAACGGCAACAGGTTTGGGGTCGATACAGGCACATTGGCAGAGACTGATGGCCCTCAGTTTGTCAACTACCTAGAAGATTCGCCTGTCAATTGGAGGTCAGGGTTTGCTGTACTGACATTTCATAATGGGAAATTGCTTTGGCCTGAGTTAGTGCATAAGTGGGATGAGGGACAAATTGAGTTTAGGGGCAAGGTTTATGACGTATGACCTTGTAGCTTATCTCAGATCTGAAATAAAAGAACTACATCACATTTTGCATGAAACTCAGCTTGCTTTGGCGCAAGCAAATGTCAGGCTTAACAGACGTTCTGAACCCTTAACTGAGGAACGTATCTATACCTTGTATAGACGTAGCTTGGACTGGCGTAAGTTGGCTAGAGACATTGAAGCAGAGCACGATATTGAATAAAAAAAGGGGAGTCCTAAAACCCCCCTGTTAAGGTCAACTGCACTTAAATTATGCCACACGTTCCCAGACTAAGCCATCTTCGTCTTCTACGATCTCTCCGATTTCGTATTCGTCGGATTCTGCGTCTTCGTCGGTTTCGTCTTCTTCGTCAGTTTCTTCATCGCACTGATATTCGTAGTCTTCGGTAACGTCATAGTCAACGCACCAATCGTGGTTTTTTTGGAATTCGATGAATTCCTGAATGATTGCAATCTTGTCGAAATCCATTGTTTCAACAGTCACCTTGTCTGAACCAAAATCCCAATCTGCAATGTCAATCTCAATCTTGTACATGATGTTCCCCTTGTTATGGCATGATTGCCAAGTAAAATGCTATCCTCAATTTGTGACAGACACCAGCAATAATCCATCAATTTTTACAACGAAAGGTTAAAGAAATGAACTTATCAGCCAATTTTTCTTTGAAAGAACTAACGAAATCTGACACTGCTACCCGCCTTGGGATTGATAACACGCCCGATGATGAAGCCATTGACAATCTAAAGACTTTGTGCGACAAGGTGCTTCAGCCTGTTCGTGACCACTTTGGTAAGACTGTTACTGTGAATTCTGCCTATCGTAGTTCTGAGACGAACCAAGCTACAGGAGGCTCAAAGTCGTCAGACCATGTGAAAGGCCAAGCTGCCGATATTGAGATTGCTGGCATTGCCAATGCTGATTTAGCCCAATGGATTATGGATAATTTGGACTATACACAATTAATCTTAGAGTTCTACACACAGGGTATACCCGACTCTGGTTGGGTTCATGTTAGCTATGACCCTAACAACCTTAAGAAGCAGGAATTGACTGCTGTTAAGGTGGCAGGGAAGACTCAGTATCTGAATGGACTACAGGCTTGATTTGAGTCTTACAGAAGTGTTTGGGGACAAGGTGTTCAAAGAAGATCACTTCCCCACACTTCTCACATAACCATGCTTCACCTCGGTCTACAGTGGTTACTTTGTTCCCACGTTGACCATTACGTCTACCATAAAAGGTTCGTATTTTGCGAATCATTTACCAATTTTAGCCTTTGAATAGATAAAAAAATCACGCTTTTCTGTCAACGCAATACGCTCTCTTGCGTTTTTACCAAAGGCTTGACCAGCAGCAAATTGCCTAAGTTCTTTGTCTCTTGTCCAAATACTAGGTTCTCCTCGCCAATCAAATACGTTTTTCTTAATCATCTTTACCCCATCGTTTACATAATTGCTTTATTGTTTTACTTTGCTTCTTAGGCTTTTCACACACTTCACTCACAGATTTCTCTTTTGCTTTTGCCTGTAATTGTGGAGAAGTCAGAGGTTTAGGTGTATCAGGAAAGAGATTAGTCCATCCTGACACCCCCATAACTATACCGATAATAAGTCGGTCAATCATTCATTATCAACCTCGTTTTGCAGGAAATAAAGTACCCAAACAAGGATGACCCCAAAGGCAATCACTGCAAAACCGCCAAAAGCCATTAACATAAAAGTTACGAGTACATCCCACATTAGACTGCCCTCCACTCACGTTCATTACGCCCTGCTGAAGACTTAACTGTTCTGCCTGTCAACTCAATCAGGTTCATCTTCTGCAACTCGTTTAAACGCCTTGCAACCTGATTTGCCTCTAACCCGCTATGTCTGGCTATCCCATCTTTTCCAAGCGAACCATGAGCCTTTAAACAGTCCACAATGGTGCTGAAGTGCTTTGAGGCCAAGTCTTTGGCAGCATCAGCAGCTTCATAGCTAGTAACTGGGTCGGAACATCTAACCCTGTTAAATATTGGTAAATCAAAGAATCGTTTCACTTCACCACCAAAATGTATGTCGTCTAATTTTGTCATTATTCACTCCTATCAATTAAAAGTTAGTGGGTACTCACTTGCGCTTTCCCCGTTGTGTTACATCAAAAAGGGATGTCAGAATCCATGTCTTCAATGGATGACTTCTTCTTTGGTGAGGAAGTATTAGCTTCTTCTTTAGGGCTTACTGCTAAACCCATGAACTTGCCTGTTTTTCCCTCTTTAATCCAAGCTGATAGCCAATAGGGTTGACCATCAACTGTGATGTTCCCCTTGTAATCAGGTTGGTTGCCTGTTTCTTTTTTGTCGTTCTTAAAAAGTACGCCGCTGTTATCCCTTTGGGTAGTTTCCATTTTTACACCTTTATTTCATTGAGTTTTTTAACTTTGTCATCCACTTCTTGAAGAAACTGGATAACCTCTTGTTCGAGTTCTGCAATATACCTATCATTGCGCTCGATTCTTTTGACAAACAGTTGTAGGTGTTCAGGCATTCGTGGGTCGAAACTCACAAAGTCGCACCAACTTCTATCTGCACATCGCATCTGCCACTGCATTTGGTCATAGTATTTCTTTGCTGGCTCATCTCCCAAAATGGTATCAATGTGGGTTGCCGTATTGGGACACTTGATCTCTAGGCATCCATCATCGCCCACCAAGCCATCAGGAGAGGCGGCAGACATAGCAATAGTTGGATGGTCAATAGCACCTACCTGATTTACCATATTGCCTGTTTTCAACTCATAAGCCGCACGAGCATAAATTTCCTGCTCAATTCCCCATTCCATAGCCGCATTGGTGTATGACTCTGCTACTTGGTTTGTCATACGCTCGACTACCAGTTGAGCCATGTAGTTAGCCCTGCTGGTGCTGTAGCCTGACTTAGTTTTGGCAACAATGTCAGAGATGCGAGATGCAGTAGCTTTGCCACAACGCTGTGCAAACCATTCGGGTGTGCCTTGTTCTACTTCACTCATTTCAATGCTCCTTTACGCTTTTCTTTGGCATCAATCACTTTCTTTTGCCAATTTTTATCACCAGCGCAAGCAGAGTAAGCAGTGCTGTATACATTCTTGAGTTCCTCTAAAGTTGATGCAGCATCAATAGCCGCCAAGTGGTCGATCATCATTCCTACATCAATGTCTGAACCTGACTCACCTTCAGGCAAGTCTTCTCCAGCATAGATGTACAGACCCAAACCATGCAATGACAATGCCTTGGTCATGCAGCGCATGATGGCGGTATTGACCGCAAATGCGTCAGGGTTAGGGATTGCTTTATTGCGGTAGTCCATTACTGGAAGTTGGCAAGTCATTGGTTTGCCAAACATGGTGACTGTGACGAACACCATTGCTGTGCCGTTTACATCCATGTAGCACTTGTCGCCAAACATTTCTACCTTGTAGATAGCTGTAGGGTCTGCCTTGAGTGCTTCAGCCCAAGCCCAAGCCCATGAGAGATAGGTTAGGTTGGCTTTCTTCTCGGTATGCTCATTGACGTTCTTGTTGAGCAACATTAACACCTGTTCTTGATTCATATTTACTCCTGTTTAAACTTCTTGAATGTTATTGAAATGTCTGTATGAAGTGAGTTCGTGTAAACAAACTCAG
>Ga0209298_10000302_pt1 | contig 33191 bp, 32 predicted proteins | sample S_140806_EF_Meta_FD_187325 | JGI IMG/M metagenome (GOLD analysis project Ga0209298, IMG submission 187325) | Freshwater microbial communities from Lake Simoncouche, Canada to study carbon cycling - S_140806_EF_MetaG (SPAdes) (version 2) | ecosystem: Environmental > Aquatic > Freshwater > Lake ... | reverse complement strand
CGCAATGGCGGGATTCGAGGCCCGGGACATCGGGGCCCATTACATCCGCTTGTGGCATCAGAACACCAAGGGGAGGGGTGGGTCCCAGCGGAAGCGGGCCAGGGGAACGCGCCCCCTGGCATCCACAGGAATCCCCTCCGCAACCAGCAAATCCCGCTGGATCCAGTCGCTGCCTTCGCGGCTGGGGGTCATGGTGATCGAGCCGCGGGCATTCACCACCCGGTGCCAGGGGATGGCGGTGGGAAGCGGCAGCCGCCGCAGGGCCCAGCCCACCTGGCGGGCCCGCCCCCAGGCCCCCAGAAGTTCGGCCACCTGGCCGTAGGTGGCCAGGCGGGCCGTGGGAATCCTGGCCACCAACCGCCAAACCCGCTGATCCCAGGGCGTAGCCGGCAAACCACCAGCGTCCGGTCGCGCCACAGCCAGAGCGGCATCACCCCAGGGTTGCGCCAGGCCCCCGCCATCCAGCAGCCAAGATTCCAAACCGATCACTCCCAGGTGGACCAGGTCTCAGGCCGGGGACTCGCCCCCATCACACAATCCTGCATCCCCATGGAGCTGCGGCACCGCACTGGCGGTAACTTGACGGCATTGGCCAGGGTCGAGCCCTCCCGGAAGAGGCGCCGCCGCCCAGGCCGACTCCCTTCCACCTGCTGACCAACCTCACCTCCAGGCCCTGATGAGCTCCGCCGAAGGTCCGGCCCCAGCCGCTATCGGTGGCGCACTGAAGCCAGAATCCGGCTCCACGGCCCCGGTGACTCCCGAGAAGGCCCGCATCGCCCTCAGTTCTGGCGCAAGTCGTTCTGGCGCATGAACAAGAATTCATCCCGCCAGCGCATCCGGGTACCGCGCTAAGACCACGACTTCGATCCCCATGCCCCTGCTGCCTCGCCGATACCAGCGCCTCCGAAGCGTTCTCGACCGGCGCATGGCAAACCTCACGGTGCTGCTGGAGCAGGTGGATAAACCCCACAACCTCTCGGCGATCCTGCGCACCTGTGATGCCGTGGGGGTGCTGGAAGCCCACGCCGTTTGCCTGAAGGGAAGGATGCCCACCTTCAATGACACTGCCCTGGGCAGCCAGAAGTGGGTGCCGCTGCATGTGCATCCCGATTCAGCAACGGTGATAGCCCAATTTCGGGAGCAGGGCTTCAGGATCTACGGCACCCACCTGGCCCAGGAGGCCGTGGATTATCGCCAGTGCGACTTCAGCGGCCCCACCGCCTTCGTGCTCGGCGCCGAAAAATGGGGACTCAGTGAATCCACGGCCGCCTTGGTGGACCAGGCGATCTTCATCCCAATGCAGGGCATGGTGCAATCGCTGAATGTGTCGGTGGCCACGGCCACCCTGCTCTTCGAGGCGGTCCGGCAACGGCAGGCGGCCGGGCTGCTGCCCCAGCACGGCGAGGGCCTGCCGCCCGGGCTCTACAACAAGCTGCTGTTCGAGTGGGCCTACCCCCAGGTGGCCGCCTGGTGCCGCCGTGAAGGGCGGCCCTATCCGGCCCTGGATGGGGAGGGAGCGATCAGCGAAGAGCTGCCACGGAGCCTGCGGCTGCGGTGCTGAACCCTGATGGCTGACGCCATCAATCGGCAGAGAAGACTTCACCGGCAGCCGGGCTTGGATCGGGGGGATAGGCAGCTCGGAGGGCCTCCGCCAGCAGCGACTGATAACGCTGGCGATGGCTGCGCTCAATCTCCAGCCAACTCTCTGGTTGCTCGGCAATCACCGTTCCGCAGAGATAGGGGTGCCCGACGATCGGGTGGACCTCCCGCCGACAAGGGGTGGATAATGAAGCATAGTCCAATCGGGGCTCCGTATGAAAATAATGGCCAACAATCGGTGAATCCTGCATGGATACACCAAAAAATGCTTGCCTCAGCATAAATTCAGTATCCTCAAAATGACGAAGCCCCGCCTGATAGCCGCAGCGGGACAGGATCTCCGTACGAGCCAAAAAACTACTCTGTCCAGTGCAATACAAACGGTCATTGATCAGCACAATTTTATTCTCTTCCAGCGAAACCCTGCTCCAACCGGTATTGAGCCTCTCCACGCCGGAACTCTGCAGCGCCAGCAGGGCATGCAGGCAGCGCAGCGGATGGAAGATGTCATCGGCATCAAGGCAGGTGAAGAACGGAGCCGTGACCTCCTGGAAAGCCCGGTTGCGGCACAGCCCCACGCCCCGGTTCCGCTCCAACAGAAACACCGAAACCCGCCAGTGGGAGACCTCGCCAGCAGCCTCAAGCTCGGCCAGCACCTCCTCCACCAGTTGGCGATCCTCAACACGGCCATCCACGCTGATCATGCAGTCGATCGCAACCCCCACCTGACCGCGCAGGCTGGCGAGGGCCGCCTTCAGGAGATCGCGGCGGGGGGCATACACCGGCATCACCACGGCGATGCGGGGGCGACTCTTGAGGTGGGGCAGCGCATCCCCGCTCGCCAGCAGGGACGTGAGTTCGGCATAGAGGGGAAAGGACAGCACCCTCAGAAACGGCCAGTGGTTGGCGTCGAATTCGAGCAGCCGAAGGGAGATCTGTTCGAGCTCTGCCACGTCCATCCAGGGGATAGGGCGTAGTGCATCCACCACAGCGGCAATCCTGTCCAGATGGGTGAGCTGCTCGGGGTTCATGGAGAGGATCAAACAACCCATCAGCACCATATTAGCGGGCCAACAGAACGGCCACATGTCGCAGACAGCGCAACCAATGCCCGAGCAGCAAGCAGGAAATCAGTGCTACACTCAATCCTCAGAACATGAAGCAGCTGGACATGAAATTATCCCTGCCCAATATCACCTTAATCGCCGTGACCTCGGTGGATATCCTGAAAACGCATCACGCACTGCTTTACAGCGCCGAGAATATTGATTTTGGCGCCATCAAGCTCTTAAGCCCAACCCCACCACCAACCACTGATCGCCGCGTTACATACGTGCCGATACCTTCAATCGACTTCCTGGGATACAGCCGATTCATCATTCAATCGCTGCACGAACATGTATCAACAGAACACTGCCTGATCGTCCAGGCCGATGGCTTCGTATTAAATCCGGAACTCTGGTCACCAGAATTCACAGACTATGACTACGTTGGAGCGCCATGGCCCGAATTCGTAGTCATGCAGCCGAGCAATGATCGCCTCGATCTCAATCGCAACCGGGTCGGCAATGGCGGATTCTCACTGCGAAGCAAGCAGCTCCTGGAAATCACATCTCTGATCGACTTCGATCAATTGACATTTCCGATTCTCTCAGAAGATCTCGTCATATGCCATTACTTATACGATGAACTCAGCTCCCTTGGGGCTCGATTCGCCCCGATAGACCTTGCCTCTCGATTCTCGATTGAATTACCGCATGAAAATAAAGTGAATTCTCTCAAGGCCAGCTTTGGATTTCACGGAAAGCACTGGCTCCCTGACCTGGTTGACCAGTTCATCTGCGAGCGCCTTAACAGGCAGGTCGTCTCCAGCGAGCCCTCATGAACTGCGCTGGGCCTGGCCGCTCAACCACTGCTCCAGGCCCTCCCCGAGAAAAGACAGCCCCAGCACCAGCACGAACATCGCCAGTCCCGGATAGAGGGCCGTCCACCAAATGCCCGTAGGCACCGCCGTGAGCGCCTGCTGCAGATCGCCGCCCCATTCAGGAATCGTTTCCGGCAGGCCCAGACCCAAAAACCCCAGGCCACCAAGAACAAGCACCGCATCAGCGGCATTGAGGGTGAGCAGCACCGGCACCGAGGTGATCACATTGCGCAGGAGGTAGCGGCGCAGGATCCAGAGGGGGCCCGCCCCGAGCGAGCGGGCCGCCTCCACGAACAGTTCGGCCTTCACCTGGGCGCTCTGGTTGCGCACCACCCGGAAGTATTGGGGCACATACACCACACACAGGGCGGCGGCCGCGTTCGGGAGCCCCCGCCCCAGCAGGAAGGCGAGCACAACCGAAAGCAGCAGCACCGGCAGCGTGTAAAGCGTATCCATCAACAGCACCAGCACCCGGTCCACCCAGCCGCCGAGATAGCCGCTCACCATGCCGAGGGGAACCCCGATCAGCAGGGCCAGCACCAGGGCGATCGCCACCACCTGCAGGGCCACGCCGCTGCCGGCCAGGGTGCGCACGCACACATCCCGCCCCAGCCGATCCGTGCCACACCAGTGGGCCAGGGAGGGCGGGGCGTAGATCGGATTGGCCAGGCCTTCATTGGGATCGGCAAGCACACCCAGGTGAATAAGCAGCGGCGTGAGCAGGGCCACCAGGCCATAGGCGAGCACGATCGCCACGCCCCAGCGGGCCATTCGAGCCGAAAGAGTGGCGCCGGCGGGAAGCCGGAGGGAACGCAGCACCGGGTGCAGGGCAAGGAATGGCAGTCTGGTCTGTCAGGCCGCGCCCTCGGCTCTTTCGCCAACCGCAGCATGTTTGTGGTTTCGTAATCTGGAGGAGCCGCCTCCTCCCGCACCGGGGGGAACCGCCCGAGCGCGTGTGTGACCCCATCGGTGGACCAGGATCCGAGCCCCAGCCAGCGGCGAAGTGGCCAGCTCCAGGTCGTGATTGTCGACGATGACCCCCGGCTGCGCCAGTTCCTCTGCGGTGAACTGGAAGTGGAGGGCTATGCGGTGCGGGAGGCCGCCGATGGGCAGAGTGCCCTAATCGCCCTCCGCGAGCACCCGGGCGACCTGATTCTCCTCGACTGGCTCTTGCCGGATTTCAGCGGCGTGGAGGTGTGCCGCCGGATCAGGGCCAGCGGCATCACCACTCCCATCGTGATGCTCACCGGCCGAGATGGGGTCCAGGATCGGGTGGAGGCTCTCGATTCAGGCGCCGACGACTTCATGCTCAAGCCCTTCTCCGTGGAGGAGCTGCTAGCCAGGCTGCGGGCCCACCTGCGCCGCAGCTCCTACGGCCAGGAGGAGGACAATGGCGAACGCCTGATCTACGCCGATCTGATCCTCGACACCGCCACCCGGGAGGTGAGCCGTTCCGGGGCGCCTATCACCTTGTCGGTGCGGGAGTTTGAGCTGCTCCGCCACCTGATGGAATCGCCCAACCGGGTTCTCGAGCGGCAGGCCATCCTGCGGGCCGTGTGGGGGGAGAACCACTTCGGCGACGACAACCTTCTTGATGTCTACGTGCGCTACCTGCGCCGCAAACTCGAGCAGGCCGGTCGACCCACCCTGATCCAGACGGTGCGCGGCGTGGGCTTCATGCTGCGGGAGGGAGAGGTGCGTGGCTGACACCAACGCCAATTCCAGAGCGCCCCGCTCCGTGGCCATCGTGGATGACGATGTTCGGATCCGCACCCTGCTGCGGCTCGAATTGGAGGATCTCGGCGCCCTGGTGATCTGCTTCAGCTCTGCCGAGGAGGCGATCGATGGCCTCAGCAACGACAGCGTCGATCTGGTGTTGCTGGATGTGGGCCTGCCGGAGATGGATGGCATCACCTGCCTGCGTCAGCTGCGCCAGCAGGGGCTGGCCACCAAGGTGGTGCTGATGAGCGGCCACTGGGATCCGGTGGATGAGGAGGAGGTGAGGGCAGCCGGAGCGGATGGCTACGTCGTCAAGACGGGGCTCCCGGCACTGCTCGCGGAACTGATGGAGCAGGCTCGCTGAGCTCCGGCTCAGGCGCCTCGGGCAACAGCAGCCGGAAATCGGCCCCTCCCCCAGGGGAATCCCCGATTTCCACCCGGCCACCCATGGCCTGCATCAGGGTGTCGACCACCGCCAGACCGATCCCGCTGCCGGGCACATCACCGGTGCTTCGCCCCCGCTGAAATCGCTCCAGCAGGCGGGCCCGGTCCTCCTCCGGCACACCGGGCCCCTGGTCGAGCACATGCACCAGCACCGAATCGCCGCAAGATTCCCAGGCCAGCTGCACCAGGCCGGTGGGCGGGCTGTACTTGAGGGCATTTTCCACCAGGTTGAGCAAACACTGCTCAAAGCGCTCGGGATCCCCCACGGCGTGCTCAGCGTGATCACGCTCCGCCGATTCCGGGGCCAGCCGCAGCCGGCCTGCGGCCACCGGCCGCAGGCGGTCGACCACCTGGAGGCAGGCGGCGGCCACATCGAAGCGCTGGCGCCGCAGGGAGAGCTGGCCGGCGTCACTGCGGGCGATATCGAGCAAATCCGTCACCATGCGGCCCATCCGGGCCGCTTCCTCCTCGATCAGATGGAGCTGTTCCCGCTCCGCGGCGCTGAGGTTGATGCCACGACGCTGCAGGCGGGCCGAATAACCGGCCACCAGGGTGATCGGCGTACGCAATTCGTGGCTCACGGCATTCACGAAGGCCCGCTGCCGCTCCCAGGACACCGCCAGGCGATCGAGCAGATCGTTGAAGGTGCCGGCGATCCGCTGCAGTTCACGGGGCTGGGGAGCCAGGGGCAAGCGATTGCGCCCAAGGGTTTCGGTTTCGATCTGCTCCATGCGGTCGCTGAGGTCCTCTAGGGGCCGGAGTCCGGCGTTCAGCACCGGCCGCAGTAAGGCGGCGCTCACCAGGGTGGAAATGCCCGCGAACACCAGCAGCAGCAGGGAGTTGCGCTGCTGCCTACGGATGTCGAGGGTCACATCCTGCAGTAGATAAAGAGAGACCCCTGCCCGCTTGGATCTCACGGGCATGGTGCTCGAGAGATAACTGTGGCCCTCGTAATACCAGGGGCCAACCACCGGGACGCCCCGCTGCTGGCGCCGCACCAGGGCCAGGGGGGGCAGCGGGACACGGCTGGGATCCAGGGCACGGACCAGAGGCCGGGTACCACCGCTGCCCTCGATCCAGGCGTTCACCCCGCTGAGGGAGACCTCGGCGGGGAGGGCTCCCTCCTGCTCCACAAGGGCCAGCAACTGTCGGGCAACCTGCCGGTGGGCCTCCCTGCGGTCGAGGTCCGCAAGCCATCCATAGGCCATAAGCTGCACCCCATAGCCCGCCAGCACAGCGATCACGCTGGCTCCCAGCAACCACTGCCGCAGGGAGCCATGGGGGCGAGCGAGCAGGGAAACGGACAAGATCGAAGGGTTCTTGCTTCAGGCTAGCCGCGCCGGCGAGAGGGGTGCCTCCCGCAGGGCCAGCCCCGCCGAACCACATCGAGTGAGGAAAGCCTGAGAGCTGCCTGAAAATCTGATTCATTCCACAGAAAAAAACCGTGAGCGATTTCCCAGGCAGGCATGAATAAAACCGAAGCGTCTGCGCAAAAGGCAAGGACTACCCAGTCCCCGCAAGGGATCTGAGCGGCAACCGTTTCACCTACAGGCCAACTGCTATCGATGGACGACCCCAGGCGTGGCGCGTATGTTGAATCGGTAGACGTGTTTCAGGATCCATGCGCACCAATCTCCAACTCGAGCTGCTCCGCAAACTGCGTCAGCGCAAAGGCCTCGCCAAGGGCTTCACCCTGATCGAACTGATGATCGTGGTGGCCATCATCGGCCTGCTGGCCGGCGTGGCCCTTCCCCAGTACCTCGGAGCCCGAGATTCCGCCAAGGCCGGTGCTGCTATCGGCGAAATCGTGGGCCTCGGCAAGGAATGTGGCGTGTTCGTGGCCTCTGGTGGTGTGGGCACCGCTCCCGGCAACTGCAGCGCCAACACCGCCGCATCGTTCTCCAGGAGCTGGGGTGCCAGTGTTGCTGGTCTGAATTGCCTCAGCACCGCCGCCGGCAGCACCGGCAAGAGCGGCGCCACCGTTTCAGTCACTTCCACTGGCCAGCTCTCCTGCACATTCAGTTGATCCCTTGTTGTCTTGATCGGGAGTCTTCCGGGCCTGTCCCGGAAGACTTTTTTTTTGTTTGGTGGTTCAGGCAGCGGGCCCAGCCTGCTTCCGCATCGCGAGGAAAGCCTCCTCCAGATAAACACTCAAATCGGCCCCATCAAAGAGCGGGCTGGCCAGCACCCGGCGGCGCAGCTCCGGTCGGGAAGCCCGTAGGGCAGGCAAGTCGGCGCAGAGCCGGGCCACGATCGCGGCGAACTGCTCAGGCGTTTCGGCGATCCACTCGGACCTGCCCAAGCCCTTGAGGATGGAGGCACTCATGCGGGCCGCCGTGCAGCCACCCCGGATTCCCACCAGCGGTACCCCCATCGCCAGGGCATCAAAGCCGGTAGTGGCACTGCTCCAGGGCGTGGTGTCCAGGGCCACATCCAGCTGGTTGTAGGCGGCCATGTGGTCCTCCCAGCCGCCGACATAGCCCAGAAAACTAATGCGCTCGGGCTCCACACCCAAACTCGCGAGGGTGTCACGGATGCGCTGACAGCTCTCGGGATCAACAGCGGAGCGATCCTTCACCAGCAGCCGGCTGCCGGGCACCGCCAGCATCGCTGCCGCCCAGTAGTGCAGGGTCTCCTCGCGCACCTTGGCGAGCTGATTGAAGGAACCCAACACGGCCACCGGATCGCTGCTCGCGCGGCAGGCGGGCGGAAGGGTGGGATCGGGCCGGCAGGCCAGCCAGGGGCGCGGCAGGCGCCAGAGCCGCTCCACAAACTGGGCGGAGAACGCCTCGGGCACCGTTTCGGCATCGCCGATGAACCAGTCGATCGTGTCAAGGCCCGTGGTGGCGTGGTAGCCGATGTAGTGGCACTGAACCGGGGCGCAACGTTCGGCCAGTAGCTCGATCGCGGAATCGGCGGTGAAGCCGGAGGTTTCCACCAGGATGTCGAGCTGGCGGCTGCGGATCAGCTCCCGGGCCTGACCCATGTCCATGCCATTGAGCAACCAGTGGTGATCGGCAAGCGCGGCCATCTCCGAGGCCCTGGCATCGAAGCGGCGCGAGGCGGCAAACAACTCCACCGCAAAGCGATCACGGTCGTAGTGATCGAGGAAGGAGCACAGAAACGAAGCCACCACGTGGGAACCGATCTCCGCCGAAAGGAAGCCGATCCTCAACCGTCGATCGCGGCGCACCTCCGGCCGCTCCAGGGAGGGAAGCACCCCCTGCTGAACAGGTAGAGCGGCAGCAAAGGTCGGCCTGACCGGTGTGGCGGCAGTCAACGCCTGGGACTGCACCCTGAGGCTGGAACGGCTGCGCACCGCTGTCCAGAAGCGTTGGCTCAGCGCAAGGGCCAGGGGAGCCAGACGTTCCGAGCCGACTGAGCAGCTGAACAACTGGATCGCCAGGGCATCGAGGTGATCAGGATGATCGGCCAGAAGCTGCTCCAGCTCGGCCAGTGAAGCCTCAAAGAAACCCTGGCTGCGCAACGAGGCGGCAAGATTGCAGCGTAGTTCGCAGTTCTTCGGATCCTGCTCGAGGCCAGCGCGGAATTCTTGGATGGCCTCGCCTTGTCGCCCTTGAAGAGTGTAAAAAAGACCGAGAAGGTTGCGCGCCTGGATGTTGGTTGGATCGAGGGCGATGGCACGGCGGTAGAGATCGATCGCCTGGTTATCTTCCATTTTGTGCAGGCACCAGCCCACAGCCACCAGGCCCGGTGAATCATCAGGGCGCATGGCCAGCAAGGGCAGCAGCACCGTGAGGGACTGATCGGCCTGACCGGCGCCCAGGAGGGCAAGACCAACCCCCATGCGCAGCTCGGCATCCTCCGGGTCCCGCTCCAGGCATTCCCCGTAGACCGCATGCGCCTCCTCCAGCTTCCCCTGCAGGCGAAGCATCTCGCCAAGATGAAACAGAATCCCGCTCTCCTGGCCGACTGCCCCAGGCAACTGCCGCAACAACTGCTCCCCCTCCTGGGGGTTGCCATGGTTGGCCAGCAGCACGCTGAGGTTCTGGGCCGCCACGGCATAGCCGGGTTGCAGATCGAGGGCGCGCTGATAGGCCGCCATCGCCGCCTCAGGCTGGTCGTCTTCCGCCAGCACAAAGCCCAGGTTGTTCCAAGCCTCTGCCAGCTGGGGGTCGAGGCCCACCGCCCGCTGCAGCACCGTGATCGCCTCGGCGGTGCGCTTCTCGAGCTGCAGGGCCATGCCCAGATTGAGATGAGATCGGGCGTGATGGGGATCCACAACCACCGCCTGCTCCAACCAACCCAAAGCTGCAGTGGCGCGCTTCTCGAGCAAGGCCAGCACGCCCAGATTGCAGTAGGGGCGCACATCGCCCACACCGGCCTCCACCATCTCGCGATAGAAACGTTCCGCTAGGGCGCGATCCCCTGACTCCGCCGCGAAGCGGGCCTCGGCCAGCCTGGAATCCAGGTCGCCATGTTGCGAGGAGCGCCCTGCTTCGATGTGCTCAACATCCATCGGAAAAACGCTGATAGTGCCGCCAGGCTGAGGGATGATGAGGCTGGTCATTGCCTGGATCCAGCCACCAGGGCCCCATTCAAGACAATGGCGATCGTGGTGACCAAGGCCATCAACATCACAGCCTGAACCACAAGCCCCTCGTTCGAAGAGCCAGGCCCCTGGGAAGCGAACGTGGGGATTCCGAAGCGGCCTAAGCCGGCGGGCCTACCGTCGTTGGTGCATTAAAGCTGCAACCTAGTCGGTATTTCACCCTTCGCAAGGCTGCCAGCCCCCTTGCCCTCGCTCATGGATCCGGCGCCGGGGCCGCCACGACAACGGCCGTGGTGATCCTTTGCAAGCCCCCCTGCAGGAGGGGCAGCTCCTGTTCCATCGACAGGCGAAACTGGCCGATGGCCTCGACCTCCGCCCGGAATCCAGCCGGCACCAGGGCATCGATCACGACGCGATTCTGGCTCGCACCCCGGCTCGGTTCCCCATCCAGTCCGAAGGCGGGCCCGCAGCGCATCAGGACCCGGCCCCTCCAGATCGGACTGGGGGGCAGCCCCACCGAGTAGGTGATCGGTCCCTCAGCCGTGCTGATCTGAAGCACAGGCTCGCGGCCGGAGAGGGGGCAGGGAGAGCTGCCGGCGGAACCCAGCCTGATCGCCACGGCCCGCCGCAGATCGTCCCGCACCAGATCAAGGGTGCGGCGCTGAAGTGTCCGCTCGCGCCACTGACGCACCAGCACGGCCCCCAGACGGCTCTCGGCCACGAGCACTTGCACCAGCACGGCGCTCAGTGCGAGCCCCATCCCCAGGGCCAGCAACAGCTCCACCAGGGTGAAGGCCCGAACAGGCCTGCAGGAGCCACCCCGAGCTCTGAACTCCACAAAACTGGCCCGGAAGACAACCGCCATCGTTAAAGGTTCGGATCCGGACGGCAGATGCCGTCTCCATGGAGCCCAACCCGGGTCACCCCCAGGGGCAGGGAGACCACCACGCAGCGATTGAGAGCCGTAGCCCGGTGAGCCACCAGCACCGTGCCGGCATCGAGCACCAGGCCATTGCTGCTGAAGCGCACGGCTGGCGGCAGGTTGTGCTCCAAGCGGAGACCCTCCTGGGGCCCCAGTCCCTCCCCGAGGGCCAGGGGCACGCCCACACAGGCAGGCAGATCGCCAGCTCTTGGTGGCCCCCATCCGGCAGCATCGAGGCTGAGGGCGCAGGGGCGCCCCTGGCGTTCCGCGGCGGTCCGGCCCCGCTCCAGCCCCACCAGAACCCTGCGGGTGGCGGCCTCCACCTCAAGCCTGGCCAGGAGCTCCAATCCAGCCCCCAGACCCATCAGCCCCATCAGAGCCAGCACCGCCACCACCAGGAGCAATTCGGTGAGGGTGAAGGCTTCAGAGCGCCCCATGGCCTCCTCCCTCCGCCACTGCCTGGGCTGGAGCCACTGCCTGGGCTGGAGCCACCGCCGGGAGCCCCGCTGGATCCCCGCCGCAGCCTCCGAAGGCCGCGGGGCTGTAGTACCGCCGCCGCTCCTGATCACCAGCCTGAAGGTGGATCAGCAGAAGTTCCCCCCCCGCCAGCATCTCCAGAGTCCGCACCACACCGCTCTCGGGGGGCTGGTTCTCCAGCCGTGCCACGAGACGCTGGAGCTGCTCCTCACAGGAGAGCTGCGCCCCGAGCGGAACCTGGCGCGGATCCTGCAGCCGGGCCTCCAGCGCCTGTACCTCCGCCTCCAGGCTCTGGAGCTGCTCCAGCTCCATCCGGTGCTCCAGCAGGGTGGTGGACACCCGGTTCCACACGCCCAGAGAAGCCGCGCTGGAGCCGAGCAGCAGCCCTGAGGCCAACATCAGTTCCACCAGGCTCATGGCGCCACCCCCCGCAGGCCCAGCAATCGAGGGGACTGGGCCCGGAGCGGATCGGCCTTGAGAACCACCTTGAAGACAGCCCGCCGGGCGATCCCACCATGAACCGCGGGCTCGGCCTCAATCAGGGCCTCGGCTTCCGTTGTCCCCGGAGACCAGGCGAGCAGTCGCCCGCCGAAGGATCGAGCCTCCCCCAGCAGGGCCTCCTGCTGGGGGAGGCTGGCACAACTCTGGCCCTCCTGGGGCCAACGGCTGAGGGGCAACGACAGCAGACAGGCGTGACGGCGATTGAGCTCACCCACCAGCCGCTGGGCAGCTCCCACAAGGGCATCCTCATCGCGGCCCCTGCCCGCCTGGCTCACCTGATCGAGGTGGCCCTGAAGGGCCACGGTTTGGAGCGAGAGGCTGCCGAGCAACAGGAGCATGGAAACCCCCAGGGCAAGGGGGAGCACGAAGCCGCTCTCCGAAGAAGGCGGGAGCAGGGATTTGCGGGGAAAGACGGCTCCCATGGCAGTGGGTTGTGAGCACTAGCCGAGGGTTCCCGCCGGCGGACAGGCGGAGGCGCGGAAAGGAACGGGCCACCCTGATCACGGCGGATCAGCGGCTGCTGCACAAGCTCCAGGAGCCGCGAGCGGGCCTGCCGCTGGTGATGGATCTGGCCAACTTTTAGGGGTTGAGCTGGAGGCCTACTGGTTCAACTTCAGCACCGCCATGAAGGCCTCCTGGGGGACCTCCACCTTGCCCATCGCCTTCATGCGCTTCTTGCCCTTGGCCTGCTTCTGCAGCAGTTTTTTCTTGCGGCTGATGTCGCCGCCGTAGCACTTGGCGAGCACATCCTTGCGAATGGCGCTGATGCTCTCGGAGGCGATCACACGGCTGCCGATCGAGGCCTGAATCGGGATCTTGAACTGCTGGCGGGGGATGAGTTCCTTGAGTTTCTCCACCAGGCCCTTGCCCACGTTGTAGGCCTTATCGCGGTGCACGATCGTGGTGAGGGGATCGGCTTTCTCGGCATTGATCAAAACATCGAGACGCACCAATTCATTCTTGCGATAGCCGATCAGGCTGTACTCCATGGAGGCATAGCCCTTGGTGCGGCTTTTCATCTGATCGAAGAAATCGGTGACCACCTCGGCGAGAGGCATCTCATAGTGCAGGGTCACCCGGTCGGTGGTGATGTACTTCATGTCAATGAATTCACCGCGCCGCTCCTGGCAGAGCTCCATCAGGGCACCGTTGTAGGTGTTTGGGGTGTAGATCTCGAGCTTCACATAGGGCTCCTCGATCGATTCGCGTTTCTGGGGATCGGGCAAGGTGGCCGGATTGTCCACCAGCAGCTCGCTGCCATCGATCATGTTCACCTTGTAGATCACCGAAGGCGCCGTCACGATCAGGTCGAGGTCGTATTCGCGCTCCAGGCGTTCCTGCACAATCTCCATATGCAGCAGCCCCAGGAAGCCGCAGCGGAAGCCGAAGCCCATGGCGCTGCTGGTTTCTGGCTCGTACTTCAGAGCGGCATCGGACAGCTTGAGCTTGTCGAGGGCCTCGCGCAGGTCGGGGTACTGGTCGGCGTCGGTGGGAAAGAGGCCGCAGAACACCATCGGCTTGGCCTCGGTGTAGCCCGGGAGCGCCTCGGATGCGGGGTTGGCCAACAGGGTGATCGTGTCGCCCACCCGGGCATCGGCCACCGCCTTGATCGAGGCGGCCAAGTAACCCACCTCGCCGGCATGGAGGCTCTCCACCTGCCGCTGATCCGGGGCCATCACCCCCACCTCATCGAGTTCGTAGGTCTTGCCGCTGGCCATGAGGAGCACCTTGTCGCGGCGGGCGATGGCGCCGCTGATGACGCGGAAATACACGATCACGCCGCGGTAGGCGTCGTAATAGGAGTCAAAGATGAGCGCCCGCAGGGGTTCATCCAGCTTGTCGGGAGGCGGCGGCACCCGATCGACCACGGCCTGGAGGATCTCAGGTACCCCTAAACCAGTCTTGGCGGAGCAGGCAATGGCGTTGCTGGTATCCAGCCCGATGATCGCCTCGATCTCCTCGCTGATGCGAGCTGGATCAGCACCGGGGAGATCAATTTTATTGAGCACCGGGATGATCTCGAGATCATTGGCCAGGGCCAAATACACATTGGCCAGGGTCTGGGCTTCAACGCCCTGGCTGGCATCCACCACCAGCAGGGCACCCTCGCAGGCCTGCAGAGAGCGGCTCACCTCATAGGAAAAATCCACATGGCCGGGGGTATCGATCAGGTTGAGGATGTAGGTGAGGCCATCGGCGGCCTTGTATTCCATCCGCGCCGCCTGCAGCTTGATCGTGATGCCGCGCTCTCGCTCGAGCTCCATGTTGTCGAGAAATTGCGCCTGCATGTCGCGGGCGGCGACGGTGCCGGTTTCCTGCAGCAACCGATCGGCCAGGGTCGACTTGCCGTGATCGATATGGGCAATGATGCAGAAATTGCGGATCCGCGCTGCGGGGACGTCGGTCATGCGGGGCCGGGCGGTGGCGACAGGCGGACCCAGCGATCCTAGGGAGAGGAGCCTCCCGGCCCGAACCGGTGGTCCCGGCCAGATGCCGATCCAGTGGGCCCGACCCACTGCCGATCCGGCCGGGCCAGGAACCAGAGGCCGGGACCTGGCCCATGCCTTGGTGGGGCGCCCCGAGGAATCCACACCCTTCCAAGGCCCAGCACTACCTAAGCTCAACTTCAGCCTTCCGATTTGCCATGACCACCGAAACCCCACTCGCCACCGACACAGCATCCACCGCATCAGCCGCCTCCGATGCTGCGACGGCCGATCCCCGCGCCCTCACCATTCCCAATGTCGAGCGGGTGCTCGATGAGCTGCGCCCCTACCTGATGGCCGATGGCGGCAACGTGGAGATCGTTGAGATTGACGGACCTGTTGTGAAGGTGCGGCTGCAGGGGGCCTGTGGCTCCTGCCCCAGCAGCACCATGACCCTCAAGATGGGCATCGAGCGCAAGCTGCGCGAGGCCATCCCCGAGGTGAGCGAAGTGATTCAGGTGCTCTGAAGCGCCAACGGGCCCCGGGACCGCAGCGCTGGCGGGCTGGGAGCGGCTGACCCTCAGCCCCCCCGGCCCTGGTCGCACCTGGCCTGGGCCACGGCCTTGAGGGCGAAATCCTCGAAGCCCAGCACATAGTCGAGTCGGTCATAGAGGCGGGCCTTCGCCTTGGCGGCGATCTCCTGGCGCAGGAGCTCCCGCCGCTGCGGATCCTGCATCAGGGCAACAGCCCGCTCCACATAGGCCTCGGGGCTGGCCGCCACCGGGGGATCCTCCACCTCCATCAGCCGGTAGGCGGCCGCCACATAACGGGAACGCAGGGAGCGGCCCTCCAGGGTCACCACCGGGGTGCCTGTGTGGATCGTTTCGTAGAGGGTGATGCCGCTACCGAAATGGAAGGGATCGAGCAGCACATCCAGGCAGCCCGCCAGGGCCAGGAAATCGCGCCAATCCATCCGGCCCAGCATCACCACCTGCTCCCGGGCCGTGGGGGCAGAGCGGGCCAGACGATCGAGGTAGAGGCTGGTGAGCGAGGGCACGTCCTCCTCCACGAACACGAACAGCGAATCGGGAACCGCCCTGGCGATCGCCTCAAGGGCCAAATCGAAATCGGGATGGAGTTTCTCAAGGCGATGCAGGCAGCCCCACAGCGGTCTGTCGGGCGGCAAGAAGTAATAGTTCCGGTCCCGTTCGAGCGGCTCGATGGCCTCGGAGCGATAGCAACAGGGAAGGCCTGGCAGCCGCACCAGGGTTTCGCTGTAGTGCTCCTGGGCCTCGGGCGGCTCCACCAGATCGCCGGAGACGTAGTAATCGATGCCAGGCAGACCCGAGGTCTGGGGAACCCCCCAGCCGGTGGCCTGCACCGGGGCCGATCGCCGGGTGGCCAGCATCGTGGCGAAGGGATGCATGCCCAGATCGGTGTAGAAGAGCAGATCGAGTCGCAGCTCCGCCAGCTTGGCGCTGGCGGCATCGAGGGGGGCGGGAAGCACCACCACCTCCTGGCAGCAGGCCTCCAGCCTGGCGCTCACGGCATCCCGAGGGGAGGAAGCCAGATGGATCAGCACCACCTCAAAGCGGTGGCGATCCAGGTGAAGCAACAGGCCATCGAAGGCCCGCGCATTGCTGTGGTTGTAGAAAAAACCGGAGAGGAAGCCGATCCGGATCCGGGGAATCGAGGCATCGCCGGGCGTAGGCACGGCCAGAGGCAACCGGGGGCGTTGCTCCAACGACTGGCCATGACCCATGGCCCGGGTGATCAGGCGGCCATAGCGCTCCAGGAGCTCGCGATCGTTGCGGTCGTGATAGATGAGGTAATAGGGATGGCAAATGGCGGCCACCTCCCTGTCGAAATCCTGGAACGGCTGCTCCTGCTCCAGGGCCCGGAGGCCCTGCTCGCAGCGCTGCCGGCACTCGGCGATCTGCTGCGCCGATTCGGCCACCAGCGGCAGCACGAAGAGGTGATTGAGATGCAGCAGCAGCGAATCGGGCTGCACGGCCAGCGCCTCCCCATGCCAGTGGATGGCGTCGCCCAAGTAGCCCACCCTGCGGAACAGGTGGCCCAGTTCCGTGCGGCAGGCGGCCTGGGCAGGTTCGAGTTCGGCCAGCCGAATCAGGCAGGGAATCGCATCGCCATAGCGGCCCACCGTCTGCAGCAGCCTGGCGAGTTGGCTCCAGAGCTCCCCATCCTCGGGAGCGAGCTGCAGCCCTTCCTGAAGGCAGAGAATGGCGGCCTTGAAATCCTGTGCGGCGGCCAGCCGTTTCGCCAGGGCCAACCGGCTGACGCGATCGGCCGGCCAGCGGGCCAGCCAGCGCCTCAGCTGATCCAACACCGCGGGCTCCCCCCCCTGCGCCTCCAGCTCGGTGAGGGCCCGCCGCACCTGCCGGGCCGCCGCCCGCTGCAGCCCCATCGCCGCCAGCCGGTCCGCCACCACCAGCCGGCCCTGCCCGGAGTGGTCGTGCCGGCAGCGCCGCACCAGCTCGCGGAGCCCGGGATCCAGCTCCTTCACGGGCTCCTCGCCCCCGGGGGGAAGGTCGGCGGAGTGGCTGTCAGATGACACGGAGCGGAGCCGGGTGGAGCCCTGCAGAGGGCCTTGGATCAGCACTGACACTATCGACCCCTAGGCTGCCGCCAAGCCGCCTTCCCACCGTGCTGGACCAGCGCCTGCTGCGCGATGACCCGGAGCTGATCCGCCGGCAGCTGAGCCGCAGGGGCCTGGAGGTCGACCTCACCGGGCTTCAGCAGATCGCACGCCAGGAGAGGGATCTGGAGGAGCGGCGCAGCGGCCTGCAGGCCGAGGGCAACCGCATCGGCCGGGAGGTGGGGCAACGGATCCAGGCCGGTGCCCGTCCCGATGGTCCCGAGGTTGCCGAGCTGCGGGAGCAGGGGAACCGCATCAAGCAGCAGGTGGCGGGCCTGGAGGAGGAGGAGAAGGCCCTGGAGAGCAGCCTGCGCCACCAGCTGCTGGAGCTGCCCAACCTGCCCTCCGCCCAGACCCCCGACGGCCGCTCGGAGGCCGACAACGTGGTGGTGAAGACCTGGGGTACTCCCCGCCAGGCCTCCCATCCCGACGGGTCACCCCTGCAGGAGCACTGGCAGATCGCCGAGCGCCTCGGCCTGGTGGACACGGAGCGTTCCGTGCGGATCGCCCAGAGCCGCTTCGTGACGCTGCTAGGCCAAGGCGCCCGCCTGGAGCGGGCCCTGATCAACTTCATGCTGGATCGCCACAACGACGCCGGCTACCGCGAGGTGATGCCGCCGATCCTGGTGAACACCGCCAGCCTCACCGCCTCGGGCCAGCTGCCGAAATTCGCCGAGGAGAGCTTCCGCTGTGCCGAGGACGACCTCTGGCTCACCCCCACCGCCGAAGTACCACTCACCTCGCTCCACCGCGACGAGGTGATCCCGGCGGAGCAGTTGCCGTTGCGTTACACCGCCTACACCCCCTGCTTCCGCCGCGAGGCCGGCTCCTACGGCCGCGACACCCGCGGTTTGATCCGCCTGCACCAGTTCAACAAGGTGGAGATGTACTGGTTCACCCGCCCTGAGGATTCGGAGGCGGCCCACGAGCAGCTCACCCGCGACGCGGAAGGCGTGCTGGAGGCCCTAGAGCTGCCCTACCGGCGCATCGAGCTCTGCAGCGGCGATCTGGGCTTCTCCGCAGCTCGCACCTACGACCTCGAGGTGTGGCTGGCCGGCGCCGGCGCCTACCGCGAGATCTCCAGCTGCAGCACCTGCGCCGATTTCCAGGCCCGCCGCGCCGCCATCCGCTTCCGCGACGGCAAGAAGACCCGGCTGGTGCACACCCTCAACGGCAGCGGCCTAGCGATCGGCCGCACGATGGCGGCCCTGCTGGAGCACGGACAACAGGAGGATGGCCGGGTGCGGCTTCCCGAGGCACTTATGCGGTACTTCGGCTCTCAATACCTGACTATTGAGACCAATCTAGGCTAGAAGTGATCAAACTTTCCCACGTGGGAGAGGAGCGTTGATCGCTTGATCCCCAGACCAGCTGATATCCGAAACCGGGTGGGCCGTCCGAAACTGTTGCTCCACCTGCTCAGCGCCCGCCCCCCCCGGGCGGGGCGGCGCCAACGGGGCTTCGCGATGATCGTGGGCATCCTGGTGGTGCTGGGGCTGATCGTGGCCTCGGCTTCGCTGGTGTCCGTGGTGAACGGCGGCCTCAGTGCGATCACCGACGACAGCGACGCCAACCAGGCCCAGGCCGTGGCCGAATCCGGCGCCGACCAGATCATTGCGGTGCTGAACCAGCCTGAGAACCGCAAGCTGCTGGTGTCCGGCGATGTGGCGCCCACCACCACCAACTGGACCACCACCAACGCCAACCTCCGCAGTCCCTGCCTCTCCACCAGCAACGTCAGACCGGGCACCAACGGCTATCCCTCCAGCACGGCGGTAGCCCTGGCCGATGGCAGCTACCGCAGCCTCGCCGATATCACCCAAACCACCGGCAACCAGCGTTTCGCCCTCAAGGCGGTGCGCTATTCCACCGGCGCCAACGCCAGCAGCAACCGCCGCACCCTCTACCGCACCTACCAGGTGGGCACCGCCACCCCTTCGGCCAGCGGCGGCACCGTGCCCACCGGCAGCGGCTTCAGCGACCTGGTGAACCTCAGTGATCCCGATGCCAGCGGCCCTGTCACGGCCGGCTCCAACAGTGGCCTCATCGCCATCACAGTGGAAGGGAGGATCTACCGCAATGGCGCCCAGGTGGGCAGCACCACGGTGACCAAAGAATATGAAGTGCTCGCCAAATGCTGCGGCGGTTCCTTCGGATCGAACGGCTCCGGCGGCAAGAATGTGAGCACCAACTCCCTCGGCTCCGACAGCCGCTACTGCGGCGTGGATTTCGGCATGATTGTTGGGGTGAATAACGGCCAGATGTGGTCGTATTTCAACAACGACCGCTACACGCAGCGCAATGACAGTAATCAGGTGGTGGATGTGCGCAACCTCCTGGGCATCGTGGCCGCCGATGGCGACCCCTTCAGCCGCGCCAATGCCACCGTGGGCGGCCGCAGTGTGGGATGCCGGGTAATCCCGGGCCAATGCTCCACCAGCAGTGAGGTATACACCTCCAGCGGCTCCAGCGACGCCACCCTCTACAGCTCCCTGGCCAGCTGCACCACCTGCGGCACCGCCAGCGACAAGGCCGGCACCTCCGCCTCCGGCATCCCGATCGTGCCGGTGTATTTGGCCTCGGGCCTGCCCACGGTGGCCTCGCGCTACGCGGTGACCTGGACCGTGGGCGGCCGGCCGGCCACCCGCATCGCCGTGGCCAGTAACGGCGGCTATCCCAGCTTCACCTCGATCGCCACCACGAAGCTCATCCTGCGCACCAACAACACCAGCACGCCCCGGGTGGAGTTCTGCGATGCCACCTACGCCACCTGCACCTCCACCAGCCCGCTGAACTCCTGGGCCGAAATCTCCACCGCCGGCACCCTCACCATCGGCGATAACTTCACCAGCAACGCCTTCAGTGGCACCACCAGCAATCTCGCCTGCACGGCCTCAGCCACCGCTCAGTGCAATGTGAACCGCTGGCCCTCCATTTGGGAGGAAAACGACAAGGCCAGCGGTGGGACAGGGGTCGCCGCCGGCAATGTGCTGGTGGGATCCGGCATCGCCACCCTGAAATTCGTGAGTGGGGCCCCGGCCTGGTCCACCCTCACCAACCGCGCCGCAATCGCCCGGGTGGTGAATCTGCACGCCCTCCAATCCCCCTCCCTCAGCTTCAGCCAGACCGTGACGGGCCTCACCGGGACCGCCGCCACCCTGCAGGTGAGTTACAGCACCACCAATGCGGCCATCGACACCGACACCGGCTGGACCCAGTTGATGACGACAACCGCTGCCGGCGGGGTCACGGGGACCGGTGCCACCTGCACGCTCTCCGGATCGACTTACAACTGCCGGGTTCCATTACCGGCCGCAGCCCAGACAGGCTTCACCAAAATCCGCCTCCGGGCCAACTCGGCTTACAGCACCGCTCAGTCGGTGGCCATCGACAATGTGGGAATTACAAACTCCGCAGGCGCCGCCGTGTCCTACGACAACTGGTGCGAATACAAGAGTGCGTTTCCGGTCACCTCCCTATTCACTGGTGGCTTCCACTGCCTGGGCCCCACGCTGAACTTCGTGGCGGGTGGCACCTTCATTGTGGATTCCACTGGCGGATCGTTGAGCTTCTATTACAACGACGCCAACGACACCCGCGGCCAGAGCCTCAACACACCGGTGATCAACATGGCCGGTGGCGGCACCCTGCAGCACGTGAATTGCAATACGAACATCCCCCCCACGACTTCTTTTACCCCCAACGACAACTGCCTGACGCCGATTTCGGAAAGCGAGTATTCCGCCGTGGGCGAACAAGACATGTTCAACATCTTCGGCCGTGACACCAGCCCGGGTGGCGCCTCCAACACCATGCAATGGGTGCGGATCGGCTCCTTCTCCTCGAACGTCACCACGCCCGGAAAGATTGCCGGAGCCTGGTTCTATATGCCCTGGGGCGCTCTCTATCTGGTGGCCGAGGGGTGTGATGGTGGAGCACTTCCCACAGGTTTCCTCACCAACGACAACAACTGGAATTTCGGCGGCCGCCTCTGGATGCGCTTAGTCATTCCCTGCGGCGCCAATTACTTCCGCATTCCACCCTCCTCCGTTACCAACCTGGCGGCGCTGATCGGAACCTCCTCGCTGCGTTCCGCCGCCGGGGATGTGGACTTCGTGAGCTGGACCGGGGTCGACTGGGTGGCCCGGGCCGCCATCAGCACCCGCAGCAACTGGAGCCTCTGATGGATGCCCTGCGCAGCCCGAAGAAGCCTCAACCCGCATCCAGGCTCACCGTGGCCGGCTTCTCCCTGACTGAACCGCTGGTGCTGGTGCTGATGCTCACCGTGGCGATGCTGGCGGCGGCGGTGATCTTCTCCTCGGCGATGCGTAGCTTCACCACCTCCTTGAATGTGACCCGCATGGAGACGGCGATCGACCAGAACATGGCCCAGATCAATCAGTTGTCACGCGAGTTCACCTGCTGCAGCGGCACCTGCACCACCACCGTGCCCACCACTTTCGGAGCCACCCAGGCCTGCGCCACCGATAACCCCCGCGACGACCGCTACTACTTTCCCCAGCTCGATCTGAGCACCACCAACACCAATTTCGCCAACACCACCACCAGTGTGGAGCCGGCCGCGGTGGATCAGATCTGCTCGGCGGCCAACAACACCAACTTTATGACCCCCTTCCAGACCGCCGTCGACGCCACAGCCCAGCCCAGTCCGGCAATCCGCTCCACCACGATCAAGACCGACAGCCTCCATACCCTGCAGGTGACCTTCAGTGAAAGTGCCAACAACACCACCCGTGTGATCCGCACGGTGATCGTGGTGCCGGTGATGGCCAATTACTGCCCATGAAAACCGTGGCCACCAAGGCCAGGCCACAAACCCTCAGCCCCCGCAAGGCCAGCGGCTTCAGCATCATAGAGCTGGCGGTGGTGCTTTTCATTCTCCTGATTGCCTCCACCGTGCTGATTCCGATCAGCCGCAGCTCCTACCAGCGCGATGTGCTCAACCAGGCCATCTCCAGCCTGGAAGGCTGGCTGCTGGAAGTGAGCCGCTCCCCCGACCAGACAGGTCAGACCTGCGTGGTGACCTTCACCACGGGCGGTCCACTCACGAGGGGCTCCCAGATCGCCTCCGTCAGTCCCAGCACCTGTGCCAACCCGAGCACGGTCACGCTGCCCACAACCCAGGGCCAAAGCTTCTCGGTGGGAGCCAGCAGCGCCACGGTGAGCTTCACCCGCCGCAGCGCCATCACCTCCACCAGCAACGTGGAGGTGAGAGTGGCCGTCACCGGCCTCACCGCCATGCGCTGCGTGCGCATTTTGGGCATCTCAGGTTTGGTGCGGATGGGCCGCCACAACACCTCCTCCACGGTCAACAACAACACCGGCCAGCTCTGCAATGAGTGGAATGTTCTCTAGACGCCAACGGCCCCGCGGCCGCCGGGGAGGCTTCACCCTGATCGAACTGATGGTGGCGCTGGTGGTGTCGGCCATTGTGATCTCCCTGGCCGCCAGGCTTGCTAGCGATTACATGAGCAGCACCAATACCGCCACCTGGGTGGCGCAGGTGCAGCACGACATTTCCCGCTTCAGCCGGCTGCTGAAGACCGAGGTGAACGAAGCCTGCCTGGTGCAGGTGGACACCAGCCCGAGCACCACCGCCACGGCCCCCAGCACCCCCTGCACCCCCCCGGTCTCGGCCTGCAGCACCACCGCTGGCACCACCCTCTATCTGCTGTTACCCGTGACCCTGGTGGACGGGAGCGTGACCTACCGCGTGATCTCCTACAGCCGCAACGGCAGCGACCTGCGCCGCACTGGACCGCCGATCGCCGCTGACGGCAGTCTCGACACCACCCAGAGCGATGTGTCCAACGTGGTGGTGATGGACAACCTGGTGAATGGCAGCGGCGGCTTCCGCCCCTCCGTGGACAGCTCCTGCACCACCGCCACCATGAGCGTGCAGTACGCGGTTCCCAACGGCGGTGGCACGGTGTCGCGCACCTACGTCTTCCCGATCGGTGTGAACTTCACCCGGAACTGAGCCCGGGCTCCTTGCCCTGCGGCCATCCCTAGGCGCGGGAACCCGGCCTGCCGGATCGGCCGCCGGGAACCGGTGGGCTCCACAATGAGTCCACCTGAGCTTTGGCCTGATGGGCGTTCTCACCGCACTGGCGATCCTGGCGGGGCTGATCGTGGTCCATGAGGCGGGCCATTTTCTGGCGGCCACCTGGCAGGGAATCCGGGTGAGCGGCTTCTCGGTGGGCTTCGGGCCGGCCCTGCTGCAGCGCACCCGCCGCGGCGTGGTGTACGCCCTGCGGGCGATCCCCCTGGGGGGCTATGTGGCCTTCCCCGACGAGGACGAGGACAGCCCCTTCCCCGCCGACGACCCCGACCTGCTGCGCAACCGGCCCCTGCATCAGCGGGCCCTGGTGATCGCCGCCGGCGTGATCGCCAACCTGCTGCTGGCCTGGGCCGTGCTGGTGGCCCAGGGGGTGGTGGTGGGGATCCCGGCGGGCTTCAGCACCACCCCGGGCGTGCTGGTGGCCGGCGTTCAGGGCGGCCAGCCCGCCGCCCTCGCCGGCCTGAAGGCAGGCGACCGGATCGTGCAGGTGGGGGATGCGCCGCTGGCGGGCGGCCAGCAGGCCGTGGCCGATCTGGTGGAAACGATCCGCTCCGCATCCGGCCGGAGCCTGGCGATCCAGGCCCAACGGGGCGAGCAACGGCTGAACCTCACCCTCACCCCCGCCGACCTCGGCGGCATCGGCCGGGTGGGTGCCCAGCTCCAACCCAATGGCAGCGAGGTGTTCCGCCGCCCCAGCGGGCCCCTGGAGCCCATCCGCCAGGCCAATCACGACGTGGTGGCCCTCACCCGCCGCACGCTGGAGGGCTTCGGCAGCCTGATCACCCACTTCGGGGAAACGGCCAGCCAGGTGTCGGGCCCGGTGAAGATCGTGGAGATGGGCGCATCACTCGCCCACCAGGGAGGAGCCAGCCTGTTCCTCTACACCGCCCTGATCTCGATCAACCTGGCGGTGCTTAACGCCCTGCCGCTGCCGATGCTGGATGGCGGCCAGTTCGCCCTGCTGCTGATTGAGGGCCTGCGCGGTCGGCCCCTGCCGCAGCGCTTTCAGATGGCCTTCATGCAATCGGGCTTTGTGTTCCTGGTGGGGCTGAGCCTGGTGCTGATCGTGAAAGACACCAGCCAGCTGCCGGCCATCCAGCAGTTGCTCGGCCACTGAAAGCAGCCCGCAAGCAACCCGCACCCAGCCCGCCGCCGGCACGATGCCGGCCCAGGGATGCCGGCCCAGGAACGTTGCACCCATCGGCAGCCCCATCCACTGCTCGCTTGCTGAGCGCCGAAGGGGTTTCAAGTAACGCGCTAAGGTTGAAGGCTCCTCTACGACCCGAGCACCCTGCCGCATGGCGAAGAAGTCGATGATCGCGCGCGATGTCAAGCGCCAGAAGCTGGTGGATCGCTTCGCCGCCAAGCGCACGGCCCTGAAGGCCGCCTTTGAGGCCGCCGCCGACCCGATGGAGCGGCTCGAAATCCACCGCAAGATCCAGGCCCTGCCCCGCAACAGCGCCCGCGTGCGTTTGCGCAACCGCTGCTGGGCCACCGGCAAGCCCCGTGGTGTGTACAGCGATTTCGGCCTCTGCCGCAACCAGTTGCGGGAACGGGCCCACAAGGGTGAACTGCCCGGTGTGGTGAAGTCCAGCTGGTGATCGCTGCGGCAGGCGGCACTCCCGGCTGACGATGGCAGGGCCTGGCGGAGCGGCTGGGGCAGATCTCCGCCAGCCCTCCGAACACTGGCCTGTTGAGTGGTGGATCCAGGCTTACGCCAAGGGATGGTTTCCCATGGCTGATGCCACCAGCGGCCGATTGGCGCTCTGGCGCAGCCGCTCCAGGGCCCTAATCCCCCTGGATGACGAGTTTCGTGTGCCCCGCTCCGTGCGGCGCCACCTCGGTCGCGATGGCTTTGAGCTGAGTCTCAACCGATCCTTTGAGGCGGTGCTCAGAGGCTGTGCCGACCGCCCCGACACCTGGATTAGCGGCGAATTAGCCCGCATCTATGCCCATCTGCATCGGGCCGGATGGGCCCACAGCGTGGAGGTGTGGCAGGGGCAGGAGCTGGCCGCCGGGCTGCTGGCGATCGGAATCGGTGGCTGCTGGATCGGGGAATCGATGGTGCATCACCGGACCCACGCCGGCAATGTGATGCTGGTGAACCTAGTGGAAGCCCTGGGGGCGAGCGGGTTCAACCTATTCGATGTGCAGCTCAGCAACCCGCACCTGGAGCGCTTCGGCTGCCGTGAGCTGGATGACACGGCCTACATGGCCCTGCTGAGGGCGGCCCGCTCCAGAACCACGAGCCTACGGCTGGGAGAGTCCGTCGTGGCCTGTGAAGGCTGGATGCGAGAATGAGTCGGACAACAAAAAGGACATAAAGCCCAGTGCAAGGACAAACGCAGTCGGTCTCCTTTGATGGTCGGGAGATCCGGCTGACCACCGGTCGTTTCGCCCCCCAGGCCGGGGGTTCGGTGTTGGTTGAATGTGGCGATACATCCGTTCTCGTCACCGCCACCCGCTCCGGCGGCCGCGAAGGCATCGATTTTCTCCCCCTCACCTGCGACTACGAGGAGAGGCTCTACGCCGCCGGTCGGATTCCCGGCAGCTTCTTCCGCCGCGAAGCACGCCCCCCCGAGCGCGCGATCCTCACCACCCGGCTGATCGATCGCCCCCTGCGGCCCCTCTTCCCCTCCTGGCTGCGGGACGACATCCAAGTGGTTGCCACCGTGCTGTCGCTCGATGAGCGCGTTCCCCCCGACGTGCTCGCGGTGACGGGAGCCTCCATCGCCACCCTGCTGGCCAAGATCCCCTTCGCCGGCCCGATGGCGGCGGTGCGGGTGGCCCTGCTCGGCGACGACTTTGTGCTCAACCCCAGCTACCGGGAGATTGAGCGCAGCGATCTTGATTTGGTTGTGGCTGGCACCCCCTCCGGTGTGGTGATGGTGGAGGCAGGCGCCAACCAGTTGCCCGAGCAGGACGTGATCGAGGCGATCGACTTCGGCTACGAGGCCGTGGGCGAACTGATCAAGGCCCAGCTCCAATTGCTGAGCGATCTGGGTATTGAACAGGTGATTCCCGAGCCCAAGGTGGAAGATCCAGCCCTGCCCTCCTTCCTGGAGAAGGAATGCTCCAAGCCGATCGGTGAGGTGCTCAAGCAGTTCAGCCAGACCAAGGCCGAGCGCGATGGCAAGCTCGATGCCATCAAGGCGGCCGTGGGTGAGAAAATCGCCGGCCTCAAAGACGACGACGCCGTCAGGCTGGTGGTGAGCAGCAACAGCAAGGTCCTGGGCAACAGCTTCAAGAGCCTCACCAAGAAGTTGATGCGCGAGCAGATCCTCAAGGAGGGCAAGCGCGTCGATGGCCGCAACCTGGATGAGGTGCGTCCGATCCAGGCTGCCGCCGGCGTTCTGCCCAAGCGGGTGCATGGCTCGGGGCTGTTCCAGCGGGGCCTCACCCAGGTGCTCTCCTGCGCCACCCTCGGCACCCCCAGCGATGCCCAGGAACTGGACGACCTCAACCCGTCGACCGAAAAGACCTACCTGCACCATTACAACTTCCCGCCGTTCTCGGTGGGTGAAACCCGGCCAATGCGCTCCCCCGGCCGCCGCGAGATCGGCCATGGCGCCCTGGCCGAGCGGGCTCTGGTACCGGTGCTGCCCAGCAAGGAGAGCTTCCCCTACGTACTGCGGGTGGTATCGGAGTGCCTCAGCTCCAACGGCTCCACCTCGATGGGTTCGGTGTGCGGCAGCACCCTGGCCCTGATGGACGCCGGCGTGCCCCTCAAGGCCCCCGTGAGCGGCGCCGCCATGGGCTTGATCAAGGAGGGCGAAGAAGTGCGCATCCTCACCGACATCCAGGGCATCGAAGACTTCCTCGGTGACATGGACTTCAAGGTGGCCGGCACCGAGAAGGGGATCACCGCCCTGCAGATGGACATGAAGATCACTGGCCTGGCGGTCAAGACCGTGGCCGAGGCCGTGAACCAGGCCCGCCCGGCCCGGCTTCACATCCTCGAGAAGATGCTTGAGGCGATCGATAAGCCCCGCGACACCCTCTCTCCCCATGCCCCGCGCCTGCTCAGCTTCCGGATCGACCCCGAGCTGATCGGCACCGTGATCGGCCCGGGCGGGCGCACGATCAAGGGCATCACCGAGCGCACCAACACCAAGATCGACATCGAAGATGGCGGCATCGTGACGATCGCCAGCCATGATGGCGCCGCCGCCGAGGAAGCTCAGCGCATCATCGAGGGCCTCACCCGCCGGGTGAGCGAGGGCGAGGTGTTCAGCGGTTCGGTGACCCGCGTGATCCCGATCGGCGCCTTTGTGGAGATCCTGCCCGGCAAGGAGGGGATGATTCACATCTCCCAACTCTCCGAATCCCGCGTGGAGAAGGTGGAGGACGTGGTGAACGTGGGCGATCAGGTGACGGTGCGGGTTCGTGAGATCGACAACCGCGGCCGCATCAACCTCACCCTGCGGGGGGTGCCCCAGCAGGAGCAGCCAGCCACCTGACAAGCGATTAACTGGTCAAAAAAATAACGACCCCTCACAGGGTCGTTTTTTAATGAATCCGAAAAGAATAGATTCGGACTTACCAGGATCAGATCCAGCTCAGCCCAGGATCAGATCCAGCTCAGCGGGACTCAGACATATTCACCTTCAGCATCCTCGGTTCAGATGATTTCGCCATCAGCTTCGAGGAAGGTTTCCAGGAAGGTGCCAGGTTCGAGGGTATTGGCAAAATGCAGACCCACGAATGTGGCGCCGTGGTTGGTATCCACCCAACGCACAGTTGAGGGCATGGTCACCGCCTCGGGGCCATGGCGTGAACGGAGCCGCAGCTGAATCTCGGTTCCTTTGAGCACCTTGAAGCTCTTGCGGCCGAGGGAAATCGAGGCGCCAGAGCGGCTGATATCCCACAGCTGGCCGGAATAGAGCGTGTCCTCGGGACCATCGATCTCAGCACGCACCACCGACAGCGGTGGGGTCTGCCGGGTTTCACGCCTTGGCTTGTAAGTTGGGTTGCTGGCTGGACCCGGCGGTGGGGGTGGGGCTGACTGGCCACCCAAGCCCCTGAGGAAAGGATCGAGCAGACCTGCCATGGCCACGAGTTAACAAACACATCAGGCCAGATTAAGGGACGGGTGGGAGAAAAAGTGGCGCCGTGCAGGGGATCTGCGCCAGAGCCCGGAACAGATAGCGAACCAAGGAGCGGCAGCTCATTGGTGTCCTTCCAGCTCCGCGGCCAGGGCCGCTCGGGCCCGGCGGCACACCTCGCCATGGACCACGCCATGACTGGCGATCAGGCAGCCCGCCTGATTCACATCGCCCGTGTTGTAGGCCAGGGGGCGGCCGTCGGCATGGCTGAAGGAGCCGCCGGCACCGCGCAGCACCGCCTCGGGGGCGGCCATGTCCCAGTCCTTGGGAGCCGTGCGCCCCGAAAGCGACACATAAAGATCGGCCTCACCGCGCAGGATCGTGGCCACCTTCCCCCCCACGCTGCCCATGGCCCTGCTGGAAGCCGGAGCGATCGCCTCCAGCAGGCTCTCCAGCCCGGGATCCCGATGGTTGCGGCTGGCCACCAGCACCAGCTCCTCACACCGGTGGCGTGCACTCAGCGCCGGCGGGGTGCGGACGCCCAGGCGATCCTCCCGCCAGGCTCCTGCGGGCTGCCCCGCCTCCCCAAGCAGCCCGAACCAGAGCTCCTCGACTTCCGGCAACAGCACCACCCCCAGCACCGGCCGGCCCTGCCGCACCAGGGCTAGGTGCACCGCATATTCCCCGCTGCCCTGCAGGAAGTCGCGGGTGCCATCAAGGGGATCGAGGATCCACAGCCACTCCGCCGTCAGGGATTCGCCGGGCTGGAGTTGTTGCTTGGCGGTCTCCTCACTCAGCACCGTCCAGGGGGCATCGGGGAAGGCAGCGGCCAGCCCCTGGAGCAGCCACTGGTTCACCGACAGATCGGCGGCCGAGACCGGACCCTCGCCACCCTCTTCGACAGCCAGGACCGGCGGGAAACCGAAGGGTGGCTGCAGGCCCCGGCTATAGGCCCGCAGGATGTCGGCGGCCCCCCAGGCCAGCCGCCTGAGTTCGCTCAGCAGGGTGTCCAGGCTGATCCCGGCCGGCAGGCTGGGGGCCGCTGACGGCGGGGAGCTGGAGGGCATCATGGGGAGGCAAAGGGGCATTGTGCAGGGAGCCGTGACCGTGCGGAAGTCGGGGCCGCCAGCGGAGCCCATGGAGCCAGTGGAGCCTCCTGCCAACGCCAACGACAACGCCAACGATGCCGCCAACGGAGACCCGACGGGCGGCAGGCAGGACCAACAGTCCCCTCCGGAGCCACGACCGGCCACGAGCGGGAAGGGCCCGGACGCCACTGAACTCAGCGGCGGCACCCTTTATGTGGTGGGAACCCCAATCGGCAACCTCGAGGACCTCTCCCCGCGGTCCCGGCGGGTGCTGGAGCAGGCCGATTGCATCGCCTGCGAGGACACCCGCCACAGCGGCCTGCTGCTGAGTCGGCTGGGCATCCGCGGGCGTCGCCTGCTGAGCTTCCATGCTCACAACGAGACGGCGCGGATGCCGCAACTGCTGGAGGCCCTCGCGGCCGGTGAGGCGGTGGCCGTGATCAGCGACGCGGGCCTACCGGGCATCGCCGATCCGGGGGAGGGCCTGGTGGCAGCGGCCCGCCGAAACGGCCATCCAGTGATCTGCATCCCGGGTCCCTGTGCCCTCACCACCGCCCTGGTGAGCAGTGGTCTTCCCTCGGGGCGCTTCTGCTTCGAGGGCTTTCTGCCGGCCAGGGGCGGGCCGAGGCGGGAGCGGCTGGGGGCCCTGGCCAGGGAGGAACGCACCCTGGTGTTCTACGAGGCGCCGCACCGGCTTGTGGCCCTCCTCGAGGATCTGCTCTCCCAGCTGGGGAACCGGCCGCTGCAGGTGGCGCGGGAGCTCACCAAGCGCCATGAGCAACAGGTGGGACCCACCGTGGAAGCCGCCCTGGCGCACTTCCGCGCCACCCCCCCCCTGGGGGAATGCACCGTGGTAGTGGGAGGGGCCGAACCGGCGGCACCGTGCTGGGATCCGATCGCCCTGGGCCAGGAACTGGCCACGCTGGTGGCCGGGGGTCTCAGCCGGCGGGAGGCCGCCCGGACCCTGGCGGAACGCAGCGGCCACAGCCGGCGGGAGCTCTATGCCCTGCTGCACGCGGAGCCCGGCACGGTGCCCCCCGAGCCTGAAGCCGCCCCCTGACCTTCGCCTGCGGGCGCGCTGCGGCCCGCAGGCGCCCGGCAGAATGATTTCACCTCCCTTGCCTGTGATGGTGTTGCGACTGCGCCTTCTGCTGGGCAGCCTGCTGGGCGGCTCCCTGCTGCTGACGGTGCTGTGTCTCGGGGCCCAGAACCTCGATCAGCGGGAGCGCCTCAACCTGGGCTTCGGCCAGACCGCCCCCCTTCCCAGCGGCTTCCTGGTGGGGGTGGCCTTGGCGGTGGGCGTGATCAGCGGCGGAAGCACCGTGGCCCTGCTACTGCCGGGGCGAGACGACAGGGCCTAAGAGGCTGGCCTGAAACCCGGCAACCCTGGCCAGTGAGAAGCCCTAGGCAAAAGATGCGATGCCGCCCCATCGATGCCCCGGCCCGCTCAGGTGTTAGGGCAAGGCCATGGTTGAGCTTCGTTCAGGGAGGCTGCTCAAACCATCAGGAACTTCGGTGCGCTGCCCGATAAAGCGCCTGAGCGGGCTCAGCTCCCGGGCAGCGCGAAGAGGGCTCCCTCAATCACCACCCTGCTGATGCCTTGGGCCAGCAGGTAGGGGGCGGTGAGGGTGAAGACCGCCGGATCGGGAATCTTGATCACCCGCTGGGTGCGACCACAGTGCCGCTTGGCTTGGCGGGGGTTCACGAACACCATCAGGGCCTGTCGGTCCTGCTCCTCCGCCGGTAGGCGGCCGAGCTCTGTGAACTCGCTGAGGGGCTTGGCCTGGAGTTCCACGGTCTTGTCCACCAGCATCCAGGCGCTGCCACGCAGATCGGCGGCCGTGAGCGGCAGGGGGCGGATCTCGGTGTGGTCATCCACCACCTCCAGCAGCGGCACCGGCACGAAGCTCTGGCCTTCGCTGTCGTCTGCATCAACATCAAGGGTCAGGTCATCGTCCGACTCGTCGTCGCCGAAGTCATCGGCGTCGTCGATCGCGAGCACAGCTGGGCCATCCACCCGGTCCGCGGCTGGGGCAGCGGCAGGGGGCCGCTGCCCCGACCGGCGGATGAGGCGACGGGGAGGGTTGTGGGCGATAGACGCTGCGGGGAACCCGGCCGCCACTGGGGAGGCACTGGTATCGGTGTCGCCGGCGGGACGATCAAGCTCGAACGATGCGACGTCTTCCGCCGGCCCGCTGACCTCGGCATCGCCGGCAGGTTCTTCGCCATGGGAAACGGTGAGCTCGAGCACCACCGGATCGGCCGGCTCCTTGCGGGGGGTGGCGCTGCGCCGATTCCGCTCCTTGAGGCGGTCGTACTCGCCGGGACCCAGCGCCGCCTTCACCACCCGGCTCACCGTGTTGGGACTACAGCCATAGGCCTCGGCTAGCGGCTGCAGGCCCTCACCTGCGCGGAACCTCTCCACCACCTCGGCTTTCTGGCTATCGCTGAGCCGGGCGGCTGGCATGGAGCGCGGATTCTCACAGCCCTCCACTCTAGGAGGCTCAGCGCAGAGCCTGCGATTTCACTCCCTAGTGACGCTCGGTTCCAGGGGCTGGCACAATTCGACCAGGCTCCCTTAGCTCAGCTGGATAGAGCAGCTGCCTTCTAAGCAGCCGGTCGAGTGTTCGAATCACTCAGGGGGCGTTGCCAGAAACTAAAGCCTGACTGGGATCGGAGGCTGTTGGGGCAGGAGATCCCAGGGCTTGGCCATCAAAGCCGAAGCAGCCGGAAACGCCCTAGAACCCGTCAGTTGCTGCCTGGATTTCAGGCAGATTTGCCCCGGCGTGAAAAGTGGCCAGCGATCACCAGCAGTGGCTCACCGATCTGACCCGCCAATCAACGGCACCCGCGAAGCTGCCAGGTATCGGATCAGAGGGCGTCGGTGCTCGGAGCAGAGTTGCCACAACTTTTGATGCGATTCCTCAGCTTGCGGCTGTATCCGAAGGCTGCGACAACGCCAAGGGCAGGCAGGGGACCAGGGGTGGGGATAGCCGCCGGGGTGGCCTGGGCCCATACTGAACGGAAGTATCCAGGTTGACTTCTTAACACAGCTCCTCCCGCTGCAATATTGAAGGTGGGATATTGAAAATTACTGAATTCAATTAGGGTACCGGTTGCCCCAACAACAGCCCCGTAACCAAAATAAGGACCCTCAGTTGTGACCGGATCGCACAGGTTGCACGTCAGTGATGGCAGCTGGTTGCGCGCGGCATTGGCAAACGCCAAGGCAGCAGCTTGTGAGCTCCACCAAGGCATCACCCCCGGCGCGGGCAACTGGGCAAATTTGGTCGAGTTGTCGTCGTAGCTTTCTGTAAATGTAGTGATGTCCCAATGGCCATAACCAGGCACATTCACAACCAAGGCGTGGGCTTGACCGGCGGCAAGCCCCCCCAACGCCACTGCAGCGCCCAGGGCTGTCTTGGCCAGCGAAGCCCAGCAGGGGCGACGAGAAACGGAGGAGTGGCTACCCATATGGAAACGTTTTAATCTGCCGCTACGGTATCTCAATGCTGCCGCACTGTGCAGTCATCAAGCGCACAGTCCTGGCATGCGGCCCCTGTCCACTTGCGGGAACCTATGGGGCGCCCCACAGCACCGCCATGCCCGACCGCCCCATGGGGCACCACCGCATCGAGAAGCAGGGCCAACGCCAACGGCTTACCTAGGGAGACCCTGGAAAACCCAGGCCATTCGCGGGACAATAGCCCTGTGATCGCAGGCCAGGACTGGGGTGATGGGCGGCAAGCAGCTTGGCTTCTCGGATTACGAGCTGACGACGACGAAGAAGCAGAC
>Ga0209298_10000300_pt1 | contig 33386 bp, 27 predicted proteins | sample S_140806_EF_Meta_FD_187325 | JGI IMG/M metagenome (GOLD analysis project Ga0209298, IMG submission 187325) | Freshwater microbial communities from Lake Simoncouche, Canada to study carbon cycling - S_140806_EF_MetaG (SPAdes) (version 2) | ecosystem: Environmental > Aquatic > Freshwater > Lake ... | reverse complement strand
ACGTTAATTTCTAATAGAGGTGCGCCCAATCGTCTAAGACAGAATTGCTTTAATTCTTCCCTTGATGCTGGTTTGCTGGTACTCATTTCTTCCCCTTATAAATTTCATGTTCTATTTATAAGGGGAAGTATTTCTTATTTTATGGATTTATCGTGCTCTTGAGTATTTGAATGGTGATTCAGCAAAAGCTGCAAAAATATATGTATCTCCACTACCATTAATATTTACTCCAGTACCCTTTATTTTAAATCCATTAGATAAAATATCAGCAATAATAGTTGTACCGGCAGTATCATCAGTTTCTGCAGAATTTAAACTAGGATGTATTCTACGTCCAGCAATATTATAGGGATCACGAACAGTGTCAAAAATTGTCCAATTTTCTGTTGCAGTTGTACGTTTAAACATTATCCAGCGTGGTCTAAATCCACAGTATACAAACGGACCATCCGTACTACCGTTACCAGTATAACTACTAATTCTACTAAATCCTGGAACTTCTGCCCAACAGTAGGCAACATAAGTGCTAGTATTTGAGTTTATAGAAGGGTTTGTTCCGATTGAAAATACACTAGAAGTTGGGGCTGTATTATTAAAAAACACGGAATTTGTTGTTTCTGCATCCGTAAGGTTAAAAAATAAAGCCTTTGTCGCCCCAAGTGATTGATGATAAGTACACCAGTTTTCACTATCACTTCTCCTCTTGACAATAAACATACTTGGCGCAACACCTAACCCATGTCCCACAGTAGCATTAGAACCTGTACCAGTATAAGTTACAATACTAAATCCAGACAAAGGGTTAGCACTAACTTGTGCTGAGATTGATCCAGTAGTATTAGTTACTGCAGCACCACCTGCAGCCCAATTCCAACCGACCCAGGTATACCCCTGTGCTGCTTGATTAAGTGATGCTGAACCAGTATTAAAAGTAACACCATAAGGAGTTGAAACTAATTGAATGTCGCCTGTGTTTTCAGCATCGGTCTTATTAGTTGCAAAATATTTTGTGAAACCTCGAACCGTATCTACTAAATAGTGATCGAGAGTAATGGGTCTATTTTTAATCCACAAAAGACCACCATAAGTGGCCATATCAACACCAGTATTAATTGAACGAGCTGTACTATCCGTAGCAGACCAAGAGTCAACTCCCATAAACTTAGTAGCTAATGTCGCACTAGTTGATCCGATAGTTGGGGTTGGTAAATTCTGTGTGCATAGTGCTTTGTAGCCACTAGGCGCAGTATATGCAAATGGACGTTGACCAAAATTGGCTGAAATTGTTACGCCACTGACGGAAGTTGCATTTATAGTGAATGTACCACTTAATCCTGTATATGCAGTTCCCTGACTTGCTCCATTTTTATAAAATACAAGTGTTCCTGCATCTAAATCTAATGCTACGCCAATTATGTCACCTGTTGTATATGTAGCGCCATATGCAGCATTGGTATTTGATCTGTATTTGTTTCCATCACCGGAATAATATGCATATCCGTTTGTAGTATACCAAAACTTTCCATTGTAACCTTCGTTATTAGCTATGGTATTTTGATAGGCAGAAGTAGAAACTCCAATGAAACCTGTAGTTCCAGCCATTGTAAATTCTGCATACCATTTTCCAGAACTTACTGAAATGGATGACACGGCAGTTCCGTATTGTCCGCCTACAGACATTGAGTTGTCTAAATTTCCATTAGCAAGAGTGTTATTGCTTCCCGGTAGATCTAATCTATTCAAAGTAGCATAATTACCACGCACTTCACCACCAGCACCAGTGTCTGTACCGTAGTTTGTTGGTGAGTCTACAAAACTATCATTGCCTACACCAGCCGTGACACTAAGGTTAGTTGGTGTAAAATTATTTGCATTACCAGACAAGTCTTTGCCTAGAGTACCAGCAGTAATATTTGAATTATCAGCAAAGTTTAGATAGAATCCCCTAGTCCCGTAACTACCAACATATCTTGATGGCGACCAAACTCCAGTATTTGGATCAACATATCCAAAACTACCTGGACCTAGTTGTTGACCATCTATAAAATTTACCTCAGTTATGTAGCCATTGGTAGTGTAGTTGGTAGTGCCGGTATCATACGCACCTATAAAGTAAGGGAATGCAGAATAGTTAACATATCCATTAGTATTTTGTGTTGGATATGTTGATCCACTAGTAATTGCTTGTAGAACACCATTTACATAAATTTTTACTCTATCACTAGCCGTAGATTGTGTAGTATCATAAGCACAAACTATGTGATACCATGCAGACATATCCCTAAACTTGGCTATAGTAGTTATATTATAACTTCCGCCCGATTGTTCATTAAAATTTATACAATCTATACCACTGTCAGAACCATATAGTCCAAACTGTAAGAGTGCTGATCCAGCTGATCTATCACTAGCACCAAAAAAAACAGGGGGATTAGTATTACTAGAGTTAAGTTTTGAGCGTTTTACCCAACCGCTCCAAGTCCAAGTTTGGCGATTTCCACCAGCACTACCTGCACGTTCTAGAATAGGGCCATCAGCACTGTTAAACCTCAAAGAACGTGAAATCTGATAATCTGGATTTGTAAAGAGTGTTGGTGTAGTAGAAGCTAATGTTCCAGATGAATAGAACGTGTGCGAAATGTATCCGTTATTGTATGCAACAGTTCCACCAGTGTAGTATTGGATGTTTCCAGGATAGCGAACTACTACAATACCGCTTCCTCCAGATTTAGATCCCAAATATCCAATAGCGCCTCCACCAGCTCCACCTCCAGTGTTTGGTGATCCTGCCGTTGGCGCAGTAGTGCCGCCGTACGCACCATTACCACCACCGCCTAAGCCACCTGCTGGCGTATATATGATAGTAGAACTAATATCTTGATATCCTACACTATTGCGAGAATCAACTCCGCCTCCGCCACCACCGGCGTACATTGTTCGAACACCAGTAATGTCTGAAGCTGCACCCATTCCGCCGTTGCCGCCAGCAACATATGCATTTGCATGTCCTCCTGGAGATCCAGCACCTCCACCGCCTCCACCTGCACCATATCCATTGTTATTTTTATATCCGTCGCCGCCTCGATTTCCCTGTTCGTTTGTTCCGGCTGAGCCAGAATATTGTGGATAGCTAGAACTATCTAATCCCCAACCACCGCCACCAGATCCACCAATTCCAGGAACTCCAGCATAAGAAGATGCAGCTGATCCGCCTCCCCCACCACCAAGTGAGATGATTGCTGCTGATCCTGCACCAAATTCTCCAAAACTAGAATTTGTTCCAGTTGTTCCAGCGACACCGTTAGTCGATGAACCAGCGCCTCCGCCACCCACTGTAATATAATAAGAAACTCCTGGTGATACGCTTGTGAAATCTTGACGAAAGCCTCCAGCTCCACCACCACCATTACCACCAGTATCAATACCTGCACCGCTGCCCCCACCACCAGCGACTACAAGATACTCAATGCTGGTTGGAGGAACACCTTCCCAAGTATTATTTTTTACTGCTTGAGCGACTTGACTCAGCGTCCAAATTCCACCATATTGAGGCATATCTATTTACTCCGATACTGTCGTTTCTGGTTCAATCCAAGAAGTTGTTTCTTCATCCCATACATACATTTTTCCGTCTTGCGGTCTTGCTACTGGAGGATTCCATAAACAAGTTGCTTCATCAAGCAACCAAGAAGCATGTGGTTTTGGTGGAATAAAAGCATCTCTTACGCTGTCATAAGTAAATCCTATACCAGCATAATTTTTACGAAGAGGTCTTCCTTCCGGATGTTGTCCAGCTTGTGTGTTGTAGCTGGTTTGAATCCAAGATGATGGGTCTCCCCAATGCCCTGTGTTGAGTGTCTCTTGGTCAATCACGATCACCTGTGTGACTACACCGTTTTCTACTTTTGCAAAATGCGCCATGTTAAAGTCTCCCTCTTTTTAGAAAGTAATTGAACCACTACTGGTCCAAATATATACTCGATATCCGTTATTATATAGTATCTGAGGACCGCCAGTAGTTGATGCTGCTGGTGCTAAATTCTGAGAGTATCGAATGACTACGATACCAGATCCACCATTTGCTCCGTAAGAAGTGTTTGATCCGCCACCACCGCCTCCGCCACTATTACCTTCACCTTCTTTTGGGTTTTGTGTTCCAAATCTTTGTCCAACTCCAAGTCCAACTCCCCAATACGCTCCTGTACCGCCGCCACCGACTCCACCATATGGAATTCCAGCATCAGTAGAAACGTGATTATAATTTCCTCCACCGCCACCGCCAGAATAAAACACTCTTGATCCAGTTATAGAAGAAGCCATTCCACTTCCGCCATATGCGTGACCAGGCTTTGATCCAGATTTCCCTGTGCTACCAGCACCGCCGCCGCCAGATCCATTACCGAAATAAGATATTCCACCAACATTACCTTGACCAGTTACTGCTGCTGCTGCGGCTTGAGCTGTGTTTCCGCCAGATCCACCACCAGATCCGCCCGGACCTCCAGCAGAACCAGATCCACCACCATAGCCGCCACCGTATGCAATGAGTCCGCCAAAAATAGATTCGCTTCCTTGAGTACCTTTAGATGAAGAGCCTGTTGATGATGGTGATCCGTATGCACCTCCAGCGCCAATGCTAATAGCAATAGCTACTCCTGGAACGATCAAATATCCAGTACCCGTCAAAAAGCCTCCACCACCTCCACCACCATTACCGATTACGGTATCATTATAGCCTCCAGCACCACCGCCACCACCACCGACTATAAGATATTCAACAGAAGCGGGTTTTTGATCCGTGAATGGATTGAATGTCGCGCTTAAAAATCCGCCCAGATATTGACTCATTTCAAATTAATTCCAATTAGAAGACTGAACCGCCGCAATGAATGTTGTCATGTCTTGTGCTGCTGTTACTGCAGCGATCAATCTATCGCACTCAGCTAAAATAGCTGCTCTTTTAGCAACAACTTCGCTAGGAATATCAACATTGCGTTCAGCTTTACGAATTACCATCCAATCGGTTGGAGACAAATGTAAATTGGCAGATTCTTTGAACTGAGAAATGTATTGAGTTTTCAATCCAGTTTTAATGGCACGCTCAGTACTATTCACCATTGCGCCTTTGCCTTTATTTGCAGATGCACTCCAAACTTGAACATATACTGGATTACCATCAACATCAACAGCTTCTATATCTTCTAATTGCTTTGGTATATTAGAATAGACTCTAAGAACTCTATCAGATTCAATAACAAATTGCTCAAATGCGACCCAATAAAATCTTTCGTCTTTTCTCTCTCCGTCTACGACAGGAAGAGCGCCACGTTGAATTGCAAACAGATGATTTGGTTGAAGTTCACCCGGAAATAATGTTCTTAATTCACCAACTTCCGTAATTTGATTATTTTGAATTAGTGCATACATGATTCTTGTTTCCTTTTAACGAGCAGTTGAATATTTAAATGGCATTTCAGCAAAGGCCATGAAAATGTGTTTTGTTGCGTAATTTGTTTCTCCAGCATATCCTATTTTAAATCCATTTGATAGAAAATCTATAGGCCAACCATTACTTTCCGTGTTCGGTAAGTTTGCGCGAAGATTGCCCCAATTGGGAGTATCTGGTCTATCAGCTTCAAATATATTCCAGTTTGGTCCGTCACTGCTGGATGTTGATCTTTTTATCATTATAAATTTTGGTTTGAATCCGCAATATACAAATGGCCCTAAAGCATTAGCAATTCCAGTATAGTCGCCAAATCTACTAAAGCCTGGAATTTCTGCAAAATTATAAAATACCCAATTAGTGTTACCACCCCAGTATGCGCGAACATCTGATCCACCAATAGTTACGAGTGTCGAAGTTACGGAATTAAAAGTGAATCCAGATGCAATATCTCCATCAGTATTATTTAATCTTATATCTGCGTTTCCAAGAGATTTATGCCAAACAAACCAATCACTAGTGCTGCCAAGGTTTTTAGCAAAAATAAATCCTGGAGAAGCGCCCAAGCCATGACCATATGTTTGACTACCACTACTATTTGGAATAGTTAATGTTACGATACTAATTCCTGATGTTTGATTTGCAAGAACTTGTGCGCTCATGCTACCTTGAGTGTTTGTTACTGCGCTTCCACCAATGTACCAATTTCGTGCAATGTAAGAAACTCCACTACTATTATGATTGACGTTATTCCCGAGACTAAATCCACTAGATGTAAAAGTTCCATAAGTCGCATCAGTCAATTCAGCAAAAGTACCATCACTTATCAAACGTTTTGTTGACCCTCTAAGACTGTCTCTGAGAATATTATATCCCTCTGCTGATCTTGATTTAGTCCAAACAAAATCTGGTTGAAATCCTACATTAGTGATTGTATTTGTACCGCCATTACCTGTATATAGTACAGTATTAAAATACTTACTAGCTTGTGTTGCGCTAGTCGCACCTATTGTTGGTGTGGGTAGGTTTTGTACGCATAGTGCTTTGAATCCTGTTGGTGCTTGATATTTCCAAGGAAGTTGTCCAAAGTTACAATCAATTTGAACATGATATCCACTTGCACCACAACCTACTTCAAATCCCCACGGTTCTCCTGTAGTAATAGTAGTTATTTGATTTGTTCCAGCTGAAGGATTTCCACTGTTTAGCCAAGTTCCATTTTTGCCAAACCACACTTTTCCATTGTCTAAATCAAGAGCAATTGATATTGTATCACCTATGGTATAGGTTAATCCCGAATAAATGGTGCTATAGACTCGATCTACAATAAGTCCGTCGGACGCTTGATAACTAACAACAGCTGGCGCACTACCTGTGTTTCCAGTTGCGCCTATTGGATGCAATCTAGCTACTGCAATATTAGCAAAAATCGCTCCAGGAAAAGGTGCACTAGGGTATTGAGTGGTATCTGGACCAATAGTAAATTCAGCATACCATTTGCCAGAATATGGCATTATTGTTGTTTGTGGACCTAACCCGCTATTAGCAACATCTGTATCTGTATAAGTTAAATTTCCATTAGTTAAAGCATAAAAATAAGGAATATTATTAATACCGCCAGCGACATATTCTACGGAGTTATTGAGTACAGCATAATTTCCACGAACTTCTCCACCACGACCCGTGTCTACACCCCAACTTGTTGGAACATCTACGAGCGAATCATTAGTGACATCTGCAGCCAATCTAAAATTAAATGATCTAAAATTATTGTTATTTCCAGAGAAGTCTTTACCCAATTGAGATGTTGTTGCATACTCTGAAAAATTTAAAAAGTATCCGTTAGTTCCATATGATCCAGTATATGCTTTTGGTTGCCACTGTCCAGTGTTTGGATTAGTTTCTGCAAAATATGTTGGATCAAGTTGTTGACCATCAATCATATAAGCATCAGCAAGATACATATCTGATCTTTGGGGAGTATATGTCGGTAACCAACCCCAAGTTTGTTCTACGGTATTATTAACTTGTGCTTCAGCATTTTGTGTATAATTATTATTTTGTAGTGTGCAAAGTACACCATTTTTATATATTTTAACGCCATTGGTGTTTGATGCTTGTGTAGTATCAAGCGCGATAACAATATGATACCAAGCATGGATATCATTAAACGTTTCATTTGTTATTTGCTGTATTAAAGTTCCGCTATTATAAATGTCAAATCTAACTTCTCCAGTCGTTGTGAAGAAAAATTGATCTCTATAGCTTTGAGAATTGTTGCTTGCGCTAAAAAAACAAGGTGCGTTTTGAAGATATACTCTTTTAATCCAAAAACTAAGTGTGAATTTTCTTCTATTTCCTGCAACTGTATTAGTTCTTTGTAGATATGTGGTATTAGCACTTGTAAATCTTAAACTACGAGAAATTTGATATTCTGTAGTTGTAAATGGTGTTGGAGTTGTTGGAGCAAATGTTCCAGAAGAATAGAATGTGTGAACAATGTATCCATTAGAATAGGTTACAGTTCCACCAGTGAAGTATTGAATAGTTCCGAGATAGCGAATTACTACCATTCCGGAGCCACCAGAGCCACCGTAATTTATATTGAATCCGCCAGTTCCGCCACCACCACTCCCTGTGCTTTGAATAGCAGATATGCCGTTTGCAGTTGCTGCAGCAGAACCCGATTGTCTTCCTCCACGTCCACCTCCACCTATTCCACCACGACCCATAACACCGCCATCGACACCAGCAGTGACTCCTCCACCTCCACCACCAGCAAATGCAGTTGTCGATCCAGTAATAGAACTTGCAACGCCACCGCCACCTAAGCCTCCAGTCTGGTATGTGTAATAATCCACCGATTGGAGTCCTTTTGAGCCTGGTGCTCCAGCACCACCTCCACCACCTGCTACCGTAACATATATACCTTCTCCACCAGGATTTCCTTGACTAAAAGTTCCAGCTCCAGCACGAATAGTTCCCGATGGTTGTCCAGCAGTTCCACCCCCACCACCAGATCCTCCACTAATGCCGCTAGCATAACCCCCTCGACCACCACCAATCGCAACGATAGATCCAAAAGAACTATTTCCGCCGCTACTCGAAGTAGTATCTTTAGTGCCTGCTCCACCAGAACCGACAGTTACTGAATATGACGTTCCTAGTGCTATAGATGCTATTCCTTGAAGAACTCCTCCAGCACCAGATCCACCAGATCCATAGAAAATTCCACCTTCAGCACCACCACCTCCTGCGACTACAAGATATTCGACCCATTTTGGTACAATATATCCAGTCCAAGATCCTTGACCGATTGATTGTGCAACTTGCTTTAGCGAAAATATACCTTGTGCCATACGACCTCAGAATGTAATTGTTCCAGAATTTGTAAATATATAAACTCGATATCCACCAGCTATATATGTTCGTGGTGCACCAACCGTCGATGCTGCTTGAGCATAATAAGATGGATAACGAAGAACTACAATTCCGCTGCCACCCTTGCCTCCAGCTAAGAATCTATTTGTGCCCCCGATATAAACGAATCCACCACCAGCGCCACCAGAGCCAGTATTCGAAGCAGCATTTTCTCCATCTCCCCAAGTGTTTCCATTTCCAGCACCCCCGCCACCACCTTTGCCGCCAACTCTATATCGATGATCGCCAGCACCCCCGCCGCCGCCAGCATATTGAACTGGATATCCGGTAATAGTAGAAACTAGAGCTGCACCACCGCAACCCATATAACCACCACTGGTTGAATTTTGTGTGGGCCCATCTTCTCCCGCTGATCCTGCTCCTCCACCACCGCCAGAAGATCCAGTTTGTGAATTACCACCAGCATTTCCTTGACCCGTTATTCCACTTCCACCAATTCCTGATGTGTGTGCAGCACCACCACCAGATCCTCCGCTAATGCCGGTAATAAAACCAGCCCGCCCACCACCAACTGATGTAAGTGATGAAAATGTAGTATTACTTCCGTTTGTTCCAGCAGCATCTCCACTATTATCGGCAGCTCCACCAGCTCCGCCAGTGCCAATAGTTACTGTATATGATGTTCCTGGAGTTACAACAAATCCCGTTCCTTGTAACACTCCTCCAGCGCCACCACCAGCACCACTGTTACCAGCTAATCCGCCTCCACCTCCTGCTACTAAGAAATACTCAATAGTGGGAGGTGCTTGATTTATACCAGTATAAGAATTAGTTAAAAACGAACCAGAATATCTAAGAGACATTTTTAAGTAATTGCTTCGTAGGTTGCTGTGTACTCAATTGCTGAGCCTGTACCAGATGTAACTACAACGCTCTGATTATCTTGAACATAGAATGAAGTAGTCTTATCGACAACGATGAGTGATGAATATGCTGGTACTGAAATCTGGAAACAGATTCGATATGCGGTTCCACCGCCACCTGTTGCAGAGTTAATACTAACTGTAACAGTCGCTGTACTGGAAGTAACATTAGTTGCAACAATACTATCAATCTTATTGACAGTTCCTGTTGATGGTGTTAATGCCGTCCACGCTGTTGCACTTGTGTTGCTCGGAATCAAGTATACGGTTGTTCCGTATATAGATGATACGCCGACAATATTTGGGTTTGCCATTTTCTCTCCTTAGAATCCAAAGATCATCGCCATAGCGATAGATTTTCCTGTTGATATACCTGCTGTTCCAAATGAAAGTACACCACTACCATTTGTTAAAATTGCTTGATTAGCTGAACCGTCTGACGCTGGTAATGTCCATGTAACGTTTGCACCAACTGCTGAACTGGATCTTAATCCAACATAGTTTGCGTTTGCAGATCCAAGTCTTAATACGTTTTGACTATTCAAATAAACATAGCTATTTGCAGTTAAAGCATTAACTGAAAAGTCAGCATATGCGAAGTTATTTGCTCCAGGATCTATTACTGTTGTTGCTTCTTGTGTATACGACTTAAATAGTTTCCAAATGCCGTCTGTAGCATCTCTAAAGATTCCAGTATGTAGATTAGCTGCACCAGAATTGTATTGTCCAAAGATACCAATGTCAATTAGATCAGATGTATTGTTGTTAGCTAATTGTATTAGTGAATCATTGACGTTGATATGTGTTGTACTAAGTTCTGTGTTTGAACCTAAAACGACCAAGTTTCCAGTAATAAATGTGTTACCAGAAACATGAAGATTCTTTCCAATTCCAACACCACCAGAAACTACTAGTGTTCCACTTGTAGAATTCGCTGATTCAGTTCCACCAGAAAGTGTCAATACGTCCGTTGTCGGATTGTATGTCATTCCAGAATCGTCTTGAATGATTCCTGAAGTTCCAACAATAGCGACACGACCAGATGTTAAATTATTTGCAGTAACGTTCGCCGTTACAATTCCACCATTAATTGTTAACACATCCGTTGTTGTGTTATATGTCAACCCAGCATCATCTTGAACTAGACCACCAGTTCCAACTAAAGCAACGCGACCAGATGTTAAATTGTTTGCTGTGACGTTTGCTGTTACGGTACTACCAGAAACATATAAAACGTCTGTCGTTCCATTGAAAAATAATCCAGAATCGTCTTGAATTAAACCATTAGCGCCGACAGAAAGAATTCTACCAGTAGTTAGATTGTTTGCAGTAATCGTATTCGCGGTTACTGCATTTGTTACTATACTTCCGCTTCCACCATCAGTAAGGGCCGTGATAGTGTTTGCAGCAGTATTAAATGCTGTTCTAAAATCGTTAAACGTATTGTTTAACTGTATATTTGAAATTGCCATCTTTTTATTTTCCAGTTATGGTTAACAATAGATTCTTGATCTCGCGAATATCGTTTCTGATTTGATCGACTTCAGCGTGAATTTCGTTAATCTCTTCTCTACTCTTATTTATATCAGAAAGTTTTCTCTTTTGAATTTTATATTTTAAAAGAGAATCCACATCTGTGTTCAACAATGCTTTCGAACTTGCATCTCTTTCTGTAAATCCGTTACTAGGTTCAATGATAGCAATTTTTTCTAATATCATCATGCTAATGCAATTCCTCTTAAATCTTTCACTTTTGCAGAGTAACTTGCTGAACTAGAAAGGAATACAATCTTAATTGCAAAATATTTAAAGCCCTGGAAAGTTCTTGCATCTGGTGTAGTGTAAGCAACTGCATTATTTAGCACTTTCAAAATGTCTTGTGAAGATGCCACTGTCGAGAATACTGAATCGACAGTCAATGATGTATTGTTTGCAATTGTGGTAACAACCTTTTGTGTTCTCGCTGTTCCAACTGCAATTGTGTCTCCAATCTTCAAGTCTTCAATGAAACGAGTTGATGTTCCACTAACTGTTGTGCTTACGTTTGAAATCGCAACATTACCAGTCAATAATGTTGAACCGCCAGTCTTTGATGCTGTTGGTATAACATACTTTTCTTCTTTATATTCAGAAGCATTCAATGTAAACGTTTCTGTTCCAGATAGTTCCATAAGAGTATAGAACTTATCATCAAAACTATCTGTATCATTCTCATTCAATACTTTACAATAGACTTTAATTGAAGATCCTGGTGGACGATTGACATTCAAGTAGACTACTAAATCAGACGCTTCAAAGCCGTCATTTAATGTTACAACTTTTGTAATATATCTCGATTGTGATGTGTATGTTCCAGAAGGATGTTCTTCATTTCGAATTGTCATTGTTTGATTTGCAACGTTTGATGATGCAAAGTTATTAGTGACTGTCAAATATGTATTGTTTGCAATAGAAGCAATTCTACGATAATCAACACCAAAGTCTGCATACTCACCAGCAAAAACACTTGACGTAAATGTTGTTCCAGTACCAACAACGAAGTTTGTTCCAGAAGTGTATGTAACAGTTCCAGCAACCGCTGTGCTTACGTCATTGTTGATAACATTTTTTGAGAAATTAAATAGAATGTTTTCATTGTCAATATATGGTGTGATGTATTGATTTGTAGTCGATAGAGTTGCTCTCAATTGTAGAGATTTAAAGCTGCTTGCGGTTTCTGCAGATGTTGTCGAAATCTGCTTTCTTGAGCTGAGAACCAATCTTTCATAGTTCTTGATTTCACTATAATCTGTGTCTACTAGATACGAAGAATCAGCAGTCTTAATCGCATAAGTGATAGCTGTACCAGGAAGAATTTGATCTGCAATCATTGACTGCAATGCATCATATGTGAATGCTGTTGTAACTGGAATATTTGTCCAGTAAGCAATCTTTGCAGTCGTGTCAAATTGTGCAATTTTCATTGTAAATTTAACATCTAGATTTTGTCTTGCAGTCCAAACTTTATCATTAGATGATGTGAATAGCATTCCAGTATTGTATGCAGATTCAATTCTTGTATTGTTCTCAGCATTTGTAATGTCAATTGCATTTGTCTCTGCAACCCAAATAGAATAGCTTGAATCATTATTCTCTGGCTTGATAGAGAAACAGTAATCATTACCAGAACTCAAATAGATCGGATTCTTAAATGTAAATGTAGTAGCGGTAGCTGCTGTGTCACTTACATTGATATTGGCATTGTTTACAATAGCTTCATCACCAAGACCAACAACTTCAGATGACGGATATCCATTAATCATTTCGCGAATTTCTACTCGCACATTTCTATTGTTATCAGCTGACTTTGTTTTAAAGTACAAGTCAATAGATGTTACATAGAAACCTTTTGAATATGTGTTCGGATCAACATAGAAACTTTGAGAAACTGGATCTCTAGTCTTTGCAGCCTGACCAACAGTAACAGATGAACGTGAAGATTCTACTCTTTCTTCTGTTGTTAATGTTCTTCCTAAAGCTGTTAGATTATTCTTACCAGCAAAAGAAACATTCGAAGGTCTTGTGTTTACTGTTACAGCACTAGTCTTTTGTTGAATACCTTGCGCGAAAATAATATTTCTTGCGCTAGTTGTAGCATCAGTATCAGAGTTTGTTGAACTATCTGTTACTTTAAACTCTCTTTGTCCAACATAGAATGATTTCGATGGAACTGTGAACAATAGATAAACTTGATTCTCTTTAACATAAAGACTATCTGTTGCACCATTAGCAACGGTGTCCCAATAAGTTCCACTTCCAGTCAAATAACCCGTGTTATCATATAGACTATTCAATGATTGAAGAGTTGTTCCTGCTCTTAATTTGATTTGAATGCAGCTTGCTGTTACATTGATACCATCAAAGAATGCATAAATTCTTGAATTGTTTTTCAAGCCAGTTGCATTAATGACAAATTGTCTTTGTCTCATCCAAAGACTTGTTGTCACGTTTACAACACGATCAAATGCAACATCTTGTTTTGAAGTTGTAGATTGAGTACCAGCAGCTAATTGATTGAATGCAAGTTTTGTATTCTCTTGAAGAGCTGTTGTAATATTAAAATTACCAGAAGATGATGCAGATTTAACTCCACCAGCTTCTGTTGTTTGTAAACTTGATCCAACCCAATGTTGTGTTAGTGGCGAAACTTCAGCGTTCCATGCACCAACTAATGCTCTCCAGTTATCTGCGTCACCTGTGTCATTGTATACAATTGCAGTAGTTGGATTATTTACTGTGTCGAAGAAGTTATCAACGTATGGCATTACTGACATTTCGCCAGTCCAAACAAAATTCAAAGATTCTGCAAGACTTAATGGCTTAGATGCATACGCTTGAATTAGACCAGCATTTGTGATTTCACTATACGGTAACATAATCTTGTTACCAGTCTTCAATGTCGTAGTAGAAGATGCTGATGTGTAGCGCATTCCAACAACGTTTGCATTGTCTTGATAGCAAGTCAAATAACGATCTTGTTTATTGATAGCTGCTGACCAGTCAGATGATCTTGGATTTGAAACGGAGAATCCAGAGAATGGATCAACAATCAATCCGTTCTTAAATCTATCAATTCCATCTGAGTCAAGTTCAGTCTTATCAGATGCTTGCTTCTCTAAGTAACTTAATGCTGTAAAGTATTCAAGTCTTTCCAATCTTTCATTAATCTTTGCAACGTCACGCATAGTAAATCTCTTGTTTTTCAACAATTTGATTTGAACGTCTTTTGGTTGCGAAGGATAAGCTGGAACAATAATTTCTGCTAATTCTAAAGTATCAGGCTTTGTTGGTGGTGACAATGGAAGCTGATTTCCAGAACTTGCTGGAACACCATCATTGATACCAAATACACCGCGATTGTTGATATAGACTTTTGAAACTCTACCTTTGTAGAAAATTAAGTCAGCACCAAAGTCAGAACCAGATTGTGGAACACGAAGACCAAATGTTGGAATTTGATATGTTGCATCATCAATAGGATTCAATGAAGTGTTTGCAGTCTTGATTGGTCTAAAGTCGATACAATCTCTAAGATTATAAATCGTTTTTGTTGATGGGCTTTCAAAAGATGGAATATTTGCTGTAGAAATTGTAGTGTTTGATGTAGTAACATCATTTACTGGATAAGAATCTACAGAGCAATAACCAACACCTTGAGATGTATCATGAACGAAGTTATTGAAAACAGCAAGCAATCTTCCAGTAGGAACATAACCAGTGATTGGTTTGATTGTTCCATGCTCATATGCATAATCTCTTTGACCATTGTCTAGAGTGTAATATGCTGTTACATTTGTGTTGCTTGTTGTTGCAGGAATCGAGAATGACGATGATTGATAGACGCCTTGAAGACTATAAATGTCGCCGTATCCTAAGCCGAACGGTCCAGACAATCCGTTTATATGCGTGTTTGGATTAATGTTTGCTTGCGTTTGATAGCTAAGAGTTTTAATTTTTTCTCTTGCAGTACCACGATCCATCGAAACGATAACGTCAGCTGTGAACGTAGCTGGTTCTTTTACATCAATTACTGCCGTTCCTGGTGATGTAACAGAAACAGTTCTTGCTGCTCCAGATCCACCGTTTGTCGAAAGAGACAATACACTTCCAGTTGGAAGTAGTTTTGTAATTGCTGCAGAAGATGCGCCAGTAGGATGAACTGCAGTCAATGTCAAATATGTGGAGTTTGCAATAGATGCAACCGCTCTTGTTAGACCATTGATTTTAATAAAGTCGCCAACACTAAACTGTGTAGTGAATGCTGTACTTGATCCAGAAACAATGTTTGATCCAGCACTAATTGTTGCAGTTCCACTTAATGAAGTTGTCTCTACGTTAGCGCCAGCATTGTTAATGACTACCATGTAGTAATCATTCTTTTGTGCGCTATTTAAAGTTCCAGTTCCAACGAATGATTCAGTAACAACATCTGTCGCAATTGTAGCAAGACCAGAACTAAACGAAACGGAAAACTTCTTCTTAAATCTAAATGATGTTTCAACGTTTTGTGAAGTATCGCGAAGTGTTTTAATTGAAGAATATGGAAGTTTAAAGATCATCGAATTGAACGATGTTTCTTGTAAATTCGCTTGTCCATTTGTTAAAATAACGTCTGCATATCTCTTTGGAGTTGCAACGTCATAAATCGAACGAACGTCTGCAAAAGACTTTCCATTCAACATTACGATTTCGTATAGGTACAAGTAATAAACTGCATCAGCAGAACCCTTTGTTCCACTTACATATTCAATTGATCTTACTCTTGCTTCACCAATCTTTGTACCCGTTACGGTTGCTGTAGCGCAAACTAAGTTTGTAACAACCTGTTGTGCTGTGTCATAAAGATCAACCTTAGTTGTCTCCATAACATCCCATGCACCAACCATTTCTTTTACTTCAACATATTGTCCATAGTTAACTTGCGTCTTTGTCTGTTGCACATATTGTGTATCAAGACCTTTTAACAAATCAACTGGAGTCTTTGTAATGATTTGATTACGATATCCAGAAACATATGAAACAAAAGGATCTACTTCAACTAGCAATAGACTATTGTTTCCGCCTTCTGATGATGAATATCTTCCACCATTACTTGATTGTGATAGATGCTCGCGAACTGTAACGATTGGATCTGAGACTGTATAGTTTCCAGATTCTTCGTTTGTTCTTTTTGCTAGAACTTCTTCTAATTTATTTTCAACAGTTATTTCTTTTCTCTTTCTCGCAATGCCAGCATCAATTTCTGTCATTGTCATGAATTCATTTTCATCTGTTGTCGTATTCAATGCAACTTTAGTAAGAACTGTTTCAATCTTAAATCTATCTGCACCTGGCGCAAGATAGTTTGGAGTTCCTTGTGCATTGTCTACTAGACTTGAATCGCCAATGTAATCAACAAATGTTTTATATGGTACTAATCCAACTTTATAAGATGGAGTATTAGTATACTTGTCAAGAATTAAAGTCTGACCAGTATGCTTAACGAAATGATCTGCCATCCAAACAATACCATTCGCTACGCTAATCTTTGAACCGTAGAGATAAACTCTTTCAGTAGCTAATCCTTCGTCAACAACGTTTCTTGTTGCATTTAATGTTGCAGCACTTGCATATGCTCTACCAGTTGTAGCAGAGGTGAAGATTGTTTCAGAGTTTCCAAAAGTTGTATTTGCTCTATAATCATTGACTGCAGTAACGTTTAAGTATATAACTCCACCACCAGTTGCATTTGTGCTTGCAGTAGTTGCGGTTAATGTGCCGCTAGAGTTTGAAACGAAGATTTTATTGACACCGCTAATTGGATCGGTATAAAACGATTCAATAGTTGCTGTGTTACCAGTAGAAAATGTAATCGTATTTCCTGGCGACAATGATGTTGATGCAGCATTGACAGTTAGAACTTGTGTTCCAGATGTAGCATAGCTAATGAATAATGTCTTTGGATCAGTTCCTTCAATGTCTGATACTAATCCACAATATGCTTTAATACCACTAGTCGCACCATAGATGATGCTTCCATTGAAATTTTGTACATTTACAGTTCCACTATTATATGTGGATTGCAATTTAACAAAACTCATCGCTAAGTCTAAGTTTTGTTCGCATCCATCAATTAAAGCGCCCTGCTTGAAGAAGTATTCAGCGAAACGCTTTGTTTGAACTTGCTGAAGAGTCTGTGCTTGCGTGAGTTCTCTAGCCTGAACTGCACGTCCAGGTCTATAGAGAACTCTTACAAACTTCTTATCTTCATCATAATCATCAAAATATGGACTGGTATTAAAGTCAATACCACCAGGATTTGTATTAGCCATTTAATCTTCTAAAATTAGAACTGGATGATCAACTTAATGTCTTCGATTTGATCCGATGCTCTCGAAATAGGTACTCTATTTTCAACATAAAGAATGTCACCAGTGTAAGGCTGAAGTCCTGGAGTAGCGATTGCAGCGATTGTACCAGTTGCCGCACCAGCACCAGTAACGGTCGCTCCGTTAGCAAACGCTAGATTGCCTGGTAGAGTTGTGTACAAGTATGGTGAAGTAAATTCTACTAGAGATGCTGTGTTCGATCCACTTGTGACTGTTTCATCTGAGTTGAATGTTCCAGAAACACCAGATAGCTGATATCTAAATGTCTGTCTATACGAAGATGCAACAGCACGGGAAGATGTTCCATATGCAAATGGATCGCGAACAATACCAACTTGTCTAAATTCGTTAGCAGTTGTAATTGTATTCGATTCAGTTCCATCTAAACGAACGTTTAGCATTACATATTTTCCGCCCAACTCTTCGACTGCATTAGATCCGTGTCCACCTTTTGGTGAAATGACTGCTGTAGCAGTAGCAGCACCAGATCCAAACGCAACGCTTGCTCTTGTATATCCAGTTCCTGGGTTTGTAATTGTGACTGCAGTAACAATACCACCAGCAATTGTTGAGTTAGCAGTAGCTCCAGTTCCGTCACCTGTGATTGTTACTGAAGGTGCAGATCCGTATCCAGATCCACCAGCAGTTACTCTAACAACGTGAATACCACCATCTACTGCTGCAGCTTGAACCGCCCACTGTGATTCTCCGCCATCGGCAGTTAATGTCTGAACAGGAATATATGATGTTGTCAAAAATTTAATTGCTTTAGCTGTTGTTACGGTGTACATGTATTTCCAAATGTATCCGTCAGCAGTAGTAAATGGTGATGTACTTGTTCCAGTTGGCTTTGTTGTGGATGCCGCACCATTAACGTTCCAGAGACACTTATAAACGTTATACTCATCGGTAACAACGTAGAAATTATCCGATTCAATTAGATTTGTATCTTGATCATCATAATAAATGTAAACTGTACCAGAAGTCCAGTCATATCTTGGAATTGCATGGGTAACGTCAGAACTTGTGATTCTCTTAACGCCAAACATGTCTCTCCATGGAGTATACTCTACGTTTGCGGTAGAGTTTACTGGAGTCGGTGGTGAGTTATCATTTGGAAATGCTGAATTTCTTCCGACGAACATATACATGATTGTATTCGACGTTTCGGAAAATGCTTCAACAAACTGTTCTGCATTATGAACTCTAAATTTGCTAGTTACGATTGATGGCATTTAAGTGTCTCCTGTTGGATAATTTTATTTATTTATAAAAAATGTTCTACAATCTCAATGCTTGAGAATCAAAATTGTGTGATTATTGAATATCATTATTTAGATTGAAATTTTATATGCATCGACGCCGCTAAACGAATTTGTCGGGAATCTATCTATAAACATAGCGGTCGTATTTGCTACTGATGAAACTTTAAAGTATTCGTTGTTTGCTAAGAACACACTACCAGAACTAAAATCGCTCACAAAGTTAGTTCCAGAGCCAATTACTCCAGATTGTGAATCTCCAAATGACACACTTGCAAGATTGGCAATTGGTACACTTGCAAACGAACTAACTGGGAAGTCACCATAAGTTATATTTGCTGAAGATACTGTTCCAGCAATTCTAACATATTTGTTAGTTTCACTTTCAACTAAAAGTTCAGTTAAAGGTTGTGTGCTAGGATTTAAGAATGTATCACTTGAATAGTCTGATATCAGCCCGTCAGCTATATATCCAACTGTAACATCTTTGTATTTTGCAGTTCCATATACTCCAATTGGTTGCTTCGGAACAATAATAGAAGTAGAACTTATAGAATTAAGCTGAAGATCATTATTACTTTGATAAGAAACAGTTAAATTGCTTCTACTATACGATGATTGATTATCAACATTAGAAGATAGAATCTTAGTATATTGGACGCTATTGTATGAAGAACTATTATCAAATGATGATGATAGTTTGATTATCAAACTTGTTTGATTTGATGTAGAAATATCTAAAGGAGCATTTGTAGAAACAACAGTCATTGCGCTTTGTTGCGCTGCCAATGATGTATTAACAATATTGGGCAATATCTTTATATACTGACTACTAACATAAGAGAATTGTGCAGAAACATTAGACTGAGGAACATATACAGTTAGCTTGGAATCAGTTGATGTTGTTCCTTCAACAAGTAGTGATCCTGTAGTACCAAAAGACTTATTGATAATAGAAGATACTTGATTTGCAGAAACGCTAATCAATCTAGAGCCAGTCAATACTCCATAGTTGGAAGATGCTGCAAAATCATTTCTTGAGTATATGTCAGAGAATCTTGTTCCTGAGAATTCAGATATTGTATTGCTTGAATAGAATGATATTGGTCTATCACCAATGTATATTTCACCGTATGCACCAGTAGTGTGTTCAATGATAACTTTAGTGATTTCACGAATATACGCTTGAGGATCTGGTTGTAGAGTTGTTACAGCAATACTTGAAGTTATAACAGATAATTGTGTTCTACTCGACAATTGTGATTGTGTTTCGCTATTGTATACAGTTCTAGTATATTTCGTACCAATAACACTTGTGACTAAATCTTTAGGTGATGTTTGAATTATAATCTTATATGATGTTGGCTTTGCAGCATCAGTAACACCAACAGCAAGAGCATAAAGAATTTGAGCAACGACTTTATTAATTCCAGCATTGCCATTTTCACCAACACCATTAGCGCCGCCAGATAGAATGAATGCTTCGACGTTAATATTATTGAGAATTTGAATCTCACCAAATGGCTGCAATCCTGCTGGGTGAATAATCTTCTTTAAAGTAGACGAATATTCAGCAAATGTCAATCCGCTCTTTATGACATAAGAATAATCTTGATAGTAATAAGAATCTTGAATGATTTTGTAATCAATCTTTCCATCATCATTTAACCAGACACCATCTTTGATACCTAGACCAGAAATGATTGGAATTAGATTTGCATTACCGTCACCAACAGAAGAGACAGATGCATTTGCACTTGTGTAGTTTACACCAAAATTTGTCACTTCGACAGCACGAATAGAACCGATACCAGTTCTGTTGTTTGCAGAGTCTACCGAAACATTTGCGCTTGTGCCTTGAATTCCAGTAACGACTAGGTTTGCACTTGAACCAGTTGTCGTAGAAATTGAAATCGACGGCAAATTCGCAGACGTATATCCAGATCCAAAATTTGTTAGTTCTAATCTCTTAATTGGTCCCTTAACTTTCCAGTCTTCATTTTTAATAATATCGTAATAGCTTCCATCAGCTTTCATCTGAGAGCCATCTTCGAATAGAAGATCGAATGTCGTGCTTTCAACGACAGAAGCAATAATACCAGCAGCACTTGTGCCAGAGCCACCAGTAAATATTAGAGTATTACCTACACCGTAATTTGTACCTGCATTTGAAATTGTAATTAATTTGTCTGTTAAAAGACCAGCAGAAGAAACTACAGAATCTTGTAACGTGATTGTAGGCTTTTTATAATACCCAGATCCGCGATTGATAATTGAGACTCTTGAGATTTCACCAAGAGTATATGTGTTTGCTCCAATCGTAGCTGTGTATGTATTAGCTAATCCTGTGACGCGAACAATTAATCCAGTTCCACCAGAATCGGTATTATTAATTGAAGCTGTAGTGTTTAATCTATAGCCATGTCCAATTGTGTTTACTCTTAACGCACTAATTGGAGATTGTTGAATCGAAGAAACTTTTGCTACAGCAGCATATCCGTCACCAGTAATTGTTACTGGACTATTTACTTGATATCCCGAACCACCATCAACAATTGTAAACCCAGAAACAATTCCATAAAGTGTTGCAAACAGATTATCATCATCTGTTGCTACAATTCTTTCACCAGCATTAAATGTTCCGCTAACCAACTTGAGAGTCATTTCAGCGACTTCAATTGATCCTACGAAAAACTTTTTAATGTCTACAACGTTTGCAAGTGAACCAGAAGTTTGACCAACAACTGTTTTATTAATGAATAAAAAGATATCTTTATTGTATGCAACGTTCGATAAGTCATATCCAAACGCTGTTGGCGTTGTTCGTATAACTTCTGTCTTTTCAAAGTTACCAGCAGAAACACGAAGAATGTCTGTACCTGGATAATAAAATTCAATCTCTTGATCGTATAAAAGTCTAAACAAGAATCTATAAGATTGTTCAGTACCTTTAGATTGAAAGAAGTCTCTAAATTGTTTTGCGATTAATCTCTTGTTACCATAATACGAAGCAGGTAAACTTGGATACAATTCATCTTTCAAATAAGAAATATACTTATCGATTGATGTATCAATTTGTTTATAGTTTAAAACATTACCAGACGCTCTTACTACGTTATCTTTAATTCCGTATACGAAAGATGTTGCGTTAGATGTTTGACCAGTAATTGTTTCGTATTGGTCAAAGACTTTTCTTTCGCTTGTAACTCTTACAATTAAAGTTGTCGATGTTACTTGAATTACTTTTCCAGTAGCGCCACTTTCGCTACCAAGAATAGTTTCACCAACTTGAAATGTTCCAACTGTAGTGTTTAATGTGATTGTTGTAGTTTGCAACCACTCATAATATGCTTCTAAGAAAAGTTTAAACCTTTCAGCATCAATAGAACTATTTTCGTTTACAAGCGTGTTAACGCTTAACGAAGGTTTGAAAAATACATCGTTCATTTTATCTATTGACTAAACTTATTGTTTTATCGTCAATCATAGATACCGAAATATCTTCATCTCTAATTGCTACAATTTGATTTCTTAGCGGAAGAACATCTTTATCAGCAGGGACTGCAGTCAATTTTAATGTCGTTCCACCATCTGTAAACGAAGTCGGTGCAAAGTTGCTTAACACAATTTTTCCAGTAACGTAATTGATTGTACCAGCATTGTTTTGTACACCCACATTATCTACACCAGAAACACGATAGATTCGAATCAATCCAGCATTGTCTTCAAGATAACAATTTGAATATCCACCGTAAGAGAATTCATTTGATGTTAACTTATTGCCAGCACCGTACGGATGTGTTGCAGTTCTCAATTCTGTAGTATTGTCTAACGAATTAGAAAAACTAATTTCATATCTAGCACCAACGTTTAGCTGAACATTCAATTCTTTTCTAATGCTCATTGTCGTAATGTTACTCAAAATTGATCTTTCGCATGTGTCAATCAATCTTGATAATTTTGAATATCTAAAATACTTTGAAAATTGATTAATGTCGCTTGTGTTATAGTTTTGAATTGTTGTCGTTACAATTGTTTTAATATCATCAGAAGTTAAAGAAGTAGAGTCAGAATCATACTTTACGGTAGTGCTTAGAATCACATAGATATATTCTGGATCTACAATTTCTGTAGATACTGTAAGAATCTTCTTTGGACCAATAATTGAATCGATTAGATTTAATTTTTCTGTTGCAGTTAGAACACTTCCGATAACTGGCTTCACAGCAATGAATACTTTTCCGTAGTATGGCGGATCATTATCTTCTCCACCCCATACAACGACAGAATCGACAGAACTTTGCTTTAATAGTAATGATCTATAATCGTCTGCTGTAATTGCTCTATTTTGTGCTTCGTATGCTTTTGGTGCATTGAACTTAATGCTATTTGTCGATTCTCTTGTGTTACCACCAGCTGCTGGACTTGATGCTGCAAATGCAATTCTTGTAACCCCAGAAATTGAACCAGAGTATGAAAGAGTTTGAATATCATTTGCTGCAGTTCCATTTGTAATTAGATACTCAAACACTACAATGTTTCCATTATCTAATGCAACACCAAATGTACCGTCACCAAATCGAACTTCAAATTGACCATCCTCAACTTCTTCTAAAAAGTAAACTCTAGATGTTGAAGTCACTTCAACTAAATTTTCTGGTCTTATAAATGTTCTTGATGTACTATCTGTCGAAGAGTTTAAAACTCTTACTGCCAATGTTGTTGTGTCAACATTATAATTTGGAATTAAAAATCTTTGTTGTGTATCTACAGAATTAACAGTATATCGTCTTGTCAGTAGATTACCTTCAACAAGATTAATTGTTCCGGAGTATCCATCAGCAGAATAAACAATTACAGATTCTGTGTTTAAAAATGTGTATGTCTTTCCGTCAATTGAACCAGAGAATGTAGTGTAAGTTGGAATCGTTACGCTTACTGGACTTCCTGTTACGCCCAATGTTACAGTTCCAGAAATTGTTGCAGCACTTGTTGATCTAGGAGTATAGTTTAAAGACTTAGCTAGATTGACAACTGAGTTTCTTTTTTGTGCTGTCGAAAGAAATGCTTCCGACGAAACCATGTTCAAATAGAAAGAATTGTAATATGTGTTGTATGCTAGTAAGTCTAGCAGAACACTTATTCCAGAACCGTCAAAATTGTAATCTCTAAATTCGTCTTGGTTTCTTAGATAATTAATGAAATTACTTTTGATTCCATTAAAATCTAATTCATCTACTTTTAGATTATTATCTGAAGCCATTTTACGCTGACCTTGAAATTGTTGTTTCTAAAGTTGAAGTCGAGCCAACATTATTGATAGTATAACTCATATTCAATGTGATGCCATGATCTTCAATTTTAACATCAACGTTTCTCAAAGTAACTCTAGGCTCAAATCTTTTAATCGTGCTCGATATACTCTCTTTTATATTATGTACTGTAAATGCTGAGTTTGGTTCAAATAAAAAATTAAAAATCGTGCTTCCGTATTCCGGATAAAATGGTCGACTACCTTTTTTTGTCAATAATAGATTCAACAATGATCTACGAATCGCTGCCTCATTTATGATTGGGCGAACGTCTCCACTCACAGGATGAGGAATAAAATCTAACGGTAAATCTTTAAAAAAAGTTATAGTAGCCATATAACATATTTATGCTACTTTTTCCACAACCTTTGCTTCTTGAATCTCTTTTCTACGCTCTTTTGCTAATTTTGAGAATTCAGCTAGTGCTTTTCTTGCTCTTGTACCAGCAGCTTTATTTCCTTTCCCTTCAAACTTTTGATTCTCTGATACATAAGTTTCGAAGATGCTTAATAGATTATCGTGATTCGTCATGTGGTAATATTCCTATATTTAATTTGACAAAGTGCTTGACAAGTGCTAATATCAGTGTGTTGACCGTCAAGAGGGTGAAGGTAATGTCTTAGCTAATTCAATTCCTGCATCAATAGAAGTTGGTGTGAATGATTTACTTGAGTCAGTAATAGTGACTGTGTTACCAGTAATTGTAATGGAGTTTCCAGAGATTGTCAAGTTTGAGTTAGCAGTTATATTTAGATTACCATTATTGAGAATTTCAATCTTAGTTCCATTTACGTTTAGAACAACTGAATCTTTTTGAGTTACTGTTGCAAAGTTTCTAGTCGGATCTGGAGTGACTCCGAAATACTCTGATGCAGCTTGCGGTATACCCGGAATGTATCCAAGAATCGCTGGCTCTTGTGCTGCTAATGCATCAAGAAAAAATCCAAACACCCATTCGCCAAGTCTTGGCGTGCCATATAGATTTGGAGTGTTTAATGGATGAATTGCAAGCGCCCATGGCAAGTCTTCTGTTGGAACAGCATTCTCTTTAATTGCTGGATGATATCCAAAACATCTAACTTTGCATCGACCAAGAGTCAAAGGATCATCAATGTCTTCTACTACTCCGATCCACCAAATGAATCCGTCATGCCCAAGAAAATTTCTCATTAGTGACCCATATGTTTAAAGTATTGGATTTCACGTTCTTGTTGTGCAACCCATTCATCGGATGGCTTTCCTTCACCTTTGTAATATCTTAAAGGTCTTCCAGTTTTCTTAGAAACTAAAGCCCATCTACCATCTACTTGTTGTAGTGTTTCAAATAGTTCTGGTCCGTAGACTTGCTCTTCCCATTCTTCTGTAGAGAGTCTAATGCCTTTAATTAAATCTTTATATCGTTTCACATTTTATCCAATTCTGAAGTGTCGACAGCTCCCTCTGGAGTGTTGTCTTTGATCCATGTAAGAAGTTGCTTTTTGATTTCAATTTCTTTCTTTGCTGGCTTGCCTGGATCTTTTAAAGTCAAGTATTTAAAATCTTTGACAACAACATTTCCATGCACATCTTTGTATGGCTTATTTGTCTTAGGATCAACAATGACAACTGTATTTTCAGGATTATTTAGAATGACGTAAATGCCGCCTTGAACTTCTTTAGGCATCGAATGCGTGACTAAACCATAGACTGTTTGTGCAGCACCTTTGTGTGTTGCTAATAGAACATCGTCTGGAACAACTCTTGCTCTAGACTTATTATTTTTGATTGCGATTTGATAATTCGTCAAAACCCAAGTCACATGAATGTCTTTTTCTTGGTACCCAGCAGCAAATAGTTTTGGTAGAACATCAGTCATATCTGTAACATCTTTGAAAGTGCTATCAAAGATGATATTTGGAAGTGTTCCTTTTTCCGCACCATCTAGCATCAAGTCTAAAGTTTTATCTTTAACACCAGTTGCACGAACTAGCACATGAAGAATATACACATGAGTTGGCGTCTTTAAATTAAGATCCGACATACCAAGACCTTTCTCGGTCAATTCTCTATCAATAATTGCTCTATCTTTATCTGAGATTTTATCACCATATTTCGCTAACAAATCTTTAGTTGTAAACTTTTGAAGAGAATCGAGTTTTTGAAATGCGAGTTTCATTTCATCAACATCACGAACTTTGAAATCACTTCCCGGCATAAAGTTCTTAATTGCAAATCCTTTACCAGATCCAGCGCCTCCAGCAAGAAACACTATTTGACCATATTTCTTTCCGTTGTTATAAAGAATCTGTTTTTCGCAAAGTTCATTTGCATGAAAGTCTTTCATTAAAACAAATTCTGAAAAAGATAATTTTACTGAATTCATGATGGTACCCTATTGTTTCTCCAGTTGTCTACTATGGATGAGTTATCTAAATCTGCCTTCTTTTTAACATCGCCAATACTTGTTCTAATTGTTGCAATATCTAGCGAAAAATCAATTTCAGCTCCAGCTACGGTCTTATTGTGATCTATCGGTGATGATGCTCTACTTAATGTCAAACCTTTAACATATTCTCCTGGGCGAATTCTATGATCAACTGTAGTGATCAAATACTTTCCAGACTCTAATCGATTTGGAATTAAATTTGAATTCGTAGGATTAGATAATCTTTCAGACTGACTTGGAGAATATAGATTAACAATATTTCCTATGCCGATATTGTTAGTCCCGCCTTGTATTTCTACGTCAATCTTAAATAAAGTCTTTGAAATTTGACCAACAATATTGTCAGGTAACCAACTGCTTCTACTTGCGGTGTCATTGATAGATGAAGCAATTAATTTTCTTCCAGGGATTTCATTTTTAGCGTCATTATATACATTAAAAATATTATAATCATCAATCAATTTATAAGGATTGAAATCGTTCGTTACTGTGTCTTCTGTTGCATATCCAAACTTCTTTGTCGAATGAGTTCTGGAGATTGGATCTATAGTTGTCATTGTCGTATTATAGAATCCAAGAAGCATCGCTTGAACATGATTAAAATTAGAATCTCTTTGTAACATAGGAGTTCTAATGATTTCTCCAGATTCAAGCCATAAATTTAATTTTTGATTAAAGTAAATTGTTTCTACTCTATTTCTATTTGCTTCGTATATTAAAGACTCTATGCTTCCGAAGTAATGTGAAGCTGTAAATGGTTTGTTGTCTGTATATGTTCCTGTGACTGGAACTAGCCTTTCAAAGAAAACAAAAAACTTGTCTTTTTTACATGCACGATTGCAAAGAAACTCCATTGCTTTGTGTGGCATCAATCCAGTAGAAATGAATGGCTTAGTTAGAGTTAAATTTGGATCATCTACGATTAAATCATTTACTGACATTTCTGAGTAAATTAACTTAGCAGCGTCTTTATATGAAATATTCTTATAACTTTTGAATAGAGATTTCTTTAAAGAGTTTACATGTGATCTGGAAACAAATTGTAAATCAAATGTAGAACCTAGTGTTACTGGATCAACTGACGATTCGCTAATTCTATGTACGATTAAATCTTCTCTCCAAATGATAATATCATTTGTGATTGGCTTTGTAATCTTAATATTGATCTGTTCTCCGCCCTTGATTCGAAACGTTTCTAAAAACCCAACAGAATCGATGATAGTGATTGTTCCAGAAATACATGATGCAAAAATATCTTCATGAATCGAAATGTTTGAATATTGGCCAGCAAGTGTGATTCTTTCTCCACTTCGAACTACAATACTTACGTCCGCAACGTTTACAGTACCTCCAGCAATAGTTGCAGTCGTATTTTTAATATCTGTTAAACGATATTCGCCTTCTTGATCAATGTCAGTATAAGCATTGAATAGTTCTTGATTAATTGTCATAGAACTGGTTTAGATATAATTGATTTTAAACTCATGTCCACAGCATTAATCATGTCGCGTTTGACTAGTTTTATTTTAGACTTATTGATGTTTCTACGAAATTCATATTCGTATTGAGTCTCTGATTTTCTTTGACTTGATGGTAAACTTTGCCAAGTTGTTTGATCGATTATGTCGTTATTTAAATTATAATAATATTGAACTGTACTGATAGCTGTTGCTATACTTCCATATTTTTCTTCAATATAAGAATTCAATGTCTGAGTGTTTTTGGGCCAATCGTCGTAGATATTGTAAATTTCATTGACTAGTAAAACAATCCAATCATACATTGGAGTTCCGTATGCTTTGAATGAAACATAATCTGGACGTTCGCCATCTTTTACAGCGTAAGGAGTAAAAGATATTCCACGATATGATTTGAAAAAATCTTTTATTTTTATTGAAGTTGTAATATCGATTGCTTTGATGTAATCAACATTGTCAACTTTATAAGCAACTTTTGGATAGAATTGAAATATGCTCATAGTTTATAAAATTGTGTTTCGACTATCTACAGCTATTGAACTTGCAGTGAGAAGTGTGGTTTCTTTTAATCCAATGTTTAAAGTAACATCTGTTGGAAAATATTCGTTCGTACTTGAATCGAAGAATGTCATCTTATTTCCAGATCCATAGTCTACAGCAACAGATTCTATAACACATAATGCAGACTCAAATAGAGTAACTAGTTCTGATTGATAACTATACAACATCAATTGAAATCTACACATGTCTGGATAATCAAATAATTTGCTTTGTCCACTTCCAGCAATCAATGCGTCAAATTCAGCTCCAGAATATGTTGTATCAGCAGTTGCTCCTGCACCCGATTCATAATCGCTTCCACTTAATCCCAACCCACCATTTGATCTTGATAATTCATCATCATAAGTATTTCCATCTTGTGTTTGTGTTGGATCTCCAGAATCTATAGCAGGACCTGTCCTAGGAGAAGATGCCAATCTAAATGTTTGTATAATATCTCGCATTGCTTGCGCTTCTACTAAACTAGTAGGTTTCATTGAAAATGAAAATGAAAACGGTCTAAAAGTAGGACCAGAATAAATCAATTGTTGAAATTGATTAAACACTTTTCTTTGCAAGTATTCAAAGTTTGCTTTTCCAGATTGTCCAGCAGAAGCAAATGCACCAGCAGCAGAGCCAACCGAGTTCATTATTTGTTTTTGTAATGCCTCATAGAATCCACCACCCATTCTTTTAATAACTCCTAGACCAGAATCATCAGCTCCTGTAGAGGGACTTCCAAAAATGTTTGCTGTTGCGTTCCATTGATTGGATAATCCAGATTGAAATGTGCCACCCATTTTAATATAAATAATTGGAGCATTTGCAAGATCATCGCCCAATGTATCTGCAAATTGAAATCTAACAACAGGAATTACAAAATCTGAGCCAGCGTAATCTGTTCCAAAATTCAATTGACTGGCTGATGGATAACTCCATCCACCGCCCCTAACAGTTACCGTATCTAGTTGTGTAGCCATTTTTTTCCTATCTAAATTATATTCTATTTATGTCATACAAAGGTAAATTTAAACCACAAAACTATCAAAAGTATAAGGGTGATCCGACTAAGATTATTTATCGAAGCCTTTTAGAGCGTAGGTTTATGGTATATTGCGATACGAATGCGTCAATACTTGAATGGTCTTCAGAAGAAGTTGTCGTTCCTTATGTTTCTCCAGTTGACAATAGATATCATAGATACTTTGTTGATTTTTGGATGAGATATAGAGATAGAGAAGGGAATCTAAAATCTGTTCTTATTGAAATAAAACCAGCGATTCAAACACAACCACCAAAAAGAAAAGACACTCCTACTGGTAGACCTACTAGAAGATTTCTAAATGAAGTAAAGACTTGGGGTGTGAATCAAGCAAAATGGGAAGCTGCAACCGAATATGCTAAAGATAGAAATTGGGAATTTAGAATAATTACCGATAAAGATTTGAGATAAATAGAATATATGGATATATTCGACAAAATTATACAACAAGGTTTGTTAAAAGGAATCGTGCCTGCAAAAAGCAAGGCTGCGAGAACTTGGTATAGAAACTCTGTTAAAAATTTAGCATCAAATATTCCAGCTTCGCAAATGGAGAGATTGACAAATCCAACAAGAAAAGTTGGAACAATGGAAATTGGTTATATGTACGCTTTTGCTTATGATCCAAAGATGAAAAAAGAATTGCCGTACTATGACACATTTCCATTAATCTTTCCTGTGAAGTTTGAGTCAGATGGATTCTTGGGTATTAACTTTCACTATTTGCCTCTAATGCTTAGGGCTAAATTGATGGATGCTTTGTATTCTACTTTAACAAATAAAAATTATGATGCTACGACAAGAGTTAAGATTTCGTATTCAATTTTACAATCAGCTTCGAAGTATAGATATTATAAGCCCACACTTAAAAAGTATTTGAGAACTCATGTCAGATCACAGTTTTTAGAGATAAACGTAAACGAATGGGATATTGCATTGTTTCTTCCAACAGAATCATTTAGAAAAGCTGACACAAGAAGAGTGCATGAAGATTCTATTAGAAAAATATCGAGAGCATAAATGGCAACTACTGTAAACAATTTTTTTAACGTATCAAACTTTAAAAATTCAATCAAAGCTATGGTTCGCCCAAACTATTTTATTGCTGAACTGGGCGGTATACAACCATCATTTCTTCCATTTAATATCCACAACACGTTTAAATTTAGATGTGAGAAAGCTGAATTTCCAGGAAAAACACTTGCAACAAATGATGATGTTGGTGGTGGAGGAACAACGCTAAAACTTCCATATGATGTAACTTATAATGATATTCAATTGTCTATTATATGTTCGGAAGATAAAGTAGAAAGATTATTTTTTGATAATTGGATTGACAATATTGTCAATCCAGCTGGATATGATATAATAACAACAACAAAAGACGTTGCTATACCAACAGATTCTTTCACATCTTACAATAAAAATTCAGGTTTAGTTCAATATTATGAAGACTATGCAAAAGGAGTAACGCTTTCAGTTAAACAATTAAATGCAACTGCAAACGTAATTATGAATTTTGTAATGCACGACATTTATCCAATTGCAATTTCTCCTATGAATGCTTCTTGGGATGAAACTAACTCTTATCAACGATTCTCTGTTACACTCAACTATCGCTATTACACACTACCTTTAGTGCTTTAAATTATTTCTTTTTTTGGAGATTATTATGCCTTTACCGAAAATTAATTCGCCTATCTTTGAATTGACTTTGCCGTCAACAAAACAAACCGTCAAGTATAGACCTTTTCTAGTAAAAGAACAAAAGATTCTTTTGATGGCTATGGAATCAAACGATCAAAATGCAAACCTAGTTGCAATCAAACAAATCATCAACAATTGTGCAATCGATAAAGTTGATGTGGAAAAGATGCCAACATTTGATTTGGAATATTTCTTCATCAATCTACGAGCAAAGTCTATTGGTGAAAGTGTAGAATTGCGTATGCGTCATCGTACTGGATACAATGATGAGGGCGCTGAATGCGATCACACTACACTTGTAAATATCAATTTAACCGAGATTGAAGTGGATCAAGAAATTGGTCACACAGACAATATTGTCATTGACGAAGAGAATCAAGTTGGGATCAAAATGAAATATCCAACACTTGATGCTGCAAGTCTAAAACATCTAAGCAAAAAATCAAAGAATCAAATGGACGCCGCAATGGAGTCTATTGTAAATTGTATTGAATACATTTATGATAAAGAAGAGATTTACAAAACTGAAGACATTACACGCACAGAATTGATTGAGTTCATTGACAATCTTTCACAAGAACAGTTCATGAAAATCAATAACTTCTTCACTTCAATGCCTAAAGTCAAAAAAGAAATTGAATGGACTTGTGGTGGTTGCGGTTCACACGATAAAGTCACACTAGAAGGAATGTCAAATTTTTTCGTATTGTGATGGGTAATGATAATTTAGCAAATTATTATAAAACTAATTTTGCTCTTATCCAGCATCATAAATACAGTTTAGAAGTGCTGGAAGAAATGATTCCTTTTGAACGTGATTTATATTTAATGTTATTGGCTCAGCACATTGAAGAACAAAATAACAAGATAGAAGCACAAAATCAACAGGCGAGGAATCGATGACAACTAAGCACCATCACCATAAAAAAGAAGACTGGATGAATAGCAAATGGCGCCCAATGATGGGATGGTCATACATGGTAACTTGTATTGCTGATTTTGTTATTTTTCCAATTTTATGGTCGGTGCTTCAAGCAGTTCAACATGGTAATGTTTCAAGTCAATGGAATCCAATCACTCTTCAAGGCGCAGGATTGTATCATCTAGCAATGGGTGCAGTTCTTGGAGTTGCTGCTTGGAGTCGTGGACAAGAAAAGATTGCTGGTGCTAGTACATTTCCAACAACTATTGGTTCCCCATCGCCAATTCAACAGCAAACTACTTTTAGTTCAGAAAAAATCACAGACACAGTAACTCCAGTCAATGATGTTAAACCGTCAAGACCAGTAGTTAAAAAGCCTACGATTAATTCGAATCCTGATTCTGTTTTGGATAGAGGCTAATGGCATCAATAGGAAATTACGCAGCAGCTTTAGCTGAAGCTGCTAGAAACGCTGCAAGAGGTTCAGCTACTGGAATAGGAGCAGCGATAAGAGGGTCTGCAACATCTGAAATGCCTGGTATAACTGGGGCATATTCATTTGCTCAAAGTTTGAGAAATAGTGCAAACGCTCGCGCTGGAAGTAGTGGTGGTGGAAAAGGTGGTGGCGGAGGATCAGCTTCATCTAGTGGGCCATCTGATAGTTCAAACTTCAATAGTGCTGTTGTTCGTGAATTGCAATTGATGAATGCGAACATTCTTGAACAAACTAGATTATTGAGATATCAAGTAGATTCTGCTAAAACAAAATCTCAATATGATGAAGAAAATGCTAGAGAACAGGCATTAAGAGATAGTAAATTATTAGATGCAATTAATAATCTTGGTTCTAAAGGTGGCGGTAAAGGTGGGGGTGGTGGAAATGAGGAAGGACCAGGTATAGGTTCTGCATTAGTTTCCGGAGCTACTGAAGGGATTATTGATAGACTTTTGAGTGGTGGTGGTGGCGGACGTGGCGGACGTGGCGGAAGGGGTCGCCGAGGAAGTATAAAGGGAAAAGTAGTAAAGGGTGCTGGAATAGCT